>OBLU010006961.1_pt1 | contig 10050 bp, 7 predicted proteins | sample 1518681 | NCBI WGS metagenome assembly OBLU01 (sample SAMEA3539304, study PRJEB22396) | soil metagenome | biome: tundra; feature: field; material: soil | place: USA | collected 2010-05 | depth 0.15 m
CTGGCGCTGGAAAATTTCAATGCGCTGGGCATGTGGCGCGACCAGGAATTCAGCCAGCCGATTGATCCGTCAGGCCAGTTGATCACCGGTGAAACCTTTTCCAACATCAAGGAATTGAAACGCGTGCTGGTGAAAAATCACGCCGAGGATTTTTACCGGACGCTGACCCAGAAACTTTTAATTTATGCGCTGGGCCGTGGTTTGGACTATTATGATGTGGAAACCGTGGATCAAATCGTGGCGCGCGTTGAAAAATCCGGCGGCAAACCGTCCGCGCTGCTGGCCGGCATAGTGGAATCCGCGCCGTTTCAAAAAACCCGTGGCGTGACGAAGAACACCGCCGCCGCCGGCGAAAACACGAAAGAAAAATTATGAAAACGAAATCCGCAACCAAAGAAAATCTCGCGGCGCAACGCCACGCCAGTTTTAACCGGCGACATTTTCTGCGCGGCCTCGGCGCGTGCATCGCGCTGCCGGCTTTCGAGTCGTTGCTGCCCGCGAAACTTCTGGCCGCCGCCGCGTTGGACGGCAATTTGGCGACGACGGCCACGGGGGCGCCGCTGCGCACGGCGTTCGTTTATTTTCCGAATGGCGCGATTCCCGCCGCGTGGTGGCCAGCCACGGAAGGCGCCGATTTTCAGTTGAGCCGCACGTTGCAGCCGCTCGCCGCGATCCAGAAACAAATCCAGGTGATTGGCGGCTTGGATCATTTGAACGCCATGGCGGGCACGGACGGCGGCGGCGATCACGCGCGGGCGAACGGAACTTTCCTGACCGGCGTGCGCATGAAAAAAAGCGCCACGGACATTCACGCCGGGATTTCCATTGATCAAGCCATCGCCCGGCAGGTCGGACACCTGACCAGATTCCCGTCCATTGAATTAACCTGCGATGCCGGCCGCAACACCGGCGCGTGCGATTCCGGTTATTCCTGCGCCTATCAATACAATCTGGCCTGGAGTTCGCCCAGCACGCCGATGACGCCCGAGGCCAGTCCGCGCCAGGTTTTTGAACGGCTTTTCGGCGCCGGCACGCCGGGCAAGCGCATGGAAAACGCCCAGCGCAGCCGGCAGGAGGAACGTTCCATCCTGGATTTTGTGCTGCAAGATGCCCGCGCCATGCAATCGCGCCTTGGCGCGCGCGACCAGGCTAAACTGGATCAATACCTGACTGGCGTCCGCGAGCTGGAGACGCGCATTCAAAAAGCGGAGCAGCTTGGCGACGCCAAAGACCCGATGATCGAAACTCCCGTCGGCGTCCCCGCCGATTACGCGCAGCATGTCCAGCTCATGTATGACATCCTGCTGTGCGCGTTTCAGACCGATTCGACCCGCGTGGCCACCCTGCTGCTCGCGCATGACGGCAGCAACCGTTCCTTCGCGGACATCGGCGTTCCCGAAGGCCACCATGACCTGTCGCATCATGAAAATAATCCGGACAAGATTGAAAAAATCACCGGGATTGATCTGTGGTATGTGCAGCAGTTCGGAAAATTCCTCGATAAATTGCAGGCGACCACGGACGTTGACGGGCATTCGCTCCTGCACAATTCGATGATCGTCTATGGCGGCGGCAATGCGGACGGCAACCGTCACACGCATGTTAATCTGCCGATTCTGCTGGCGGGCGCGGGCGGCGGCACGGTGACGCCGGGCCGGTTCGTGAAGCACGGCGGCAAACCGGCGTCGAATCTGTTCTTGAGCATGGCCGACCGCATGGGTGTGAAAAATCTGGAACGGTTCGGGGATTCGACGGGACGGCTTGCAAACATTTAAGCTCATCAAAAATCAAGAAAACAAAATGAAACGGATGATTGGCGGATTATTCTTTGCAGTTCAACTCGCGCTGTTCGCACAAGCAGCTCCGCCGGTGATTTCGCTCTGGCCCAACGGCGCGCCCGGCTTTGAGTCGCGCAAGGACATTCCCGAACAAGCCGCAAGTTATTGGGTGAAGAATATCAATAATCCTTCGCTCACGGTTTTTCTTCCCCCGAAGGAAAAGGCGAACGGCGCGGCGGTCGTCATCTGTCCCGGCGGCGGTTTTCGCGAACTCGTCTTTGGTGCCGAAGGTGTGGATCCGGCAAAATATTTCAACGATCTTGGCGTCACGGCCTTCGTTCTGAAATATCGTTTGTTTCGCGAGACCAATTCCGTGTTCACCATTGAGCATCCGCACGAAGACGGTCTGCGCGCGATGCGCCTCGTCCGCAGCCGCGCGGGCGAATGGGGCATTGACACCAACCGCCTCGGCATGGTCGGTTTTTCCGCCGGCGGCGAAGTGGTGTCCCTGACGGCTTTTGGCGAAACCGACGGCCGCACGAATGCGCCGGACGCGATTGACCAGGCAAACGCGCGCCCGGATTTCATCGTCGAGATTTATCCGGGCGGCGCCGGCATTCCGCAAACGCTTCCATCAAATGCGCCGCCGGCTTTTTTGCTCGTGGCCGATGACGACAACCACACGGATTCGGTCTTGAAACTTTTTAATTTGTATCGCGCGGCAAAAATCCCGGTGGAGGTCCACGTTTTCACCAAAGGCGCGCACGGTTTTAATCTGGGCCAGCGCTCAAAGCTGGCAACCATCAAAAACTGGCCGCAGCGGCTCACCGATTGGATGGGCGACAACAATATTCTCGATCCAACTGTTCCGGCCAGTGGTGTCAAGTGATCAGCCTCGGCGGTGCCGGTTGCGGATGGCTGCTGCACCGAGCCGCTGGCTCTCATTTACCGCAAAGCCCGGCCACTGACCGCCCGTCATGGAAAACTTTATCGAGGCGTTGAAACAGCCGGTGCCAGTTGAAATCACTTAACCACGGATGGACGCGGATAAACACGGATTTCCTCTCCGCCTCGAACGGGGAGAGGAATTAAAGGTGAGGTGTCGAATTTGTTTAACCACGGATTTTCAATTTCTAGTTTTTCCTAGAATTTGTTTTCAGCGTTTCAGCATTCCAGCTTTTTCCCATGTTCCGCTTTTCAAAAAGTTGACGCCATCACGGTTCCCGCGCAAACTCCTGCGCCATGCCAAGTGGACAAAACGAAGCTTTCTCCCGTGTCTTGATAGACAAGGCGCTCGAATTTAGCGGCTGGAATCTGCTCGATTCGCAGCAGGTTCGTTTTGAACTGTCCCTTACCGATGGCCGCGCCGATTATTTGCTGGGCGGATATCGCGGGCCGCTATGCGTCTTGGAAGCCAAGCGCGAGGACGTTGACCCCTACGACGCCAAAGACCAGGCGCGCGGCTACGCTGAAAATGTAAAAGCTCCCTTCGTCATTCTCTCCAACGGCAAAGAACATTGGTTCTGGAATTACACCCGCAAAGATCAGGATGCCTACCGGATTGAGCGCTTGCCGTCGCGGGAGGATTTGGAACGGCTGCGGTTGAAAAATCTCCAGCCGCCGCGACCGCTGACCAGCGAAATCATCACCCCGGCCTACCTCAATAAATACCGCGCGGATTTGATTATCCGCCGTTATCAGATTGAAGCCATAAACACCATTGCGCGGTTGTTCGACAACCAGGCCTTCCGCAAATTCCTCTTGGAAATGGCGACCGGCACCGGCAAGACGCTGCTTTGCGCCGCGCTCATTCGCCTTTTCCTGCAAACGCGCAACGCCGAGCGCGTGCTGTTTATCGTGGATCGAATCGAACTGGCCAAGCAGACACTTGAAGATTTCAACGTCATTCTTGCGGAATACAAACCGGTGCTGTTCAAGACCGCGCGCCGTCGCCCCGGTGAACTGCTCGGCTCGTGCGTGGTGGTGGCAACCATTCAATCGCTCATGGTGGACCGGCGCTATCGCGAAGAGTTCACGCCGTTTCATTTCGATTTGGTGGTGAACGACGAGGCGCATCGTTCGATTTATGGCGACGCCCGTGAAGTGGTTCAATTCTTTCAAGCCACGCGCGTCGGCCTGACTGCCACGCCCAAGGCGTATCTCAAAAATGTGAACCTGGAGGAACTGGCCGCCGAAAATCCCAAATCGTTGGAAGCGCGCCAGCTCCGTGACACCTATCATTATTTCGGCTGCCAGCCCGGTTTCCCCACCTATCGCTACGACATCATTGACGCAGTGAAAGACCCGGAAGGCCCGTTCCTGTGCTTGCCGAAGATTTTTGATCTGCGTTCTGACATCACCACCAAGGCACTCGAAGCATCCGGTTGGGCGGTGGTCGTGAATGAGCAGGAGGAAAATTTCAAGATTCAGGATTTGGAGCGGAAGATTTTTACGCCCGCGCGCAATCGCCTGATGTGCGAGGCGTTTTTGAAGGAAGCGCAGCGCGACCCGGCTGGACAGCTTGGCAAATCCATCGTGTTCGCCGTCAATCAAACGCACGCCACAGCGCTGACCAAAACATTCAATGACCTTCAGCCCGGCGTGGCCGTCACCATCACCAGCCGCGTGCAAGACGCTTCATCCATCGCCAAGGAATTTCGCGATGGCAAACGCGCCGAGCGTATCGCGGTTTCCGTGGACATGCTTTCCACCGGCTACAACTGCCGCGATCTGCTCAACATCGGCTTGATGCGCCCGATTTTTTCGCCCACGGAGTATATCCAGATCAAGGGACGCGGCACGCGCCTGTTCACGTTCAAGGTCGGCAACACGACCTACGACAAAAAGCATTTCTTCATGCTCGATTTCTGCGCCGTCGCCGAATACTTCGAGGAGAAATATGATTATACGCTGCCGTTGAAACTGCCGCCGGAGAAAAAGAAGCCGCAGCCGCCCATTCCGTATCCGCCCATTGGCGGCGGTGGCGATGTCCTCCACGATGGACCGGGCGAACCGCCACCGCCCGAACCGCCGCGCGACATTCCCGTGTGGGAAGGCACGGATACTTTGGTCAGCCGCGAAGTCATCGAAGTCGGGCCGGAGGGGAAAAAGGTGGATGTGATGACGTTCCGGGGTTCATTCGAGTCGGACGTGAAGAAATTTGCCGCCACGGATGCCGGCCTGAAAACCGCCATTGCTGACGAGGACGATGACGCGGTGGAGACCATCATGAACGAGCGGTTTTATCATCGCCCGAAAATGTATTATTCGCCGGACAAGCTCGTCGTTTCTTACGGCGTGCCGACCTCGACGCCCGCGTTTGTCTATAACGCCGTCGGCAAAAAACCACTGCCCACGCGCGAAGCCGTGGTTTCGGACACCGTGGATTCCATCGCGTCGCGGTTCAACCTGCGTTACTCCGAACAGAAATGGCTGGACGCCACCGCGCAATTGCTCGCGGAAGATTCCACGGCGTTGAAGCGTTTTATTTCCGGCGACATCACCGTTTTCACCGCCAACCAATTCCGCACGCTCGGCGGGCTGGACGCGTTGACGCGATTTGAACATCGCGATGAAGTGTTTGAGGCGTTGCGGCAATCCACGCTTGTTCGCCAATCTTTGCTCGCAACAAATTCTTAAAGGCTATGGGAAAACAAAAGGAACGCCCAAAATCCTGGAAAGAATTTTCTGAGGCGATTAACAAAAACGATTGGGAGGAGGATTGGCGGCCTCCATTCAAAGTATTTCAATGGGGTTGTGAATGGGCTTCGTATTGGTTAAGCCGCGTAGCACTGCTCGAAGTTTTGGAGTATATTGGGAAACTGGGAATCTTGCTTGCCGCGATAGCTTATATTTACCCTGGCTGTGATGAAAGAAAGCAGGCGGCAGAAGATTTAACCAAGTCTAAACATTATGTCGCGTGGCAGACACTTAACTCTGCGGTTGGCAAATCAGGGAATGCGGGCCGTGTAGATGCGCTTATGGACTTGAATAAAGATGGTGTTTCTCTGATTGGCCTAGATATTTCAAACGTCACTTTTGAAAGGAATCTTATCCTGACAAATGCGCAACTAGAATATGCAAAACTAGATGGTTCCCAAATTAACGGTTCAGATTTCTCTGATGCAATAATGTGGAATGTTGTTCTGGCAAATGCCACTTGCTCTTGTGTGCGATTTAGAAATGCCAACCTTGATAACGCAAATGTAACTAACGCTACGTTTATTGGCTGCGATTTCTCATCATCAAGTCTTTTTGCATTAAACTGTAGTAACACAACTTTCAAATTTTGCAATTTTGTCAATTCCCACATAAGCTTTAGTGCCAAGGCAACATTCGCAGGCTGTAATTTTGCCAATTGTAATGTATGGACAGGGGATGGGACGAATATACTTCAAATAAGGGCTTGCAATATTTTCGGTATCACCAATGCATCTACTTATTTTTCAAGGTTGCTAAAAAACAACTTTATTAACTATTCAGTTCCAATTACCAACCACGTCGAATGGCTTAATCGGCTTATTAGACTTTCAGCAGAGGCAGACAAGGAAAGGCGTCCGAAAGACCTCACACCCGAAGAACTCTTTTACTGCCGTTTCGTTTGCACGACTTTATCAGATACGAACAAATCTAATTAGCAATGACCAACTTCTTCTCCTCTGGCCTGCGGCAAAAGGTTGACCAGCTCATGAACATCCTGTGGGCGGGCGGCGTGAACAACCCGATGGATTCCATCGAGCAATGTTCCTACCTGCTTTTCCTGCGCCTGCTCACCGAGAAGGACGAGACGCTCACCAGCCTCGACAAGAAATATACCCGCATCTTCTCCGGCAAATGGTCGCGCTATGCCTGGGGCAACTTCGTCACCCTCACCGGCGACAATTTGTTCAACGCCGTCCGCGACGCCATTGAACACCTGCACGAACTGCCCAGCCTCACCGACACCGGCAAGCTCCTGTTCAGCCGCGCCACGCTGAAGATTTACGACCGCCCCACGCTCCGCGCCGTCGTGCAGGGCATCCACGAACTCGATCTCGCCGCGCACGAAGGCCACGATTTCAAGGGCGACATGTATGAATATCTCCTGTCCAAGCTGGCCGCGTCCGGCACCAACGGCCAGTTCCGCACGCCGCGCCACATCATTGACCTCATCACCGCGCTCGTAAATCCGCAACCGGGCCAGCGCATCTGCGATCCGGCAGTTGGCACGGCGGGTTTTCCCATCTCCGCCTTCACGCACATCCTCCGGCAGCACACCAAGCCCGCCGATTTGAAACGCGGCCTGCTGGACGGCGCACAGCTAAAACCCGCGCAATGGAAATTCCTCGAAGAACAGGCGTTCACCGGCTACGACAACGACGCCAACATGGTGAAGATTGCCATCCTCAATCTCTACCTGCACCAGTTGGAACGCGCCCGCATCGAGCATTTCAATCCGCTCACCACCGGCTTTGGCGGCGTCTATCCCGGCCTGAAGTTTGATGTCATCCTCGCCAACCCGCCGTTCTCCGGCAAGGTGCAGGATGAAAGCATTCTCGCCGATTTGAATTTCCGCTTGGACACCCGCGCCACCGAACTGCTGTTCCTGAAATGGTTCGTGGATCATCTCACGCCGGGCGGACGCGCCGGGGTGATCGTGCCGAACGGCGTGCTGTTCGGCTCGACGAATGCCGCCACCAAGCTGCGTGAAATGCTGCTGACCGAATGCGATTTGCAGGCCGTCATCAGCCTGCCCAGCGGGGTGTTCAAACCCTACGCCGGCGTGGCCACCGCCGCACTGATTTTTCAAAAAAATCCTGTAGGAGTCGAGGTGACGAGACTCAAATCTCCTACTGGTAAAGACGCGGACAAGTTAGAGTCTCCTCACGTCGTCTCCTACGGCACCAAGAGCGTCTGGTTCTATGACATGACCGCCGATGGTTTCAGCCTGGACGACAAGCGCACGCCGATTGAGGCGAATGACATTCCCGACATGCTCGCCCAATGGCCGGAACGCGCCGAAGGCCCAAACAGCTACCGCGTGCCGATTGAGAAAATAAAAGCGAACGATTGGAGCCTCGCCGCCGGCCGTTACAAACCCGTGACCACCGAAGCCGTGAATCACGACGCGCCCAAGGAAATTCTCGGCGACGTGCTCAAGCTGGAAAATGAAATCATCAAACGTGGCAACGCATTGCTAAAACAGATTGGAGGCAAAGGATGATTTCACAAACCATCTGCCGCCGTTCCCAGCGCCGTAGGCGCGGCATATTTGTAGCATTGCCATTTCAAGATGGGTTCAAGCTCCGTAGGAGCGAAATAGAATATGCCGCTCCGACGGAGCTTGGTTTGTATGGCTGGGGACGTTCTACAAAGATGACGCACCTACGGTGCTCAACTGCGCGGCGTGCGCAAATTGGTGGCAAGAAATGAAACACTGGCCGACAAAATTGCTGGGCGATTTGGTTCTACCGACCGAGCAACGCGACCCAAAAGAAAATCCAACCGAGGAGTTTTCCTACGTTGATATTGCTGGTGTTGACAACGCGACAAAGGCCATCGTCACAACTAAACGGATTGTTGGTGCTGATGCGCCAAGCCGGGCCAGAAAAGTAATTCGCGCCGGTGACATAATTGTCTCAACTGTGCGGCCAAACTTAAATGCAGTTGCTCTCGTTCCAAACAGCCTCGACGGCCAAATTTGCTCAACCGGATTTTCTGTTCTTAGACCGTCTCCGAAAGTAATGAGCGGATACCTTTTCGCATTTACACGTTCGCCACTTTTTATTGACTACCTTGTCGCGAGGACGACAGGCGCAAATTATCCAGCAGTAAATGACGGAGAAGTTAAAGATGTTCCATTAACGGTGCCGCCGCTGGCGGAGCAGGAGCGGATTGTGAAGCTGCTGGACGAAGCGGACGCGTTGCGGAAGCTGCGCGCCCAAGCCGACCGCCGCACCGCCGCCTTGATTCCCGCCCTCTTCCACCAAATGTTCGGCAATACGTTGGCAAACGACAAAGGTTGGGAAATGTCTGAACTTGAGAATCTCTCGTTAAATATCACAGATGGAAAGCATGGTGATTGCCGCCCTGCTCCTAATTCTGGTTACTATTTTGTTAGCGTGAAAGACATCGTGGATGGGCGGATAGATTATTCAAAAGCTAGGGAAATCATGTATGAAGACTTCGTCGAAGTTCACAAACGAACTAAGCTTGAGGAAGGCGATGTGTTAATTACGAACAGCGGCACGATTGGTAGGATGGCTGTTATCGATTCTGATGAAAAAGTAGCGAATACAACTTTTCAAAAGAGCGTTGCAATTATCAAGCCAACCAAGGATTGCATTGATCCGAATTTTCTTCGGTTTGCGTTGGATACATGCGTTAAACATCTTACGTCTGCATCTTCCGGGTCCGCACAGAAAAACTTACTTCTTGGGCAATTGAGGCGTTTCAAGATTTGTGTTCCCCCGCTTGCGCTGCAAAAGGAGTTCGCCGGGCGGGTGACGGCAATCCGCGCGTTGGCCGCCGCCCAAGCCGCCAGTCGCCAGCGCCTTGACAACCTGTTCCAGTCCCTGCTACACCAAGCCTTCAACGGAGAGTTATGAAGACCAACTGCTTTGATTTCTATGAATGCCGAAGAATATAATGAAAAGATGCGCGAAGAATTTAGGCGATCCTCTGCAGAGCGGGAGGCAGAGTCGCGCGAACAAGCGAGGCGCGAACAAGAAAAACTCGTCCACGATCAGGAAAAAGCCCGCTTCGACAAGGAATTTGAAAAGGTCAACCGCCGTGAACTGGCAAGCTGGCCGGATGAAAAGCTGGCGGCGTGGCAGGCCAGATTTCCCTCCGAAAGTCCGCAGTTTATTCTGGCGCAGTTTGAGTGGAGCCGCCGGCTGACCGCCGACCAGATCAAGGCGGCGCGGTGGGCGGCATGGATTGGATTGGCGGGGGTAATTCTCGGCGCTTTGCTCACGCGCATTTTGGAGAAATTGTAAACGGGCCATCCGCGCATTGGCCGCCGCCCAAGCCGCCAGCCGTCAGCGCCTGAAAACCTGTTTCAATCTCTGCTGCATCGTGCGTTCAATGGCGAGATGTAACCTCACAACCGTTCAAGCAGTCGAGGCTGGTAATCTAACTCCTCGTTCCTTGGTTTCTTCGTGGTTCAACTCAGCGGTCGGCGGAGCGCAAAAGCGTCCTAATTTCGGGCACTATCCAAATGCAATTGGACATTTTCACGCGCTGACGGGGTTAAGTCCGTCACGGATTGGGTAATGATCGTCATCGAGACGGT
>OBLU010006962.1_pt1 | contig 10049 bp, 8 predicted proteins | sample 1518681 | NCBI WGS metagenome assembly OBLU01 (sample SAMEA3539304, study PRJEB22396) | soil metagenome | biome: tundra; feature: field; material: soil | place: USA | collected 2010-05 | depth 0.15 m
CGGCGGCGAGGGCGAGGGCGAGAACGAGGAGTCGATTCATGTCATGCCTCCTTCAAATGCGGCTCAGAACAGAAAGCGCGCAAGCAGATACGTCGTGTTGTTGTCGCTCGCATTCCGGCCTGCACCGTCGTAGTTCGTCGACGCGCCGTTGAAGCGCGTGTACGCCGTGTACTGGAGGGCGAGCTGGATGTTCTGCACCGGCCACCAGGACAGATTCCCGGTGTACCCCGCGCTGTTCGGACTGCCGTTCGCGGTGCCGGTCAGTGGCGCGGGCGCGTACAGAAGCGCGTCGGCCGTGCCGCTCAGATTCTGCCAGCCCAGTGCAACGGAGCAGCGATTGCCGAAATGGTATTCGACGTTCGCCATGAACACGCTGAGGTTGTGCGCGCTCTGGGCCGCGCCGCCCTGATCGAAGGTCGCGGCGAGCGAGGAATTCTCGCGGATGTACGTGCCGCGGAGCGAAAGGACGTCCCTCACGAACAGCGTGCGGTCGTACTGGAGATCCACCGCCCAGTCCGTGAAGCTGTCCTGCAGTCCCGTGACGGCGTCGGGAGTCGACGTCATGTGCAGGCCGTAGGCGCCCACTTCGAGATAGTTGTCGCTTCCGATCGATTGCTGCCACGCGATCCGCCAGTACGGCGCAACACCCCGGATGTTCGTGGCAAACCCGGCACCCGAGTTGGGCTGCGGGTTTCCGATGTGATTCGAGCGGTAAACCGCTCCGGCGAGATAGAGGTGGTCGTTCCACATGGCATAGGCACCGACTCCGGCGACGTCCTCGGCGAGGGCGCCCAGGATGACCGGGCCGGCGCCCGGAGTCGGCGCGGAATCGCTCGCGATGAAGGGATATCCCCATGCCGGAGTCGTGTGCCACAGGTCTTCGACGGTCGGATTGTTGTTGAGCGTCAGACCGTAGATGAGTTCCTTGCCGGCCAACTTGGTCGTGTTGGCGTAACGGATGTCCGTGTTGTCGATGCTGAAATGATCTGACTGGGCGTCGTAGGTGACCTGGATAAAACTGCCTACATGCGCCGACCATCCGCCGGCAAGAAATAGAGAGACATCCTGAGGAAACTCAAAGGTGCCGTTCTGCGTCCCCGGTTGCGACGATTTTGTCGATGTGAAGGAGGTCTCGAGCATTGCGGAAAGAGGAAGCGTCTTGATCAGATCCAGACCTGCGTGTCGCGTGCCCGGGTCGTTATTCACGGTGGGCGTGCCCTGCGCCCTGTCGGTGTAGCCGAGCAGCTTGAAACGGCGGCCTGCGCCGTTGAGTTCGGGAGGCGTCGTGTGGCATCCATTGCACGCGAGCCCCGTTTGGCGCGCGTAACTCGGAACGGCATGCGCGCTCGACGGATTCAGCGCAAGAAAACTGAAGAGCGCCCCTAAGGCAAGAGAAGAGAATGAAGGATACGTCTTCATGAGTGCCTCCTCACCAGCCCGACTCCCAGAAACAGGATTCCGCCGCGGCCAAGCTTCGATCGGCTCATAAATTCTCCTATCGCCGATCAAGGTGCCGCCGGGGCGGCCGCATCACCATCCCGCAAGCTCACCAATTCGTCTGGTGCGCGGGAATCCGACGGGCACGGCCCGTGGGCGCGGCTCCCCAGGGGACCTTCGTCAGACCAGCTTCAGCCGCTTCTGGAAAGCGAAGGCGACGGCTTCGCTCTTGGAGTGCACTTCGAGCTTGTACAGGATGTTCTGGATGTGGTTCCGGGCCGTGAGGTTCGAGATATGGAGGGCGATGGCGATCTCGGGGGTCGAGCGGCCGGCCGCGAGCATCCCCAGCACCTCGACCTCGCGCGCGGAAAGCCTGCGCGCGCGGATGTCCGGCGACTCTCGCGAGCTCGCGAACGGGGACGGCGGCGGAGCCGGACGGTCCGAATCCTGGAGGGAGGGAAACTCGATTCGCTCCGTCCGGAGGATATGCGCGAGAAAAAAGTCGCCCGGCGTGCGCGCCCCGAGATTCAGAATCGTGACGTCCACGGTGACGACATGGCCGTCGCGGCCCTTGAGCTGGAGACCGAAGTGGTTCACGCTCTCCCCCCGGGCCGCTATTGCGGTGACCGGGCAACTCTCCGAGCAGTAGCGGTTCCCGAAGGCGTCGCAACCCTCGAGACGCGCGGCGCACAGCTTCCCGACGACGTCGGCGGCCGAGAACCCGAGGATCCGCTCGGCGCTCTGATTCCAGAAGACGATCCGGTTGTGGCGGTCGGTGATGAAGACGGGATCGGGAGACAGCGCCAGCGCGCCGAAGACGGCGGCCATCTCCCCGTGGGCGGCGCCAGACCACATGTCGAGACCTTATACGCTCTTGCCTCGAGCGTGTTAATGCGCGTCCCTATTTCAGAGCTTCCTTCACGCGTTCGGCCGTCATCGGCATCTGGAACAGCCGGGCGCCAGTGGCGTCGAAGATGGCGTTCGCCACGACCGCCCCCACCGGGACGATCGCCGGCTCGCCTCCTCCCTGCGGGGTCAGCTCGTCATTCTTTACGAGGACGGTCTCGATCTCGGGCATCCCCGAGAACCGCGGCACCTCGTATGTGTCGAAATTCCTGGTGAGGATCCGGCCGCCGTTGAAGCGGACCTCCTCCGAGAGCGTGTACCCGAGGCCCATCATGACGCAGCCTTCCATCTGCATCTTCGCGCCGTCGGGATTGATCACGACGCCCATGTCCTGGGCACAGACGATTCGCCCGACCTTCACGCTCCCGGTGGCGGCGTCGACACTCACCTCGGCCATCAGGGCCACGTACGTCCCGGCGTCGATTCCGCACGCCACTCCGACGCCGCGGCTGCTGGGCGCCACGGCCTTCTTCCAGCCGAATCGCCCGGCCGCGGCTTCGAGCACGCGGCGCATTCTCTTGTCTGAGGTGTTGTTCAGGCGGAATTCGAGAGGATCGACCTTGGCCTTCGCCGCCATCGCGTCTATCTGCGATTCCCGCGCGAACACGTTGAGGTTGGCCCCCGGCGCACGCCACGGACCGGTGGCGAACAGGTGCATCTTCGGGATCTCGCTTCCCCACCGCCCGTACGTCCGAATCAGGTTGTTCGGGACGTCGTAGAACTGCTCGGAGCTCCTCGATCCGGCCGCGTAGACCTGGTAGTCCCACAGGCAGATCCGGCCCGCGCCGTCGAGTCCCGACCGGATTCTGACGACCGCCGCCGGCCGGAACGAGTCGAGGAAGAATTCCTCGGCGCGGCTCCAGCAGACCTGGACCGGCTTTCCGGTCAACTTCGCGAGCTTCGCCGCCTCGATCGCCTGGAGGCCGGCGCTCTTGCCGCCGAAGCCGCCGCCCACGAAGGGGGTGATGACGCGGACGTTCTCCACCGCGAAGCCGATGGCCTGTGCGATCGCCTGCTGGCTCGGAAACGGGGTCTGGGTGGACGACCAGACCGTCATCGTCCCGCCTTCGAGCCGGGCCAGGGCGGTGTGGGTCTCGATCGGCGCGTGCGCGCCGTACCCGTTCACGTACTTTCCTTCGAAGAGCGAGACGGACCTCTTCTCTCCCTCGGCGAGATCCCCCTTCTTCTCCCTCTCCTCGCCCTCGCCCGCGACCGAGAGGAGATGGGCGAAGACGGTTTTGTCGTCGAAGGCCGGCCCGGGCACGTCGAAATCCGCATGGATGAGGGCGAGCGCCTTCTCCGCGGCTTCGGGATCCGTGTGAAGCACGGCGACCATGCCGCCCTCGTTGACGACGACGACCCCCGGCAGGCGCGCTGCGGCGGATGTGTCGACGCTCTTCAGCGCGGCGCCGTGCGCCGGCAGGCGGAGGACCTTCGCGAAGAGCATTCCCGGCGGACGGATGTCCCCGGCGAACTGGGCCCTGCCGGTCACCTTCGCCCTCGCGTCGCGGCGTTTCTCCGGTCTCCCCATCACGCGGAACTCGGGGACGGACTTCGTGACCGCCTTCCCGTCCAGCGTGCGGACGATCTTCTGCCCCTTGGCGAGCTGACCGAACGTGACCCGGGTCTTTCGATCGGAGGTGAGGAAGACCATCCCATCCTCGACGCTCAACGTGTCCGGCGGCGTCTTGAGGTGCTCCGAGGCAAGCGTGAGCAGAACGGCCTTCGCTTCCGCCGCTGCCGCCCTCAGGGCCGGACCGAAGAACCGGGTCGACATCGAGCCGTACGTTCCGTTGTCGAACGGACACAGAGCCGTGTCTCCCATGACCATGTCGATGGAATTCAGGGACACGGCGAGCTCGTCGGCCGCCATCTGCGCGAGAGAGGTGACGATGCCCTGCCCCATCTCGATCTTCCCGGAGTAGATCGTGACCCGGCCGTCGCCGGCGATCCTCAGATAGGCGTTGAAGTCGGTGGGGTAGCCCCTCGTGCGCGTTTCCTGCCCCAGGAGGTCAGACAGGTCCGCGTTGAACAGGACGATGATCCCGCCGCCGAGAAGCCTGACGAAGTCGCGGCGGTGGAGGGAACTCCCGGCGGACGGAAGCGGCGGTGCGACGACAACGGAGGGATCGTCTGTCATGACACGCCTCACGCGGGAGCGGAAACCCGTTCGATGGCCTGGACGATCCGATGATGGGCGGCGCAGCGGCAGAGGTTGTCATCCATTCCCGCACGGATCTGGCTCCGCGTGGGTTTCGGGGTCTTCAGCAAGAGGGCGTAGGCATTCATGATCATTCCGGGCGTGCAGAAGCCGCACTGCAGCCCCCCGGTATCGGCGAACGCCTCCTGGAGGGGATGGAGCTTGCCGTTCGGTGCCAGACCCTCGATCGTCGTGACGTCCTTGCCGCGGACGGCCTTCATCGGCACCTGACACGACCTCACCGCCTCCTTGCTTACGACCACGGTGCAGGCGCCGCAGAGGCTCTCACCGCAGCCGAACTTCGTTCCCGTGAGGCCGAGGTCGGTGCGCAGCACCCACAGGAGCGTCCGATCGCCGTCGACATCCAGCCGGATGGGCTTGCCGTTGAGCCGGAACGAGATGGAGTTTTCTCTCATCGGAATCCTCACTGTCTCGGAGATGATCGATCATAGCGAGAACCCGGGGGGTCGAGGGGAGAACCCCAAACCTCATCCGGCTGCTTTCCGGGGCGCAGGTCAGCGCTGCCTCCTGTTGCCGCTCGTGTAGCGATACGGTCAGGCCCCTTCTCCTGTGCCCAGATTCGGAGGCGCCGGAACCATCCAGGGCTCGCAAGCCGGATCATGCCCGGCCGACCGACGAGGACGAGACTCCTCACACGGTGGTCACCGGTCCGGAGCCCAGTCTTCAGGATGATCAGCGCACGGCGCCCTGAACCACGATCTCCACGCGGCGGTTCTGACTCCGGCCCGCAGGCGTGCCGTTACTCGCCACCGGTTTGGTCGAGGCGTAACCGTGGGTCTCGATTCGGTCCGGCGAAACGGCGTTCTCGACGAGGACGGCTTTCACGGACTCGGCCCTGAGCTCGGAGAGCTTCATGTTGAATTCGGCCGACCCGGTCGAGTCGGTGTGACCCTCCACGAGGATCTTCCGGTCGGAGGCGCCGGCCAGCGCCTGACCGATCCGGGCGAGGCGCTCGCGGGCGCCGGGCTTCACGTCCGAGCGGCCGGATTCGAAGTACACGCCGCTGGGGAGCGTCAGGACGATTCCGCGCGGCTCGACCCGCACGGACCGCTCGATCTGCTGGAGGCGTACGAGGAGGTCGCCCTGCGCCTTCTCACGCTCGGCGGCCTGCTTTCGGGCTTCTTCGGCCCGGGCGCGCTCTTCATCCGCCGCCCGCCGGGCGGCGGCAACCTGCTCGCCGGCGATCTTCTTCTGCTCTTCGATCTGCGCCTTCAGAGCGTCGATCTGCGCCTGTTGCTGCGTCTCCGCGGACTTCTTTCGCTCCGCGTCGAGCCGGGCCTGAAGCTCCTGGACACGCGCGTCGGCGGCCCGTTGCGCGGCTTCGCGGGCCGTCGCGGCGGCCTCGTTTCGCTGGCGCTCTTCCCGCGCCCGCGCCTCGGACTCGAAGCGCGCCTTTTCCGCGTCCGTGCGGGACTTGACGGCCAGAGCCTTGATCTCAGCATCGCGGACGGCGACCTCGAGCTCGGCGTGGCGCTTCGCCCCGCTTTCAAGGGCCAGCCGGGCCTTCTTTATCTCCGCCTGGTACTGGGCGTTCCGAGCCTCGCTGTCGGCGAGGCGGGCGTAGTGAATCGCCGTGTCGACGTCAGTCTTGAACGTGTTCTCGGCCGCCACGAGATGCGCTTGCGCGGCGGCGAGCTTCTCGGCCGAGTACTGAGCGGCGCCCGCGCTCCGGGCGTCCTGGAGCGCGAGCCGCGCGTCCTTGAGCTCGACCGGCTCGGGTTTCGTTCCCGCACAGGCGCCGAGGAAGAGGAGGAGGGCGGCGGCAGCAAGGACCGCCGACACGGAGGTTCGTCGCGAGAGAGCGTCACGAGTCATTGTCATTCCTCCTACGGGCGCTGCGCTTGCGCGTTGAATTCCCGGATCCGCTTGTCGAGGTCGTCGAGCTGTTTCTGGAGCGCGGCGGCCTGCTCCGCGACCTGAACAGACCGGGCTTTGCTCTCGGCCGCCTCCGCGGCGGCGCGGGCCTCCTCGAGGCGGGCACGGGCGTGGTTGTTGTCGCCGCGCGCGCGATCACTCTGCGCGGCCGAGAGGGCGACGCGGGCGCGGTCGAGCAGATCCTTGGCGTGCTGCGTGGCCGTCGCGTTCTCGGCCGCGCGAATGGCGAGGTCGACGTCCGAGACTTCGGTGTCGGCGACCTTCGGACCGCTCGACGCGCAGCCCGTCGCAAGAGGAATGCAAACGACGAGAGCGGCGAGAGTCGCGGCGGTCGCAACGGCGAGTCGCGCCGAGCTTCTGCTTGTGTTCAAGGGAGACCTCCTCTATATGGGGCTCCTGCCCGGATCATCTCGGCAGTGATACGCAATCGTCGTGCCCGATTTCGAGGGCGGAACGCAGCCCCGCGTCGACCCGGCCGTGGCGCTTTCCGAGACGACAGGCATTCCGCGCTCGACGATCGGGCGGCTTAATAGGGATCGGCCATCGCATCACGGGCAACCGCCGCAGCAGAAATCGCGACATCGGATGGTAATTCGTACACGTGGCCATCGACAGGGCTCTCTGCGATGAGCGCGGCATCGGAAAACGCTACGCCAACCCACCGACATCGCTCCGCCGCTTTCTCTTTCAAAAGAGCGCATATGATACGCATTCTCAAAGGAGGCGCGTAATGAAAGTCATTCTCAGAACCATTCTGGTGGCCCTCGTGGTCGTCCTCTTCGCTCCCGCGGCCCTCGCCGAGGAGGCGAAAGCCGGTGCGCCCAAGGCGAAACCCGCCGCCAAGCCCGCCACGCTCGTGACCATGACTCCCGACGAGCTGAAATGGGTCCCCAACCCAGCCAACGCCGACGTCATGATGGCGGTGGCCTGGGGCGATCCGGCCAAGGGACCTCATGGCGCCTTCCATAAGTTCAAGCCTGGCTTCACCGCCGGGCTCCACACGCACTCGGCAGACCTCCACGTCGCGGTCATCTCGGGGACGATCATCACGGGGACGGAGGGCGGGCCGGAGAAGAAGCTCCCGCCCGGCTCCTACGAGTACCAGCCCCACACGGTGAAGCACGTGACGAAGTGCGACACCGGGAGCGCGTGCGTCATCTTCGTGGTGGCGAACGGGAAGTTCGACCTCGTGCCGGCGGAGGAGAAGAAGGAGCCTAAGAAGTAGGCGGGCCGCCCGGCCTCCACGGTCTTTCCGCTCTGCTGCTCCAGCGCCAGACCTGTGCCTCTCGCCTTACAGCGGCGCGGTCACCAGGTGAGCCGAGATGACCGCCAAGAAGTCCCGGTATGCCAGCGGCTTGGCGATGTAGCCATCACACCCTGCGGCTCGAATGCGCTCCTCGTCGCCCTTCATCGCCAGAGCGGTGAGGGCGACCACCGGAATGGCGCTCGTCGCGCTGTCTCGCTTGAGCAGCGCAGTGGCTTCGAGGCCGTCCATGCCGGGAAGCTGGATATCCATCAGGATCAGGTTGGGTTGCTCGTCGCGTGCCAAGGTCAGCCCGGCCTCTGCATCCGTAGCGCTGAGCACGGTATGGCCCGCCGACTGCAGCAGGAGTATCACCAACCTCATGTTCGTGGGGTTGTCCTCGACGACCAGTATCTTTGCCATCTCAGACGGCCGCCTTGCGCAACGACGTCGCCCGCCGCACTTCGGCGACGAAACGGTCGCCGTCGAATTCTGTCTTTTCAATGATCGTCGTCACATAGCCACTCAGCTTGGCGCGGTCCTCGGCGGTGACGCGCTTGGCGGTGACCACGATGATCGGAATGCGAGCCGTGTCGGGATGTAGTTGGAGCGCCTCCACGACGTCGAAGCCGTTCACCTCCGGCATCATCAGATCGAGCACCATCAAGTCTGGCAGCTCCCGCCGCGCGGTATCGATCGCCTCGCGGCCGCCGTACGCGCGCAGCACGGTACCGGCGAAGTCCAGGATGCGGTCGGCGATCAGCTTCACTGCATCGGCATCGTCATCAACGACCAGAACTTTCAGCATGTGTCCCTCTGAGACGGGAAACAGACCCAGATCCACGAGCGTCTCGTACAAGTCCTGCCGGGTTAGGGGCTTTTGAATGACCGCCGCGGCGCCGAGCGCAAAGCCCTTGTTGCGATCCGTCGGGCTCGAAATGATGACGACCGGGATGCGCCGCAGGTCCGGCAGCTGCTTGAGGCGACTGAGGAAGTCCCAGCCGTCCATATTGGGCAGCACGATGTCCAGGGTGATCAGCGACAACGGCTGCTGTACCGCGAGAACCAAGGCGGCCTCGGCGGAGGTGGCGTGCAGCACCTTGAAGCCCTCCGCCTCCAGTTGCACGCGGATCAGGTCAGCGGACTTGAAGTCGTCTTCCACCACCATCGCGGTGCGCGCCCCCGCCAGCGCCTCGATACTGGGGACGGCCGGCGCTTTGGCCGACGTCAGCGGCGCTTTCTTCGGCACGCGGAGCGGCAGCCAGACCGTGAAGCAGGAGCCCTCGCCCACGGCACTTGCCACCGCCACCGCGCCTCCGTGCAGCTCGGTGAGGAGCTTGACCATGGCCAAACCGAGTCCCGTGCCCTCGAATCTTCGGGCCAGGCCGCTGTCGATCTGACTGAAAGGCTTGAACAGGCGCTCCAGCCCCTCCGGCGAGATACCGATGCCGTTGTCGGTGACGCTGACCTGGAGAAACTCCGCGAACTCGCTGTCGGCCAACGGGAAGCTTCGACCCGTCCAGGAGTCGGACAGGTGGCCGACCTCGGCGCGCGGGACGCGGTCGGCGCGCAGGGTCACCTGGCCGCCCTCAGTGGTGAACTTGACCGCATTGGATAGCAGGTTGTACACGATCTGCTTGACCTTCCGCGCGTCGGCCTGGATCGAACCCAGTGTCTCGGCGGCTTCCATACCCAGGCGGATGTGGCGGTTCGCGGCCTTCTCCCTGATGATGGACAGGCTGTTCACGAACAACGAAGACACCTGCACCGGCTCCAGGTCGAGCGTCATCTTGCCGGCCTCTACCTTGGAGAGGTCGAGGATGTCGTTGATCAGGGAGAGTAGATGCTCGCCGCTGCTGAAGATGTCGCCGATGAACCGTCGCTGTTGATCGGTCATGTCGCCCATCAGGCCGTCCCTGAGGACCTCGGAGAAGCCGATGATGGCATTCAGCGGCGTCCTCAGCTCGTGTGACATGTTCGCGAGGAATTCGGACTTCATGCGGCTCGCGGCTTCCAGCTCGGCGTTCTTCTGCTGGAGCGTTTGCTCAAAGCGTTTCAGCTCCGTCACGTCGCGCGCCGCGGCGAACACGCCCTGCAATCTCCTGTCCCGATCGTAGAAGGTGGTTGCATTGTAGGACACCACAGTTTCCTTGCCGTCCCTGGCGCGCGCGGTGAGCTCGTAGTCGGTGACCTTCTTTTCGCTCAGCACCAGCTTGATACTCGTCTCGGCCCGCTCCGGATCGGTGAAGTAATTCTTGAACGGCGCGCCGATCAGCTCGTCACGCGTGCAACCGGTGAGCGCCTCCATCTGCTTGTTGACGTCGGTGATGATGCCGGACGGATCGGTGGTCATGATCGCGTCGATGT
>OBLU010006967.1_pt1 | contig 10046 bp, 9 predicted proteins | sample 1518681 | NCBI WGS metagenome assembly OBLU01 (sample SAMEA3539304, study PRJEB22396) | soil metagenome | biome: tundra; feature: field; material: soil | place: USA | collected 2010-05 | depth 0.15 m
GGGTTATGTAGTAGAAGATCTCGGCAACGTGCCGGTAGTGCAGCCTGAGAGCCAACCAGAAGGACAGCCGCAGGCCAAATATCTTCCACAGATCACCGAAACCTGCGTGCGATTGGCGGAGATGGTGGAGCGCGCCCTGGCCGAAGACAAGTTCCCGCTCGTCCTCGGCGGCGATCATTCCATCGCGGTGGGTACCGTTTCAGGCGTGTCCAAACACGTCCGCGATCACGATGGGAAATTGGGGATGATCTGGATTGATGCTCACACCGACATGAACACGCCCGGCACCAGTCCCAGCGGCAACGTACATGGAATGCCGCTGGCCTGCTGTATCGGCGCCGGTCCCGGCGAGCTGACCCGGATTTTCGGATATTCACCGAAAGTGGATCCAGCGAACGTCGCGTTAGTGGGCATTCGCTCGGTGGACGAAAAGGAACGCGTCAATGTCCAACATTCCGGCGTTCACGTATTCACCATGCGCGATATCGACGAGCGCGGCCTGGGCCCGGTAATCGAAGAGGCCATCCGCATCGCAAGTTCCGGAACCGTTGGGTTTCATGTATCGCTCGACATGGACGCCGTCGACCCGCAGGAGGCTCCCGGAGTGGGAACACCGGTGCGCGGCGGCATCACTTACCGCGAAGCGCACCTTGCCATGGAAACACTGAACGACACGGGCAAAATGTTGTCCATGGAAGTGGTAGAAGTAAATCCCGTAATAGATGAAGTGAACCGAACGGCGATCTTAGCTGTCGAACTAGTATTGTCGGCCATGGGAAAAAGGATTTTGTAACTCGAAATGAAAAAGCGTGTAGCAGTTATTTACGGCGGTCGCAGCGGCGAGCACGAGGTGTCGCTACGCTCCGCCAAATCTATCATCGATGCTCTGGACCCTGATAAGTACAAGGTCCTACATTACTTGATTTCGAAAGAAGGCAAATGGAGTCCCCGGCCCATCGTTCCGGAGCCTCACGGCAACCCGGAGATCGACGTGGTCTTCCCTGCATTGCATGGCACGTTCGGCGAGGATGGCACGCTGCAAGGCCTGCTGGAACTTGCGGGTCTGCCTTATGTGGGTGCGGGCGTGCTGGCTTCATCGGTCTCCATGGATAAGGAAGTGATGAAGCGCCTGGCCAAGGAGCGCGGTTTGCCGGTGGTGGACTACCTGGTGTTTTCGAGCGCTGAACTGAAAGATTCCGACGGCATCTGCTCGAAGTTCGAGTTCCCAGTGTTTGTGAAGCCGGCGAATCTGGGCTCCTCGGTGGGAATTTCGAAGGCGCACAATTGCGTGGAATTGAAATCCGCGCTGGAGCTCGCGGCCTCTTTCGACCGCAAGGTAATTGTGGAACGCGGCATTGAGGGACGCGAGTTCGAGTGTGCCGTCCTCGGCAACGAAGATCCCATCGCTTCCGTCCCTTGTGAGATCCTCCCGTCGCGCGAGTTCTACGACTATGACGACAAGTATCTGCTCGAAAAAGCCGGGACCGTAATCCCCGCAGATCTTCCCCCCGAGCAGACTCGAGAGTTGCAGCAGCTAGCCGTGGAATGCTATCGCGCGGTGGAGTGCGAAGGAATGGCGCGCGTGGATTTCCTGCTGGAAACGGCCACCAATCGCCTCTTCATTAACGAGATCAACACCCTTCCCGGCTTCACCTCCATAAGCATGTACCCTAAAATGTGGGAGCATTCAGGATTGCCCATGCCGAAATTGGTTGACCGGCTCATCGAGCTGGCTCTAGAGCGGCATGCGGCCAAACAGCACCTGCGCTATTCGAAGTAGATGATTTTTCCTCTATTGTTTTTTCTCGCGGCTCCCAAGTCCACGGCGGATCTGGACAGCTCGCTCAAGCGGTTTACGGAAGTGCTGGCGACGGTGCAGCGCGAAGCGGCCGATCCCGTGATCACTGAGACCGCGATTTATCAGGGCGCCATTCCAGGCATGTTGCGGCGCCTGGATCCGCACTCCATCTTCTTCGATCCCCAACAGTATCAGCAGCTCAAGGAAATGGAGAAGTCGGAGCGTAAGGGATTCGGCACCGTCGTGTCCATTTTGCCAGGGCGCGTCATTGTGCTCCAGGCGCTGGCGGGTACACCGTCCGCCAAAGCGGGATTGCAACCTGGCGATGAGATCGTGGCCGTCAATAATATTGCGCTAGCGCGGTTGGAATTCGAGCAGATCGTCGGGTTTCTGGGGGAGGCCCGCCAGCACCAGGCCCAACTCATCGTGCGCCGCCCGGCCAACGCACGGCTGCTGCAATTTGTCCTCGATCCGGCGCTGGTGGATTCTCCGAGCGTGGACCGCACCTTTCTCCTCCAGCCCGATATCGGCTACGTGCGTGTCAACGCCTTCGATCCGCAAACCGGGAAACAATTGAAAGAAGCCATCGAAAGCCTGGGAGGCGAGAAGTTGAAAGGCCTGGTGCTCGATCTGCGCGATAACGGGGGCGGCGTGGTGCAGGCAGCCCTCCAGGCAGCTTCCTATTTCTTGAAGCCTGGGCAAAGATTGCTCAGCGTGAAAGGGCGAAGCATCGAAGGCCAGAATGTCGACGCTCCCGCGGATGCGGCGGTGTACAAATTTCCACTGGCCGTGCTGGTAAACGCCAAGACCGCCAGCGCGTCTGAGATTTTGGCCGGAGCTTTGCAGGATCACGATCGCTCCACCATCCTGGGTGAGCCCAGCTTCGGCAAAGGGCTGGTCCAAAACGTATTCCCATTATCCGGAACCACCGCCATGGCGCTCACCACGGCGTTCTATTACACACCCAGCGGACGATCCATTCAGAAGCCGCTCCCGTCTGGCCAGCTCGAGGTCGAAAAGCAGAAGGAAGAATTCCATACCGATTCCGGCCGCATGGTGAAGGGCGGGGGAGGCATTCAACCCGATGTTTACGTCGATCCCGAACCAGTCACTCGCTTGCGGATGGCGCTGGATGCCAGCGGCACCTTCACCTCTTTCGCAACTTCGTACATCCTGAAGCACCAGATAACCGCAAGCTTCCAGGTATCAGCTTCGGATCTCGAAGACTTCCAGGTTTACGCCTCGGAACGCGAAATCCAGCCGTCCGTGGGCGAGTGGGTGAAGGAACGCGACTGGGTACAAAGCCGCTTGAAGCAGGAGATCTTCAATCAGGCGCTAGGAGTCGCGCAAGGCGACGAAGTGGAAGCGCAGCGAGATCCCGTGGTCCAGGCCGCAATCCAAAAGCTACTAACCGAACCGCGACCGTAAGGGAGTCGGTGCCTTTTTTTCGCGCCCTCACAGGGAATCGGTGCCTACCGCTCAGCAACCGCCTTTCGCTGCAACCCCGCCCGCACCGCATGCGTAATCACAGGCAGCAGCGATACGAAGATAATCAACAGTACGAACTTTTCGAAGTTCCGCCGCACCAGATCAACCTTACCCAAGCTGAAGCCCAGGATGGTCATCGAAAAGACCCAGCCGGCCGCTCCGAAAACATCGAACGATAGAAACCGCGGGTAGTGCATCTTGCCGACGCCTGCCACAAACGGAGCGAAAGTCCGGATAATGGGCACGAACTTGGCGTAGATGATGGTCTTGCCGCCGTGCTTCTCGTAGAAAGCGTGCGTGCGCTGCAGGTGTTCCTGCTTGAAGAAATGCGAGTCCGGGCGATTGAAGATGGCTGGCCCTGCCCGGCGCCCCAGCAGATAACCACACCAATCCCCCGCGAGGCAGGCACAGGTGAGCAGCAGCATAATGATTCCGAGGTTGAGCTGTCCGGCGCCCGCAACCACTCCAATGGTGAACAGCAGCGAGTCACCCGGGAGCACGAAGCCGACCAGTAGACCGGTCTCCGCGAAAACGATACCGGTCAACATCGCATAGCCCAGCCACCCCGACATCGCCGTGGACAGCAGTTGAATTAGACGCTCCGGAGTAGTGAGCGTCCGAAGAAAATCCAGTAAGGTGTGGATCATGCCGCAAAAGCGCTAGCTGCGGTAGCGAGCTTGCAACCGTTCGATCACATCCTGATGGATCTTGACTTTGCCCTTTTGCGAGAGATAGCTGACCACGCTATCACGCACCAGTTCGAAGTGCTCGCGACTTTTCTTGTCTTTCAATTGCTTTACAATCGTCTCCCGCTCTTGTCCAATCTTGCTCAGGTCCGCGGTCGATCGGTCCACGATTTTCACCAGAACTGTTTGAGTCCCGACGTTGAGCGGCCCGATGACAGTCCCCACTGGCTTATCGAACGAATCACCCATATAGCGCGCGTCTCCAAGACCCTCCACAGCTCCGGTGCGATTAAACGGCGAGCTCGTCTTCACCTCCAGGCCCACGGCTTTGGCGGCGGCCTTCATATCGCCTCCGTTGGCTTTCGCAATGTCGGCCGCCTTATTCGCCTTTTCGGCAGCCAACTGCACACCCTTCTCCTGGCCGTAGCGCGTTCGCACCTGCGCCTCGGCTTCTGCAAAATCGGCGGGATGTGACGGATTGACGTTAGTCACCACCGCGATGGCCAGCTTCTCGCCGGACTGTATCACTTGGCTGACAGCGCCCTTCTGCATGGAAGTGATGGCGCCACCCACCTGGACATCGTTTCCTAACTCGGGAACGGTATCGCCAGCCTTGAGATTGTCTACCTTGACAAAAAGTAGGCCCAGCTTGCTGGCAATTTGCTGCGCGTTCTGGGGGGATTTCACCAGTTCCGCATGAGCCTGGTCCGCCAGAGCCTGCATGCGATCGTTGAGGCTTTGGCTCTTGATGGCGGTCACGACTTCACTTCTGACCTCGTCGAGCGGACGCAAGTGGGCGTCCTCTTTCTCCATCACCTGCACAATATGGAAACCGTAGTTCGTTGCGACGACATCGCTGATCTGGCCCTGCTTCAGAGCAAAGGTGGCCTTTTCAAATTCCGGCACCATCTGGCCTTTCATAACCCAACCCAGATCACCACCCTTAGAAGCGTTGGTCTTGTCATCGGAGTTCTGCTCGGCAAGTTTGGCGAAATCCGCGCCGGCTTTAATCTGTTTCAAAAGATCCTCCGCCTTGGCCTTTTGCTTGGGGACCTCAGCCGGCGGTTTGTTCAGAATCGAAATCAGGATGTGCCGGGCCTTCACGCGCTCTTTGGTGCGGAATTGATCTTTGTGGGAGTTATAGTAGCTTTGCACTTGCGTATCGGTAACCTGAATGGATTCGCCCACCTTGACCTGATCAGCCACGATCAACTGAACATTGCGGGTTTCAGGCGCCGTAAAGAAGCCCCGGTTCTTCTCAAAGTAAGGCTTCAACTCCTCAGGAGTAGCTTTCACCTCGCTAGCCAGCCTGGCGGGATCAAACGCAATGTACTCCACCTTCGCCATTTCATTCTCCCGCCGGTACTGCGCCTCCACTTCCGCCGGCGAGACGAAGGCGCCTCGCATCGCAATCTCCCGAATGTCCTCAGAGAGAAGGCCCAGGCGAAGGTTGCCCTCGAATTCCGGAACGGTCAGGTTCTGCTGCTGTTCGATCGTCATGCGGTACTGTTGCGGAGAGAGCGTACCCAGCTCGCCAAAGGATCGGATGGTGGTGGCCAGTTCCCCGTCGGTTACCTCAAAACCGAGCCGCTTAGCTTCATACGCCAGGGCACGATCGGTAATGACCTGCTCCACGATTTGTGGAACGATCGCAGACGCCACTTCAGGTGAAACCTGGCCGCCTCGGAAAGCGACTCTGATGCCCTGTTCCACTTGCCGAACGGTAACTGTCTCCGATCCGATCTCAGCCACAATCTGGTCGTTGGCTCCGCTGCTGGTCGGTGCGCCGGTGCCAGGAATAAGATAAAGCAGCATGGACAGCGCAACCACGCCGAGCACGACGCTCAGCATTATCTTTTTGCCTTTCTGACTGCCGCGAAACAAATCAAACATTCGTGAGAGCTCCTAGAAAAGACGGTGGGCTTTGCTAAGTTTCATTATATCCAACCCAACCCAAACCGCGACTTCGATGAGTGGTGGGGCGGACCCCCTGGTCCGCGCGGGTCCCCCTGGACCCGCTGCCTCAAGCATTGACAAATACCAAACAGGCCGACGTGGGCGTCAACCGCGGACCAGGGGGTCCACCCCACTTTGCATTCGTCCATCGGAAGGTGGCAAAGTGATAGCTGGCAATGGAGTCACGGGCCCAGCCAGAAATATCGGAAACGCAACCGGCTATTGAGCTGCTGCCGTTTGAACCCCTCCCCGCTCTCCGCTCCAGCGCGCTGTTGGATGATGGCTCTCTTGCCGACAGCCGCGGCAAGCGCATCGGGATCTTGATCGTCACCTTCAACGCGGTCACCACCCTTACCAAAGTGTTGAAACGCATCACGCCTAACGTCTGGAAAAACGTCGAAGAGATTGCAATCTTCGACGATGCCAGCCAGGATGCCACTTATGAGCTGGCGATGGGCCTAAAGACTTTTCGCCAGCTTGAGAAACTTCAAGTCCTCTCGAATTCGAAGAACCTGGGTTATGGCGGCAATCAGAAGGCCGGCTACCGCTATTTCATGGAAAAGGGCTTCGATATAGTGGTGCTCCTTCACGGAGATGGACAATACGCCCCGGAAATTCTGTCGCATCTCTACCACCCCATTGTTGCCGCTGAAGCGGATGCCGTATTTGGTTCTCGCATGCTGAAAACGTACGGCGGACCGCTCCAGGGCGGCATGCCGCTCTATAAGTATGCAGGCAATAGAATCCTGACCACCTTCGAGAACCACGCGTTGAAAATGAATCTCACGGAGTTTCATAGCGGCTATCGCGCCTATAGCCTGCATGCTTTGCGAAATATCGATTTCTCGCACATGACCGATGATTTTCACTTCGATACGGAAATTATCATCAAGCTGCAGCATCAACGCTACCGAATCAAAGAAGTGCCTATCCCAACCTACTACGGCGATGAGATTTGTTATGTGAACGGTATGCGATACGCCCGCGACGTTGCTCGCGCCGTGCGACGGTACAAGCAGACTCGCCGTTCCATCCAGTGCTTCCCGGAATTCCAGGAGTACTTCGTTCATTACCCGATCAAGCACAGCAAGGCGTCCAGTCATTATTACGCGCGCCAGATGGTGGGATCGAATCAGGAAGTGTTGGATGTCGGCGCCGGAGAAGGCTTCTTCGCGGAGGAGCTGGCCGCGAATGGAAACCGGGTCACGGGCATTGACAACCGTCTGCGGCCCGCGGAGACTTCTCGATTCGAACGATATTTCACGGCGGACCTGGAAGAGGGCATCGCCGGTGTCATTCGGCAGTTGGACGGCCAACGCTTCGACCGGGTTTTGTTGTTGGACGTGCTGGAGCATCTCCGGCGCCCGGAACAGATCCTGCGGCAGACGCATGAGGTTTTGAAACGCGAGGGCCTGTTGATTGTCTCGCTGCCGAACATAGCGAACATTTACGTCCGGCTGACGTTGCTGCTCGGCCGGTTCGACTACTCCGAGCGAGGCTTGCTGGATAAAACCCACCTCCGGTTCTTCACCAGGAAAACCGCCAGGCGCCTGCTAGAATCAAACGGATACTCGATTGTGCAAGAAGAACAAACTGTAATTCCAATGGAATTGGTTTTCGGATGGTCGCCGGACAACGTGGTAATGCGGGCGCTGAATCGCGTTCTGGCGGCGGCGACTTGGATGTTTCCAGGGCTATTTGGCTACCAACTGATGTACGTGGCGAGAGTAACAACCTCCCCTCCACCTGATCGCGAATGAAAAGCGCGCCGGCCGCGCCGTCCCGCTTCGAGCGGCTTCTTTCGCATCCCCTGACACGCGGGTGCGACATCAACGATCCCGCTACCACCACCCTGCGGCGGACGATTGTTCAAAGTAAGCCGTTCGTGAGGCGCATCTACGATGAGTGGTATCGAAAAATTGTCGACCACCTTCCCGATGTCCCCGGCAATGTGCTGGAAATTGGCTCAGGCCCTGGTTTCCTGGCCGATTATATTCCGGACCTGGTCACCTCTGACATTTTTACTTTGCCGGGAGTGCGCTGCGTGCTGGACGGAAGCGCACTTCCGTTCGCTACCGGATCGCTCAGAGGCATCGTGATGACGAACGTCCTGCATCATATGCCCGAACCGCGGGCATTCTTCGAAGAGGCGGCCCGCTGCCTGCGCCCCGGCGGAGCCGCGGTTCTTGTCGAGCCTTGGGTGTCCCCCTGGTCGCGTCTGATCTATCCGCATTTTCACCACGAACCATTCTTACCCGATGAACCTAGCTGGAATCATACCTTGGCCGGCCCTTTATCGGGTGCCAACGGCGCCCTTCCCTGGATTATTCTGCAGCGGGACCGCTCGCTATTTGAAACGCAATTCCCCGGCCTTCGAGTTGCTAAAACAGAACTGTTGATGCCGTTTCGATACCTCGTTTCAGGCGGAGTCACCATGCGCTCACTGATGCCGGGAATTACGTTCCGGCTCTGGGAGATGCTGGAAACCGGGCTGAAGCCTTGGATGAACTCCTGGGCGATGTTTGCCCTCGTGGTGGTGCAGAAGGACCCCAGCTAGAATCCAGAATCCAGAAGTCAGGAGTCAGAAGAATGTGCTGGCGCCAGGCGCCGGGTTCCTCATTCCGAATTCTGAGTTCTGGCTCCTGGATTCTCTCGCTACTTGCGCCTCAACTCAACCGGTACCCTCTGCTTATCAAACTCCGCATACTGAAACACCCACTTCACCGGAAGCTCCTGCGGGATATAGCAAATCCGGTCGTCGCAGGCCTGATACCGCAGTGTTCCCTCCACGGTGAATCTTCCGGAACTGTCGAGCGTCGGCCGCACCTTCGCCTCCGGCCCGATGGTTATGTCCCGCGCCAGCAGAAAATGATCGCGATAAACCGGCACTGTTTCGTCGATTGCGGCCAAGTGCAATTTCTCGGAGGCTGGGTAGCTCACCTCATGCGCGGCCACCGCCTCTGATTCCTTCATCTTCCAGTCGATCGGAATGTAGCCTTCCACGCCCGGAGCATACACGTGCATGTTCGGTTTCATTTCGATGTCGAGAGTGAGCGTCACCCGCTGCCCCGCCGCCACAATCGAATTGCTCGACGCCGCCTCAAGCTTGAGCTGCTTACCTTCCACTTCGCTCCGTGCCGCCTCCGGCTTCATGCCAAACTGACGCATCAGAATATTGGCGGAAGTGTAGCGCTCACGATAATCGTCTTCGAAATATTTCGCCGTGATTACAGCCTGCGCGTTCAGCACGAAGGATCCGGGATACGGAACCCCGAAAAATGGGCTGTCCTTCGGCACTGTTTCGTTCAGAATTCCTAACTCCCGTATCACCTTCGAATCCGGGTCCGACAACAGCGGAAAATGAATGCCGCGGCGTTCGGCAAAGTTGTGCAGCACCGCCACGCTGTCGTAACTGATGGCCGCTACTCCCAAACCGAGCTTTCGGAATTCAGTCTGATTCTGATCCAGCTCGACCAGCTGGGCCTTGCAATATGGTCACCAATCCGCGGACCGGTAGAACAGAATGACGACGCCCTTGGGACCCAGCAGACTCCCCAAGTTACGCAGCTTACCATCCTGATCCGGCAATTCGAATCCACTCATCCTGGCGCCCACGGCAGGGCCATACTCGCGTCCCAGCAAACTGTAAGAAACCAGTAGAAATACTAGCACCGGGACTCGGTTTATTGCCGCCATATCCTCTATGGTACGTAACTGGCGGCCCCAACGGATGTTAATTAGTCTTAATGGGCGTAAGGCCTCCAAGCCTCTTGATTCGAGACGGACAACTGGGTAAGCTTGAACGCAGCGGTGGGCTAAGCAGTATGCTCATCGAGAAAAACAAGTCTATCAAGGGAGGCAGTTTGATGAATCGCAGAAAATTTACCATCGCTCTCGGAACCGCGACCGCGGGTTTGGTTGCCGGATCCGCGCTGTTCGGGCAGGATGCAACAACAACAAAGGCAAAGAAGAAAGCCAAGCACGATTGCGCCGGAAAGAACACCTGTAAGGGACAGGGCGGCTGCAAGACGGGCGACAACGGTTGCTCAGGAAAGAACTCCTGCAAGGGCAAGGGCGGTTGCGCAGTTCCTCCGAAAAAGTCGTAGTAGCTCCTATCT
>OBLU010006969.1_pt1 | contig 10043 bp, 16 predicted proteins | sample 1518681 | NCBI WGS metagenome assembly OBLU01 (sample SAMEA3539304, study PRJEB22396) | soil metagenome | biome: tundra; feature: field; material: soil | place: USA | collected 2010-05 | depth 0.15 m
TCCCATCGGGCCAGATGTTTGATCTAGCCACCTCACTCGCTTAGCCTGAAAACATATTTTATCAATAGCATGATGGGCTTGCCCTCTCCAGACAGGGGTGGCTACGCGGAATCGGCCGGTGCCTCATAAGTATGATAAAGTATGATACTTCCCAGTAAGCCTCGGAGCCCGCCATGTCCACCATCGAACGCATGACCATCACCATGCCCGCAGACATGGCCGCCGTGGTCAAAGCCGCTGTCGATGCCGGTGACTACGCCTCGACCAGCGAAGTGGTTCGCGATGCGCTTCGGGAATGGAAGATCAAGCGCGCCATCCAGCTCCAGGAGCTCACCGCCCTCAAGACGGACATCGAGCAGGGTCTGGCTGATGTCGCGGCCGGGCGGGTGAAGGATTTCGATACCAAGCAGATCGTCGAGCGAGGCAGGAAGCTATTGGCGTCCCGCTCATCCTCCGACTGACCGAGACGGCTGAGGCCGATTTGGCCGAGATCTGGGCTTACCTTGCCGCCGAAGCGTCGGAGATGATCGCTACGCGCTTCCTGAAAGCGATCGAGGAGAGATTTGCCCCGCTGCTGCATTCACCCTTGCTCGGCTCCCCGCGCGAGCAGTTTGCTCCGGGTCTGCGCGTAAGCTTTCATACGCCGTACGCAATCTACTACCTGCCCGCCGAGCGCGAGCTGATCATTGTCCGCGTCCTACACGGGGCTCGTGATGCCGCTGCGATTGCCGATCAAGGGGGCTTCAAGCCATGACTGAGAGGACGTTGCCCGTCCCCATTGTCCCGACCAGCCGACCGCTGACCGCGGCTGCCTTCCAGGGCTTGGCGGCCGTGCCTCCCGAAGTGGAGTGGTTCGCCAATCTGGGCAACCCGGCGACCCGCCGGGCCTACGAGCACGCCCTGCAGGACTTCATGCGCTTTACCGGCATATTGAGGCCGGAGGAATTTCGCATCGTCACACGCGCCCACGTCATCGCCTGGCGCGACGATTTGGCTCGCCGCAACCTGTCCGCCACGACAGTCCGCCATAGACTCTCGGCGCTGGCCTCACTGTTCGAGTACCTGTGCGATAAAAACACCGTCACACACAATCCGGTCAAAGGCGTGAAACGTCCGGTGCCGGAGACCCATGAGGGCAAGACGCCGGCGCTGGGCGATCACCAGGCGCGTCTTTTACTTGATGCACCCGACAACACAACGCTCAAGGGCAAGCGCGATCGGGCCATGCTGGCCACCTTGCTCTATCACGCGCTGCGGCGAGAAGAGCTGTGCAAGCTGACGGTCAAAGACTTCCGGCATTCCCGGCGCGGTGTGCCGCACCTGAAAGTATCCGGCAAAGGCGGCAAGACGCGTTACCTGCCGCTGCATCCGGCTGCAGGCGGTTTGATTACGGAATATTTGGAATTTGCTGGGCATACTGATGATGAGGGTGGGGCGCTGTTTCGGCCGGTACACCGGAATCGCGGCGACGCCGGAGATAAGGCCGTCACGCCGGACGCGGTCTACAAGATGGTACGCGCTTATTCGGCGGCGCTGGGGTTTGAGATCGGAGCGCACTCGCTGCGTGCCACAGCCGCTACCAATGCGCTCGATCACCAGGCCGACATCGCCAAGGTCCAGGAATGGCTGGGGCATGCGAACATTTCCACGACGCGGATATACGACCACCGTAAGACGCGGCCGGAGGACAGCCCTACCTTCAAAGTTGTCTACTGAGAGCTGAGGCGTGTCCTCGCTTACACGTGCGGAAACTTTTTGGGACGTGGTAAGCGTGTGGCTATCTATCGCGGTAGCAATTGGTGTCGCAATGGAAGCTGTCACTGAATTTGACAAACTCGCGAGTCTATTGCGCCTCGAGACCCAGGCACGATACAAGCTACGACATGACATAGCAAAAGCGGGTTTACTAATACTGATTCTCGCGCTCGCATTTGAAGTCGTCGCAGCAATTCGTACGCATGCCATTAACGCTCAGATAATCTTTGACCTCAATAGCCAAATCACTGCCACGCAGAAGCGCGAGCAGACCCTCATCGATCAGACGACAGTCCTGCAAGCCAAAAACGATGAATTGCAACATGCGGTCTCGAAGCAAGAGGGGACTCTCAACTCGTTGGCACAGCGTACCGATAGCTTTGACAAACGCGCGACGGCTCTAAGCGCGCGGATCGCCACGACAATAGCGCGACTAAACACCGAAGAGAACGGCCTCGAAGCCGCGCACCAAGAGGCACTAGCCAGTTCAAGTAAAGCTGCAAGTGCAGCCGCGATAGCCACCAAAGCGGCCGGCGACATGAACACTACCCTAACAGCCGAGAGAGCGATGCAGGAAAGCATGCGCGAGTTGATTACACCTCGGGTTCTAACACCTGAGCAACTAGCCGCCCTTAAAGAAAGAACGAGGGCGTACCGCAATACCTCCTTCGATTTCACCGTAACGGATGACATCGATGCGCGAAACCTCATGCTCCAGCTCGGGACAGTACTCTTGGACTCTGGATGGGTCTGGAAGCCTGCCCCGAAGCTCCCGGGCTTCACTGAAAATCTCTCGAACGGCTACACTGCCGCCGAGTACGCCACCGACGGAATCTCGATTGAATTCGCGGAGTCACAACGGTCGCAGTTTGAACAGCCTGCACTCGCAATTGTCAATGGCTTATCAGATGCGAGAATCAAAGCCGCCGCGCGCTACCAGCCCGAAGCGACGACGCACCCCGGTTTCGACAAGCAAACCCTCCATCTCATTATCGGGAAGCGATAGTCCGTCTCATGGCCACCGGCCACGGGCGGACGCGTACGGTCAGCGCGCCTGGTCAAACTGTACCGCCCGGTGTCCGCTGGTATAGACACCGATTTTGCTGTGGCATCCTAGGCCAAGACTTTATCCTCAAAATCCGAATGACTACACCCCAAGAGATGCCGTTGATCAAAGCAGTCGCCGACCTCACGATGAAAGTGGCGAGGCCCTTGCTTTGGTACGACGTTAGAGCGTCGTGGCCAACGTATTTGCCGGGCGCCACTTGCTTCATTCTCCGTTTTAATACAGGGTTGATTGGGGTCACAGCAGACCACGTCATTACAGCGTTTGAAAAAGCCAAAAGGCAGGCCGGCGAGACTGTCAGTCTTCTCAGGACGGCTCATTTCGACCTCTCGGGCGCAATTATCGATCGGGACGCCGAGCTCGATTTAGCGACCTTCAGCGTCACCGAAGGACAACTCATCGAGAGTGAAGCCGTCGCAGCGGATTGCCGCGCGGAGTGGCCGCCCCCTATTCCTGACGAGGGTAAGGCAATCACCTTTGCTGGATATCCCGAGTGTCTGAGGGTGGGGACGTGGCCGCATGGTAGAGAATTCAGGGCGTTCGCTGATGTAACCTGGGTCCAAGACGTAACAGACCGCTACATCGTGGCAACATTTGAGCCGAAACGAGATATCCGTGTCTTGGCGGCTCCGGATATTCCTGAGCTTGGCGCGAATTGGAGCGGGTGCAGCGGCGGCCCGGTACTGATGCATATTGAACGCAACGGCTTTCATCGATGGTTTCCGGTCGGAATGATTGTGGAAGGTCGTGGAAAGCCGCGCGATGGTGAGATGCCCGATGGCGAGATGCAGGAATTTGATAGATTTCTCTTTAGACGCCTTGATTTTTTGAATGCCAATGGGTCTATCATTAAAAACCCAAACGCTGGTTGGTTGCCGCCGGGCTCTGGCAGTCATTGATCACTCGGTATGGGAGACTTTTTAAAGTCCTGAATAGCCTTAGAATCATGAATTTCCTGCAGCGCCAAGGCAGCAGGAATAATGGAATTGTCGCAGCCTGCCTACAGCATCAACACGGTCGGCAAGATATTGGTCGACAAGGCTCCAGACGGCACACGCTCGCCCAATCTGGCGGATGCAGTCATGATCGCGTTCCAGCCCTCGGGGCGCGGGTTGGAGGTGTGGTTGAAGCTGGGGGAGATGGGTTGAAGCGGTTCTAGCCGATTTATCAGTAGCCCGAGAATTCCTATTGCTCATCCGGCGGAGTCGGGTGAGCCGAACATGCTTCGAACCAGGGTCGCTGCAAGCCCAACGGCATGGTCGACCGCTGCCTCGCGCATTAAGGTTCCAAGCGGCTTCGCCTCCGTCTTCGGTGCAATGGAATGCGGTATTTGGTTCAGCACCGAGAACCCCCGCGTGGTCAAACTGATGGCCGCATAAATATGGGCTCCCGGAGCCTTCTTGCCCCTGATGAATCCCTCCGCCAGTAACCACTCCATCGTAGGGCCGAACAGCTCGACCGGAGGCAAGTCATTTGGGCCGACTTCCTGGCCATCCCGCGCGCGGTTCGCCTTGTAGGCGATCACATCGCGGGGCGGGTCGAAGTGCTGCGGCACGGGGAACTCTTCCCACAATTGGCCCATTATCCAAAGCGTCCAGAAATTGAAGGCCTGCACACTCTCCGGAACTTCGAGGCCCATTCCAAAACCTCCCTCTGCGGCAATGCAAGTCCCGCGCCCCCTCAGGGCGATTTATCCGCGAGCGGATCGACGACGCGCTACCCGTGGTGCTCAATGTGCCAAATCTCGAACGTACCGCCAGCCTCTCTGATCTTTTGGAGTGTCCGCAGGGCCTCTTTGGCCGACTCGTCCCCATACTTCATCTGCTTGAATAGATCGTTGTACGACCGACGTCGAAGCTGATCCTTTCTACGGGTCACATTCGCTACCTCAGACGGTATCTTAGCGCCATCCAGCTTGCTGCGCTGCGGATCGTTCTGTCGTACCCTCCGGCCAAGTTATTCGTGGCGGGTTGTTCTGATTGATGCGAAGGCACGCCCATCTGAGCTGATGAAGTGATAGTGTTTCGGATCTGCCAAACGTCGCAAAAGGCGCAGAGAGTTGGAGCCCAATCTCTTTCAGGCCGGCTGGACTGAATTCGATGCCGAGGAGTTATTGACCATACTTTTTGAGTACATAGGCAAACCGGGTCAATATTCCGATCACGAGCAGTATCCAAACAATTTCTATCTACCTCTCGCTGGCCCATCCAGTCAGCTCAAGCTGACGTTCTCGGACGACAAGAAGATCGTCTCCATAAAGGCGGGACCGGCTTTTGATGCCGCGCGGTGGAATTCGGTCGTGCAAGAGATCGAGAACGCGGGGCCGCTGAAGACCGGGCGTGATATCAGTTTTTGCAGATACCGAGTGAACGGTAGCTGGCGTGGAGCTCGATCAGGTATTCAGATTCTTCCGCCTCCAAATGGTGCTCCGCTGCTGCCCTATATAATGGGCGATCACCCCTTCATGCTTGAATTTCCGCTGCATCTGAGCGGCCGATGGCCGATTGCGAATTTTCGGCGATGGCGAGCGCACCATCGCTTCACCTCGCTGCTGAATGTCCTGCTCCTTGGGGGTACGACATACCAGCGTCATCGTTCCAAGCACTTTTGGGCTGTCGTGCCGAGTGACAAGCCCAACGAACCGGATGTTAAGTGGCTTCAGGAGATGTACTTTGCGAACTTCGGCGCGGCGGTACTGGAGGAACCGTCAGCTCCGGACGCAGAGCTGCTTCAGGTAATTGAGTCTCAAAATTACTATGCTACGTACGGTCATGATGGGGGCGCGTTGCGCGTTCCCGATGATCTTGATGATTCAATTTGCCGCTACCTGCAGTTGTCGAAGGAGAACCGAGGGAAGTTCGACCGCGCGGCGTACTGGATGGACATGGCGTCCCGACAATGGGAGATGTCGTTCTCTGCGGTGTTTGCCTCGCTCTCGATGGCTATCGAAGCGCTTGCGGAGCGGGATGGGTCGCGCCCGACGACAAGATTTAAAAAGTTCATCGAGACCTACTCCCCTGGTGCCGTTTCGGAGAGTCGTCGCGAAAAGATGTACGCGCTGAGATCAGGCATCGTCCATGGAAGCGATCTCATGGAAATTGATCAAGATGCAGGTCATAGCTGGGCACCGCCAGAGTGGAACGAGAAGGAGCTTATGGACGAGCTGTGGGGTGTATCACGTGTGGCCGCACGCAACTGGCTCAAGAGCGCGCGATAGCTGGGCGAACGGCGATGGCACGTCGAGCGTGGAACTCTCGTGGGAAGGGCGCATAATTGACTCATGGCCACAATCTACCTAGTGAAGGACGGCCCGCGACCGGACAGAACTAGCGCCGGTACGGAATCTTCATTGAGTGAAGTTACCAAGCGGCTCGAGAAGTACAAATGCGTCTACATCGGCCCAGAGCCGCGCTCGCTGAATGAGCACGAGCGGAGCGAGAGTTATCAGCGAGTTGTGATAGAGGTCGTCATGAACGACGGAGTTAATGCGAAATTTCTGAAGCCAGGTTTCTACATCGTCGCGGACCTCGACGCGGGCCAGGCGGATTTCCTGTTAACGGCGTAGGTGGAGTAGTTGAGCATTTACGACCGCCACCTGGCCAACCGATAATGAGTCGGTCGCGAACAACGCAAAAATGATGATGCGATCGGCGCTTGTCCTGTTCTTATTGACCTTCGCAGTTCTGTTCATTTACCCCATCGCCAAGGACCAACCACTCGCCATTGGCATCAACTATGCGTTTGAGCCTCTTGGCTTTGCGGCGTTCTTCTTTCTGTTGACGGTATGGTTCATTCGAGGCAGGGGTGAGGTCCGAAAGGCTCGCAGGAATCTATTTGCCGCCGCTCTGTATCTGATCAGCGCGCTCGATAGGCTGTTTTTCCACCTCGTGCTATAGATGCCCCGTCCGCGGCGGGCATTCGTGCTTGGCCACGATGATCTTCGTCGGAAGATCCCCATTGTCTGCCGCTCGCAGCGAAACCTCGATCTCGTCCGGGTACTGCGGATCCGGAAACTCCTTCGCGATCACGCCGTGCCGCCAGCAGGTCCTCATCGATCACGTACACAAACCCCGATACTGCCCCGTCAAGTGTTGCAAACCGTATCGCGACCTCCAGCGACCGGCTGAACGACACGTAGCACTCACCGTTGAGACCGGTCTTCAGCTGGTGGGCTCGGACAGCGTTGTTTTCCGATGGCCCGTAATTGAACTTGCCATCGTGCTTTACGCCGTGAATCCAATCTCCGTAGCGCATCACAACGGCTGCTTGATGTCCTCGCGAACAGAGCCGTCCGCCATTTCGCCGATCGAGTTCTCGGCTCACGCCCCGAAATAGTTTCGCCATTGCAGATGCTCCTCTGTGTGCCATTTCCTGGAAGTTGACATCACGACGGTTTTCGGCCGATGAATTCTCGCGAGCGATTGGCCGAGGCGCTCCGGCCCGGCCAGCCTCGTCTCGCCCGTCTCGGCCTGGACGATCTCTAGAGGCGGTGGAACCCTTGTCGTATCATCGCGAGGTAAACCACGGAGAGGCAGTGGAAACCGCGGAGCCGACTACGGCGGAGTACGCTCATTTGATCGAGAGCTGCCTCGCGGGCGTAGCTGATCGCCTGGGAATCGGCCGGGACCGCGCGACCTGGACAAGCGAATTAACGTTGGCCGTGGCCAATATCGGCATCGAACATCGCTGGGACGTGTGCGTATCGCTCCGCCGGCCGCCAGGTTCCTCAAATTTCGATGCGGCGTGGCTCTACGACCTCGTCTGGTATCGATCCGACGAACAGGGGCTTTCGCGGGTGGAGCTGGTTCTCGAGTCCGAGTGGAGCATGCACTGGGAGCACATACGTTACGACTTCGAGAAGCTACTGATCGCCAAGGTCCCGCTAAAGTTACTTGTCTTCGAGGCGTGGGAGGCGCAGATCGAGGCGCGGTTTGATGCCCTGAAAAAAGGGATCCGCCACTTCATGGGTGCATCGACGGATGAGACGTACGTTCTAGCCGCGCTGAACAGCAATAACTCTAGATTCAGATTCCTGCGCGCCTGAGGCGGATCGCCCGGTGACTCGCCGGGCCCGTTGGTCTCGGTCGATCCAGCCGGCGAGGTAGGCGTAGGCGTTGTCCAGGCGCCGCCAGTAGGCCTAGACCCATTAACAGTCGTGTCACCAGCCGCCACTTGAACCTTTCGATTGTCTGTCAGCAAAGTGCCCACAGCTGACTGACGTGATCGGCCGCTTTGCGGGAGCGTATCGACGCCTGTGGTCATCCCGCGATGGCCGCGTGATGCCTCAATCCATTAAGTAGCCGGTCTAACGAGCGCACGTAGAGCTTGCGAAATGCGGCCCGCGGCATCGTCACTCGCCCGTTTAGGTGCAGCGTGATGAGCCCGTGCGCATGGGCCCAGATGCTCAACGCCGTTTCCGCTACGTCATCCCGTTGAAAAACGCCCCCGTCCATCAATTGAGAAACGACCGCCTGTAAGACGTTAAAGGTCGGCGATTTTCCTCCATCGAGATCTCCAGGGAACACAAAAGCATCGGCACGAATGCCGGAAAACATGTACCGAAATATCTGAGGGTGGTCGAATGCATAGTCAAAGTAACCAAGCATCCCACGCAACCCAGGAACTTCCGTCCTCGCATTAGCTCGCGCGAAATAGCTGGCGATTCGCGGGTACTCGGCAGCCGTGGCGGCGCGCAAGAGTGCATCGCGATCGCGAAAATGTTTATAGGTCGCCATCGCCGTCACTCCCGCCGAAGCAGCGACCCGACGCATCGTGACGCCATCAACGCCTGCCGCACTTTCCATGAGTTCGAGCGCGGCGACCAGGATCTTTGCTCGAGTTGACTGCTTTGTCTCGCGAGGCATAGTACGGATTGTACGCGCGGACTCACGAGGTGTACAATGTACACCTTATGAGAAGGAAGATTAAACGACTTCTGTTCCGTGTGTTCGTCTCGCTGCTCATCTGCAGCGTGCTCGTCATGGGGCTGATTATCTTTGGCACCGGGAAGCCGCCGGCCGCGGCGAAGGCGATTACGGATCCGTTTGCGTCCATTGACGAGCATGCGCTGCCTGAGTTGCTCCGCTATAAAGCCCGTGACGGAGCGCGCCTGTCATATCGCGAGTACCGAGCCGCCGGACAGCAAGTGGCCGTGCTGATCCATGGGTCATCCGGCAGCAGCGTTGATATGCACCCTCTCGCCTTGGCACTACAGAAGGCGGATATCAGCGTGCTGGTTCCGGACCTCCGAGGGCACGGTGCAAACCGGCCGCATGGTGACATCGCCTATGTTGGGCAACTCGACGATGATCTCGCGGACTTCATCTCCAGAAAGAAGCCGGATCTTCCGAACTCAGTGTGGACAATCTTGGGCTTTTCGTCGGGGGGCGCCTTTGCCTTGCGCATCGCTGCTGCGATGCCGCTGGGCCAGGCAGTCGACCGGTACCTGCTGGTGTCGCCCTATCTGCGCTATAACGCCCCGTCCGTCAGACAATCGGAATCAAGGGCGCAACCTGAGGCGTCGGCGTCCGCACCCACGGAGCCGCAAAGCTGGGCGGCCGCATCCACGGGCCGAATCATTGGGCTCACAATTCTGAATCACTTCGGTGTGCATTGCTGGGACGGTTTGCCAGTGCTCGCCTTCCCCGTTCCTGCGAATACGGATTCTGCGACCCAGACCTATTCGTGGCGCATGCAGAGGAATTTCGGAGCCGATGACGACTATCTTGCCGACATTCGACGAGCCGCTCGACCTTTTCAGGTTTTCGTCGGCGGCTCAGACGAAATCCTCGATGCCGAGAAGTTGAAGATCGAGTTCCACTCACAGCGTCCCGATGTACCTGTCTCCATTGTTTCGGGCATGGGACATTCGGATATGGTGACCCAGCCAGATGCGATACGCGCACTCGTGGCGTCGTTCAATGAGGGCCGCGCCGGCCAACGGCCGCTTTAGCGCTATCATTTCAGCACCCGGAGCGTCTCAGATTGGCTGTAAGGTTGAATTGCCCCTGTCGGGAAACACTTGTGTTCCGACACCTCGATGGCAACCACCGTAACGCCGCCTGGGACAGCCCAAGCAGTGTACGGAAAACCGTGTCGCCGTGGCCAATCATACGGAAACCCTCAATCGGGTGTTTTCCGCCTATCGATTTGGCGGCTGGTGACACGACTGTTAATGGCATGGACGCCCCTACTTTTAACGGCATCAGTTGTGCCAAAGTGG
>OBLU010006970.1_pt1 | contig 10043 bp, 6 predicted proteins | sample 1518681 | NCBI WGS metagenome assembly OBLU01 (sample SAMEA3539304, study PRJEB22396) | soil metagenome | biome: tundra; feature: field; material: soil | place: USA | collected 2010-05 | depth 0.15 m
GTGGTCTCGGCAGTGAAGTTAGGAGCTTCGTCGTTGATGCGTAGCATGGTTCTTATATTTTAGCAGTCACCCTCCGGCGTGCCGACAAATCTTTACACTACTCAGTAACGGGCTTAGCCCCTCCGCCGTCGATAATTAAAAGCGGGAGGCAAAACTGCGCGTAACTAGCACCGCACGATCGTTCGCACTTCTGATTCTCGCTGCCGCGATTTCCCTGGCGCAGACGCCTCTGGAGAACGATGCCAATATCGCTCCCCCGCCACCTCCCATCTCGAACGACCGGATTATGGGCGTCATTCCGAACTTTCAGACCGTCAACGATCCGAACCAGATCGTTACACCGTTGAGCGTGAAACAGAAGTTCGAGCTATTTCTAAGAGAAACTGTCGATCCGTTTACGATCCTGTCCGGCGCCGCGGGTGCAGCGCTGTCCCAATCCGACAACGACAACCCAAAATACGGGCAAGGCAGCGGACCCTACGCCGAGCGGTTCGGCGCGGCTGTGGCGGACATTACTACGCAGAATTTTTTCAGCGATGCAGTGCTCTCGTCCATCTTTCATGAAGATCCTCGTTACTTTCGCAGAGGCCCACAGTATCGATTCTGGTATCGGCTCGGCTATTCATTGAGCCGCGTGGTGGTGACCAAAACCGACGCGGGCAAGACAGATTTTAACTACTCTAATATTGGCGGAATGGCCTTGGGGATTGCTCTTTCCAACGCCTACTATCCCGATAAAAGTGTCAACGGAACTGAAGTGGCAACGCGATTTGGGACCAGCCTGGTCGCTTCGGCCCTGGCCAATATCCTGCCGGAATTTTGGCCGGATATCAAGCAGAAGTTTTTCCACCACAAGTAGGACAAGCCTCTGGCTTGTCCATTCTTCAAGACTTGCTATCCTGATCGGTTGGCACGCATTTACCCTTTCCAACCCTATCGCTATAGTGCGAAAGCCGGCGCTATCGAAAACCTCGTAACGCAGCCCTATGACAAGATTTCTCCAGCCATGCAGGCGCGCTATCTTTCGCTGAGCCCTTACAATCTGGTACGGCTCATTCTAGGCGAAAGATTTCCCACGGATTCCGACCGAGACAGTGTTTATACGCGATCAGCCTCCACCTTAAGCGCCTGGATTGCAAACGGAATCCTGGAACGCGAGAACGCGCCCAGCCTCTACGCTTACTATCAGCGATTCACGGTCCCCGATACGGGCCAAACTTTGGAGCGCAAGGGCTTCATAGGACTTGGCGCACTGGAAGAGTATTCAGCCGGCGTGGTGCATCGGCACGAACAGACGCTGTCGGGTCCGAAGAAAGATCGAATGGAGCTGGTGCGCCACACCCGCGCGCAGTTCGAGCTGCTTTTCCTGCTGTATCCGGACCCCGATTTGACCATCGACAAGATACTCGATTCAGCCGTGGCGGACGCACCGGGTGTCGTCATCAAGGACGAATATGACGCCGTACATCGGCTGTGGGGGATTTCCGAGCCATCCGCCGTGCGTGCCATTCAGGAGTCCATGGCGGACAAGAAACTGCTGATCGCCGACGGCCATCACCGCTACGAAACTGCGCTGGCTTTCCGCAACGACAACCCGGGTTTGGCGGATGCAGCCAGCGTCCCGATGACTTTCGTCAACATGCATTCGCCGGGCCTGGAAATTCTGGCCACGCATCGCGTAGTCCGCGGCCTAACCAGCTTTGATCCCGCTACGTTTCTGGCCAAGATTCAAGGGCGGCAACTGGGTTCCCTGGATGAATTGCGCCACCTGTTTCGCGTTCCGTCGCCAGCCAAGATTCGGATCGGGATCGCTCTGCGCTCAGGCGAGATTTCGCTGTACGAACGCAACCGCGAGCCCGGCGAGCTGGACGTCAACGTTCTACATCAATACTTGCTTGGCTCGCTGCTCGGCATCAGCGAAGAAGCGGTCCGGGACGAAAAGCACATCGAGTACGTGCGCGGCCTGGATGCCGCCTACGCCAAGGTTCGCGAAAGCGCGGATGCGGCATTTCTGCTGGAACCAACTACGATGGAGCAAGTGGCCAACGTCGCGTTCTCAGGCGGAGTAATGCCGCAAAAGTCCACCGACTTTTATCCAAAGCTACTTAGCGGTTTGACCATCCACAAGCTGGAACGCTAAGTTTTTTTGAAGAGATCGCCGGGTTGGCAGACGAAAGCGTCTGCCCCACGTTGCCGTGCATGGGTTTACATCCTTGTTACTACTAGACCCAAAAACCTTTGCAGCCCGCGACCACTTGTGGGGCGGACCCCCTGGTCCGCGGCCGACGCCCCCGTCGGCCCGTTTGGTTGCGGCTGCTCTGTGGGGCAGGCGCTTTCGCCTGCCAACCGATTTTTCCACAGCTTCTCAGACTCAGCAAGGGGGCTAATCAAGCGGCCAGAGACCCGGTTCACTTTCCGAATTCTCACTACCGGGCGCAATCCAGCGCCAACTGAAGCTGCTTGAGTGCCCGATTGGTGGCTTCCAGAGCTTCCTTACGATGACCGCAAAAATCATGCGCGGCCGTTCGCAACTCGCCCTCGGCTTCCCGCAACTCACCGATCGCCGCATGGATATCCGGATGCGGTTCGGGCGGTACTCGGCATAACTAGCGCCCCGAATCCTGGACCCGACCCTTCCAGAGCCCTCCGCGTCCGGCGAAGTAGCGGACCGCCGAATCCACCGTTGCGATCATGTAGAACAGCGCGACTAGCGGCAACAGCGGAGCCCAGGCTACCGAACGCCGATAAAAACGGAGCGTCGGCGCATACGAAATCATCATCAAAATCCACGCTGCCATTCCACAGGCGGCCGCGATGCGATCGCGGGTCAGAATCAAAAGCGGCGGCGCCAGATAGATGACGGCCATCCCAAGGATTGTCCCGGCCAGCAGCCATACCGAGTGGCCAAGCTGAGTAAACGCGCTGCGGGAAATCATGCGAAGGATTTCTCCGAAGCTAGCGTATTCGCGGATGCTCCGAGTTTCTTCCGTAAGTCCCATCCAGATATTGCCGCCCTGCTTCACCGCGCGGGCCAGCGCGCAATCGTCGATCAACTCTTGGCGAATAGCCTCGATTCCGCCGATCCGTTCGAGTGCCGCCGGCCGGATAAGCATGCACCCTCCCGCCGCGCCAGCGGTTTTTCGATCGCGCCGGGCAATCCACGGCGGTGGATAGAGTTTGAGAAAGAAAAACAAGAATGCCGGAATCATCGCACGCTCGGCCAACGTCCGGCATTGCAGCTTGACCATGTATGACACCAGGTCCAAGCCACCGGCCTCAGCGCGCGCAACCAACCCAGCCACGTTGTCGGGCGCATGCACGATGTCAGCGTCGGTCAACAGAAAATAATCGGGCCGAAGCTCAGCACCGCGTTTGAGTCCTTCAGAAACCGCCCACAGCTTACCGGTCCAACCTTTTGGTAGCGGCGCAGCTTCGACGATGCGCAGCCGTTCGTGCGTGCCTGCGGCTGCGACGGTCGCATCCGTGCTGTGGTCGTCAACCAGGATGATGTGCAAGCAGCCGGGATAATCCTGGTTGATGAGCGCCGCGATCGCCCGGCCCACCACAGCCTCTTCGTTGCGCGCCGGAATCACCGCCACCACGGATTTTCGAGGCGCGTCCGATTTCGGAATCGGCAACACTCTGACACGCCAAAATCCGCCACGGCAAGTCAGCAGATAGATCCATACCGCAAGCGAAACCGCACCAACTAGCTCAAACAGGAGCACCGATACATAATGGTGACATAGTGACCGACTTCGTCCGGGATCTGCGCCACGCCTTCCGCCTCATTCGAAAAGCGCCGCTGTTTTCCCTCTACGTGATTGTTCCCCTCGCCCTCGGCATCGGACTGAACGGCGCGATCTTCATCTTGTTGGACGCGTTGTTATTGCGGCCGCTTCCGGTGAAGAAGCCGGAGGAGCTGGTGCGACTAGTACAGGTGATCCAGAATCTTGGACCGCGCAGCTACTACAGCTACGATGCCTTTGAAGCGCTGCAACGCAAATCCACCAGTCTCACCGAGATCATCGGCTATGCGGATGCGAATACCGCGATACGCGACTCGAGCGGCGTGAGCCGGATTCGCTGCCAGATCGTGACTGGCGATTTCTTCACTGCTCTAGGAGTGCAACCGTTACACGGCCGCGTTCTAACTTCAGCCGACGCACTGGAACAGGCCGCAGCGCCGCCCGTGGTTGTGAGCTATCCATACTGGCGGCGGCAGCTTCAGCGCGATCCGGCAATTGTCGGCAGAACCATTACGCTTGACGATCGCCCGTTTACCGTCGTGGGAGTGATGCCGCAGCGTTTCAACGGGCTCGAAGTGGAAACGTCGCCGGATATTTTCGTCCCTTTGATGGCCGCGAGTTTGGTTTCGAAAACCAATCCGGACGCCAACTCGTTTCGCAAGTTTGAGTACTCATTGGCCGCGCGCCTACGGCCGGGAGTAAGCCTGGAACGCGCGCGAGCCGAAACGGCCGCCATTGTGCACGCGACCATGGAAGCCGATCCGGACAGCATGGCTCGCGACGAGCGTCTGGAACTGCAGCCTATCGGAAAAGGCGTTTCCCTGATCCGGCCCAAATTTGCATCGGGGTTGATTTTGCTGATGAGCGGTGTTGGGCTGCTGCTCCTGATGATCTGCGCCAACGTGGGAGGGCTGCTGCTGGCTCGTGCTTCGGCGCGGCGCGAAGAGACTGCCGTGCGGCTTGCGATTGGCGCAACTACCGGTCAACTTATTCGGCAGTGGCTGACCGAGAGCCTGGTTTTGACCACGATCGGCGGAGCGGCGGGGTTATGCGTGGCCTTCGCCGCTGCGCCGCTCCTGGTCCGTGCGCTTCCACCGGTGCGCGATCTCAGCGCCGCGGTGCTGACGCTTTCCGTGGATCTGCGCCCCGACGGCCGCATGCTGGCGTTTGCAATCGCACTGTGCGTTGTGTGCGCGCTGTTCGCGGGTCTCCCTGCGGCATTCGAGGCTACCCGCTCGAACTTGCAGGCCTCTCTCAAAACCACACGCGGCACCGCGCGCCAACCGTTGCGCTGGATACTGGTAGCGCTTCAAATCGGTCTGTGTACCTTTCTGTTGGCTGGCGCGGGGCTGTTGGTTTCGACGTTTCGACATCTCCGTGCGCTCGATCCTGGCTTCGATCGCGACCACATCGTCACGTTTTCACTCGACCCGGGCATGGCGCATTACACCGTGCAACAAGCTGAGGCTTTGCGCACGCGTCTGCTGGCCGCGGTACGCGACCTGCCTGAAGTCGAATCGGCGGGCAGTGCCATGCTGGGCCTGATGCGTGGCACCGGCATCAAAACCACCGCCGCTCCCGAAGGCCAAATCGCGCCGCGCCGCGACTTTCTCAACAGCAGTTTGAACTTCGTCTCTCCCGAGTATTTCGAGACCATGCGCATCCCGTTACTCGCCGGCCGGAATTTCCGCGCCGACGAACCGGAATCAAAGCCTCGTCGCGTAATCGTGAACCGCGCATTTGTGCGACGCTTCTTTCCTGGCGTGGACCCCATCGGACGGAAATTCGGTATCGGAACCGACAAAATTGTCCCCGGCGATTACGAAATTATCGGCGTGGTGGGCGATGCGAAGTACCGTTCTTTGCGTGAAGTGGTTCCACCGACGATTTACAACTTTGCGTATTCCGACCCGAAGTACGTAGCTGGGTTCATCCTGCACGTTCGGACGAAGAACCGGCCGGAAAGCATCATCCAATCGGTGCGCCGCGTGCTGAACCGAATTGACCCGCGCCTGCCGTTCTACGAAATCCGGACGCTGGCGGAGGAAGTGGATGCCACGCTGTGGGCTGAACGCCTGCTGGCGTGGTTATCGTCGGTATTTGCCGCGGTGGCGGCAGTGCTCGCGACGCTGGGAGTCTATGCCACGCTCGCTTATGCCATCGCGCAGAGCCGGAAGGAAATCGGAATCCGCGTAGCTCTGGGCGCTCGGGCCGCGGATGTGCTTCGACTCTTCTCAGCACGGCCAATGCGCTTCGCCGGCTTGGGAGTGTTGCTCGGAGTCACAGGATTCTATGCGGCCACGCCCGCCTTTCGCAGCGTATTGTATGAAGTTTCTTCAACCGATCCAATCACAGTAGTTTCAGCAGTAGCCGCCGTCCTCGCGATCGCGCTGGCAGCGACGATGGTGGCGGTAAGCGGAGCGCTGCGGGTGGATCCAGCGATAGTATTACGAGACGAGTAGCGAAACCCGCGGGTACTCAGCCCGCGTCGAAATCCAAGTGGAGGTTCGCGGCATGCCGAAGGTGAAAGGTCCAACCGAAGGCAGGATCACCGGCAGGACAGTCATCGACCAACTCATCCGGAACATGGAATTGGGGCAGTTCGAGATGGCGTACAGCACCTTGCTGCCGTGCATCTTCAGCCTCTATCTGCACCCGGATGATTATACCCGCCTCACGGGAGTCTTTGACCTGATCAAAGAAGACGCCAAGCGGGCTCTCGCGACGCGTCTAGAGCAGTTGAATGCGAAACCGCTCGGCCTGAGCGTCATCCGTCCCGGCAAGGAGCGCAAGCCTTATAAGATCGCTTGCAAGGACTGGACCTTCGAATTCTTTCCGGATTCGGAAGGTGTGGTGCCGTTGGGCGACGTCGAGATCCACTCCGAGCTGAACGAGGTTCCGCAACCGGGCTATCACGGAACCAAGACCACGCTGCTCGATCGCGAGCCTGCCGTGGGATCAAGCACTCAGACGCGCCAATCGAGCGAGCGTGTTTTGGCCGAAATCCGTTATGAAGACGACTCAGGCCCGCAGGTTTTTCACATGCTGCAAGACGAGATCAGCATCGGACGCGGTGGCGACGACGTTCTGGTAAACCTGGCTCTGTATACCAACGACGAAGTATCCCGCGAACATTTGCGCGTCTGGCGCGACGCGGCGCGAGGTGGCTTTCTGATCGTAGACAACAGCATGAACGGCACCTGGCTGAACGGAAAACGCCTGACCCGCGGCCAGGAAGAGAAACTTCCGGCACAGGCTGAGATCGGCGTAGCCGAGATACTAACGCTTCATTTCGAGGCCAAGTCATGAATATCCCTAGCAGCAGACCGGGAAGGTTGCCTCATGTTCAAGGAGCGTTACCGAACCGCGACCGTGAGGGAGTCGGTGCATTTCAGCCCAGATCACTGACATGGGCGTAACCGATAAATGGCGATCCGCCGCACTCACCGATCCCGGCCTCCTGCGCGCCGAAAATCAGGACCGCAGCTATGTCGACGACACTCTCGGCGTCTTCCTGGTAATCGATGGACTAGGCGGCCACGCGGCCGGCGAGAAAGCCGCAGAAACAGCGCTCGAAGTAATTCGAGCTGAACTTGAAGCCTCAAGCGGCGACACCAAGCAACGCATTCGAGCCGCGATCGCCGCCGCCAACAATCGCATTTACGAGCTCGCTCAGGAAAACGAAGATTGGCGCGGCATGGCCTGCGTCCTCACGCTAGCTGTCATGAATGACGACCGCGTCATCGTCGGCCATGTGGGCGATTCCCGGCTCTATCTCATCTGGAATGGCGCCATGCGGAAGCTCACCTCGGATCATTCGCCGGTGGGCGAGCGTGAGGATCGTGGCGAGCTGACCGAGGCCGAAGCCATGCTGCATCCTCGGCGGCACGAGGTGTTCCGCGACGTCGGAACCAGGCGCCATGAGCCCGAAGATGAAGAATTCGTCGAAATGAAGGAGTTTTTATTTAAGCCCGATGCCGCCATGCTTCTGTGCAGCGATGGGCTGAGCGACCTGATCACTTCTACCGAAATGAGCGAAATCATCGACCGTTACGACGGCGATGCGGCGCAGGTGACCCGCGATCTGGTGGACGCCGCCAACCGCGCGGGCGGCAAAGACAATATTACAGCTGTATTCGTGGCGGGCAGCGAGTTTCTGGGCCATGATTCCCCTCAAATGGCGGAAGCTCGCGTGCGCCATTCCATCACCCGAGCGCGTGAAAGCGCCCCAGCGGAAGTAACGAACCAGGGTCCCTCCCGAGTACGCCGGGTTCTCACCAGCCGCGTAGCTTTCTTAATCTACGGGTTTGCAATAGGGGTGGCTCTGGCGCTAGCATGGCGGTAAGCGAAACCGCCCGCCCGCGTCTGCGTCAACCTCACTTAGGCAATTTGTGCTCAGTTCGAAGCAATTCGGAAATTATCAGATCATCCGCAAGCTTGCGCGCGGCATGACCGACGTGTATTTGGCTTTCGATAACAGCGCCAAACGTCACGCAGTATTAAAAATTGTTGAGGAATCTTCCGATCCGCTGACGCAATTGATCCTGGAGGCGGAGCGTCGTGGCGCCGCCATCCAGAAGCAATTGCACCAGGCCGATTCGCGTGTCATCGAGCTCTACGAATATGGCGAACTGGATGGATATTTCTTCATCGCCATGCAGTACATCGAAGGGCGAACCATCGCGGAAATTCTGAAAGAGGAAAAGCGTATCGATCTGGCGCGCGCAACGAAATTCGCGGTCGAGATACTAAGCCAGCTCGACCGTTTGCATTCGTTCCAGGCTGAGATCGACGGCGAGCGAAGATCCGTCGTGCATGGCGATATTAAGCCCTCGAATATTCAGATCGGCGCCGACGATGAAGTACGCCTGCTGGATTTCGGCATCGCCAAAGTCCTGACTTTCACGCATAGCCGCACGCATTTGAATTTGGGCAGTCCGGGCTACTGTTCGCCGGAAAGATTGAGCCGCGGCCAGGTGGATCGCCACGCGGATCTGTGGGCGGTGGGCGTCACGCTGTACGAGATGCTGGCTGGGTCACCGCCCTACCAGGCGCAGGATACGCGCAAGCTGGAAGCGTTGATCCAATCGCGGCGTCCTCCGCGCGCGCTGCCGGTTGAGTGCCCCCGCGGGATGCAGGCAATTCTCAACAAGGCACTCGCCGGAGATCTGCACCAGCGCTACGTTTCCGCAGCCGCGTTTGAAAGCGATCTGCGTCTGTTCTGGCAAAGTCGCGCCACGGTGGCCGAAACAGAACGGCGCACTTCCTGGAACACCAATCCGACCATGGAAAAACAGCGCATGCGCATCCTGCATGCCCTGCCCCGCAGCGTAGCGAGCATGGCGGACACGGTGCGGCAAAGCGTCATGAAGTTGAAGCCGCCTCAACGAACCAAGCGAGTGGCTTCCGTGCTGAGTATTTTGGTGGCGCTGTGTTGGGGTCTACTGGCCGGCTTGGTGGTCTGCGTTCCCGCGGGGTACATGTATCGATTTTGGCGCGAGAGCACACCTCTGCGCGCCAATCCGGACTTTTCTCGCCTCAGCGTGGCGGGCATCAACGCCAATTGGAGTCTGTTTCGCGAACTCGAACATCGCAACGCATTCCTGGGCGAGTTCTCTCCGGCCAAGCGGCTTTCCATGCCGCTTCGTTCGAGCCTGCTGCATGCGGCCGACGACGTGATTGAACGCTATCGCAACAATTCCGATCCGGCTATCGAAGATTTCGATTGGCAAAAAGCCGCGGTGTGTCTTCAGCACTCGCTCGATATGGATCCCGCCGATCACGGCGCGCAAGGCAAGCTGGCGCTGGTAGAAGGATATTTGGGTCTGGTGCGGGCCAATGTGGGTCAGAGGGAACAGCGTCAAGCATCGGTGGAAGCTGCGCAGGCGAAATTCCAGGAATCCGTTTCTCTCATTCCTCGCTCCCCGGATCCACATCTGGGCCTGGCGCGAATCTACATCTACTCGTTGCGGAACGTCGGGAAAGCGATCGCCGAGCTGCACGAAGCCCAACGCCTGGGGTTCCAACTGGGACCGCGAGAAATGGAGCAGGAAGCTGATGGGTATAGGTTCCGGGCGAAATCGGAGCTGGTCGCCGCACGCGTGTTTCGGGGGAAATCACGGGCAACCGAAGAGCGTTATCTTCGGCTCGCGCAACGCGATTACGATCGGGCGCGCCAGCTTTACGAGCCTATCCAGGGTTACTCAAATGTCAGTGTTGCCCTGCGTGAGGTGGATGATGACGATCAAACTCGGCAGGAACTGGATGACATTCTGAAAAAGCCGGTGAAGCTAG
>OBLU010006971.1_pt1 | contig 10043 bp, 14 predicted proteins | sample 1518681 | NCBI WGS metagenome assembly OBLU01 (sample SAMEA3539304, study PRJEB22396) | soil metagenome | biome: tundra; feature: field; material: soil | place: USA | collected 2010-05 | depth 0.15 m
AAGCAAAGCATCGTCGGCGATGCGACATCCTCCCATCATCCAAGGCGGGATGGGCATTGCCATATCGGGTTGGCGTTTGGCGAGCGCCGTTTCGCGCCAAGGGCAGCTCGGTGTTGTCTCAGGGACGGCCTTGAATGTCGTCTTTGCTCAGCGGCTGCAAGATGGTGACTTAGGCGGCCATTTGCGCCGCGCCTTAGCGCATTTCCCGGTTCCCGAGATCGCGGATAGCATCCTCCAAAAGCATTTCAACAAGCCGCGCAAAAGTGGCCGACATGCCGTTCACGACGTGCCGATGTTCACGGTCACTCCGAGCGACGATCTGCTGAAGCTCACGATCGCTGCCAATTTTTGCGAAGTGTTTCTTGCGAAGGAAGGCCATGATGGCGTTATCGGGATCAACCTGCTCGAAAAAGTACAATTGCCAAATCTTGCTTCTCTTTATGGCAGTATGTTGGCCGGAGTTGATTATGTGCTGATGGGCGCGGGCATTCCACGCGAGATCCCCGGCATACTCGATCGCCTTGCGAATCACGAGAGAACTTCCATGAGGATACAGGTAGAAGGGGCGGCGTCGGAAGAAGAGACGCGAATGGTGCTCGACCCGCAGGCGTTATTGGGAACGTTACTTCCACCACTCAAGCGGCCTCAATTCCTCGCAATCGTTTCTTCTGACGTACTTGCACAGATGCTGGTGCAGAAGGCGAATGGCCGTATCGACGGCTTTGTGGTCGAGAACGCGACGGCAGGCGGGCACAATGCGCCGCCGCGCGGCCCTCTGCGCCTGAATGAAACGGGAGAGCCGGTCTATGGACCACGCGACATTGCAAACTTAGAAAAGATCAAGCAGATCGGACTTCCGTTTTGGCTTGCCGGCGATTATGCCACGCAGGCAGGAATGCAGCAGGCACTCTCTTCCGGCGCCACGGGAGTTCAGATCGGAACACCATTCGCTTTTTGCGAAGAGTCGGGTTTGGAAGAGACGCTCAAGCAGCGGGCGCTCCGCTCGATCGCGAAAGGGATCGCGCACGTCTTTACCGATCCGGCCGCATCGCCGACAGGGTTCCCATTCAAGATCCTACAGCTCGACGAGACACTTTCGGATGACAAACTTTCCCACGACCGGCCCCGCCTTTGCCAGCTTGGCTTGCTGCGCGCGAATTACAAGCGCACCGACGGCACGATCGGTTACCGCTGCCCCGGCGAACCTATTGATACCTACCTGAAAAAGGGTGGAAAGATCGAAGATACGGTTGGGAAGCAATGTCTCTGCAATGCGCTCATGGCGAATGTGGGTCTGGAGCAGGAACAATTATCCGGTTACGTCGAGAAAACCCTTGTGACCGCAGGGGATTCGATAACCCGCCTTAGCCATTTCCTGCAAGACGGCATGACGTCCTATAAAGCTATTGATGTTATCGACTATCTGCTTGCGTGCATTAGTGAGTATGCGAACGCGTTGGGCAGCCCTGTAGCGGCTTAGATCGGGATTCTTTAGCTAATGACTCGATGTTGATTTTTCAATATGTTACAGCAATCTCCTACGTTTCATCTTACGGCGTATGTTGCGAGGAACGGCAAGAATTACTATGATGAATGGATCGAATCGCTCGACAGGAATGTGCGATTTGACGTTCTCGCGCAAGTAAAAAAGCTGACGGTAGGGCTTGGTAATCAGAAAAATCTTGGTGAAAAGCTTTGGGAATTGAAAATCGAGGAGGGGCCCGGCTATCGAGCATATTTTTATAGGGATGGAGCCGAAGTAATTCTGCTGCTTGCCGGATCGGATAAGAAGCGGCAACGGAGAACTATTGCGCTCGCTCGACACCTTATATTAGAAATAGAAGCACAAAAACAAGCACGGAAAGGAAGTTAAAAAAATGCCTTATGTATCGCACGAGGAATTGATGCAGAAATATTTAGCGGACCCCGCCGATGCGGTGTTGTATCTTAATGCCTGTTTGGAAGATGGGAACCCCTGGCTCATTGCCGATGCCTTTCGATTAGTCGAGAAAATTCATGGTACACGCGAGAATTTTCGTATCACGTTCGAGCGTGAGATAACCAGACCGCGCCGAGCCGCAACGAAAACCCGCGTACTTCACACCGCACCAAAACCACGCCGCGCGCCCGCAAAACGAACACGAAGGGTAGCGGCATAAAGCGCCCGCCGCCAGCGCGTGGTGGCCGGGCTTAAGCAGCGGAAATATATACATTTAGGATGATTCGTTATTCCCGTCATGCGAAGCAGCGTCTGAAGCTCTATAAGATTCAGCGCGAGCATATCGAGGCGATACTTGCTGCCGATGGAGCCGAGAACCAACCGCTCCATCATCGAAGAGAATTAATTGCGTTCAATTATGTTGCTCAATATGGACATCCGCTCTTCGTTGCGTATGTACGAGAACTGACGGGAATTACCGTCGTTACCATTTTTCCGTACGACCGGGAGACTAATTATGAAGATATCATACGATAAAGAAGTCGATGCAGCCTATATTTCACTCTCCGATGAGATACCGGAGGCTGCGATTATCATTGCGGATGGCATTCACATTGATTTGACGCACGATAAGCACATCGTGGGAATTGAAATTCTCGACGCCTCGAAAAAAATGCCGCTCAAGACGCTCTTCACGCTGGAATTCGATACGGAACTTGTGGAGGCTTAACTGCGCCCGCCGCGCCGCTACCCCAAAACCACCCCGCGCGCCCGCAAAACGAACACGAAGGGTAGCGGCATAAAGCGCCCGCCGCCAGCGCGTGGTGGCCGGGCTTAAGCAGCGGAAATATATACATTTAGGATGATTCGTTATTCCCGTCATGCGAAGCAGCGTCTGAAGCTCTATAAGATTCAGCGCGAGCATATCGAGGCGATACTTGCTGCCGATGGAGCCGAGAACCAACCGCTCCATCATCGAAGAGAATTAATTGCGTTCAATTATGTTGCTCAATATGGACATCCGCTCTTCGTTGCGTATGTACGAGAACTGACGGGAATTACCGTCGTTACCATTTTTCCGTACGACCGGGAGACTAATTATGAAGATATCATACGATAAAGAAGTCGATGCAGCCTATATTTCACTCTCCGATGAGATACCGGAGGCTGCGATTATCATTGCGGATGGCATTCACATTGATTTGACGCACGATAAGCACATCGTGGGAATTGAAATTCTCGACGCCTCGAAAAAAATGCCGCTCAAGACGCTCTTCACGCTGGAATTCGATACGGAACTTGTGGAGGCTTAACTGCGCCCGCCGCGCCGCTACCCCAAAACCACCCCGCGCGCCCGCAAAACGAACACGAAGGGTAGCGGCATAAAGCGCCCGCCGCCAGCGCGTGGTGGCTGGGATTAAGCAGCAGGTTATGTGAGGTGTGCTATAAACAGATTTGTGTCCGGGATTAAGTCGTCAGTCGTTTCAACCTTTCTTTTAGCCATTTTCTTTGTTCTATCTGAATACGAACGTGCCCTTCATCAATCGGGAATATTGCAATCTGGTCAAGTGAATCCATGCTGCCTAACCAGTTTAAAAGGTCCGCCGCCTCAAGAACACTCTCGACGACCCACGTTGAATCACTCATCTTGATAGATGCCATCCCTGCGATCATCGTTTCTATGGCTTCATAGCCTCGCTCTGAGTGTGATCCATCTAAATTGATTACTACTAAATATGTGCTAATGTCTTGCATGATAATATTTGATTGTTTCAAGTTTTAAATTAAAAAAGAGCATAATCGCGACCCACCAATGTGGCTCTCGATAATGCTCCCTGTGGCGCAATCCGAAAAATCTCGGACACGCTAAGATTGCTGCTCTTATTGTATAAACTATGAATGCATTTGATAAATTCCTGTTTTTTTCAATTAGGATACTAAAAATTCATCCGCGTGAATAATTCCGATTCCACTTACCGATGAATAGGAAGTCTGCTTTAAATTTGTTTAGAAAACTTCTGTCATTATCGAGTCATTCGCCAGTGAAAAAGTGACGGAGCAGCGTCACCCGACGCGCCGATTTCGTAGTCACCGGCGAATTCTCCGAGGCTTTCTCTTGATTGAAGATTTCAGCCCTCGATATACCCTGACCGCTGCGCCATTTCGCTGATTATGTGTTTCCCCTGTCGATTCTTCAACCCCTGACCGTACCAAGACCACAGTTCGGGGATTTCCTCCCCGTTGATCCTGCTGCCGAGGATGCCCGTGATCCAGTGGCGCATCAATCCCTGTAAGTATTTCTTACCGCCTGGTGAGCGCAACCGCCTCTGGGTGACGAGGTTGTTCTGATACACGCGCTCTGCGAAGTTTACAAGCGCGTCCTCCAGTTCTTGCCGGGTCGTGATGATTAGCCATTTCCCGTGGAGTCGGTCCTTTTCGATCGGTCGATCGGGAATGGGCGAGTCGAACCCCAATTCCAGTTCGCGGATTATGCCGCTGGCAATCTCGTGAACTCCGATCTCGGTGTCCTCCGCGATCGAGACAGGCGGTTTTCTTTTGTAGCTGCGGGTGGGTTTGGTGAATGGATTGAATTTGTTAGGCATAATTGTAAGTGTTGCGGTGTTGTGTACTGCCCAGAACGTTATGAAGAGTCTTAGTTCTTTCCCCTATTACCATTATTTTGAAACGAACTCTTCTCCTCTTGAATTCGCGCTCGGAGTTGCGGTATGGTCACGAACGCCTTGAGATCAAGTCCATCGGCGTCTCGCCCCATGCGAAGGGTTCTGTCAGTGTCGGCACCGAACCTACGGAGTAGAGCCTCATCTTCCGCGAGAGCAATGCTATCGGTCGTTCGATGAACGTGGGCAATCCACGCGCTGTCCTCTTTTGAGTTAAACGCTTGTTGAGTCTGTCCATAGGCAATCGATGCACTGCTTCAACTGAAAGCAGATGCTCGCCGTGCTGGACCTGCTTATCGTATGAGAAAACAGATATTTATTTGGTGGCATCAATTATGCTATCCGCAATAGCTCGCCCTGTGTCTATGGAAGATATCGTATCTATATGTAAGTGCTGATGCGAGTTGCTTCCATAGCCGCCGAACTGGGTATCCTTCTCACCGTAAGTGAACAGCGAATCCGCCGTGCGCCTCTCACGAGTGTCAACCCGGGCAGCAGAATCCGACCGTTCGATTTCTCGCACAACGTAGTGGTCTTCAGAGATTGCCCATATCGCGCTGTCACTAATGCGACCAGCATCAACGGCGTTAAGACGATCGTACCATCTCCGTTGTTCGCTGATGCATCCAGCTATGGATAATACCATTAGTAGAGTGATTGCTTTTTTCATTGTGGTGTCTCCTATTTATCATTGTTGTTGAATGTTACCCTTACTGCTGTCATCCGCGCCCTCTGAATGACTTGATGCCGAAGTTCTTTGTGTACCAACTTGCTGAGTCCCCGCATCCGGACCCTCGTCCACGCCCTCGTCGTCATACCATTTCCAGCATAAGGCGCAGACAATTAAAATCACAAGTAAGCAATATAGGTCTAAGCCCATAATCGTATTCCTTTCTATTCAAAGCATGTGCGTCGTAAAGGATACCGGTTCACCGTGCGGTGTACCGGTTCCCATACTGCACGGTGAAGGCGGAATCGGCTTGGTACAGATTCACTTTGTTCCGTGTTAGTTCGAGAACTAAGGTAATTATTGCAAATTGCCTTTTCATTGTGGTGTCTCCTTATTGTTATCACTTAAAATTATGAGAGTTTATGAATTGCCACGAGGATCATCGAATTGCGATGCATCTACTCCCTGTTGTTGCGATCGATAATGGTTTTTCACCCATTGATAAAAATCCGGATCGTCGAAAACTCTCGCGATCGAATCCGCCCATTGCATCACTTCGTTGTAGGGGTCGTAACCCGTATCGGGGGCATCGGCCATTACATCACGAATCTCAACAGGCCTAAGAATTATCCTATCGGGCATATCCTGCATGATTTGTTTTACCGCTGCTGTGAGCCGTATCGTTTCCTTATGCTCGGCTACCATTTCGCTATTCTTCGGCGTATTTGCTACCCAGGTATCGCCTGAATCTTCAATCGCATAACCAAGCGAATATAGTTTGCCATCGGCACCAAATATTAATGTAACCGAATCTCCTGTTATTGAATTACGTGGTGAGCCAGCATGTATCCACTCTGGCGTTCCGGGCCACACCGTATCTCCAGTGTGGGGAACTTTTGCTGTGTGCCCAGGGTGACCGGCGGCAAATCCATTCGCATCGATCAGCGCGATACATAAGATGATTATTGCAATGTGCTTTTTCATTGTAGTATCTCCTATTTATTTCTGTTCTCAAATGTTAGATTTCCTCGCCATAGTGCTCTCCTGGGCCAAAACGCGCTACCTTGATAGCCCTCCGGCGAAGCCTCGCTTTTGTTAACGGACTCAGCCCCAGCATTCGAGGATCCTCATACATGAGTGGACGCACTTCGTCGTCATACCAATGTGCATAAGGCTCATTCTCCTTTCCGCTGCCCGCGAAGGAGGAGAACCATATTACTACGCCCACATCCCAGAACGGCGTGATCAGGTAGCCGAGGAAGAAAAATAGGTAGCCGAGCCAGAAAAATAGGCACGATAAATCCCACAGAAACTCCAGTATAAGCATGTTATACTCCTTTCTATCCAAAATATGGGTGTTCTAAAGGTTACCTGTTCACCGTGCTACGGTGTACCGGTTCCCATACTGTACGGTGAAGACGGAATCGGCTTGGTGCAGATTCACTTCGTTCCGGGCGATGCGATTGCGTCTGTACATGCCGTTGGCGCTGTCGTTTCTCCATACGTTGTGAGAGAGCCAGAGATGATCCATCGTCAGCAGGTCGCGGAAATCGAGGATGCGGATGCTATCCTTTTCGCGCTGGGTGGTGTAAAGAACGGGATACTGAAATGTATCCAGGACCTGTATGACCTGCCCGTTGACGAGATCGAGATGATAGGAGCGCGGCGAGACGTGAGAAATTATTGGTTCCTGCGCTTTTGCCGCAATCGGCGTGAGAAGTAGGATGGTGAGTATGATCGTTTTCATTGTGTGTGTCCCCTTATTGCTACATTGTTTTACATGATGAATAGTGGTTCATCTTCCGTGCCAAGGGGATTTGCATTGTAGCGCAGGCGTCCTCGCCTGTCCCCCAATCCGGGACGCACAAAACTCATGGGGGACCGGCGAGGACGCCGGCGCTACAGGAATAAAATTTCGATTTTCGAGACGGGCGGAAAAATTGTCGTATATTAGTGATTGCTTTGATGGGCACCTGTCCGGGGAAAAGATGAAAGATGAAGTATGAAAGATGAAATGGGGAGGGTGTATTGTTCATTGAAAATCAGTATCGCGTAGCTTTTCTTTTAGAAATTAATGAAAAGTGGAGTTAAAGTAAATTATAGTTCATGAACTATGAATTCAAAAAAAAATATGAGAACTATCGAAATTAGCTTGGAATCGCCGCAGTCATTATGCAGAAATCCTCATTTTCAAAAAGGCACCAATTTCTTGGGGAAAGAATAAGATGTGGATTTACCTCATATTCTTTCGGTGGGATTTATGGGACGAATAGAATGTTTGGTGCGCGGAATTTGAAATCGGGAAAATGATGCAATTCCTCACTCCTCATCTCATACATCCCATAAATCAAGCATCGTGGGCGATGCGGGTTCAGACAATAATGTACGGAAAAGTAAAAGAGCAATTAACTAACGAAATCGCCGCGATTCGCGAGGCGGGTTTATACAAGAACGAGCGGGAGATAGAAACACCGCAGGGCGTGGAGATACGGGTGAAGGGCCGCGCGGGAACGGTTCTTAATTTCTGCGCGAATAATTATCTGGGGCTTTCGTCGCATCCAAAGGTGATCGCGGCGGCGCGCAAGGCGCTGGAAACGCATGGGTATGGGATGTCGAGCGTGCGGTTTATTTGCGGTACACAGGACTTACATAAAGATCTCGAACGCGAGATCTCGCATTTTCTGCATACGGACGATACCATCCTCTACGTCGCTTGTTTCGATGCGAACGGTGGAATCTTCGAACCGCTTTTTGGCGAAGAGGACGCGATCATTTCCGATGAGCTTAACCATGCTTCTATTATAGATGGTGTTCGTCTTGCAAAAGCAAAACGCTATCGCTACAAACATGCTGACATGAGCGATCTCGAAGCGCAGCTCATCGAAGCACAACCGCAACGACGACGCGTGATCGTCACCGATGGCGTGTTTTCGATGGATGGCGACATTGCCAAGCTCTCGCGAATATGTGATCTTGCCGATAAGTATGATGCGCTTGTGATGGTAGATGATTCCCATGCTACCGGCTTTGTCGGCAAAACGGGACGAGGTTCCATCGAGCATGAAAATGTGATGGGCCGCGTGGATATTATTACTTCAACGCTTGGCAAAGCATTGGGCGGCGCGGCGGGAGGGTTTACATCGGGAAGGAAAGAAATTATCGAGATGCTTCGCCAGCGTTCGCGGCCGTATCTATTCTCCAACACGCTTCCGCCGCCCATCGCAGGTGCTGCGCTCGAAGTTTTGCGAATGCTGGACGCGACGACCGAACTCCGCGACAAGCTCGAAGCAAATACAAAATACTTCCGCGAGCGCATGACTTCTGCCGGATTCGACATCAAACCGGGAATCCATCCCATTGTACCGATCATGCTGTACGATGCGCCGCTCGCCCAGCAGTTCGCCTCGCGTTTGCAGGATGAAGGAATTTTCGTGACGGGATTTTTCTATCCCGTCGTGGCAAAAGGTCAGGCACGTATTCGCGTACAAATTTCTGCCGCGCATGAACGTGAGCATTTGGATCGGGCGATAACGGCATTCACGAACGTGGGTAAGGAATTGGGCGTATTGAAAGTCCCGGCATGACTGACTTGGCACTCTTATTGACGATGACGAACAAGTAATCGTGAGAATCTCAACACCTCTGAAGCTTTTCGCATGGATCGGCATAGCTGCTATTTCGGTTCAGCTTAATGCCGTCCCGCTCGATTATTTGCTTTTTCGGCTCAATCAAGGGCAAATTGTACGTACCCAATGCGAGCACAAAATGCCGCATTGTAACGGTCATTGCTATCTTGTCAAGCAAATCACGAAGGCCGGCAATTCAACCAATGATAATAAAATTGAACGGTTCGCACAATTAGATGGTCATTTTTTGCCACTACCGGAAAATAATTTAACGGTCTATGCGCCCTCACGCCTCGAGCGCGCTGTCTTCGTGAAAGATCACATTTTAACTGGCTGGCCTTTGCGTCTCTTCCAACCTCCTCGCATCGCCGACGATGCTGTTGCGTAGATAAGCGGATTCAACGCTATCCAAATTCCCACAGGCGAAAAGCATCGCGGCTACATGGCCCACGATGGAGGATGCAGCCTGAGCCAACCTCCAGAGGCATCTTGATGATGCCTCGCGGATCTTGATTATTTCTTAAATTTTTTACTCGTATGAAAACACGTTTGATTTTCTATTTTTTAAGTTTCTTATTCATTTCACAATCTGCATTTGGTCAATCCTGTATTCCGGGACTTTACTCCGAATGCGATTTTTGCATGTGCTCGCAGGGAGTTTCACCGCTCGCGATGGGCGGTTCGGCTATTCGATATGATGCTCGATATACCGAGCTTAATGATAATTATTCGATTGGGAAGTATCAAGCGAATCCAACCAATCATCAGGAACAGTATTTCACTCAAACATTGTCGTTTACGTATGGGATCGCTCCCGATCTCTCGGCTACACTGCTCGTGCCGTTTGCTCGCAAGACTGAAACTTCTGCTGACCCTTCTGATCTATTCGGAGCAACTGCTACTAATGGTACGGTGTCTAATGCTCCTCATACATTATCGAATGCCGGTCTGAGCGATATTTCTCTACTTGCACGATACAATTTAATAGCGGAGCATTCGTGCATCGTCGGAAGCATCGTGGGCGATGCGGATGCGGGCAATACACATATCCTATCTGCGACGGGAGGGATAAAATTCGCGACCGGAAGCACAGCTTTTAACGACGCGGGCCAGCCCGCCGACCCTGATCT
>OBLU010006972.1_pt1 | contig 10042 bp, 8 predicted proteins | sample 1518681 | NCBI WGS metagenome assembly OBLU01 (sample SAMEA3539304, study PRJEB22396) | soil metagenome | biome: tundra; feature: field; material: soil | place: USA | collected 2010-05 | depth 0.15 m
TCATCCGCGCCGAAGGCGTGGTCGGGGTTCGTAGTTTCTCAAAACGCCCCGTTTTCCGGGAAATAGCGCCTCTCCCCTTTTCTGACGATCTGCGCGTGTCTCCCTAAAGAAGGAGAAGGACAGGTTGTGAGTCGGGACGATTTCCTGGTTCGTCTAACGATGGGCTATTGTCAATGTGGCCCCTCCGGAGGAACGTGTGAAGCGCTGCATATTGATTCTGCTGCTTAGCATTTCGGCTTCCGCCTTCGCTCAGACGAAGCCTACAGAGGCCTGCACTTTTGTTGGCTTTGAGAGCGATTCGCAGAAGGAGCCAAATCTTGCTGAGGTGAATACGAAAACACCGGCTCTAATGTGGACGGCTTGTGATTCTCCAACGGGCTGTTTCTCGCTGAAGCTTGATCCTGGCTCACCGGTATTGATTTATAGGAACAATGGCGAGTGGACGTGCGGTTACGGAGTTGACCGCCATGGAGCAGCGCCGGCATGGTTCCGAACCAAGGACTTACGTCCGCTGAAATTTACGACGGCTCCTCCGATTGAAGCCTGGTATGGGGTTTGGAAGGGCGGCGGGGATCGGGTGGCGATTTCAGCAAGCAAGAATGCTGGAGAATTGCGCTTGGTGGGGAACGCTATTTGGCAGGGTGCGAACGGGAACGAACACTTCGGCAATGTGACGGGCAATGCCGTTCCAATCGGCAATCGACTTCACATAGTAGATGGGGGATGTGTGATCGACCTGACGCTAGCTGGAAAATACATGCTTGCGGACGATAACCAAGGGTGCGGCGGCATGAATGTCAGGTTCTCAGGGTTTTGGAAACGCGCATCGATCGGTCGGGCGGCGACTGCCAAGCCATGATGGCTTGGCCGAAGGTATAGGACAATCGCAGGACAGCGCAATTTATTCAAACTGAGACACTACCGCGGTCCCGCGTGCAAAGTCTTAGTGCTGTATCAGGATCGCCCATGTTCCATAGCTGGTAGCGGCACAGCTCTGTGCGGGCGATTCGGATACAGCGACTTGAAGGAAGCCGCTCTCCGGAGTCGGTCTTATGTATTTTCTATTGGACTGCAGCGAGATGTATGGATCGGCAGGCTGGCGTTGCGGGCCTCGTGGGTTGGTCGCACCTCTGAGCTATGCGGATATGCGTGGTTTTGAGGCGGGCGAAGATGGCGGTTGGGGTGGTTTTGTTGTTGCCACGGCTCTTTGAGACACAGGGACGGTGTTCATGCGAAAGCATGCGGAGAGATCGAGGTTGGGATAGCGGGCTCATGCGGCACATAAGTGGGTGAGGGGTGGAGAACGCAGCCGGAGTTGAGTTGCGAAGAACCGTTCCACGACGTGCATAGAGCCTCCGCAGACGGGACAGTTCCAGTAGGTAGACGAGCAAGGATGATCCGCAGCGGGCGGCGCAGTTCGATCCGAGATGTCGGCTGAGCCCTGGAGCAACTGGAAGCAGAGCGGCAGCAGGGCAGCGCGTTGCCGGTTGGCGAGGAAGCCGAAGTTGCGGATGCGCATGAAGCCGCGTGGCAGCAGGTGGAGCAGGAAGCGGCGCAGGAACTCGTCGACCGGCAGAGTCAGCAGGCGCTGCTTGTTGGCATGCGCGGAGTCTCGCCAGCGGAAGGTGACGTTGCCCTGTTCGAGGGCGACCAGTCTGCGGTTGGAGATGGCGACGCGGTGGGTGTAGCCGCTGAGATAGCGCAGCGCGTGCTCCGGTCCGCCGAAGGGCGGCTTGGCATAGACGACCCAGTCGTGACGGAACAGGGATCGGAGCCACGCGGCGAAGGTCCGCGATTCCGCCAGCGGTGCGAGGTCGCCGTAGAACTCAAGCTTGCCTTCATGGAAAGCAGACCGCAGTCCGGCGACGAACTTGCCGCGAAAGACGCGGCTGAGCACCTTGACCGGCAGGAAGAAGCTGTGGCGCGAAGAGATCCAATGGGTGTGGTCGGGAGCGAGGCCTCCGGCGGCGGCGACGCAGTGGATGTGGGGATGATGCTGGAGTCGCTGGTTCCAGGTATGGAGCACGCTGAAGAAACCGATCTCCGCGCCGAGGTGGCGGGGATCGTGAGCGATCTCAAGCAGGGTCGCGGCACTGGCCTGGAAGAGCAGGCTGTAGATCACGCGCTTGTTCTGGAGCGCGAGTGGAGCGAGTTCACGCGGCAGGGTGAAGACGAGGTGCACGTAGCGGGTGGGCAGCAGTTCCTGTTCGCGGGCCTGGAGCCAGCGCAGACGCGCGTTCGCCTGGCATCTTGGACAATGCCGGTTGCGACACGAGTTATAGGAGATGGCCGTCGTATGTCCACAGGCAGAACATCGATCGCGATGGCCGCCGAGAGCGGCGGTGCGGCAGCGTGCGATCGCGAGCAGGACCTTCTGATGCTGCCAGGAGATCCAGTGGCGGCTGCGTTCCACAAAGGATGGACCGGCAGCGCGAACAATATCGGCCATCTCCAGCGGAGGCCGATCTATGTGCGACGTATCTGTTCTCCCGGTGCTGGCAGGGTGAGCGTATCCAGTGGACTGGCGGTTGCGCTGAGATGGCGACGGGAGAGGTGCAGGTAGATCGTGGTCTCTTCGAGATCGCGATGTCCCAGCAGCATCTGGATGGTGCGCAGGTCGGCTCCGGCTTCGAGCAGATGTGTGGCGAAGCAATGACGCAGAGTGTGGGGATGGATGTGCCTGTGCTCAAGACCGGCTCGCTCGGCGGCGTGCCTGCAGGCCAGCCAGACAACCTTGGTGTTGATAGGACGGCTCGCGGTGCGCCCGCATCCGCCGGGAAACAACCAGGTCGACGGCTTGTGCTTGAGCCCGCGCCAGTACTCGCGCAGTGCATCCAACAGCTTCGGGCTAAGCATGACGTCGCGGTCGTTGCGGCCCTTACCGCCCTGGATATGGATGACCATCCGCTGACTGTCGATATCGCTGACCTTCAGATGTGCCACCTCGGCTCGGCGTGCACCGGTGGCATACAGCGTCATCAGCAGAATGCGATAGACGGGTGTCTGTGCCGCATCGATAAGACGAGCGACTTCTTCCTGGCTGAGCACCTGCGGCAGGTGTAGAACCTTCTTCGGATAGGGCGTCTCGGCAGTGCTCCAGGTCTGCTTCAAAACCTGGGTGTAAAAGAAACGTAGAGCGCCCAGACGCTGCGACACCGTGTTCTGCGCCAGCTTCCACTCGCGGAACATGGCTGCCTGATACTGACGAATGTGCTCCGGCCCTAGCTGGTCCGGCGGACGATGGAAGTGCCGGGCAAAGTGCTCGACAGTGCGAATGTAACTTGTGATGGTTCCCGGGGCGTAGTTGCGACGCTCCAACTCCTCAAGCATGATCTGACGTAAATGGGTCACAGAGATACCCTCCTCTGCGACACAACCTACCTCAACGCCACAACCGCTCGTTCAGCCCCACGCGCAAGCGTCCGCCGCACAGCGGCTTCGTTCAAGTCTGGTTTTGAGCAAGTTCGCAAGAACAGGTCATCCTTCGAGAACTCGATAGGATTGCCTGTGCACATCACGCCTTCGAGTGGGCATAGACTCCCTCGCGGCCTCAACCCCGAGCCCGATCGCGCCCGAAAACCTTGACACGCACGATATACTGAAAGTAAGGGGCAAAGATTTCCAGCGTCGTGCCGAGAGGGTGCTCAGGCAGGATATGGGTATAGACCAAGTCCAGACTTCGTCCAGACTTAAGTCATTTCGATAGTATACTTTAGGACTTAAGTACGGGGGGTAGGGGTACCCGGCAGGGGCGTAGTCTCCAGACCGGCCACAACAGGATTCCGTGCAGTCGCGGTATCATCCATACCACGCGGAGAAATTTTATTTATGGCACACTTTTCACAACCACCTTCCGCTCTTCGCCAACGCCGAAAAGGCTGCCATTCACATCGCGGAGGCCATGGCACCTCACCCGCGAGTTCGAGTCAGGATTTATCGAAGTACCTGATTCCAGATATTTTAGTTTCTAAGTGGCCTGAAATGAAGATTTTGCAGAAAGTATAGACCATCGGTCCGGACCTAACTATATTGTTTAGAAGATTTTAGGGTTTCGAGGGGGGGAGGGGGTAAAGCATGCCAGGAATGATGATGATCAAGTTAGCTCCATCGACCGCATCCATGCGCGCTGAAGGCGCGCGCTATCGTAGCCTGGGGCGAAGCCCCAGGGTCGATAGCCATGACGCATTGCGGGCTGAAACGCCCGCGTTAGGGTACTCGCCATCACGATTCGGGACACGGTTATGGGGATGCCGGAGTTAACTTGATATCCGAGGCAATGCCGCGCACACCTCTCCGCAGACAGAAAGTCTAATCCGCAGATAGAGTCAGCAGAGATGTCCATGAGTATTTTGATGACCTCCAGATCTCGAATTCGCCGCACCCTTCGCTCTCGCCGCCCAGCGCAGGACCATTCTCGCCTCCTGCGGACCGCTCTGCTCGCCGCGCTCGCCCTGGTTGCGCTCGCCGTCGTATTCCCCGCAGCCCGCGCACAGACGCCCGCCGCACCACCGGCAACGCCGCCGGCCACGCAGACGCCCGACTCCGGTGGCCCGGCCGTCGATAACGGCCCCATGATCATTCCCAGGAAGAAGGAGTCCGACGAACCGCCCGCGCCCGTCGCTCCCGCGCAGCCCAAAATCAAGAACCCTGGCGGAGCGACCTACTCGATCCGCGTCGACGTTCCCATCGTCAACGTCGACGTCAGCGTCATCCTGGACAAGACTCATCAGTTTGTCCCCGGCCTCACCGCCGACCGGTTCCTCGTCCTCGAAGACGGCGTCGAGCAGAAGGTCGACACCGTGCGCATGGCCCAGACTCCCATCACCGCCGTCATGCTGCTCGAGTTCGCCGCCAACTCCTGGTACCTCATCAACGACATGCGCAACGCCTCGGCCAGCTTCTTCAACACCCTGCGCCCGGACGACTACGTCGCCGTCATGACCTACGACCTCCAGACCCACATCCTCTCCGACTTCACCAACAACAAGCAGATCATCGCCGAGAGCCTCAACTCGCTCAACATCCCCGCCTTCTCCGACACCGACATGTTCGACGCGCTCTACCAGACGCTCGATCGCACCAGCCGCATCGAAGGCCGCAAGTACATCATCCTCATCGGCAGCGGACGCGACACCTTCTCCAAACTCACCCTCGACAAGATTCTCGCCAAGGTCAAGGCGACCCCCAACGTCACCATCTTCACCATCGGCACCGGCGCGCTGCTCAACGAGATGGGCCGCGGCGGCGGCATGGCCGAGCTCAATTACCTCCAGGCCCAGAACCAGTTGAAGACCTTCGCCGCCATGACCGGAGGACTCAGCTTCTCGCCCATCTTCCAGGGCGAACTCCCCGACGACTTCGCCCAGATCAACAACTCCATCCGCAACCAGTACGTCCTCACCTACCGCCCCACCAACCCCGCCAACGACGGCAGCTACCGCAAGATCAAAGTCCTGCTCGTCGACAACGAAGGCCACCCGCTCCAGATGCAGGACGAAAAGGGCAAGCCGCTCAAGTACTCCATCGTCGCCCGCGACGGCTACAACGCCAAACGCGCCGTCGAATAGGTTCGAGAGCTTTCGTGATGACTGACGCCACCTTGTCGAATCTTCCGGTATTCAAGTACCACCCCGATCCAGTCAGTACGGGATCGTTCGTGCGTTCCGAAGCGACGTGTTTGGCGTGCCAATCGTTGAGAGGTTGGATCTACGTCGGACCCACTTATTGCCTGACTGACATAGACGAGCAACTTTGCCCTTGGTGTATTGCTGATGGCACGGCTCATCTGAAATTTGGAGCGGAGTTTGTAGACCCTCTCGCAGTAGGAGACTTCGGGAAGTGGCAAAGCGTGCCGAAACCAGTACTCGATGAGGTCTGCTATCGGACGCCGTCATTCAATGGCTGGCAGCAAGAGCGGTGGTTTACTCACTGCGACGACGCCGCAGTATTCCTCGGATGTTTCGGGAAGCGTGAATTAGAGAGCATGGATCGTGCGGCGTACGAGGCCATCAAACTCGAGTCAGGATACAGCGGTGAAGAATGGGACTTCTACTTCAACCGAATGGACGCAAGCTACGGACCCACCGCATATCTGTTTCGCTGTAGGCACTGTTCGACCTGGGGCGGGTATTCGGATGTCGGATAAGAAGGGCCAGTCGGGTTCCGCATGCGCATAGCCTCGCTGCAACCGTCCATCACGCTGACGCTGGCCGCGCTCGATCGCCTCGACGCCCTCTGCGCCATCACAAAATACTGCCTCGAAGCTCTTCCCGAACTCGCCGCCCGCAACCTGCCAATCCTGCACGATTCCTGGACCGCAGACACCGCCGAAATTCTCGCCGCGCGTCCCGACCTCGTCATCGCCAGCGTTCCATACCGAATGGAATCGCTCGCCGCGATCCTCAAGTCCGGCTTACCAGTTCTCGCCCTCGCGCCGCACTCGCTGGCCGACATCTACGCCGACACGCGCCTCATCGCCGCGCATGTCAGCGCCGACCCCGAACCGCTTATCGCGCGCATGCAGACAGCGATCGCCGCCACGCGCGCCCGCACCGAGCACCTCATGCATCGCCCGCTCGTCTACTGCGAAGAGTGGGGCAAACCGCTCATCCACTCCCAGCACTGGGTCGCCGAACTGGTCGAAGCCGCCGGCGCGCGCTTCCTCGGCACGCCCGGTTCGCATACCACGCCGGAAGACGTCGCCGCCGCCGATCCCGACGTCCTCCTCTTTGCCTGGTGCGGCGCCGGCGACCGCGTCCCGCTCGACCGCGTCATTGCCCAGCGCAACTGGCACAAGCTCCGTGCCGTCCGCGAGTCCCGCGTCCACTGCATTCCCGACGAGTACCTCAACACCCCCGCGCCAACGCTCCTCGAAGGCCTCGCCTGCATCGCTGCCGCAGCCCACCCCACGCTCCATCCGCCGCACCCACGCCTCATCACTCTCGAACCTACTGCGGAGGAGGTTGCCCAGCCTTCGTGAACGTCACGCTCAGGTCGACCGTCAGCGCCGCCGGATCGCGTTTCTCCATGATGTTCGGCGCGTAGCCTTGCTTCGTCAGCGAAGTCTGAAAAAGGAATCGAATCAGGTATGTGCTGTCGTACACATCGCCGGGTTTCATCTTCCACGCCGTATCGAACGCCTTCGCCTGCTCCGTGCTAACGCTCGGCCAACGCACCGACCGGAAATGATACTGCGGTCCCGGCTCCACGCTGACGCTGTACGCAACCTGGTGCGCAATGTGATCCACGACTGGCGGTGCAGAAATCTTTGCGTCGATATACCCTTTCGCCCCATACGCATCGGTCAGGGACTTCAGCGACGCGCGCAGCCCAATCGGCGAGTCCGGATCACCCACCTTCAACACCGCCTGCTTGTTGAAGTCCGCCGTCGACAGGAATTCGGACCCCGCCCACGCGAGTTGAGTCACGTGATACTGCGCGCCTTCGCTCAGCGTCGCCGATAGGTCGAGCTCAATGTCATTCGCCGTGATGTTCGGCGCTGAATGCTCCTGCTTCGCCAGCGCGATATCGAGATATCCCTCGTTGTGATACACGTCGCCCACTCGCGACTCGATGTTGCCGAAGCTCGCTTCCTTGTCCCATTGCTGGCCCGCCACATCGTGGATCACGCGGTCAAGTTTCGGCCGCATGCCAGGCGAAGCGCCGGTGAGCGTCAGCGAGTGGATCAGCACCGCAGGCGAGTCGATCGCGAAGACAATGTGGTCGAGCGGACCATTCGGCCGTGAACTGCTCAGCCGCGAACCAACGGCTGCACCCGCAACTCCTTTCTCGACCAGCATCGCCTTCAACGCTGTGGCGATGTTTTCCCTTAGATTCCCGGCGGTCGGCACTGCATCCGATCGATAAAGCGAAACCTTAGTCTTCAGCACACTCTGAATTTCCTCGTCCGGCCACCACACGAAGTTGCCGAAACGCGCCGGCAGCATCGCGCTCGCCGGCGCCGGCTTCAGGGTATAAACGATTCCTTTGTCGTTTCCCGAGAAGTTCACCTCATCGAACAGCCCCGTGTCGTTCAGGTGTTGCGCGGCGTCGTCCAACTGTTGTTGGGTGGCCGAGCCGCCAGGCCTCAAGCCTGTGAAGGCAAGCAATTCCGCCTGCGAGTAGTCAGGCGCGCCGGTAAACGAAATAGCAGGCAGAACGCGAGTCTGCGCAAGAGGATAAAGCGGCAACGCGCACAGGCAGAGGGCCGCAAGGACCGGGAAAACACGGAAAAGGCGCATGCAGGAACGATAGCCCAAGCCAGCCATCCGGCAAAGTCAAAGTGCCGGCTCGGCTATTCCATCCATTCCTGGTGCACATAGCACCACAGCCATCGTTCCCCGGGCTGGGCGGAGCAGATCACCGGATGCCCAGTCGCCTGGAAGTGCTTCGTCGCATGGCGATTTTTCGACGAGTCGCAGCATCCCACATGGCCGCACTCCAGGCAGGTGCGCAGGTGCACCCATTCGTCGCCCATCGCCACACACTCTTTGCAGACGTGCACCTTGGGCGCGGCGTACCGGCTGTGTTTCAGGTCTTCGCAGTGTGCCATGGGTCCTCGGAAATGGTTGCTTCCCCGGATGCTATCAAATGCGATGCTGGCGAGAAAGGTGCTGCCCCCGCGATGGCCCCCGTTCTCCTCCGCTCCGGCGCGGATAATTGAGCCATGCGGGCAAGCACCCAGGGCCAGAGTCACGCGCGTGTCGAAGTTCCAGGCAACGCCAGAACGGTTCGCGAGTACCTTGCCTATCTGCGCGTAGAAAAGGGAATGCGCCCGGCTACCTGCGAGGCTTACGCGCGCGACCTCGAGCAGTTCGCCGAGCAGTTGGAGGCACACGGCGCGCTCCTCGTAACCGCTGCCGAAGCCGACGTCAGCGGCTTCATGGCGCACCTGCGCGGCAATCACGTCGACGCCCGCTCCATCGCCCGCAAGCTGAGCTGCTTTCGCGGCTTCTACCGCTGGCTGCTGCTCGACAAACGCATCGCGCACGACCCCACCGTGACCATCGAAACACCCGCAAGCTGGAAGGTGCTGCCCAAATCGCTCGCCGAGAGCGAGGTCGCCGGCATGCTCGACCGCAGCGCCGCCGCGGCGCGCAATCCGGATTCCGAAGGCCATGCGCCCGAAGCCGCCGCACTCGCCTTGCGCGACCACGCCATCCTCGAACTGCTCTACGCCGGCGGCCTCCGTGTCGGCGAGATTGTCGCGCTCGGCGAAGAGGATCTGCATCTCGACCAGGCGCGCGCCCAGGTCCGCGGCAAGGGGGACAAGGAGCGCATCGTGCCGCTTGGCCGCAAGGCCGTCGAGGCGCTCGACGAGTACGTCAAACGCGGCCGGCCCGCACTCGTGCGTGGCCACATGCAACGTGCGCTCTTCCTCAGTGTGCGCGGCCACGCGCTCACCCGCCAGTGGGTCTGGGAGATGGTCCGCGCCGCCTCGGGCAGCATCGACGGAAGCGTCCGCAAAGCCAGCCCGCACATGTTGCGCCACAGTTGCGCCACCCACATGGTGGAGCACGGAGCCGACCTGCGCAGCGTGCAGCGCCTGCTCGGCCACGCCGACATCGCCACCACGCAGGTCTACACTCACGTCGCCATGGAGCACCTCAAACGCGTCCACCGCGACCATCATCCACGCGGCAAGCGCCGGCAGGCAGCGGACAGCAATCCGTCCGCTCAATCGGCGTCGACGGTGTCCGAATGAAACCCGGCGCAACCGAGTTCGAAACGCTCGCCGAGCAGTTCCTCGCCGTGCTCCAGAATGAGCGCAACGCGTCTGCGCACACTGTGCGAGCCTATCGCCGCGAGGTGCTCGACTTCGCCGCCTACCTGCGCGAGACGCTCGGCTCCGAGGCGAAAATCGCCGCAGTAGAACACCTCCACATCCGCGCCTACCTCGGGCTGCTCTACGAGCGCCACCTCAGCAAAGCCAGTGCCGCACGCGCACTCGCCGCCATCCGCTCGTGGTTCCGTTGGCTGGCCAAGGAACACAAGATCGCGCAGAATCCAGCCGTACTGGTCAGCACGCCCAAGCTGCCGCAAC
>OBLU010006976.1_pt1 | contig 10039 bp, 5 predicted proteins | sample 1518681 | NCBI WGS metagenome assembly OBLU01 (sample SAMEA3539304, study PRJEB22396) | soil metagenome | biome: tundra; feature: field; material: soil | place: USA | collected 2010-05 | depth 0.15 m
GCTATCCTTCTTCATGGGTCGACCTCCTCATCCGTTGAGATTGCACCTTTAGAGTGCGTCGATCACAGCCAGCTTAACGCCAGCCGTGATCGGGGTCGACCTTCTCATCCCATCTATGAGGTCAGCTTTACCCGCCACTTCTACAAGCCGCAGCCGCTACGCACGCTCGAAGAGATCAGCGCCGATATCGTGGCCATTGAAAGAGAGGCCGGCGGGCTGCTGGACGAGATCATTGTGGGGGAAAAAGCATGAAGAACGCTCAGAAGCCGGATTATGTCAGCCTAATGGTCCTCGTGAACAGAATTCGCGAGGGTCGTTTTGTTATTCCTGATTTCCAACGCGAGTTTGAATGGAAGCCTGGGGATATCAGCGACCTCATGCGCTCCATCTTCCTTGACTACTTCATCGGTAGCCTGTTGCTCTGGAAAGGCAAGAAGGAAAACTTTGAGTCCCTTGCATGTGAGCCAATTTATGGCTTCGAGGGACAAAGCGTCCCCGAGCATATAGTGCTGGACGGACAGCAGCGGCTCACGGCGATGTATTACGCGTTTATGGCGCCCAATAAGCCGGCGCCCGGCCGCGCGAATCGCTACCTCTATTTCATTCGCGTTGATCGCTTCATGGAGGAAGCATACGACGACGCATTCGAGTACGACTGGACACGCACGGGGGAGAGGACATTAGAAACCGAATCAGCGCAATTCAAGAGTCACAAGTTTCCCCTGGCCGTTATAGGCCGCGGCGACCGGGCCGTAGTGAGGTGGTCACAGGGCTATGAGGCGTACTGGAAGTCCAAAGAAGCTTCGGCATTGAGCGCCGGAGACGCAACCGGTGCTGAAGCCGCACACCGGCACGCTGAGAATGCTGTGCTGTTTGACAAACATCTTGAAGAAATCACGCAGCAGTTTCAGATTTCGTACATAGAACTTGATCAGGAACTGGAACTTGACAAGGTCTGCGATATCTTCACCCAGATTAACAGCCGGGGAATCCGTCTCGACGTTTTTGACCTGATCAACGCACTTCTAAAGCCCAAGGGACTCCAGCTCAAGTTCCTGTGGCGCGAGGCCGCTCCGCGCCTTGACTTTGTAGACACCGACCGAATGAATGTTTACATCCTCCAGGTGATGTCCATCCTTCGGCAAGCCTACTGCTCACCCAAATATCTCTACTACCTCTTACCAGGTCAAGCGAAGATGGTTCGCGAGGCGGACGGCTCGCTCCGCAAGGAGGTTTTGATTTCTGACGTCTCGGAGTTCGACAAGCAGTGGGATGAGTCGGTTGAAACGTTGGAACGGGCTATCGACCTCCTTCGTCACCCGCAGGAGTTCGGCGCCATTTCGTCACAGTACCTGCCATACATCTCAATCCTCCCGGCCTTCGCGGCGCTTCAGAACGCCGCTCAGATGCTCCCCGCGATTCGCCAACTCGACGCTCAGCGCAAGATCCGTCACTGGTATTGGGCCAGTGTGTTTACTAATCGATACTCAGGATCCGTGGAATCAACGACTGCGCGCGACTATTTGGACGTAAAAGCATGGTTCGAGGCAGACATAGCCGAGCCGACGCTGATCCGCGAGTTTCGGGAACGTTTCAAAGCACTCGATCTACGGAAGGAGACCAAGCGGGGTAGTTCGGTCTATAACGGCATCTTTAACCTACTCGTGCTTCGCGGCGCCCGTGACTGGATGGCCGGCACGGTTCCGCAGTTCGATGATCTCGATGACCATCATATTGTTCCCAAGAGTTGGGGCAAGGGACGCCAGCTCGCGACCTCGATAGACTCAATTCTGAACAGGACGCCGCTCACAGCAGACACGAATCGCAAGGTCATCAGTGACCGCCTGCCGAACGAGTATCTCCCGGAGCTAATTGCAGCCAATGGGGAAGCAACAGTACGGGCGATCCTAGAATCGCATTTCATTTCTCACACGGCCTTCAATATCCTTCTGCGAAACCCGTTTGGTCCAGATGACTTCGAAGCCTTCCTTGCCGAGCGGCAGCGAACGCTTCAGGAAGCAATTGAAGATCTCCTGATCAAGGAGCGCTTGGACCTACCTCCGCAACTGCGTGAATTGGATGCAAAGGTGGAGACTGTGGAGTTGACACTGCGCCGAATCATCGACGAAGCTTTAGGGGGTAACGCCGCCCAACTTCCCTCTCACGTGCTTCAGAAGATCGATGAGCGGCTCCAGGCCGCCGCGAAGAAGAATGCTGCCCTGGATGTGAACTACTATCAGACGCTGGCAGGCAGGCTTGAGTATGCCGACCTGCGCGAGGTCCAGGATGCAATCTTGAGCAAAGTGACGTGGCCACTCTTCGAGGCACGCTTTGCAAACAAGGAAATACTGGCCAAGCGGTTCGACCAGCTCGCTGAACTCCGCAATGGCATCCGCCATAGTCGGACCGTAGACGAGGTCACACGCAAAGACGGTGAAGCCGCTCTGCTCTGGTTCCAGCAGGTGCTTGGAAAATGATCGCCGATCTCAAGCCGTATTCAGAATACAAGGAGTCGGGTCTGGCATGGCTCGGGCAGACGCCATCGCACTGGGAGCAGCGTCGAATGAAGTTCTTGTTCAGCGAGCGCGTGCAGAAGGGTTTCCCGCGTGAACCTTTACTTGCCGCAACACAAAGCAAGGGGGTTGTACGCAAGGAAGACTATGAGACGCGCACCGTGACGGCGATGAAGGACCTGCACCTCCTCAAGCTTGTCGAAATGGGCGACTTCGTCATTAGCTTGCGTTCATTCGAGGGGGGGATTGAAGTAGCACATTGTCGCGGCATAATCAGCCCCGCGTACACTGTCCTCACACCAAGGCGCGAGGCAAGTCCAAGCTACTATTCACGCTTCTTTAAGTCTTCCGACTTCATTAGTAGTTTGAGGCTATTCGTCACTGGCATCCGAGAAGGTCAGAATATCGACTACGAGCGGTTGAGCCGAGCATTTATGCCCTTGCCTCCATTCGAAGAACAAACTGCGATCGGGAGATTCTTGGACTGGGCGAACGGGCGGCTGGATCGGGCGATCCGGGCGAAGCGTAAGGTTATCGCATTGCTTAACGAGCAGAAACAGGCCATCATCCAACGCGCCGTCACCCGCGGACTCGATCCATCCGTTCCCCTCAAGCCTTCCGGCATCCCCTGGCTCGGCGACATTCCGAAGCATTGGGAAGTGCGACGCGCCAAATACATTTACCGCGAAGTTGACGAACGCTCTACCGATGGCAGTGAGGAACTTCTTTCTGTTTCCCACATCACTGGTGTTACTCCGCGCAGCCAGAAAAACATCACAATGTTTAAAGCTGCCTCATACGCCGGCCATAAGCTCTGTCGGCCAGGTGACCTTGTGGTGAACACAATGTGGGCTTGGATGGGCGCCCTGGGAGTCTCTACTTTTTCAGGGATCATCAGTCCCGCTTACGCGGTTTATCGACCAAATCGCCCCAACGTAGTCGTTGATGAATACATGGACGGTCTGCTTCGTAGCAGGCCCTATATCTCGAACATCATTTGTCGTTCGACAGGAGTCCGATCTTCACGCCTTCGCTTGTATCCAGAGGAATTCTTCCGCCTTCCAATCATCCAGCCACCGGCGGAGGAGCAAAAGAAGATTGTCCAAGCCATTCACGTCGAAACTGCTGACGTGAACACCGATATCAACCGCCTAGAACGCGAGATCGAACTTCTTCGCGAGTATCGCATCCGTCTTGTCGCAGACGTGATCACCGGGAAGCTCGATGTGCGTGAAGCTGCGGTGCGGTTGCCCAACGAAGCTACAACTGACATCGTCGAGGAGGAGCTGGACGACACCCTTGAAACCGACACCATTGATGGGGAGGCTGCCGTATGACCACCGACGGGTCCTTTGTTGATCTCTGGCGCTTCCTTGATGCAGAACGCAGTCGAGATACGATCGCCAACCTCACCAAATCATGGCTACACGCTCGCATCGAACGCAATGAACAGATCACGCCAGACCTGCTGTATGCCATTATCGAAAAGCGGTTCGATTGGCCAGGCGGTGAGCAATACACTCCAAGGTCGCTCAACACTTTTATTGGGGCGTTGGCAGGTGTGCATCCAGCGCAAAGCGTCCTTGATCCCACGTGTGGATTCGGTTTACTACTTTGGGAAGTGGCTAAATCTGCTGGGGTGCAGGTGATTCATGGCATCGACATCAACGCCGAATGCTGCGAAGTGGCCCAGGCTCTATTTGGAGACAAGGCCACGATTTTCAAGGGCGATGCTCTCGCGCCTCCCGAACAGCTCCAAGATACTTATGACTTGATTGTGGCGAACCCACCCTTCGGACTCAAGGTTCGCGGTAAACCGAAGCTGCCCTACCTAGGGAACCTCGGAGACATGGGACACAGTCTGGCTGTATTGGCTTGCGCGCGATTGAGCGAAAATGGCACAGCCATACTCACAGTGACGCCGGCGTTTTTATGGAACGCACATGCGGCTGAAGTCCAAGAGGCGATCGGAAAGCTCGGCTGTCGGATACGTGCGCTCATACACCTTCCAGGTGGGACCTTTCCGCATACCAGAATCAGCAGCTACCTTGCTGTGTTCGAACGAGGAGAACAGCAGGAAGTCTTTATCGGTGAGTTCACCGAAATTCCTGAGCATCAGAAGTCCCTCATAACGAACTATAAAGGGCGCAAGGCGGGAGAAAGGCCATCCCTTGGTCGTCTGTGTCCATTGTCGGAATTCCAAGGGTTCGACGCATTTGCTGCTCAACAGCGGCTCAAACGCCTGGTTAGAACTGCGGGATGGCTGCGGCACACAGCAGGTTCGGTGATCCTCAAGACTGAACGACTGGCTTCTTCTGATGGAAGGAGCGAACAAGAGGTCAATTGCCTCTATCTGCGCATGATGGGACACCCAGCGGCAGTTCTTGACCCCATTGATTTAACACTGTCAGCCGTGCGCGATTCCGTGCGTATCCGCATCGATCCCGAAATAGTAGACGTTCGCTACCTGGTGCACTGGTTCAATCAAAGTGAGGTTGGTCAGACGACGCTGGCATCATTGAGCCGAGATGGAGTAGTGCCACGTATTGATCTTAATGCGTTATTGAAGTCGACCTTTTATTTGCCGCCGCTGACCCAACAACGCCACGCGATCAAAGCTATTGAGCATCTGAATCGTGTTCGCGCGGAAGCGGCGGAATTGGAAACGGCACTTTGGTCGAGCTCCGAAGATACTGATGTCGTGGTCAAGCGGATACGAACTATCAATCAAGAAGATCGCTACGAAGACTGGATTGAAACACTACCGTTTCCCCTGGCGTCTATCCTCTGGCGACATCGTGCGGGCGGCGGTGCAACGCGCGAGCAGTATGAGATTCTTCTGCATTTCTTCGAAGCCACTGCAGCCTTTGTTGCAACCATTCATTTGAGCGCGTTCATGAGCGATGATTCGCTCTGGAAAGAGTCCGCGCCTGGGCTACGCGATAGCCTTGCGAAACAGCACCTGTCGTTGGAGAGGGCCACTTTTGGCGCATGGAAGATTGTGGTCGAATACTTGTCGGGGAGATGCAAGAGTCTCCTTAGTGATGCCGCCGGCTTGGAGACGTGGAAACGCGCCTACGGCACTACAAACAGTAGCCTTGTTGCCATGATCTGCCACGCTGACTTCCAGACTGCGCTTCAACGAGCTAACAGCATACGCAATACGTCGAGCGGTCATGCAGGTGCGATCGGGCAGGACGAGGCACAGGCCATTCATGATGAATTATTCGCGTTAGTACACAAGGTTCGAGGCGTATTCGGGAGATCGTGGCTTGACTACGAGCTGATCCAGCCGTCAGAAAGTCGCTACGAAGGAGGGATCTACCACTATAAGGCGAGGCGACTTATGGGTACTCGCAGCACACCATTTGAGGTCGTAAGACGCGAGTCAACGCTACCTCTGGAAAGCGAGCGTCTATACCTCTTCGACGCTATGAGCCAGACCGGGATGCTCCTTCGACCCTTCATTCGAGTCATGCTTTCGCCGGAGAAGAAGGCGACTGCCTGTTTCATTTTCAGCCGATGCGAACAAGCAGGCGCACGCTTCGTCTCCTATCATTTTGAGCAAGAGTCGAGTCTGATCGGTACATTCCCGGATGTTGATGAAGCCTTCCGGCGGATACACCTTTTCGACAGCGGAGCGAATTTATGACCACAGATACCAGTGAGAAGGGCCTCGAAACGCTCATCATGCGGCACATGACGGGAAGGGACGGTTTCGCCATCACCCCGGGTTCAGCGGAGGAGAAGCCAGACGCGAGCGGCACGGGCTACTTTGCTGGTAGCCCCAAGGACTATGACCGCGCACACGCAATTGATGTGCCACAGCTCTTCTCTTTTCTCCAAACCACGCAGCCCGAACCATTCAAGAAGCTGGCTATTGCCGACGCGGGCGACCAGAAGGACATGAATCGCCTCAAATTCCTTGCTCGTCTCTCTGCCGAGATCGGCAAGCGTGGCGTCATTGACGTGCTTCGCAAAGGATTAGCTCATGGCCCTGTTCACTTCGACCTGTTCTACGGCACACCCTCACCTGGCAATGCCAAAGCCGAGGCTCTGCACGCGCAGAATCGTTTTTCAATCACACGACAGCTCGCCTACAGCATGGACGAGACGCGGAGGGCGCTCGACCTGTGCCTGTTCATCAATGGTCTACCCATCGCAACATTCGAACTGAAGAACAGCCTAACCAAGCAGACCGTAGAGGACGCAGTGGAGCAGTATCGCCGCGACCGTGACCCGCGCGAGCGACTTTTTGATTTCGGCCGCTGCGTAGTGCATTTCGCTGTAGACGACAGTGAGGTGCAGATGTGCTCCGCCCTTATGGGCAAGCGTTCGTGGTTTCTGCCCTTCAATATGGGCTACCATGACGGCGCGGGAAACCCGCCCAACCCAAATGGCCTCAAGACCGCCTACATTTGGAAAGAAGTGCTCACACCAGCGGGATTGACAAACATCCTGGAGAACTACGCGCAGATCGTCGAGGAAAAGGACCCGCGCACCGGCAAGAAGAAGCGCAAGCAGGTTTGGCCACGCTACCACCAACTCGGCGTCGTGCGCCAGGCGTTGGCCGATGTGCGCGCACACGGAGCCGGCAAGCGCTACCTGATCCAACATTCGGCGGGAAGTGGCAAGTCGAACTCCATTGCCTGGCTCGCTCACCAGCTCATTGGTTTGAAGCGCAACAACAAGGAGATTTTCGACTCAGTTATCGTAGTGACCGACCGACGCCTGCTAGACGATCAGATCCAGACGACCATCAAACAATTCATGCAAGTGAGCGCGACTGTGGGTCACGCCGAGCGCTCAGGCGACCTGCGCAAGTTCATTGAGGATGGTAAGAAGATTATCGTTTCGACGGTGCAGAAGTTTCCGTTCATTCTCGACGAGATCGCGACTGAAGGCGGCAAGGCATTTGCAATCATCATCGACGAAGCGCACTCTAGCCAGGGCGGCAAGACCTCGGCAGCAATGAGCCAGGCGCTGAGCGCAAAGGTGGAAGACGCAGACGCGGGACCCGATCCCGAGGACACAGTAAACGACGCGATTGAAAAGCGCATGGCAGCGCGCAAGATGCTGACCAACGCCAGCTACTTTGCCTTCACTGCCACACCAAAGAACAAGACGCTACAAATGTTCGGTGAGCCGCTGCCTCCTGACGGCGAAGGTAAGGTCAAGCACCAGCCATTCCACAGCTACACGATGAAGCAGGCGGTCGAGGAGCGCTTCATCCTCGACGTGCTCAAGACCTATACTCCGGTGGACAGCTACTACAAGCTGGTCAAGAAGACCGAAGACGATCCAGAGTTCGACACCAAGAAGGCGAAGAAGAAGCTGCGTCGGTATGTGGAGAGCCACGACCACGCAATCCGCCTTAAAGCTGAAATAATGGTGGACCATTTCCACGATCAGGTGCTGGCGGCCGGAAAGATAGGCGGACAGGCTCGGGCCATAGTCGTCACGAGCGGCATCGAGCGTGCTATCCAGTATTACCATGCCTTCAAGACGTATCTCGATGAGCGTAAGAGCCCGTATCGGGCGATTGTCGCCTTCTCAGGTGAGCACGAATACGGCGGTGCGAAGGTCAGCGAGGTTTCACTCAACGGCTTTTCAAGCAGCGACATCGCTGAGAAGATCCAGACCGATCCGTATCGATTCCTGATCTGTGCTGACAAGTTCCAGACTGGCTACGATGAGCCACTGCTGCACACAATGTATGTGGACAAGCCGCTCTCGGGTATCAAGGCCGTGCAGACCTTGTCCCGCCTCAACCGCGCGCACCCCCAGAAGCACGACTGTTTCGTGCTAGACTTCCAGAACAACAGCGAAGCGATCACCTTTGCCTTCCAGGACTACTACCGCACTACGCTGCTCGCAGAAGAGACCGATCCCAACAGGCTGCATGATCTGAAGGCGGCGCTGGATGCTGCCCAGGTGTATTCGCCGGTGCAGGTGGAGCAGGTAGTGGAGTCGTTCCTAGGCGGCGCCGATCGCGACAAACTTGACCCGATCCTAGATGCATGTGTTGCAGTCTACAAGGACAGGCTCGACGAGGACGGCCAAGTGGACTTTAAGGGCAAGGCCAAAGTGTTCTGCCGTACCTACGAATTCCTCTCGTCGGTGATTCCATATAGCAACGCGGAGTGGGAAAAGCTGTCAATCATGCTCAATCTGCTGACACCAAAGCTGCCTGCTCCGAAGGAGGAGGATCTTTCCAAGGGCATCCTCGAAGCCATTGATATGGACAGCTACCGCGTCGAAAAGAAGGCAGCGATGACGATCGCGCTGGCGGACAAGGACGCCGAAATCGAGCCGGTACCGACCGATTCTCACGGCCACAAGCCCGAACCCGAACTCGACCGCCTGAGTAATATCCTCAAGATGTTCAACGAGCAGTTTGGCACTCTATTCACGGACGCCGATCGTGTCGCGAAACGAATCCGAGACGACATCGCCCCCAAGGTCGCCGCGGACACAGCCTACCAAAATGCTAAGGAGAATACGCCGCATACCGCACGTATGGCCCATGATCAGGCCCTGGCCAAGGTGATGCAACACCTTTTGAAAGACGACACACAGGTCTACAAGCAATTCGTGGAGAACGAGTCATTTAAGCGCTTCGTTGGCGACATGGTGTACGCGCTCACGACCAGCGATGAAGGGAGCCGACCTAGCGCTTAGTCAAGTAGTCATCCGAGAAGAGGGTCGATGAACGACCAACGGGCCATTCAACTTCAGCAACTAGCGAACATTGTCATAGACGCCTACCTCGACCGCGATCAGCAATTCACTCCCAACTTCGAGACCGGCACTGAAGCGGTGGTTTATCTGACCCGCCCTGAGAGCAGTCAGGACCACCCTAAGCTGCGTACAAACGTCTGGTACGAACAATCTGATTACGAATCAACGGTGACCTCTGGTGAGGAAAAAGCGCAGCGAAGCTCCAAGAAATAACGCCGTCATCTACATCCGCGTCTCCACCCAGGAGCAAGTCGAGAACCTGAGCCTGGACATGCAGGATGGCCGATGTCGAGACTTCTGCAAGAAGAGCGGCTGGAACCCTCTCCGTGTCTTTCGAGAGGAAGGCGAATCGGCCAAAACAACGCGCCGAGACAAGTTTCAGCAAATGCTCAGATATTGCAAGGAAGCCAAGAACGCAGTCGGCTACATTGTCGTTTACGACCTAAGCCGATTCTCCCGCAACATGCTCGACCAACTCACCACGGAAAAGGAACTACGTGAAGCAGGTACCGGACCGGCGCTGAAGTCGGCCTCCACGCGGCGGGAAAAATGGGCTTCAAAACCGAAGCTCGATTGATTACACTCTGTCATGGAAAAGGCCTCCGGTCCGGCGCGAAAACCACTTCTTGTCAAAGCAGTTATCGCACAGATTCGAAGGCCTTTCCAGTTACTGCTTGGGAATATGTCAACACTCGCTACCATTGCTGCTGTGAGAAATGCGGGCTAACGCTAATACTGTTCACTTAACGAGATCTGTGGCATTCTGTATGAGACAAAGACAGGAG
>OBLU010006978.1_pt1 | contig 10036 bp, 7 predicted proteins | sample 1518681 | NCBI WGS metagenome assembly OBLU01 (sample SAMEA3539304, study PRJEB22396) | soil metagenome | biome: tundra; feature: field; material: soil | place: USA | collected 2010-05 | depth 0.15 m
CACTTGGAGTGATTGGGTCCATGCCATTGTTCTGGCCGTTGCCGTCGGCATTTTTGGCTGGGACCGCTGCTGCAGCTGGCATTGGCATCGTGAACTCGGTGGGTAATTTGGGCGGTTATGTTGGACCCAATATTCCCATCTGGGCGAGACATTTTTCTTCGGACCGATCGGCTGCCTTGTATATCATTGCGGGGATTTTGATGGTGGGGGCTCTTTTGATCTATTTCTTTATCCCACGAACTCTACGCGTGCGCGTGGGACCTGTGGATTAGCCGTTACGTGTCCTCGATGCGAGAATGCCGCTGCCATGTTCAGGGTACATTTGGGGAAAGAATTTGCGTCCGAGCGGGGTTAGGCCCCATCCTTGTAGGGTGAAATACTTGGTACCTAACCATCTCGCGAGCCGCTTGACGCGGCGCTTACGGCGTTTCGTCACAACTGCATCCACCAACACCTCATTTTTGTTACTGCTTGTTGTGTTTCCCGTCCTGCTGGTGGCCTCGCCCCAGCAGACTGGGGAAAGCCCTGCGCGTCCGGTTGCCGCGGCGCCGGCGGCTGACAATCCCCAAACGGCGGCAACGGACTTTCCTCAGCTGCCTTATCAGGGAACTCCTCCCGAGCTTCCGCAAGATCACGGGACTCTTGGCTTGCGGCTGGCGCTGCGGCGTCTCAGCACGACTGCTCGTCTGATGCAGACCGTGGCGCATCCCGATGATGAAGATGGCGGGATGCTGACGCTGGAGTCGCGCGGGCGCGGTGCCAGTGTGTTGTTGATGACGCTGAATCGCGGCGAGGGTGGGCAGAATAAAGTCGGCAGTAATTTGTCGGATGTGCTGGGCGTACTGCGCACGCTGGAACTGCTGGCGGCGGACGAGTACTACGGCGTGCAAGAGCGGTTTTCGCGCGTGGCCGATTTCGGCTTCTCGAAAAATCCAGACGAGACTTTTGCGAAGTGGGGCGGACACGATGTCGCACTGGCGGATATGGTGCGGGTGATTCGGACGTTCCGTCCGGATGTGCTCGTGGCTCGATTTTCCGGAACAGACCGTGACGGACACGGACATCATCAGGCTTCGAGCATCCTCACACGAGAAGCCTTCCGAGCCGCTGCTGACCCGAAACGGTTTCCCGAACAGATCGGACAAGGACTGCAGCCATGGCAGGCAAAGAAGCTGTACATCGGCAATGTGTGCGGCTTTGGAGCGATGACGTGTCCGGATGCGAACTGGACGGTGAAATTGAATACTGGTGAGCCGAGCGCGGATCTGGGAGGCTCGTACGTGCAGTTCGCTATGCAGGGATTGCGGCATCAGCTTTCGCAGGGGTCCGCAAACTGGACGGTCGATCCAGGAGACCGGTTTACGTTCTACAAGCTGGTGGATTCGCTAGAGCCCGCGAAGCTGGACAAAGATGGGCATGAAAAGGATTTCTTCGATGGAATCGATACCAGCTTGCCGGGGCTGGCAGCGCGATTGGGTGCGGAAGAAGCGAAGCTTCCGCAGTTGCGGCACGAATTGAGCGAGGTCGCGAACAAGATTGTCCAAGCGAGCGAGCATGCGACGGGGAACGATTCGTCGGCGGCAGCGTCGCCTTTAATGGAAGTGGTTGCAGAGTTGGAGCGGGCGCATACGGAAGTGGGCAAAGCCAGTCTGAGCACCGTAGCCAAGTCTGATCTGCTGATGCGGCTGGAGGAAAAGCGCGAGCAGGCGGAGACGGCGCTCAACGACGCTTTCCACGTAAGTCTGGCGGCGACAGTCGTTCTTCGGGCGGACCCAGAGGGCAAAGTCGCAAAGCCAGCCGCGAGCCAGGTTCCGAAGGAAGCCGATGCGATGACTACAGTGTCTCCGGGACAGGACTTTCTGGTTGCGGTGGATTTTCACAATGGCTCGAAAGATAGCCTCTTTCTTGACAGGTTGAAACTCGAGGTGCCAGAAGGGTGGGGCACGATTTCCGACAAGACCAGGCGGGTTGCCATCAAGCCGGGAGACAACGAGCGTGCGACTTTTCGATTGCGCGTGCCGAAGAACGCCGAGTACACGCGGCCGTACTGGCATCGCGATGATCCGGAAACCGAGAGCGTGAATCACATCGACGACGAGAGGTATGCGACGCTGCCGTTCCCGCCTCCCGTACTGCGAGCGCGGGTAGAGTATTCGGTTGCAGGCGCGGGCGACGCACAGGAAAAGAATGGGATTGCAGCGGCGGTGGTAACCCGATTCGTGGACGATGCCGGGAAAGAACACGCGCGTCCGCTGGCCGTGGTCCCGGCGTTTTCGGTCGCGCTGGAACCGGCAATGCACGTGATCTCAACCCACAACGGCGCAAGCTCCACGGTGACGGTGGGCGTAACCAGCAACCTTAGCCGTGACACGCCGGGCGTGCTGCGCCTGGAGTTGCCCCCGGATTGGCGGTCCGAGCCAGCGCAGACCGGGGTGAAGTTTACACGGCGCGGGGAGAAGCAGGATTTTCAGTTCAAGGTCTTCCCTGCCGGCTTGCAGGAAGGACGTGCCAAGGTGCGTGCGATCCTGGAAACCAGCGGCGAGAAGTTTAGCGAAGGCTATACTCTGGTGACTCGCGAGGATCTGGGCAGCTTCTACTATTACCAACCGGCAGTACAGCGCGTCAGCATCGTGGACGTGCAGGCGCCGCATGATTTGAAAATCGGCTATATCATGGGCGCGGGCGACGACATTCCCACCGTGTTGGAGCAGGTGGGAATGAATGTGACTTTGATTTCGCCCGAGAAACTCGCCAGCGAGGACCCCTCGGCTTCGCTCGGGGCAAGCCTGAGCGCGTACGGAACGATTGTTCTGGGGATTCGCGCCTACGATACGCAAAAAGATGTGGCCACCAACAACAAGAAGTTGCTCGATTTTGTGGCCGCGGGCGGAACCCTGGTGGTGCAGTACAACAGCGGCGTGGGAGATTTTAACAGCGGGCATTTCACGCCGTACTCTGCGGAACTGAGCCGGGCGCGGGTTTCCGTGGAGGAGGCGCCGGTCGAAATTCTAGCGCCTGAAGATGGAGTATTTCATTATCCGAACACGATCACTGCCCGCGATTTTGACGGCTGGGTGCAGGAGCGCGGGCTCTATTTCATGGACAAATGGGATGAACATTTCAAGCCGCTGCTGGCCTGTCACGATCCCGGGGAAGACGCGCAGAAGGGCGGCTTGCTGCGCGCGCAGTATGGCAAGGGAACTTATATCTACACCGGATACGCGTTCTTTCGCCAGTTGCCTGCGGGCGTGCCGGGAGCGGTGCGGCTTTATGTAAATTTATTGAGCGCGGGGCATGAAAAGCAGTAGCCAGTTGCCAGTGCCCAGTTGTCTGTAACCCGGGGGCGAAGTTCCGGTTAACGCTCTGAGCAGTTCGTTCCCGAGTTGTATGATCCGACCGACGCATGGGCTCTCCAACAAAACAAGATTCGAGTTCTCCCGGCCTGATCCGTGGCATGGGGCTGGGGAGCGCGACTGCGCTCAACATGATTGACATGATTGGCGTGGGGCCGTTCATCACCATGCCGCTGGTCTTGAGCGCGATGGGCGGGCCGCAGGCCATGCTGGGATGGGTGGTGGGCGCGCTGTTGGCGGTGTGCGACGGCCTGGTATCGGCAGAACTGGGCGCAGCGATGCCAGGATCGGGCGGATCGTATCGTTACCTGAATGAGATTTATGGGCCCCGGAAATGGGGGCGGCTGATTTCGTTTCTGTTTATCTGGCAACTTTCCTTCAGCGCACCGCTTTCGATTGCCACCGGGTGCATCGGGCTGGCCGGCTACGCGGCTTATTACTGGCCGGGCCTGGAGACAGTGTATGCAGCGCACACTGCGGCTTTGCCTATCCCATGGGCAGGATCGCTTCAGGTGAATTGGATTGTGACGCCGGGGACTGCGCTGGCAATCGTTATCTGCTTTTTCACGATCTTGCTGCTGTATCGGCGTATCACGATGATCGGTCGCCTGTCGAAAGTATTGTGGCTGGGCGTGATGGGAACGATTGGATGGGTCATCTTCGCCGGGCTGACGCACTTCAACGCGGCTCGTGCCTTCGATTTTCCTCCGGGCGCGTTCACGCTCTCACGCGGATTCTTCACCGGGTTAGGCGGAGCCATGCTCGTGGCCACCTACGATTATTGGGGCTACTACAATGTTTGCTACCTGGGCGATGAAATAAAAGATCCGACGCGGAATATTCCGCGCGCTCTGCTGCTTTCCATTCTGCTGGTGGCCTGTCTATATCTCATGATGAACCTGTGCATTCTGGCCGTGATTCCCTGGCGGGAAATGCTGCAGGCAGGACAGAGCAACAGCGGGTTGTATGTTGTGTCGTTGTTTATGCAGAGGATTTATGGGCCGTGGGCGGCGCGGTTAGTGACGGGACTGGTAATCGTGACCGCGTTTGCGTCGGTCTTCTCGCTAACGCTGGGGTATTCGCGCGTGCCGTATGCGGCCGCGCTGGATGGGAACTATTTCAAGGCATTTGCCAAAGTGCATCCGGTGTACCGCTTTCCGCATGTTTCGCTATTAGCACTGGGAGTAGCGGCGGCCGCGTTCTGCTTTCTGCGGCTAAAGGACGCGATTGCGGCGCTGGTGGTGATTCGGCTTATTCTGCAATTTCTAGTACAGGCGGTTGGGTTGTTGGTCTTCCGGATGACGCGGCCGGATGTCGTGCGGCCGTTTCGCATGTGGCTGTATCCGGTGCCGGCGCTGGTGGCGATCACGGGATTTGTGTTCATCTTGTTCAATCGCGCGAACTGGCAAAAGGAAATACGGTATGCGGTGGTGATACTGTTGGTGGGGCTGTTGATTTACATGATTCGTGCGTGGAAAGACTCGGAGTGGCCGTTTGGGCCGCCAACTGCAAGATCTTTACCACAGGGAACACAGAGGAACACAGGGTAATTCAAACGGAGGAATTATTTTATGAGGAAGTTTAGCTATCTTGCAGTTTGCATGCTGGTGTTGGCGGGTCTAGGCGTCGCTCAGGAAAACAAGAAGGACGAGCATCGCACGGTCACGCAGGTACTGGATCGCTCGGTCATGAATATGGAGCATGAGTTTGTTCCTGCGGCAGAGGCCATGCCCGAAGACAAGTTCGGATTCGCACCCAGCAATGGCGAGTTCAAGGGTGTCCGTACCTTCGGCGAGCAAGTGAAGCACGTGGCCGCGGTGAACTATATCTTTGGGGCGGCAATTTTAAGTGAAAAAGTTCCGGTGGATGTGGGCGACGAATCGGGTCCGGCGTCAGTCAAGACCAAGGCGGAGATCTTGACCTATTTGAAAGATTCGTTCGTCTATGTTCATAAAGCGATCGCGACCGTCAACGACAAGAACCTGGTGGAACCGCTGAAAAGCCCCTTCGGAGAAGGATCGGTAACGAGACTGGGACTGGCAACCAGCGTTACGGCTCATGGTTTCGACCATTACGGGCAGATGGTGGAATATTTGCGGATGAACGGCATCGTGCCGCCCGCTAGCCGGTAGATTCGCTAACTAGTGGCGCCGGGGCTTCGCGTTGGGAGGGGTTGCGAACAGGCTGGATAGATGCCGGCGGAAGCTGAGGCCGGGTTCCTTGGCAACGCGGTCGGGATAGGAGTCCACGGCGCGAAGAAACTTCTGGATCTCCTCCGAGACCTGCTCATTGCGGTGCAGGACGTTCTCACGCGGCTGGACGTGATGTTGCATTTTCGACTTCATTCCTTACGCGCCCCGTACGGTTGTAATAAACACGCACGGACCGGGAAAGTTTCGATTCGGGGGAAGAACTAAAATATCCCGGACATTTTGCCCGGTAAATGGCACTTTGGTGCCCTTTTGCCGCCCACTGTATCAACAGACGCAGCCAAATGCAAGGATTCGTTCATGCGTCACTTTCTTAGTAAGTCCCTTCCATCAGCGGAGGCTAGATTTGTAGCCGCGGGCACCGCTTAAGGTGATGGAGGTGAGAAGCAATTCGGCTCGGAGCTTTTTGCTGGCAAGGTGGGCAGCGACAACTTTTCTCGTCTTCTGAGCTGATGAACGGGGATCGAGAAAAGCCACAACCGATGGACCCGCGCCGCTGAGGGCGGCGCCGAGAATGCCCGGTTTTCCTGTCATTTCCTGCAGGCATGGCAGCAGCGGACAGAGCTTGGCGCGGTAGGGCTGGTGGATGCGGTCCTCAAGCGCGGATGCAAGCAACTCGTGACGTCCCTGCGTAAAGGCAGCGAGCAGCAACATGGAGTTCTGGATGTTGACCACGGCGTCGGCGCGGGAATACTGTGCCGGAAGCACGCGGCGTGCTTCTTCAGTGGACAGGGCTTGATCGGGGACGGCCAGTAGCAGCGGCCACTTCCCTCTCGGCCGGAGGCAGGCTAACTGAGCCTCAGCTTCTCCCGACATACGGGCCACAGCGAGGCCGCCCATCCAGCAGGCAGCGGAGTTATCGGGATGATGCTCGCGCCGGGAGGCCTCGCCAATGATTTGAGCATCGGTCCAGCGCAAAGAGCCGAAGTGATTGGCTAAGGCAATGCCCGCCAAGCGAGCCGCCGCAGAAGAGCCGCAGCCTTTGCCGATGGGGATATCGTTTCTGATTCGAAGAAATAGCGGAATAATTTCCGCACCCCGCGCTTGCAGAATCTCGCGGTAGGTGGTGAGGATTAAATGATTCTCCAGGGCCTGGCAGATTTCTGGATCGCGTCCCGTGGCGCGAATAGAAAAGTCCGGCGCTGGCCGGGCATCGATCGTGATGTACAAATCCATCGCCAGAGCGGCAGCATCGAAGGCTGGGCCTAGATTGGCCGAGGTCGCTGGGAGAGCCAGATGCAGTGGGGCTGGACGCGTGCTCTTCTTCTTAACCATTAGAGTGCATGGGGGGCAGAGTTCTCTGCCCGCTCCAAGGTCTCGATTACCGCGTCCAGAGTGGCATCGAGGACGACGGGAAGATGGCGCAACGGCTTCAGTGAAGCGGTGTCGCGCTCATTCACCGTGTCGCGAAAAAGGTCGCCGCGATGGAAATCCATGGTGAAGTCTGGATCCTTAAGCAGGTTTCCCGTGAGCACCAGCACGACGGTTTCACCGGGCTTCACAAAGCCCTGGCGCAGCAATTTCTTCAGGCCGGCAAGAGTGACGGCGGAAGCGGGCTCGCAGCCAATTCCTTCCGCGCCGATTTCAGCCTTAGCCTGCGCGATCTCGATCTCGCTCACCTCGTCACACGCACCGCCGCTGGCTTGAATGACTCTTACGGCCTTTTCCCACGAGGCAGGATTGCCGATGCGGATCGCGGTGGCACGCGTTTCAGGCTGCACGCTCACGAGATGCTTACCTCCGGCTTCGCGCAAAGTCCGAACCAACGCGTTGGCGCCTTCAGCCTGAATCACGGACAACTTCGGTAGACGTGGAATCAGGCCGAGATCGAGCATTTCCAGCAACGCCTTGCCGATCGCGGAACTGTTGCCCAGGTTACCGCCGGGCACGATGATGTGGTCGGGCGGCTGCCAGTCGAGTTGCTCCATCAATTCAAGCGCGAGCGTTTTCTGGCCCTCCAGCCGGAACGGGTTAATGGAGTTCAACTGATAGACAGGGGCGCGCCGCACAAGCTCCTGCAGTAGGCGGAGGCAGCCATCGAAGTCGGTGCGGAGTTGGCAGGTGAGGGCACCGTAGTCAAGGGCCTGAGATAATTTGCTCCAGGAAATTTTCCCGTCGGGAACAAGGACCAGACTGCGCATGCCGCCCCGCGCGGCATAGGCGGCCATAGACGCCGACGTGTTGCCGGTGGATGCGCAGGCCACCCAGCGGTAACCTGCTTGGCGCGCGAAGGTGGCGGCCACCGTCATACCCGCATCCTTGAACGAGCCGGTCGGGTTCATGCCTTGATGTTTGGCGTAGAGGCGCGAGATGCCGGTGATGCGGGAGGCTTGGGGGAGTTCGTAGAGCGGAGTGTTGCCTTCGCGCAAAGAAATCACTTGGTCCGCGGAATCAGGCGCGGGCAGAAGCTCGCGGAATCGCCAAACGCCGCTGAGATCGAGGAATGCGTTTGAGGAACGGCGGTCGCGCCAGATGGATTTTAGAGCGTCGGCGCGCGCGGACTTCCAAGCGGGGTCGGTAATCTCGAGTAAGTTGCCGCACTCCGAGCAGCGAAAATCCTGAGCGGCACTTGCAGAGATCGCAGCGCAGCCGATGCAGCGGAAGCTGTAAGTGGCCTTGGGCTGGCTACGTGGAGAACCTCGATCAGACCTGGCGGAGAGCGGCATCGGCATGAAGTGGCCGGCTATTTCTCGCCGCGCAGATATTGGTCGGTTTTGTTGATCCAGTCGGCGCGCGGAGGATTGAAAACATCGAGGTCAACCGTATCTTCGAGTGCCTCAGCCTTGTGCGGCATGTGCGCCGGGATGCAAAGAACTTCTCCGGCATGCACGACAATCTCCTGGCCGTCGATCCAGAATTTTAGCGCGCCATCCAGGATGTAGGTGAGCTGTTCGTTGTGATGGCTGTGCTCGGGGACGATGCATCCTTTTTTCAGCAGCACCCGCGCCACCATAATTTCCTGGCCGACCACGAATTGCCGCTGCAGAAGCGGGTTCAGATCTTCCAGTGGAATCCTGTGCCAGGGAATGTGCTGAAGCGGGGCCTTGCTGGCCGCATGTTTGGTGACGGCGCGTTGCGCGCGAGAATGAGACTTCGCGCTCTTTGCTCTTGCTTTTCTACCGGACGACTGGTTGGTCTTAAGTTTTTTCGCCATGATTAGTGGACTCTGCCTCCGTACAACTTTACCGCATTATCGTGCAGGTACCCGTGGGCAAGCTCGAGAGCCCGGGCTTCGCTGATTTCATTTTCCGAGATCATCTCGGCGAGCGCCGCGGCCAGCGCCATGCGCGACGATTCCGCGCCCAGCCAGTAGCTCTCCTCCGCGCCCAGGACTTCATTGTAAGGGAAACAGTCGGTACCGAAAGTGATCTTATCGGGGAAAGTTTCCAGCCACATCTTGAGCGTATCTTTGAAAGCCGACGGGTACTGCGCGAGTTCGCCGAACGAAGAGTCCAGATAAACATTCTTCATGGCGGCAAGCCAGACTGCTTCCCTCTCCAGCGGATAACCGCCGTGAATCATTACGAACGTTGTGCTCCGGTAGCGCGGATCGCGCAGCACGCTCTCCAGATTCATGATGTTGCTCTGCGATAGATTGAAGTAGTCGCCGATGCCAACGGCGGTGTGGATATGCACCGCAAGCTTTAAGCGGCCGCCTTCCTCAATGAGATAGCGGAAAATGTAATCCTGAAAGGTGCGGTAGTCCTTCTCGCTGGGAACGCCGCCGGTAACGTAGTGCTGGTAAAGATCCGCGGCCTGATCGCGCGTGGGATCTCCGAAGATCGTAGGCCGGAAATACGCGACCTCGAACTTCATGGCGATACCGCCTTTTTTCGCGTTGTCTTCCAGCACCTGGCTGATGAATTTTAGATAGCCATCGAAATTGGCGGGAAGTTTGGTGGCGTTCACCTGCTGCATCCAGCGATGCAGCATCTTCTCTTGTAGAGGAATGTACACGCCTTCATCGGGATTGCGCGCGGTTTCGCGTTCGTTATTGAACGGCCACATAAAAGAGTCGGCGAAGAATACCCAGGGAAAGCGATTGGGATCGAGATAATCCGCCATCATGGCGCGGTTGGCCACGGAGCTCTCGGTGTTGATCTTGTCGAGGATCATGTTGAAGTATGCCGTGCCTGGATATTGTTTCTTCAGTTCGGCTTTTTTCGCGACCAGCCACTTGCCATGTTCCGGCGACAGATCAGCGTAGGGATACCCGAACAGAGCCTTGGCCGCGGCAATCAGTTCGGGATTATCGTCGCGCGTGCGCAGGGCCTCGCTAAAGTCGGGAGGCGCGGCCATGGCGTCGACATCCGGATCGTCGGAAAAACCTGGGTGAGCATGGTGGTCGAAGGCCGGGATTTTTTCAATCTGCGGGAGCAGGCGCTGGTAGATCTGCTGAACGTCTGGCCCGGGAAAAGGACGGGCTTGGGCTGCCGCGAAAGTTGCCAGGGAAGCGATGACGCATAGCAGAAA
>OBLU010006979.1_pt1 | contig 10035 bp, 3 predicted proteins | sample 1518681 | NCBI WGS metagenome assembly OBLU01 (sample SAMEA3539304, study PRJEB22396) | soil metagenome | biome: tundra; feature: field; material: soil | place: USA | collected 2010-05 | depth 0.15 m
GCGTGATGGTCGATCCGGCAAGCCCTTGCGGGTTGAAATTGTTCAGCTCCTGGGCAATCCGCATGGGGAGTATCACGTCCCACCCCTCCGGATTCACCACGCGGGACCCGGCGGCCAGCGGCAACCGAAGCACTTCCGGATCCCCCTTTTGCGTTGAGAAGAGCGAGGCGATCGCTTCCCGAGTGGGTTTCTGGAAGAGAGGCACGAACTGGTTGACGCTGGAGACCGCGGCCTGCGCGCCAGGCCAACTGGAAATGGCCTTCACCTCTGCGGCGGTCATGGGTGCCTCTCCGGCGCTGTAGTCCACCCAGACCTGCACGGAGTCGATGCCGGGAATAGTTCGGAAAAGGTATTTTATGTACTGCTCCGTGCCACCCAGCAGCGCCAGTAACATCGCGGTCAGGAATGTGCCGAGTAAAATGGCGAAGACGTTGGAGGCCAGCGAGATGGTGCTCTGACGCGCGTCGCGAAGGCTATAGCGAACCAGATCGGGCAGGCTCTGGCTACAGCCGGGAAGGAAGAACTTGCTCCGGCTTCCGGGATCCTTGGGGGGATGCTTCTTCGGCTCGGGAGCCTTGGCCGGCTGGGAACTCTTCCTGTCGGCAGGTGGGGCAGTTTCCGGGGTCGCTGCGCCCACCGGGTTGTCCGCCGGAGCCTCGCTCTGACCGGCAGCCTCGGGGTTTGCCGCTTCGGGCGCTGGGTCCTGACCTGCCTGTGCCTGCTCCCCGACGGGGAGCGCCTCTAACGGATCTTCCGGCCGTGCAGGGCTCGAGATTGCATTACTGCTCACGGGTTGTTCGCCGGGCTCCACTGTGGCAGGCTGCCGTGGTTTGCCCCCTCTGAGGTCTTCCTCCGACTCAATTTCGCCATCAACCAGGTGGATGATCCGGTCAGCATAGCGCTTGGCGAGATCCCGATCGTGCGTCACCATGAGGACCGAGAGGTTCCCCCGGGCGAGTTCCCGCAGTTGCCGCACGATGGCGATCTTGTTCTGCTGGTCGAGATTGCCGGTGGGTTCATCGGCCAGCAGCAGGCGGGGCTCTTTCACCAGCGCCCGCGCGATCGCCACGCGCTGGCGTTCGCCGCCGGAGATCTGGTCGACCTTCTTGTGCGCGTGCTGCCCGATTCCCAGCCGTCTGAGCGCATCGGTAACCAGCGTCCGTCTGCCGTCGGCGCTTGCGTTGTAGTGGCGGCATTGCCGCAGGCGGAGCGGAAACTCCACATTCTGATCGACGCGTAGCGTGGGCAGTAGATGAAAATCCTGAAACACAATTCCGACGAAGTTCTGGCGGTACCATTCCGGGTCCTCCCAGACATCGTGGAAATCGCCGTTCTCCGCGTATTGAATGGGCTTCTGGTCCGGCGGGTCGGCCCTCTCAAACGCTCCCAGGCAGTTCACCAGCGTGGACTTTCCCGAACCGTTGGGCCCTGTGATGGCAATGAACTCTCCGGGGTAGATGTCAAAGCTGACGCCTCGCAGTGCCCGCACGTTGAGCTTTTTTCCTAGCTCATCCACGCCCTCGGTAAAGGTCTTGTGAAGGTCCTTGATCCCGACAAGGGGGACGCAGGTACCCGTCGGCTTGGGTACGGGCGGCTTTATTCTTTGGGGTTTACTCAACTTAGCGCTCCTTATACATAGAGCCCGGCAGGTATTCGAGCGGGATCCAGCCTTCCTCGTAGTTGTTGAACAGTTCCTTCTGCAGCAGCAGTATCAAGATGTTGTTCATCTTGGTTCGCAGGATTCTTGTCACCTCGGCATCGTCGTGCTTGCCGACGATTTGACGCACCACCTCGGGCGGCAGCGGCAGGTCGGAGACCAGCTTGACCAGATCGTTGATGCTCTGCACGTTGCGCAGGCTCTCTTTGCCGACGTGGGGTTCGAGGATGGACTTGAGCACCTCGAGTTCCTGGGCGCTGACCCCCTCTTTCATTTGGCTGCGCAGGCCCATCAGAGTTTCCTCGAGGTCCCGCTTTCGCAGGTAGACGCAGATCGAAACGCGGTCGCTGGCCGTATCGACGTCAAACCAGCCGGTCTGCATACGGTTGCTCTTCAATTCCTCGAGCTTCTCGGGAGAAATATTGCGGGCGGTCAGAGCCTCGAACTCCGGGCCGCTGAGCGACCCGGTGCCCGCGCCGGCCTTGAATTTTTCGATGGCCCCCGCGATCACGGGCCCCGTCGTGGCGTGCTCCTTCATCTGCCCGCGCAACTCCACCTCGAGCTGCGCGATGAACTCGCTGGCGCCGGCGAGCGCCCGGAAGCCGCCGCGCGATTGTCCCACGATCTGCCGGAAAGAATCCTCCATTTCGGGATCGTTTCCCACCCCGAGGGCGTAGAAGCGAATTCCGCTGTCTTCCACTTTCCGTTGAATCATCCGAATGTTTTCCTGGAAGGTTCCGCTGAAGTACGGGGAATCGGACTGCACTCCCGGCTCGGCCACGGCGGCGGGCGTGAAGCCCTGCGGGGGAGCGTCGCCCACAAGAAACATCACCTTGTGGCTGTAGGCGCCCCAGGTCAACTTGTCGACCGCGTCGGACAAACCCTCGAAGTTGGCTTCGTACTTGTCCTTGCCCACGCTGGATGGCTTCAGCTCGGCCATGAACTGATATACCTTGGAGCGGTCCTTGGTGAAATCCAGGCGCTTGGTGGTGAACGTGGTCCTGGCGTCGGCGTAGTCGCGGTACGCCACCACGGCGATGTGCGATTCCACCTGGAAACCAGTCGAGCCCAGATTGGCCAACTGGTCCACAATGCGCGTCATCCGCTGCTTCACGGCATCCATGTAGGGGCCCATGCTGGAAGTCACGTCGATCACGATCGCGATATCCAGGCGGCGCAGGCCTTTTTGCGCCCGGCTCAGGGCGTCCACTCCCCCGCTCTGCATGGCGCCGCCGGTGCTGCCGCGCTGTACCGACTCTCCCGGCATGGTCTGCGCGTTCGCCACGTCCAGCCCTCCCACCGGCACCGCGGTCATCGATCCCTGCTTCCCCCACAAGAAGGCCACGCGCACCGCCGAGCCGTCTTTTTGCAGGATGGGAAACGGCTCCGTCGTCTCACGCGCGGAGAGGTCCTCTTCGAAATACGGGGCATCGGCCCTGCCCACTTCCCGGCGTTCCGTCCACAGCTTCACCGGTACCCGCGCATTGGCCCGCTTATTGATGAAGAACAGGGCTTGTTCGTGATTCCACGCGATCACATCTTCCTTGCGCACCCAGCCGATGGTCGAGTCGCGCACCGTGGCTTCACCCACCAGATAGCCCTTGCCCGGCTGCTCTTTAAACACGAAGTACTTGCGGAAAAACTTCAGAGGTATGCGCTTGCCGGTGAACTCGTAGCCCTCGAAGGCGTAGGCCTCCTGGCTCTTGACGATGACCTTGCGGGGAATGCCGTTCGGGGTGATCAGGCACTCGTAGGCACCTTTTTCCGGAGCCGCCTTCTTCGTCTCCGTGCTCTTGCCGCTTCCGCAACCGCAGGCCATCCAACTGATCGCCAGCAGGGCGGTCAGCGGGAGCACCCGCCGCCAGGAGTCACCTGCGATGCCTCGCGTTGTCAACACAGCCTTCGAGCCTCCCAAGCCAGCCCGTGGAGCCGGCGCCAGTCAACTTTCGTCGTCAGGGTATCACCTCTCAATATGGGGTGATACCCAGGTTCATTTCATGGCACCGCGGCTATCCCTTCAAATCCACCGGCACCGATGTCTTTGGCGCCTGATCGTCCAGCGCCGATGCCTTCTGGTTCAATACATTGCGGGCGTGGGCGATTTCCGGATACAGGGTGTAGAACTTATCGATCGCAGCTTTCGGATCGCTGGTGTACGTACCCTTCAATTCCAGAAGATCGGCTTGACAGGTCCGCAAGCTGTCCCGGCATTGCCCGCATTGGCCGGCGTGGTTCCACAAGTTGGACTTGGCATCCGGATCGGTCTCGGATTTGGCCTTTTCTTCGAACGTCTTGACCAGCGCGTCCGCCTGTTGCAGCAGGCCCTCCACTTCCTTCAGACCTTGCTTGATCAAGTCCTCGGCCTGCTTGACGAGCGGGACCTTTTCATCGATGATCCGGTGGTAGTCGTGGCCCAGCGATTTCTGGGCCTTCTGGATGGTCTCCACGTGCGTCGCATATCGCGCCTGGTTTTTCTCGCGATAGGCCGCCTTTGCCGCATCAAACGTCACTTTCAGGTTCTGCCGTATTTCGGCGTCGGCGTAATCCGGCTGCTGTTTCTTGATCTCGTCCAGCAGCATGCCGCAGATCCCGTAAGACTTCTCCACCTCTTTGAGCGGCGGCTTGAGCTGCACCTTCTCCCGCAGAATTTCTTCGTGGAGTCCCTGTAGCTGTTCGTAGCGGTCGATGAGCTTGGGCTCGTCGCCTTTCTCGTCGGCCTCCTGTGCGCTGTCTGTCAGCCTCTTGAAACGAATCTGGAAGCTGCCTCGTTTGACGGCGTCCAGGTATTCGAGTTCCCGCTCGATGGCGTCCTTCACCCGGGACACCTCCGCCCTGGTGGGTTTGAGACTGTCGGGTGGTTCGATCACCACCGGGTGCTCCGCCTGGTCGCCGGCCACTTGATAGGTGGCGCGCATCAGGTGATCCCGGCTCACCGAGAAGGTGAACGTGATCAAGGCCCCGGGACGCACCGCCGGATCGACAAAGGCTTCGATGCTCTTCAGCAGCCGGAACCCCTGGAAGACCTTGAAATAGATCACGCCCGTATTGGGATCGGGCACCGCCAGTTGGTGCGTTTGCCGGTCGATGGGCAGAGACGCTCCGCTAGGCACAAGCACCTTACGGGTCAGCACGCCATTGTGCATCACGTCGAGGGCGTACGGCCTGGAGACGGTGGTGGCGGAGTCCGGGCCGGCTGTGCGCACGCTGCCCTCGGCGACCTGTGCAATCGTTACGATGGCGGTCGCCAGTTCCTGGCCGGTGGCGGACACAATTCTCAGGTCGAAGGAGTTTTCGACGCCCTTAGTGAGCTTGACTCCACGAAAGGCGAAGGCCCCCTCCTCGTCCAGCGGGGTCTCAACGTCCACCCGCTCGCCAAAGAGCTGCGCCACCGCGCCCTGGAGGTTCACTCCCGCTTCACCGGTGACTTTTCCTGCCACCAGGGTTGTCGCTTCGCTGGTGGTCTTCGGAGAAGTGATGGAAACGCTGGCGTGTTCGCCCTGCACTTCCGCCCCGTGGCTTCCCGCCTGCACCGCGGCCCCCAATGCCACGCAGAGGTCGGGGTTATCGATCATCGGCTCCGAGCAGCGCGCCCGTTCCTGGCGCGTCATCATATCGCGCACCAGCTCTCGCAGTTGTTCGGTCTGCGCCGGGTCGTCGCCGAAAACCGATTCGACGATTCTGTCGATCTCCGCCGGAGTATTCGGCACCGTGTCGGCGCCGCTACAGAACCGGCGACGGACCTCGCGCTGCACGGTCGGCACATGCGTCGCCCCGCCAACCAGGAAGATCTGGTCGACCTCCGCCAGGGACACGCCGGCCTTCAACTTCGCCTTCCCAATGGCCTCCCAACACTTCGGAATGCACTTGTCGATGAGCGGTGCGACGAGGCCTTCGAACTGCGCCCGCGTAATCTTCATGTCGATATTCAGCCGCGCGCCGCGGCGGTCGCACAAGGTGGTATCGCGAAGCAGGTAAGCGGACTCGCGGGAAAGCGCCTTCTTCACGCCCTCCGCCATGAACACCAGGACTTCCCAGATGCGCCGGTCTTCCACCTTTTCCATGTCCAGGTTGAGATCGCAACGCGGGTTGTCCCGGCCCACCGCGAGGCGTATGTATTCGGCTAGTACCCGGTCGAAATCGTCGCCGCCCAGCAGATTATCGCCACTGATGCCCAGCACTCCCGACCAACCGGCCTGCCGGCGGAGGACGGACACGTCGAAGGTACCCCCGCCAAGGTCGAAGACCATGAACAGCCCATTCTGGATTTTCGACTTCCAGCAATAGTAGACTGCCGCGGCGCTGGGCTCCTGCAACAGGTCCATCACCACCAGGCCGGCCAGCGTTCCAGCCTCCTTGGTGGCCTCAATCTGCTCGGCGCCGAAGTAGGCCGGCACCGTGATCAGGCAGCGATCCACCACGTGCGTGTTGCCGGGGTCCAGTTGAGTCTGGCGAGCCAGGATCAGCCGCCGCTCCTCGGCCAGGATGAGCGCGCTGATTTCCTCCGGCAACCATAGAAGCGGCGGGTCTTTCTCGGCAGCGGCGCGGGCGCGCGCATCGTCGAGGCCGTCCAGATAGATCTGCAGGCGCCGGGCCTGATCCATCACCCACATCTTCGGCGGATCGGCGCGTTTCTTTTCGCGGACCGCTTCCAGTTCCTGCGGGTTGGCCGCCTCCAGGCGGGACAGGTACCGCCGCAGACGTTCGTCCCTGGTTTCGGAGAGCGCACGTCTAACGCCCGCCGGGATATTGCCGGGCAGCTTGCCTGCCTTCCCCAGAGGGAGCAGCACCAGCTTGCCCATACTCCGCTTCACTGAAACCACCGGAGCCGGCAACGATCCGCGCCGCATATAGGCGTCGCTCCCGACCACCACCTCGTTGGCTCCTTCGTCAAGCCACACGCACGACGGGGTCGTGCTCGATCCTGCCTGCGTCTCGAAGAGGATCACCTCCGACTGGGTCTCGTTCATCACCCCCACACAGCTGTTGGTGGTTCCCAGGTCGATGCCCACGGTCCGTCTGATCTTCATAGCGTTTTCCGGCGCGCCGGAGAGGGGCGCGCCATCCTCCTTGCAAACTTTACAGAAACAAATCCCGGGGTTCGACCTCCAGCTGCAACGGCGTTTGCGGGGTTCCCGCGGGATGGCAATCCTCGATGACGGCCGGCGGCGCCGGCCCTGGCAGCAGGCTGTCGAGTAATCGTTGCGCCGCGCAATCCTCTTCGAGGAACACGCGGACTCGTTCCATCAAGGCTTCATGGTCAACCGGTCCCGCGCCGTACCGGGCCAGGAATGCTTCTTCGGCTGTGTCCCTATACGCGGCGCCGGCAGGCTCCCAAAACTGGTGATACGCCCGGTCCTTGGGGTGCGTGGTGAGCGCTTCGACAGCGGAGCGAAACTGCTTTTTGCGATCCTCGCTCGACTCGGCCTGGATCAGGCCGATCGCGCGGCTGACAATCTCATCCTCCGGCGCAGACACCACGATACGAAGTACCTCGTACGGATTTGGCGCGCTGGGCATTTTCGGATAGCCTCCTATTCTGTCACGTTTGTCTCATTCCAAGACGATTTTCAAGCTTTCCAGCCCGGCAGGGCGCAAGATAGTAGCCCAGTGCGCCAGCACTGGGAGAACGAGGGTCGCACCTCAGCCCCGGAACGGGGCGGAAGTACACGGGCGTTCTTTCGCCCCGTATCCGGGGCTGGCAAACGCCGCGGCCGCAACCCACGGCTGTTCGCCGTGGGCTATTATCTTTCGCGCTTCGGGCTCTCCGCGCCGCCGCCGCGCGGGCTGCCAGCCTGCCCCACCTCGCCAGTGATGCCGTTCTCATGTTGCCCACTCACCGCCGCGAGCCAGGCGACCCTCGGCAACCTGCAATGTACGTTCCGCCTCCGCGTCCGGGCCGTTCCAGTGAAGATATTCGCGGAGTAGCGGAACCCTAACCTCGTCGTCGGTCTCCAGCTTGTACGCGTAGTCGAATACGCGGCGGATCAGGTCGCCATCGGGGCCGGCCAGGAGTCTGCCGCGAAACTTCTCATTGGCCACCTGACGCGCCAAGGGGACCGCCAGGCGCACACGCTCGCAGGCATCCTCCAGTTGCTTGCCTGCGTATAGGGCGTATGCACAGTCGACATGCTGTTCCAGCACAAACACGCAAAGCCGATCCAGGTCCGGCACCACTTGGAGCGCTTCGCCCGCCAGTCGGATCGCCGAGTCGTAATCGCGATCGATTCCCTCCGGCAGGTTTGGCCGCGCCGCGGGATCGTCGCGCAGCGTGCGCGCCCGCCACAAAACTCCATCCACCCAAGCCTCGAAAGCGGTGGCGGCACGCGCGTCCAAGGCTCGCGCCGCAGCCGGTGAGAACCCCTCCAGCGGTCGCGACACAACGGATTCGGGCGTCAGAAACTGGAGAGGAGCGGGCCGTGCCCAGCGCTGCAGGCAGGACAGGTGGAATCGGCAGCCTTCGGCGTCGGACGCGGTCAACAACAGGTGCGCTTGTTCCCGGTGGGCGTCGAAGATATCGGCTTCGACAAGCTCTTGCACGGCGGCCGTTTCGTCGCCGCCCAGGCCGCTGGCTGCGGCGAAGTTCGTCCAGAAACTCTCGTGCGTCAGCAGGTGGCGCCACAGAAAATGCGCGAAGCGGAAACACTCGATGGACTCCTCGGTGAGCGGAGGATCCAGCTTCATGGCGGCCAGCCCCCATTCCCAATGCAAGATCGCCAGCGCGCGAAAAGCCGGTTGCCACTGCCCGGCGGGCTGATTGCGGCGGTACTCTCCGAGGCGGTTGCGCAGTTGAGCGCGCGCCGTCGCCGAGGAGGACTTGCGGAGCGCGATATCGCCCAGGAAAGGGAGAAAATCGGCGAGGGCTGCAAACCTGGCGGCGTCCGCTCGCAGGTCTGGATGCGAAGAGAGTGCCCCGATCAATGTGGCCACGGCCGCCAAACGCCGCGTCCGCCGCCGGACCGCCTCCATCTCCGCCGACGGCTCCGCTTCCGGCTCCCCCGCCGCCTTCTCGATGAGATCCGCGGCCTGTTGGAAGCTGCCGGCCTGAATCGCCTGGCACGCCTCCAGGCACCGTCCCAACCACAATTCGCGGCGGACCTCGCGCGTCATCCCCGAGGGCTGGGCGCGCAGCACGCCGACGGCTCGAGGCGCCTGGCCGATCAACGTGCTGGTGCGAAGGTAGCAAAGAGCCGCATCCGGATCTGCCACCGCCGCGGCGGGAATCGCCGTCAGAATCTTGTTCACGCGATCGCGGAGCTGCATTTTCAACTTGGCGCCCAGAAGCGCCAGCATGCCGGCCAGCACCGGTTGGGCAAGCCATGAACTCTGCCCCGCGGCGGAGCGCTCCAGCAGCGCGCAAAACGCGGCCGGCGAGTCTCTGTGGCCCTGTTTAGCCAGCGCAATGGCTCGCAGGAATTCCCAGCGTTCGTCCGCCGGGGCGCCGCCCGCCAGTTCGGCGAACACCGCGAATGAGCGCAACTCCAGGGCGAGGATCGCCGCCAGCATGCGGCGCTGTTCGGTGCCGCCGGTGCGCAGTTCGTCGAGCAGGGGAGCGAGTTCCGTCTGGTTGCCCGCCGCCAGCAGCGCCCGAATGTTGCCGACCGTCGTGGGCCGCGGGCCGGCCGCTTTTCCAGCCATCCGCAGCCCGCCACCGAATCGGGCGTCCAGGAAATCCACCGTCGTCGAAATCTGCGGGAAGCGGTCTGACAGCGGATCGGCCAGCGCCACCACGCGAGCCGCCTGCTCCGCCGATCCGGCCAGTAACGCCACCCGCCAGCAAGCGCCCAACAGTTGAACGATGGCGGCGGGCGCGGGATTCGCAAGCGCAGCCGCCGCCAGCGCTCGCAGTCCGCCCAGCGCCGTATCGAACTCGCCTCGCATGACTCGAAGCAGCCCGCCGAGCCATTGTGCCTCAACCGGTGGCGCTGCTCCCGCCCGGGCCGGTTCCGCCGCCAGCAGGGATTGTGCCCGGCTGCGCCACAATCCTGGAGGCTCCTGAATCACCCTGGCCGCCCATGCAAACCAGCTCGCCTCGGGAATTTGCTTCAGGCGCTCCAGGCTGGTCGCGGCGAGCCCCGCGGTTCGTCCCACCGGATCCCAGTCCCCTGCCGGCGCACCCTCGGCACGCTGCAACGCCGCCACCAACTGCAGTCGGGCCAGAAGGTAGTTCGCCTGGCCGTCGCTTGACGCCCGAGCGCAGTACCCGCGAAGCGATGCCGTGCCCTTGGCGATATCGCCCGCCGCCGCGAATTCCAAACCCCGGTGCACGAACGCGGATCCATCATCGGGCGCCAGCTTGGTGATCTTGTCCCAAAACGCGCCAGCCGCACTGTGGTCGCCCTGCGCGGCACTCAGATCGGAAGAGCGTCGTGTAGGGAAAG
>OBLU010006980.1_pt1 | contig 10034 bp, 6 predicted proteins | sample 1518681 | NCBI WGS metagenome assembly OBLU01 (sample SAMEA3539304, study PRJEB22396) | soil metagenome | biome: tundra; feature: field; material: soil | place: USA | collected 2010-05 | depth 0.15 m
ACAGCGATGGGACAAAACATGCCGCGGTGATTCGCTGCTCGGCGATCAGCTTGACGAGGTACCCACTGTCATATTCGAATTGCGGCCGTGCCAGAACCACGCTCGCGCAACGGGAGCTGCCAGGGAAGACGAGGAGTTCGTGTCCAATGGTGCTTCCGTTCCGGCTAGCGCCGCCCGGCATTCGTCCACCAGTTGCGGCGGAATGTTCGGCAATTGCCTGGAGGTTCCGCTGGGCCGCTGCGTTCCTTGAACGATGGGCTTGAAACAATCCAGCAGCAGCCGCTCGCCTTCTGCACCGCCTATCCAGCCTTCACGCAGACCCTTAACGTCGACTGCAGGAACAGCGCCAATCGCTTCACCCCAAGCATTTTCAAGCGGCGCTTCGGTGTCTCGCCATCAGAAATCGATTGTTGTTACGGCAGAGTCCGGCGGCTGGCTTTGGCGCGCGTCTCAACGAGTCGTCCCGTGACAAATTTGTGCAGCACGCTGGAAATCATAGTCTGATACGGGATCCGCTCCTCAGCCGGGCGGCGATCGTGGAAGCCGCACGAACGACTTTTGATAAAGGGCGTGTCGGCGGCGTTTCGGGAAGTATTTCACCGCCCAGAAGCTTTGCCTGAAGGCGAGGACACCGATTCATTCGTGTGCGATCCGGCGAACTCCCATCTCGCGCAGGACCTCGGCGACGGCGGCCACCGCCTGCCTCAAGGTATCGGCGCCGATCGCGCCGATACAGCCGACCCGGAATGTATCGACGGCTGTCAACTTGCCCGGGTATAGGAGAAATCCGCGATCGCGCACCCGACGATAGAACTCGCTGAACTCGTACGCCGGATCGGGTGGGGAGTGGAACGTGACGATGATCGGTGCCTGCAGGGCGTCCGGCAAGAATGTCTTGAAGCCCAGCGCCCGCATACCGGATACCAGCGCGGCGCAATTCTCGCTGTAACGTGCCAGCCGAGCGGGCAGTCCACCCTGCACCTGGTACTGGTCGATGGCGGCGCGCAGAGCGGCGACGACGTGCGTTGGCGGCGTGAACCGCCACTGACCTGTCTTCTGCATGTACTGCCACTGGTCGACCAGGTCCATGGCGAGCGAACAACTGTTGCCGCCGGAGCGCTCTAGCGTCGTGCGCCGGGCGATCACGAAGCCCATGCCAGGCACGCCCTCGAGACATTTCCCGGACGCCGCGATCAGAGCGTCGAAGCGCAGGCTCCTAGCGTCGATGGGGATGGCGCCGTAGGAACTCATCGCGTCGACGATCAGGCCGCAGCCGTGATTTGCCACGGTTGTCGCGATCTCTGGCAGCGGATTCAGTATCCCTGTACCGGTCTCGCAGTGCACCTGCGCGACGTGCGTGATCGCCGGATCGGCAGTCAACGCGGCGTCGATCCGCGCAGGGTCAGCCAGCTCTTGCTCGCCATGCGACAGGATGACGGCCTCGCGGCCCAGATAGCCCAAGATCCGCACGATGCGCTTGCAGTAGCTGCCATTGTCCGGCACGAGCACCTTGCCGCTCTTTGGCACGAGCGTGCCGAGCGCCGCTTCGACCGCGAACGTCCCGCTGCCCTGCAGCGGCACACAGACATGGTCGCGTTGCGCATTGACGATGGCAACCAGATCGCGGCATACCGATGCGGTCAGCGCGTTGAAAGCGCCGTCCCACGATCCCCAGTCCGAGAGCATCGCGGACTTGGTGTCCGCCGAGGTGGTAAGAGGGCCAGGCGTCAGCAGTATCGGGTCAGTCATGGGACGCGCGTCAGTCCGCGTACCGCTCGAGGGCGGGCACCAGGTTGGCGACGCTGTCGAGCACCAGGTCGGCGCCCGCGGCGTACAGCGCCTTGCCGGCGGCCGCGATGCGGGCATCGCGTTCCGGCGCCGGCAGCGCGGCAAGCGCGGCAGCTGAAAGCCCGACGCCATTGCCGGACGCAGCCACACCGACCGTGACACAGCCCGCCGCCCGGCCCTCGGCGACACCCGCTTCTGCGTCGTCGACCTTGACAACACGCGACAGCGGCCACACACCGAGTTCCGCGCAGGCCTTGTAGATCATCAACGGCGACGGGCGCCCCTGAGGGGTCTCGCCCGAGCACACAAGGTGATCCGGCACGTAGCCTTGGGCGGCCGCACGCTCGAGCACGGGCTCCATCATTTCGCGTGTATATCCGGTCGATGAGGCGACCCTGAGTCCCGCGGCGCGCAGTGCATCCACCGTCGCACGCGCCCCGTCGATCAAGGTCGCCGCCTGCGCGGCCTGTTCACGCATCAGCGGACCGAGCTCGGCGATCAGTGCGTCGCTGTCCCGAGCCGTCGGCGCCGCGCCGTTGGCAGCGGCCCATGCAGCGGCGATCCGTGCATTGTCGAGCAATGCGCGCACGTGGTCGGCCTTGGCCTTCCCCATGTCGCGCCGGATCTCCTGCTCCGTGAGGCTCACGCCACGGCGGCCAAAGGCATCGCACAGCGCGTTGACCGGCGCGCGGCAGCCGAAGTCCACCATCGTGCCGGCCCAGTCGAAGATCACGAGGTCAAAACGCGTGGCTAAACTCATAGTATTTGGTCCTCGAATCTTCAGCCAAACATCTCGTTGATCACTTCTTCGCCAATTGCGAAGCCGGTAGAGGCGCCCACGCCACTCGTGACCACGACCAAGCGGATCCCGGGCGACGGCGCGTCGATGAGCACGGCACGGTCGTTGGCCACCGCATAAGTTCCCGTCCAGCGCTCCCGGACGGCTGGCGGCGGCTGGCCAATCACGGCCCGGTATTCGTCGAGCAGCAGTCCATAGACTGCCTCGTCGGCGAATGGCTCAGCGGCCCTATCGTAATGATGGCTGTCGCCGACAACCAGGCTGCCGTCGGACCCCTGCGCGATGATGAGGTGGATGCCGTGCCGAAGATACTCACGCTGCTCCGATTCCAAGCGCCGTCGCAGCGCGCCGGCATCGGGCAGGTTTGCGAAGCCGCCATAACGCACAAGGCTGAGGTCCGACATCACCGTCCCCGGCAACGCAAAGCCCGGGCTTTCCAGGCGCAGCATCTGGAGTGTGCAGCGGCCGACCCCGGCGGCCGCCAGTCGCTCCGGGAACAAGGTCACGAGGTCATCGCCGGGGCACACCACCGCCGCCCCGGCGGACACCGGGCCGCGCGAGGTTTCGAGCCTCGGTGGGTCAACCGCATGCACCGCCGTCTCCCAACGGAATGTGATCCCGTAGTCGCGGGCAAGCCAGTCGGCCAGCGTCGGGATCGCATCGCGGGATTCCACGCGTAGCTCATGCGGGCTCCAGAGCACGGCCTGCAGCCCGGACGTGTGCAGGTTTGGACACCGTTGCTGCGCTGCCGACGGCGTAAGCAGGCGGCAGCCTTCGGCCATGTCAGAGCGCAGGAACGCCTCGAGTACGGCTGCGGATTCGGGGCGCCGGGCGGCGACCCACAGGCCCTGATGTACGATCGGTATGCCGGCCTGCATCGCTACCTCCTGCCACACCTCCCGCGAGCGGCCGGCCCGGCGCCACACAGCGTCGCGATCCTGACCCGTGACTGTGACGAGGCCGAAGTTGCGCACCGAGGCCCCGCGGGCGCGCACGTTCCGCTCGATGACCACCACCTTGAGGTCACGCCGGGCAGCAGCCAGCGCGCAGGACAATCCGACGATGCCGGCGCCCACGACGGCAAGGTCAAACTCTTTCGGGAAGGCCGTCATCTGGCTGTAACCAAGTTCCGATACGAGATGCGGCCCGCGCCGCGTATTCCAGCGCTGTACGCGTTCCGCAAGCCGTTCTCCGCCGCGACCTTCGCGCTCGTGCCCGGATGGACGTCCGCGCTGGACTACAAGATCGCACTGATGATCGCGCAGGTGGCCGGATACGCGCTGTCGAAGCTGATCGGCATCAAGGTCATCTCTGAACTGGACCCCGTTAAGCGCGCATCCGCGATCATCGTGCTGATCCTACTGTCCTGGGCAGCGCTCGTGCTGTTTGCGCTGATCCCGGTGCCGTGGAACGTGGCGGCAATGTTCCTGAACGGTCTGCCGCTCGGCATGATCTGGGGGCTCGTGTTCGGTTTCATGGAAGGCAGACGCACGTCCGAGGTGTTAGGCGCCGTAGTCTGCGCCAGCTTCATCGTCTCGTCCGGCGCGGTCAAGTCCGTCGGTAAGCTGCTGATGGCGAATTGGCACGTCAGCCCGTTCTGGATGCCCGCCGCCGCTGGGGCGCTGTTCCTGCCACTGCTATTGCTCTCGGTCCTAGCCCTCTCGGCGCTGCCGCCTCCGAACGCGCTCGATGAGGCCGCCATCTTCACGGCGAGCGAGCTGCCGGTCGCCATCCTGGCGCTCTCGACGCTCGGATTCATCATTACGGTCCGTGACAACACGCGGGCCCTGATGGTGATTCACGCCGTGATCGTCGCCGGACTCGCGTTGCTCGGCGGTTCGACTTGGGCGTTTCAGGCCGGATGGCTCGGCAGCTGTGCTCTCTTAATTTGGCGCAACTTCGGACTGATGCAACTCAACTGGCTGCAAGTCTTCACGGCAAGCGCTTACGGCACCAGCATTCTAGGCATGGTACTCGTGGGCTTATCGGCCGTTTATTTTCTGCGCAAAGCAGCGACAGTTAATCCATAAAAGATGCGATTCAAAGACTGCAACGGTAACGCACCAGTGCATCGGCCAGTGCGTCCTTGAGCGGACCAAGCCACGGCTCGTAGTGCCTCCACTGGTCGAGCCCCTCGCGGAAGATTGGCTGGCGCACCTGCTCTGAGCTTGCTGTGCGTACGCTGCGCTCGGTCTTATAAAACTCAACGCAGGCCGGCTCGAATTCCAGGCCGCAGAAATCGAGAAGGCGCCGCACGTTGCCTTCGAGGTCCTCGACGACGTCCTCGTGCCAGACCCGGAGGATACGTCCCGGGAGCACCTCGTCCCAGTGCTGCATCAGCTCGAGATAGGTCCGGTAATAGCGCGCGATGTCCTCGATGCTGTAGGTGAATTCCTGCCCGCTGGCAAACAGTTGTTTTAGATTGCTGAAGCAGCAGGCCATCGGCTCGCGCCGGGCGTCGATGATCCGCGTGTTCGGCAGCATCAGGTGGATCAGGCCGAGGTGCCGAAAGTTGTTCGGCATCTTGTCGATGAAGTGCGGCTTGTCGGTCCGGTAGACGCGCGTATCGGCCAGATATTTTTCGCCGAGCCGCAGGAAATCCTCCGGCTTCATCCCGGCGAGCACACCCGGGTAGCGCGGGTTGTCGAGGTCGGGAACTCGACCCTGCAGGTCGAGGACAATCCGCTGAATGTCTGAGAGTTCCTGTGTGCCCTCGACGCGCGAATGCGAGGCGAGGATCTGCTCCAGCAGCGTCGATCCGGAGCGGGGCAGCCCGACGATGAAGATCGGATCGGGGCTTTTCGCTCCCACGCCCTCGCGAGTTGCGAAGAACTCGCGCGTGCAGGTTTCAATCTGCTTCCTCGTGTTGTTCTCGATAATCTCGGGCCGGTAGCGGCTTTCGGATCGCTTGAACGCGTTGCCGCGCTCGTAATACCGCCACGACTCTGCATACTCGCTTCGATCCTCGTAGGCCTTGCCGAGCGCGAAACACAGGTGATAGCGATCGACGAGCGGCGTCCCGGGCGCCGTTTCGTCGGCGCGCATGCGCGCGATTTCCTCATCCAGGAAGCGGTAGGTCTTGAGGTTCGCGAGACTCCAGTAGGCGTCGCCGTAATTCGACCGGGCGGCGGCGGCGGTGCGGTAGGCCTCGATGGCCTCCTCGCGCCGGCCGATGGCCTTGAGCGAGTGCGCGACCGAGAGATGCAGGTCCTCCGCCCGTGGCGCCCCAACGAGGAGCTCGCGATAGAGCGGGATCGCCTTTTCGTGTTCGCCGAGGCCGACGCAGGCGGTCGCGTAGAGCGTGCGGTACTGGCGATTCTCCGGTTCGACCTGCAGGAGCTTCTCGAGCTCCTCGCGCGCCTGCTGGTACTTGTGACGCTCGACCAGCACCAACGCATAGTCGTGGCGCGCGGCGCGGTAGTCGGGCGCGAGCGTGAGGACGGCTTCGAGCAGCAGCTCCGCGTCGTCCAGCACGTCGCGCGCGATGCCGATCTTCGCAAGCAGGCGCATGGCTTCGACGTGGTTGCCATACTGCAGGAGATAGGCGCGGACGATGCTCTCCGCCGGCGCCAGTTCCCCGTCCGAGAACAGGCTCGTGGCCAGTACGACCTCGGGCGGCAGGCGTTTGAGCGTTGCCACATGCTGCGCGGCCGTGGCGGCGTTGTTCGCATCCCCCGTCATGCGATACAGATTCTCGAGCATGCTCCAGCTAGCGGGCAGGGCCGGATTGATGTTGACCCCGCGCAGGAAGGCGTCGATCGCCCGCGGTGCGTCCTTGAGCACCACGTAGCAATAGCCGCGCTCCTGGTAGGTTCGGCTGAATCCCGGATGCAGCGTCTCGAGACGCTCGAGCGTCGCCAGCGCCTGCGGAATCCTGTTTAGGAAGCGCTGGCTGACCGCGATTGAAAGCAGCACATCGCGGTTCTCAGGCACCTGTTGGGCGAGCGCCTCGGCCGCGCCGAGCGCCTCGAAGTACCGCCGGCTTTTCGCAAGCTCGCGTATGCGCCGCACCTCGAGCTCGATCGGGGACGGCTGCGGCGGGGCGGTCTGCGGGGCAGCGGCGGTCCAATTCATGTGGGTCCGAGAATAAAGAAAGCGGGCATTGCTGCCCGCCTTCAATATTACGGCATCCTACCGGGACCGGCTGCGCGGAACGGCCGGCTGTTAGAACTTGTAGCCGACAGTTAAGCCCACCACGCGCGGACGCAGCGGCACCTCCGACTTGATGAACTGCGCCGAGGACGTGAACGTGCTGGCGTCCGAATTGCCGAGATTTTGGCCGTACAACCGCGCGGTCCAGTTGTCCTTCGCCACGCCGACGGAGGCATCGTAGGTCGTGTAGCCGGGCTGATCGTACCGCAGGTGGGTGGTGGTGGGGATGGCTTCCGACGGAATGTCGCCGAACAGGTAGCTCGCCGGCTGGTTCTGCATATCGCCGATGTGACTGGCGCCGACCATCACAAACGGCTTGTAGTTGTTGACCGACCAGTCGTAGCGTACCCGCAGGTTGAACTCCACCGCCGGCGAAAACGCGGGTCGGGTGCCCAAGACACCGAACGGATTCGGGAACGACTTCCCTTTGACCTCGGTGATGCAGTTGCCGAGATTGGGAGAGGTCGGGTAGTTGTCGATCAGGCAGGGGGCCGAAGTCTGACTCGGGCTGTTCCAGGAGCTCGAACCCTGCACCGTAAGTCCGTCCGTGACTTTTGCCACGAGCTGCAGTTCGAAGCCGTCGATCCGGTAGTTCGGTCCGTTGACGACGAAGGTCGTGTTACCCAGGATGGTCGGGTCGAACAGGGCGAACTGCACGTCGTTCCAGTTCATGCGGTACGCGGATGCGTTCAGCTGCAGGCGGTGATCGAGGAATTCGCTCTTGAAGCCGATCTCGTTGTTGGTGAGCGTGTCCGGCGCATAGCTTAAAGGTGACGCGTACTGCGCCACACCGTTGGTGTCATTGGCCTTGTTGGCGACCGTGCGGTTAAAACCGCCCGGCCGAAAGCCTTGCGAGTACGTGTAGTACAGCATCATGTCGGGGGTGATATGCCAGGTCAGGTTCCCGCGGCTCTTGAAGCCATGGTAGCCCTTATCCTCATGCTCGGCATCGATGCTGTGCGCGTCCGTGTAGCATCCATTGGGCACGTTGGTGCAACTCGTATTGGTCTGGTACTTTGATCCCACCTCGAACTCGGTGTAGTGGTAGAAGCGCGTGCCGCCCGTCACCGTGAGCACCTTCGGGATCAGGTCATAGTCGAACGAGGCGAAGAACGCCGTCTGCTTGTAGCCGCGATGCACATCCTCACCGAAGGCGGTGTTGTCGTTGCGCACGCTCGGGTCCGTAGCGGTGGTGCCGGGCGGCGGCCCAACGTTGGCGACGCAGGGGTAGCCGCCCGCGACCGCGACCGCGAGGTTCGCGGGGGTGCAAGATGGGATCGTCTTGTAGAGGAAGTTCATGTTGTCCGCGATCTCGAAATCCTCCCAGTAGGCGCCGAAGATTCCGCGGGTCCGCCAGTCGTCCGGCGTGCTCAGGCGCAACTCGTGGCTCTGGTGGGTGTTGGTCACCTGATCTCGCCAGGATGTGATCGGCGAGTAACAGATCGGCGGCGTTCCACCCGCAGGCACGCCTGCACCGCGACTGCCGCCAGCTCCAAAGCCACCTCCGCCGGGGCCGCCGCTGCAGGTGTAGTAGAAACCATAGGCGCTGCGCGTATAGTTCGAATAGTCGTTGGTCTGGTCGATGTGACGATCGAGGTACCCCCCGGTATAGACGGCCTTCAGATCGCCGAGCTTGCCGTTGAGCGTCCACGCCGTGTTCTCGAACCGATCCTTGTCATAGGCCGCGACGAAGGCCGTGTCTTGCCACGGTCCGAGCTTCTGGCCGTCGGAACCGACCGGGTATTGCGTGGACTCGCCGTCCGCTTCCATGTTCTGGAAGCTCTGCGTGATCAAGGCATTCCAATCGTCGTTGATCTGCCAGAGAACCGAGGCGCGAATGCCGCCATAGACGACCGGATTGGATGCGCTGTGCGCGATCGCGTAGTTGTTGCCGACCGTGTTGTTCGCCGGGACACAAAATCCCGAGGTCGTCCCCAGACCGTTGGGGCAGAGGCCGTTGGCGCCCGGCTTGATGCCCGCGTAATAGTTTCCGGCATCGTTGTTGCTGCGCGTGAAGGTGCTCGGCACGTTGTCGATGTAGCCGCCGCGCCGGTCGTCATAGATCGTCGCGCGCGCGGCCAATGTGTCCTGGATCAACGGAATGTTGATGGTCGCATTGACGCTCTGGTTCGGGTCGCCGCCGGCCGTCCAGCCGTAGGTGCCTTCAGCGTTACCTTCCGTCACATTGAGTTTCGGCTTGTTGGTGATGTAGCGGATCGCGCCCGCCTGGGCGCCGCCGCCGAACAGTGTGCCCTGCGGACCTTCGAGCACCTCGATGCGCTCCATATCGACCATGTAGACGTCGACGTTGCGCGCCGGGAACTGCATGGACTGGTCATCGAGATACACGGCGACGTTCGGGAACGAGGCGAAGGTCGCGGTCGACTGGCCGCCGACCGATCCGGCACTCAAGCCGCGCATGTAAATATCGCCCTGGCCGGGGCCGTTCGTTCCGAATGTCACGTTCGGCACGTACTTGATCACGTCATCGAATGTCTCGACGCTCAACTCCTTCAGCGTGTCGCCCGTGATCGCCTGAATCGTTATGGGCACGTTCTGGATCGATTCGTCGCGGCGCTCCGCGGTCACCACGATTTCCTGAATCGTATAGGACTCGGAAGTGTCGGCATCGGCTGCCGCCCAAGACGCTCCGGTGTATCCGCTCAGCACCGTCGACACTGCGTAGGCAACTTTATGATTGATTTTCAAGCGTCTCTCCCCAAAGGGTCAATGGTGACAAAAATGCCAAAATGCCAAAATGCTTCGAACTAAAACAATAAGGCAGAGACCAAAAACAGACGGCAGCGGGAGACACACAAATGGCCCCCTTGCGCTAAGGACTCTTAGGGTCCCGTTGCGTTGCATTTTCTACGCAGATCAGACTACAAATCAATGACAAGATGATGACTAAGTGATGAATCCCGATTCGCACCATATTGGCGCGCGTGAATTTCCCGATATCATTACGGTAACGTTCTTCTGCCAATCCAGCGCTGCATATGAGCGGATTCAATGTCGCATTCGTGTCATGTTTGCCGGCGCGAGTGATTGCTGATGGGCCAGAGTTGCGACCCGTCATTCTTTGGTTTTCGCTATCTAAGGCGTGACCCGCGATGAAGAAAATCAACGAACCTGCCCGCTCAGTTGATGTGATTCTCGAAACTGATGTGCTCGTGGTCGGCAGCGGCCCGGGGGGTCTTGCGGCGGCGCTCGCCGCCGCCCGTGCCGGGGCCCGGACCGCGCTGATCGACCGCAACGGCTGCTTCGGCGGCAACATCACGCAGGTGGGCGTCGA
>OBLU010006982.1_pt1 | contig 10034 bp, 10 predicted proteins | sample 1518681 | NCBI WGS metagenome assembly OBLU01 (sample SAMEA3539304, study PRJEB22396) | soil metagenome | biome: tundra; feature: field; material: soil | place: USA | collected 2010-05 | depth 0.15 m
CCAACGGTCTGGCGCGGAATCTCCGATGGCCCCAAACAAACTCTTTCCGGCCGCTACCCGGCCGAAGCCGGCAGCTACAACGCCGCGCTCGACTACTCCAAAGCCGGCAGCCACCACGCCAAAACCGCCAGCCAAGTAAGACCAGTTGCATTCAATTGAAAAGGAGGCCTGCGGGCCTCCTTTTTGCGTGTGAGCAAAATTGATCACTACGCTCTTTTTCTGTGGAAAATTTTGTGGATTCCTCAGCACGGAAATTTAACAATTCAGATGCGTAGCCATGCCAATCGCTGGTGCACCCATCTTGTCTGTGCTCCAAGCCACATGTTTTCAGTTCTTTGCCCTGCATAAGGTAAGCTTCACCAAAGTCGCTGCATGTCTGCCGCAAGTTTCGCAAATAAAAGGCTTTCCACAGGCTCTCGATGCCCCGAACCCGCATCGCGTTCCATCCAGCATCCAGATCCCCCGAATTTCCTCCATTGAAATGCCCCCGAAATCAGGTGATTTACCCGTCGGTTTATCGCGCTTTTCGGCTCACCAGGCTTTACTCTTCGCCAACCTTCAGGACGGCGAGGAAAGCCTCTTGCGGAATGTCGACTTTGCCGATGCGCTTCATCCGCTTCTTGCCTTCCTTCTGTTTTTCCAGGAGCTTGCGCTTGCGGCTGATGTCGCCGCCGTAGCACTTGGCGATGACGTTCTTGCGGATCGCGGTGACCGTCTCGCGTGCGATGACCTTCGCGCCGATCGCCGCCTGGATCGCGACCTCGAACATCTGCCGCGGAATCAGTTCGCGCATCTTCGAGACCAGCGCGCGCCCACGGTCGTAGGCGAGGTCGCGATGCACGATGATGGACAACGCATCGACGGGCTCGCCGCCGATCAGAATGTCCATCTTCACCATCGGCGAAACCCAGGTGCCGGAGAGGTTGTAGTCGAGCGAAGCATATCCGCGCGAGACCGACTTGAGCCGATCGTAGAAGTCGAGCACGATCTCGTTCAGCGGCAGTTCGTACGTGATCATCACGCGAGTCGCCGTAACGTACTCAAGATTCTTCTGCCGGCCGCGCTTGTCCTCAACCAGTTTGAGGATGCCGCCGACGTACTCTTCGTTGGTAAGAATCTTCGCCGTGATGACCGGCTCCTCGACCATCTCGATCTCGGAAGGATCGGGCCAGCGCGAAGGATTATCAACCTCGACGACCTTGCCATCCGTCAGGGTGATCTTGTAGCGCACGCCCGGCGCGGTGGTGATCAGGTCGAGATCGTACTCGCGTTCCAGCCGCTCCTGAATAATCTCAAGGTGCAGCAGCCCGAGGAAGCCGCAGCGAAATCCGAAGCCGAGCGCGACCGACGACTCAGGCTCGAACGAAAAGCTCGCGTCGTTGAGGCGGAGCTTTTCAAGCGCGTCGCGCAGCATCGCATGTTCGTGCGAGTCGACGGTGTAGAGTCCGGCGAAGACCATGCTCTTGATGTCTTCAAATCCGGGCAACGCCTCCGCGCAGGGGCGTGCGACCTCGGTGATGGTGTCGCCAACCTTCGTGTCCGCGACGTTCTTGATCGTCGCAACGAAGAAGCCAACCTCGCCGGCCGAGAGTTCCGCGAGCGGGACCGGCTTCGGCGTCATCACGCCCATGCTCTCGACATCGAACTGCTTTCCGTTCGATATGATCTTGATCTTCATGCCCTGGCGCAGGCGCCCGTTGATGATGCGCGCGAGCACGATGACGCCGCGATACGGGTCGAACCACGAGTCGAAGATCAGCGCCTGCAACGGTGCGTCGGCGTCTCCGCGGGGCGGCGGAAGGCGATGCACCACGGCTTCGAGAATGTCGGCGACGCCTTGACCGGTCTTCGCGGAAACCGCGAGCGCATCGTCGGCTGGAAGTCCGACTGCCTTCTCGATCATCTCTCGCGTGCGTTCGATGTCGGCCGAGGGCAGGTCGATCTTGTTGATGATAGAGATGATCTCGAGGCCGTGATTGATGGCGAGATACGCATTCGCCAGCGTCTGCGCCTCGACACCCTGCGATGCGTCGACCACCAGCAGCGCGCCTTCGCACGAGGCCAGCGAGCGCGACACCTCGTAGCTGAAGTCGACGTGTCCGGGTGTGTCGATCAGGTTGAGCTGGTAGGTCTCGCCATCGTGCGCCTTGTACATCATGCGCACGGTATGGGCCTTGATGGTGATGCCACGCTCGCGCTCAAGGTCCATCGCGTCCAGCACCTGCGCCTGCATCTCCCGCGCCGTGAGCGAGCCGGTGAGCTCGAGCAATCGGTCGGAGAGCGTGGACTTGCCGTGGTCGATGTGTGCGATGATCGCGAAGTTGCGAATGTGACTCGGATCCATGCGGGGTGCGAACTGCCTCAATCTTCGATGCTATCACTCTGGAGCGGTCGCGCAGCTCGTCGCCGAGGATGTCGGGGTGCGACCCGACTCGGCCCCCAAACGTCTTACAATGAACAAGGCGTCCGCGGCTGCGGTCCTTGGTCGGCCTGTTGCGGCGCTTGATTGGTAAGAGTGAGGCAAATTGTCGGAATCGCGCAATTGGCGCTGCGATCGCAGGCCGAAGAATGGGACTAGAGTAACGATGGGCAACGCCAACGGGTGCAAAGGTTGAGTTGGTTTCGGCAGTGGGCGGCAGCGACTGCGTGCGTGCCCCTTGTGCTGCTCGCGGGCTGTCCGCAGCAGCAGGCAACTCCAGCCGTACCTGCGAAGTCCACAGCGCCCGCGATCACCACGCCGGCTGCGACGCCTGCGCCGGCGTTAACGACGGCACAATCCGTCGGCCTCGCGGCCAAGGCATACAAGGCACAGCAGCTCATCAATCAGGTTGAGGGCACCTATCGCAGCGGCGTCGACAACTATCGCGGTGGAAGGCTCGAGGCCGCGCGGTCCGACTTCGACCGGGCGGTGGATCTGATGCTGACCAGCGGGATGGATCTGAAGACGGACCCTCAGCTCTCCGACGAATTCGAGCAACTGCTGAACAAGATCAACACGCTCGAGATGGCCGCTCTCAAGCAGGGCACGGGTTTCTCGGCGCCCATTGAGGCTGCGCCGCTCGATGCTGCCGATGAAGTGACGTTCCCGCCCGACGCAGCCCTCACCGCAAAGGTGAAGGAGGAACTGAAGACGACGCAGTCGGACTTTCCGCTTGTGGTCAATGACTACGTCGCCGGGTTCATCCGCTACTTCTCGAGCTCGCAAGCGGGCCATGCGCACCTGTTGCGGTCGCTCGAACGCGCCGGCAAATACAAGGCCATGATCTCGAAGGTTCTCGGCGAGGAGGGCGTTCCCCAGGACCTGATCTACCTCGCTGTCGCGGAGTCCGGCTTCCAGCCGCAGGCTCTTAACGCAAAGTCCGGCGCGGGCGGCATGTGGCAGTTCATGCCGACAGGCGCGTATGGGCTCGCGCGCAATGGATGGGTCGACGAGCGCTTCGATCCGGAGAAATCTTCGCGTGCCTACGCCCGATACATCAAGTCGCTCTACAACCAGTTCGGAGACTGGTACCTCGCGATGGCCGCCTACGACTGGGGTCCGGGATACGTCCAGCGCTCCGTCATGCGCACCGGCTACGCCGACTACTGGGAGCTGTACCGGCGCAACGTGCTGCCCCAGGAGACGAAGAATTATGTGCCCGGCATTATCGCCGCGATCATCATGGCGAAGAATCCGAAACAGTACGGACTGGAAGGCCTGGTGCCCGATCCTGCGGTCGTCTCCGACACGGTGAGCGTAGACTACGCTGTCGATCTGCGCCTTGTGGCGGACGTGACCGACGCCTCGTTGCCCGAAATTGTTGGGCTGAATCCGAGTCTTCTGCGCATGACCACGCCGCGCGATGAGGACTTCGATCTCCATCTTCCCGTGGGAACGCGGGATGTCTATCTCAAGCGCATCAAGGATATTCCCGAGGACAAGCGGACCAGTTGGCGCTTCCACGTGGTGCGGCCCGGCGAGTCGCTCGACAGCATCGCGAGCAGCTTCCATGATCGTCCGTCGGAGATTGCCACAGCAAATGATCTGACCGCGGACGCCACGATCCACGCTGGCGATGAACTGATTGTCCCGGTGGCGAATGCCGTAGCGGCTCCGCACGCGATGCACTACGTCACGCGAATCGGGGACACGCTGGTCACGGTCGCTGACCGATTCAATGTGTCGGTCGAGGATCTAAGGCGTTGGAACCATCTCTCGTCGACCACGCTCAAGCCGCATCGCACCCTCGATGTTGCTCAGCCGGTCCATTTGGCGCCGGTGACGCATGTGCGAGCGAAGACGTCGCACGCGAAAACCAGCGCGCACGTCGCGTCCAAAACGAAGGCGAAGGGCCCCGCGACATCTTCGAAGCCACCCGCGAAGACACCTTCGACCAGTGCGACGGCGAAGAAGAAGACGCGGGCGAAGCAGCATGCCGCATCCAAATGAAGGATGCCAAGCTGCCGCATTAGCTACCTCAATAAAAAGATTGCTTGCTATTCAGTGGCGCACAGATGCATTCTGTTGCTAGAATCCGTGCCGTGATGCAATTGTTTTTTTGTTGCAGCGCAAATGCACAAGACGCACGGCGAAGTCATGATGCGAGTGCGGTAAAGAGGATGCGAAGATGAAGTTCAATGAGCATGGTGGATTTGACGGACTCGATGAGAACACCAGGATCTATGCAGCCGCGGCCAACGGCGACGAGGCAGATGGCTATGGGGGCAACGGTTCCTTCGACGATGATGATGAAGAAGAGGAAGTCGTCGTGACCATGACCTCGGATGACGATGACGATCTGGATCGGCTGGAGGAAGACGTCGACGACCTGCTGGATGCTGCGTCGCGCGCCGAAGCTGCAGTCATCGCTGCAACTCTGCCGTCGCCGGTCGCAGGCTATACTCCTGCCGCGACCCCGTCGAAGGCTCCTGCGAAGAGTGATGCAGGTGCCGTCGCCAAGCCGGCGAAGAAGCCCGCGAAGAAAGCAGTCAAGAAGGCTCCCGCGAAGAAAGCTCCCGCGAAGAAGGCAGCAGCAAAGAAGCCCGTTGCGAAGAAGGCAGCCAAGAAGGCTGTTGTGAAGAAGGCCCCAGCGAAGAAAGCTGCGGCGAAGAAGCCCGTGGCCAAGAAGGCAGTCAAGAAAGTGGCTGCAAGGAAGGCTCCCAAGAAGGGCGCCAAAAAATCGACATTGAAATCTGCCGCGAAGAAGTTGAGTGCTCTGCGCGGCGGTAAGGCCGCTTCGAAAAAAGCGGTCGGCAACAAGGGCACTTCAAGAAGTAAAAAACCAAATACGAGAGGTACTACCTTGGCAACTAAGAAAGCAGCAAAAAAGGCAGTTAAGAAGGCCGTCAAGAAGGCTCCTGCAAAGAAGGCCGTAAAGAAGGCCGCAAAGAAAGTCGCGAAGAAGAAGTAGTCAGTAAGCAGTATTAACCAGGCAAGCAAAACGGCCCGGGCTCCTCTCGAGAGGTCCGGGCCTTTTTGCGTCTGCTCGACGCTATTTCACCTGGGTTCTACCTTCTGATCTCCATTTAGGCCTGCGATGGCGCCGAGGACGTCGTCGGAGTGGGTGGTGGGATTGACTCCGGTCCACACCTTGACGACCTTGCCGGCGGGCGAGATGAGGAACGTGTCGCGGGCCGCGAACTTCATGTCGCCGCGCGCGGAGATCGGGACGCCGTAGGCGTCGATGACCTTGTGGTCGGGATCGGCGAGCAGCTTGAAGGTGAGCGAGTCCTTGGTGCAGAAGGTCTTGTGGCTCTCGACCGTATCGAGCGAAACGCCGAGTACGACGGCGTTGAGCGCATCGTACTTGGGCAGGTCGCGCTGGAAGTTATGGGCCTCGATGGTGCAGCCGGTGGTCATGTCCTTGGGATAAAAGTAGAGGACGACCCATTTTCCCTTGTACTGCGAGAGCGAAACCTGCGCGTCTTCCTGCGATGGCAGGCTGAAGTCGGGAGCAGCAACGCCGGCCGCAAGAATGTCGCCAGCAGCAGCGTGGACTCTCACTCCGACACCGCACGCCGTCACGATGCCTATGATGACTGCGATCCAAATACCTTTACGAACCATCGTATTCTCCTTGTGTTTCAGATCTGAATTGTGGCGATCGGCTGGGGGTCGTGCTCACACGCCGCGTATCGCTATAGTACCGCGTCGCAGTGGCCTAAATGTCACGCGGATGTCACGGTCATTCTGCCATGACGGCGATGCCGGCCTGGTCGGCGGCGGCGACGATGGCGGCGGCGTCGAACAGCAGCGTTCGGCCGGCTTCGACGGCGAGGCAGGTTGCGCCGGCACGGGCCATGGCTTCGATGGTAGCGACGCCGATGACCGGGACGTCGAACCGCATGTCTTGATTCGGCTTCGCAGCTTTGACCACGGTGAGGGACCGGCTGAACGTGGAAGCCGGTTCGCCAAGCGCGCGGAAGAGGTTGCCGGCGCGTTCGATGGTGGCGTCGGTGCCTTCCATGGCTTCGACAGCGACGCATGCCTGCGCGGCGATGACCACGGTCTGGCCGAGGTCGAATCCGGCGAGACCGCGAGCAACGGTGCGGCCGTAGGCGATGTCCTTGAGTTCGTCTTCGGTGGGCGCGCGCCGGGTGAGGACGCCGGGCTTGGCGAGCAGAGGTTCGAGGTAGTGCGTGGAGGAGATCAGCTCGATGCCCTCGTCGGCGAGGACTTTGGCGACCGCGCCGAGCAGCATGTCGGTATTGCGCCTGCGCAGGTTGAGCAGCAGTTTGGCGAGGCGCCAGTCGGGGCGGATCGAGGAGAAGATCTGGGTGTGCTTGACCTGGCCAGCCATGACGGCGCGGGTGACTCCTTCGGCCTGGAAAGTTTCGATGAGGCGCGAGAGTTCGCCGAGCGACATCCAGTGCACGCGGATGTTGGGGTCGGCGGCGGCGCGTGCGTCCATCTCGGGGTTGGCCTCTTCCTTGATGGCGGCGACGACGACAGAGAGGCCCTCGGCGCGCGCGGCGTCAAGCAGCAGGAACGGGAAGCGCCCGTTGCCTGCGATCAGGCCGAGTTTGCATTCCGTTGTCACTGCTTAGCCGCCGACTTGTTGATTTCATCTAGTTGCTTTCTCTGTTCCTGGACGGAAGGAACGCCGAGTCTAGTGCGCAAAGCGTCGGAGATGAGATCGGGCATATACGGTTGCTGCGTGGTGGGAGAATGGGTGGACCCAGTGAATTGGGTTCCGTAGATTTGCGGCTGCTGGATCGATTGAAGATAGCGGTCGAGACTCGCGGCGCTGAGCCATGCGCAGGTCTTGTCGCCGTCGCTGGCGCAGATGACGGCCAGTGTATGGGCCAAAAGGTAGTCCCCGCTGACGAGGCTGTGCTGGACGATGAAGGCAGCGCGGCGGTAATCGGCGGTCGTCTGGAGTTGATCGTGCACAATCATCTGCTTGACAGCGACGAGGCGATCCGCATCGGTGCGGGAAATAGTCACCTTCTCTTGGGGCGTCAGCGGTTTGGGCTGGCGCACACGTTGGTCTTCGTTGTAGATCTGGGTGAGTTCTGGGTTATTCGATGCAGGAGCGGGGGCAACGCTGGTTTGAGCGGTGAGTGAATGAGCGACAAAGAGTATGACAAATCCGACGAACTTGGACATGCAATGGATTCCTATTTGATGATGCCCGTGGCCGGTTGGGAATGAATCAGGCGACCCAGTCGAGGCCTTTTTTGTCGACCAGGGTGAGCAGTTTTAGCGAGGCGCCGGAGGGCTTCTTCTCGCCCCGCTCCCACTGCGAGATAAGAGTGAGGGAGACGCCGAGATGGCGGGCGAAGACGGCCTGGCTAACCTCCTCCTTTGCGCGGATGCGAGCGATCTGCCGCGGGGTGAGAGGCTTAACCGGCGTGAGACAAAGTTCGTCGAACTCTCTCATGGTCTTTTTATCCATGAGGCCGATGGAATGGAAGTCTTCTGCAGTTTCATGGACCGCTGCTGCGATTTTGCTAGTGTACTTTCTCTTGGCCATAATTCACCTCGATGAGTTTGCCTTCTGCAACTGCCTCGTTCAAAGCCACGTCGTTTTGCGCCAGAAGAAATTCCGCCAGCTTTCTGAACTGCTGCAATTGCGTTGAATTGATGTTTGCAGCGTCCTTCTTCGCGAACCCGTATACAAAAAACGCCATAGATTTGTGGCGAAACAGGATGATCGTACGGAACCCTCCTGATTTGCCGCCACCCGATCTCGCTATCCTCTGTTTGAACACTCCAGAGCCCAGATCTGCATCAATTGTGCCTGCAATCAGCTCATCCATGGCCTTGCACACATCCCCATCGGGAATCGAGTTCTTTCGAACAAATCGCGCAAAGAGCTTGGTCTTGAAGACGCGGATCGACTTCTACCTCACAGTTTAATTATAACACTCGGTGTTATAGGGTACGAAGTTAGCCAGCCAAATTTGCTACTTGATGACGCCGCGGTGGCTGTGGGCGATGAAGTCGGCGAGGTACGCGACGTGCCCGATGTCGTCTGGAGTTGTCGACTCGGCGAGGGTGACGCGGATGGCGGCGAGCGCGTCGGTGGTGTTGAGCTTGGAGGCCTGCAGGAGGCGGTAGGCCTGGCGCAGGGCTTTGATCTGCGCCGGGATGAAGCCGCGGCGCTCGAGGCCGACCTTGTTGAGACCGTACGCGTGGTTGTTGCGCTCGATGGAGGTGAGCGAGTAGGGGAGGACGTCCTGCGTGATGGTGGTTCCTCCGCCGATGTAGGCGTACTGGCCGATGCGGCAGAACTGGTGAACGGGACAGAGCGCGCCGACGACCGCGTAGTCCTCGACGACGACGTGGCCGGCGAGCGTGGCGGCGTTGGCGAGGATGCAGCCGTTGCCGATGTGCGAGTCGTGGCCGACGTGAACGTAAGCCATGATGAGGCAGCCTGAGCCGAGACTGGTGACGCCTCCGCCGCCGGAGGTTCCGCGGGAGATGGTGACGTATTCGCGGATGGTGTTCAGGTCGCCGATGTCGCAGCGGGTGGGTTCGCCTGCGTACTTCAGGTCCTGCGGCGCGACGCCGATGCAGGCGAAGGGGAAGATGCGGTTGCCGGCGCCGAGCGTGAGATGTCCGTCGAGGATGACGTGGGAGATGAGCTCGCAGTCCTCGCCGAGCACGACGTTTGGTCCGATGGTGCAATACGGGCCGATGGTGCAGGATGTGGGAATCTGCGCGCCGGGCGCGACGATCGCGGTCGGATGGATTCCGGGCTTGCTCACTCTGGCGATTCTCCGTGGCTGGACACCGGCGGAGGCGCAGGCTTCTTCGGAGTGCGGCTGGTGAGGGCGCACATGATGGTGGCTTCGCAGGCGAGCTTGCCTTCGACGGTCGCGGTGCCGTGCAACTTGACGGCGGTTGTGCGCCAGTTGAGGACCTTGACCTCGATGCGGAGCTGATCGCCGGGAACGACTGGTCGGCGGAATCTGGCGGAGTCGATGCCGGTGAAGACCATGAGCTTGGTGTCGCGGTCGGGAATCTCGGTGAGCAGCAGCGCTCCTCCAGCTTGCGCGATGGCCTCGATGATCAGAACTCCGGGCATGATCGGGAAGTTGGGAAAATGGCCGGTGAAGTGCGGCTCGTTGAAGGTGACGTTCTTGATTGCTACGATGCGAGTTTTGCGCTCGACCTCGAGGATGCGGTCGATGAGCAGGAGGGGATAGCGGTGAGGCAGGATGGACATGATTTCGAGAATGTCCATGGTGTTGGCGGAGGGTTTGGGCTGGTCGCTCATACAGCACTGAGTATAACTGTCCTGTGAGAACCCACGTCTCAAAAGCGAGACGTGGGGCACCCAATTCACTTTTTCTTCAGCAGGGTGGCGGGGTCGAAGAGGTCGGGGGCGAGAGGGGCGTTGTAGACGACCTTGGTGAGGTAGCGCTGGTTGGTCATGTCACCGTTGTGGTAGCGGGTGATGGTCATGGCGGTGGGCAGGCCCTGGATGGTGTGGTAGTCGTCGTACTCCTCGGCCTCCTCGTCGAAGTCCTTGAACTCGGGGTTGCGCCACTGGAAGGTGCGGCGCAGGGGGAGGTGGGTGGTGGAGTCGAGTTCGAGGGTGATAGAT
>OBLU010006985.1_pt1 | contig 10031 bp, 8 predicted proteins | sample 1518681 | NCBI WGS metagenome assembly OBLU01 (sample SAMEA3539304, study PRJEB22396) | soil metagenome | biome: tundra; feature: field; material: soil | place: USA | collected 2010-05 | depth 0.15 m
CTTCGCGTCGTAAGGCCCCCTGAAGACTTCGGTCATTCGTACTACAAGTATTACGTGTACGTTCGGCCCGAGCTTCTCCGCGACGGATGGGATCGCGATCGCGTCATGGCCGCCATCAATGCTGAAGGCGTGCCTTGTTCAAGCGGAAGCTGCAGCGAGATTTATCTGGAGAAAGCTTTTCCGCTCGCGTTGCGTCCGGCTGAACGCCTGCCCAATGCAGCACAGTTGTCGGAAACCAGCCTGATGTTCCTGGTGCACCCAACCCTCTCGGCTGAGGATATGCACGGCACTACCTCGGCTGTGGAGAAGGTCATGTCAGTTGCAACGTGGTGACAGAAGATTACCCTGCCTCAGAAGCTCATGTTCTGAAGCTGCGGTGTGCTCCATACCACGTGAATCAGCAGTTGGTTCAGGTGGGCGCTTCTATCTGAGCCCGATCCGGCGCCAGTTGCTGGGTGCGGGCGCGCCGCAAGAGTTGAGACAGCGCTCTGGCCAGATTGTCTTGAGCCTACTTGTGCTGCTCTGAACAACAGACTGCGAGGTACCGGGGTCATAGCGTGGATTTGGCCACGGAGCGGGGCGGCAGTTAAAGCTTCACGATGATGCAATGCGCGCTCGCTGGTTGCTGCACGACGATTTCCGGCTTGTCCCGAAAGAATTCATCCACGGCTGTGCGCACGCCCGGGCTGTAGTAGTCGTGAGAAATGATCACTCCGCCTCTGGACATTCGTGGGTAAAAGAACTCCAGCCCCGAGACGGTAGCTACGTGGAGATCCACGTCTAAATGCACGAACGAAAACTTCAGATCGCGGATTCGGTCGGCGGTAGCAGGAAAGAGTCCTTGATAAAAATGCACGCCTGAATATCCGCTGAGGTATTTGCTCGTCTCCTGCATCGATGCCACGTAGTCGCGGTTGCGAAATCCCGAACCGCGGTCCGCGTCGGTCGGTTCCGGCAGCCCTTCCCACGTGTCAAACAAGTGCAGGTCGCGATCACCCTTTGCCTCGCACATTAGTCTCGCCGTACCCCCACGGAAAACGCCCACCTCCGCGAGCGCCCCTGGGATTTTGCCTGTGGCCTTGACGAGTTCGATAATTTGATAAGCTCCGAATCCGTTCATTAGCATGCCGGTATCGGTCATGCTGCGAACAATGCTGGATAGATGCGAAGCCCCATCGCCAATCGTCGATGCATCCTTGCCCATTCTGACCAAGGCACGGTGCACTCTTGACGAGAAGTGAGCCCGGATGGTTTTCGCTGCCATTTCGCTCCTCAATTGACCAGTGACGGGCAAAGGCTCATCGCTGCCGGTGTGACGCTACTACTAGTTCTAGGGCAAGCATTTGTGGCATGCCAGCTGCGGCACCCGGTTTTTACTTCCGGAGCAGCACGAACACAAGCCTGTTCGCAGTGCTTTGTACGTCGGCGCCCCACGGTCCCGCGGCGTAGGGCAGAAATTTCTGATCCGACTGGAAGTCCAACGGCTTTATCTTCACGTCGTTGACATCCGGAAGGCTGCGCCCCCAACGGAGGATTTCCGCAACTGACTCCGGCTGCCATTGGAGAACTTCGCGCTCGACCACGCGCTTCACGATCTGGCAATCCGCATTCGGGATGCACCCAACCAGTCGGCCACCCGGGTTCACGCGCGTCCAGAGCCGCGCGACGGCTGTGGAGGCGCCAAGATACTGGAGAACCTCGGCAGCCACAATCACGTCGAACATGGGGAGTTCTTGTACCGCTTCATTACGCGTCAGATCCACAGCTTCCCATCGCACCAGAGGGTGACCCTGTTGGAGCGCAGCGATCGTATCAGGGACTATGTCCACGCCCATCACCCGGGCCCCGCAGGCTTCGAAAATCAGACTCGTCATCCCCCAACCGCAACCCGCGTCGAGGAGCGCCTTGCCGCTCAACGGCCCTGCTGCCTCGATCAAGTGCGCGCAAATCTGAAGCTGACATCTTTCGTTGGAGTGATCTAGGCTCCGCGCATAGCCTTCTTCCCTAAGTGTGCGGTGTCTGGACGCGAAATGCTTCTTCCATCCTTCACTGAGGGTGTCCCTGACAGAATCGTGTAGGTGTTCTCTACCGCTCATGATTGGTTTGCTCCCGGAACGAGATGTTCCACTCAAATCGGTACGGAGGGAAGTAATCTGCCTCTAGGTCTGCAGGCAGGTTCACAGGCCGGCCAGCGCGATGGGTCGCCGCCACATATCTTCGCTCGTTCGGGATCATCCTGAGTGTCAGAAACTCGCTCCTGTACGGAGAGAAGCCAGCTTTGAACCGGAACAGCGAATCCTCCAGCGCGCCAGCGCCGCCGCCAAGGTGAAAAATCGAGTATCCGCGCTGTTTTCCCCAGAGCCGTACGAAGTGTATCACTAGCTTCATCGGTGAGAGTTATCGGTATCCTTGGTCGCCCCCCCCAGATGGTACTGCACCACGTCGCCCTCTGTGGTGAAAAGGCCGCCTGCAACTGGTCGGCCCTCCAGCGAAACGGCGCAGCATAGGTGCAGCTTCTCTCCAAGGGTCGCCCTGAGGGTCGCGAAGTATTGCTCGGAAAACCTGTAGAACTGGCCGGCACCGACCAACACCATCGTCTCAGCGTACATTCGCTTGAAATCTTCGTACAGACTCCAATCGTACATGACTGGAGCGAATTTCATTTGCTCGAGTCGTCGAATCCCCCGCTTGTGATTCTCACGCGTTTCCTGCCAAAATTCTTCTTCGGAGTGTGTCAGGTCGATCCACACCGTCTGCCCATGCCGAACGCAGGCTGTCAATGGGTTCATCCAGCCGATCTGAGCCTTCAGAAGGGGATGAAGCCGTAGGAGGACTGAGCATGCTCCCAGTTCGTCAGCCGCCGCGCAGAAACTCCCTATGAACCTTGCCACACCTTCCCCGTCACCCGGGTGCGTAAACAAAGGAGCGCTGTACCCATAGGGCGACACTAGGTCGCACCAAGCCTGCGGCGCTTCGAGGTGTGGAGGCAGGCGTCTGGCGAGTAGCGGAATTAGGCAGGCTGCCTCCCCAGCTTCCGAACAGAACGCCAGCGGTTGACCATTCTCATGCCTCCCGCAGAGGGTTACGTATTCCGGCAAATGATAGAAATCGTGGGCCGTGCGCTACAGGACGGCGCGCCAAAGTGGATCGGTCGGCCCAATGAAGGTCGAGATCATTCGGCGAGTGTCGGAATCAGGCACGCTGCCTCCCATCCGAATAGAACGCCAGCGGTTGACGGTTCTCATGCCCCTCGCAGACTGGAACAGGGGAACATCCTGGCGCCAGCCAGGTCCATCTGGAATGCTCCCTGCTCGAAGGTCGGCGTGAAGCCGAGGCGGGGCAAGAGATCCTTCACCAGCCCGTTCTTTGTCGTCGGGATGTACTGTGCCCGCACGGTGCGACCACCTTCACGGAGGGCCGCTTCGACCAACCGATTGAACATATACTCCTCGACTCCCCGCCCGATGACGCGGCAGCTCATTAGCCACAGGTCCACCAGCCACTCGTCTCCGCGGACATCCACGAGTAGCACCGCAATCAGTCCATGGTCGGCAAACCGGTCTCGAAGACGGAACCACCAAAATCGGCAATCTCGCGAACGCATTCGCCGCTCAACCTCTTCGAGACTGTAACGTCTCGTGGTTAAGTTGAACTGGTTGGTCTTGTTGATCAGCTGCGCGACACGTACGGCCGTCTGGGAATCTACCGGGCCACACGCGATCTCCATGCGAAGCTCTGCAAGATACTGCTCCATATTGCTGCACGACTGGCGCAGCGTTTCATGTTTAGTTGTCGCCAAATAGGACTCGCTTCGTGTTTGATCCTCTGCGGTCAAGCGCAACGCCTGGAAAGATAACCCCCGATTCAGAACTTCTATCGATTCTGCCGGCTCCCCCGAGATCTCTGGCACCAAGACCTCCGGCAGCGCGTCGCGCACTGCCTTGCGCTCGGCTGGATTGTCGTCGAGGAACACGAAGCTGTCCAGACCTAACCGAAGTTCCTCACCAATCTGACGAATGCTGGCGGCCTTCTCCCCCCAACCGACACGGAAGGCTACGAAATCATCGAGGTGCAACACGCTACACTCGTGCTTCTGGAATACTTCTTCCACGTCCTGGCGGTTATTCTTGGACACGACTGCAAGCAGGACTCCCCGCTCCTTCATCCCTTTCAAGAAACGTTGAAAGTCTTGGTAACGTTCTCCCACGGCGGAGGGCGGTCCAAGCTGAATGCCGGCAATGCCGTCTTCGCCAATGATGCCACCCCAAATGGTGTTATCGAGATCGACCGCGAGCAACTTGCGGGTCAACCCGAGTGCCGCACGGATGCAGGACGTCACGTGCTCCCCTAGAAGAGGAAGGGCAGATGCCGAAGGGTAGAGCCTCGCCGATGACCACTGGATGGGATCTTCCCAAGCACCTGAGTGCGCTGCGGCTATGCGTTCACTGTCGAGCACAATGATTCGGTCCGGAACCGATTCGCGGAGCCTCTCGTTAATCCTGCGAATTGCGCGGGCGCGACCGTCAGGCAATGCATCACTGAGCATCTGATAGGGGTCAGCCGCCGGCGGCACGAACGAGCAATGGATCAGGGCAGCAGATGTCGTCCGCAGCGTCGCATACCATAGTCCTGAAAGACGTTCGACCGTACTAGCCACCAAAGCGTCTGGACATTGATGCGGCAGGCCAAGATCCCGCCAGTTCAGCAGCAAGACGATAAATTCCGGGGCGAACCGATGAAGACCGGAATTGTCCTGGAGCAACTCTTGCCCATACGCTCCAAACGGCGGTTCGTAGATGACCGGATCGAGACCGTCCCTCAAACACAACATTTCGATCACGCTTCGTAGAAGCGCTGTGGTTGAACTCCCGAGAAGAGCGATTCGGACTTTGCGACGAGTAACAAATGCAGCTCTGCATTTGCGCACCAGAGTCTCGGCACGAGCGAAGAAATCATAATCGGAGCCGCTTTGCAGAGCCAATTGCAATAGCGAGACTGCATCTCGTGGTCGGCCTGCATGCGCCGCCACTCGGGCGCGGTGCAAGAGTGCTTCCGGTACCTCACAGCCAGTTTCGGTTACAACTCGTTCCCAAAACGGTTCTGCGGCTGCCGGACCGTCGACACGTTCTATTAATAATGCGCGAGCCCACGCCGCTGTCATCCCGGGAACTGCCGCGAGGGCCCGCGCAGTCTCACGTTCCGACTGAGTTTCAGACGCAAGCTGGACAGCAAGATCCACTGCTTTGCGCGGCGACGTGCCTGCACGTTGAAGAACCGTATTTATGATTTCCTGAACGTTAATCATGTCTTCTGTCGGTTCGTGGGTTCCAATGCGCGCAGAAAGTCCCCCACGCTGTGGAACTCGATGACTTCCGAAGTGGTGAAGCGCGTCCCAAAGGCCTCGTCGATCGCAAGCGCAATCTTTAGGTGAGCCAAGGAGTCCCAATTCGGGATGTCGTTACGATTGGTTGAAGGGCGAACCTCCAGTTTGGGGTCGTCGAAGATTTCTTGAAAGATTGACTGGATTAGATTGATCGGTTGCAAAAAATTGCTCTCAGGTACGTGACGTTGGTGCACTGATTGGGCAGGGCAACCCACGACTGTAATTCCCTTTGCGACCTTCCGCACTACGTGTGAGTTGGCGCCGACCACAGCGTCGTCACCGACCACTACGCCAGGCGTCAGGCTCGCGTTCGAACCCAAGAAGGCGGACTTGCCGACGCGGCAGCCACCGCTCACCCTGGCTCCTGGACAGATCTGCGCGTAGTCTTCCAATATGCTGTCATGACCCACTGATACGTGGAAGTTGACGATCACATGACTTCCGACCTGTGCTCCCGGGGAAACGACGCAGCCCGGCGCGATATAGCTGCCAGCACCGATCCGAGCGTCAGGCGAGATTATGGCCGACGGATGTATAAGCTTTGCGGGCTTCCACCCCACCGCCTCCGCGGCTCGCACCATCTTCTCCCGCGCATTATTGTCGCCCACCGCGCAAAGGAACCAAATCTCCTTGCCTTCAAACTTCGTCGCAGTCTCTTCCACCGTGCCAAGCACGATGTACGTGCCGATCTGATAGCCACGCTTCGCCAGGTCGGAGTCCACAAATCCCAGCACGCTCCAACATGGTTGGGGCGAACCGCTACGCACGGCCCCTCGGTTCGCCTCCTCGGCCACCCAGACCACCTCCGTGCCGAGTCCACCGGCTCCTATAATCACCAGCGGTTTCGGTTCACTGACCTCAGAGTCGTTCATTTGGTGACGCCCCGTACGATCGCAAATGTTCCCGCGCGCCGAATACATGCCGGTGTACCGCGGAACTCGACCGGCGCTTTCCACAAACGTGGAACCTACGGTGAGGTGGTTGAAACTCGAGTTGAAGGATGTGTTCCGAACTTGTATGCAGTTTACGCTCCAACTGGACGCTGACATCAAGATAAGCTAGGAACAAAAGACAACCAGCCGGTGGCGGTGGCTTTTCCGTACCTCATTTCCAAATCAGAACTTTCGTCATTCCGTACCGCGGCACCCACAAGAATAACCGAGTCGTCGCCGATGCGTCTCACCTACAAAACGTTGGAGCAAACGCCAAACAATATTCGCTTCCCGCGCGAGATGCTGGCGCCCAACTGGATACCCGGGGCGATAATGCTATCTGCCCCGATCGCAGCATCGTGGCCACGGCAGTGTTGAAGTTTACGACGACGTCCTACTCCGTACGACAACCAATCGTCAAGGGCGCTGCCGGGAAAACCACGTGAATGGGCCGCCCCCCCCCAGCGAACAGGGTCGCGTCATCATGGGGTTTTTCCGAACACATGCCCCATGTTGCAGAACTGCGCATACGTCACCTCTTCCTACTCTTGGATGTCCGGCGCATCCAATCGCGTGCCGTCCACAGGGACGGGAATACCTCAGGCGTACCGGCACACGACATGGTGAATTCAGGAACGATAGCATCGGGTACATTTCCCAAAGCCACATTCTCACACAGCACACGAGACTCCGCCGTCGTTTCAACTAGGATCTTGGCCACCTAGCGAGCCAAGTCGCCACCACCAAGAAGCGAGAACCTTACCAGTTGCCCTTTTTTGTCATCTCCCTTTAAACTTATTATTGAGTTATTATAGCGGGTCTCAATGCAGATCGCGACAAGCTATATAACCTCTGACGAACGGCCTAACTCGCGGCCACCCCCTTGTCGTCAAGTGAAATCGCGTCCTGGCGGAGGTCGTAGAGCGTCCTCGTGCGCCGCGATTCGTGGTCGATGATGTGATGCCTATTCCCAGTTTGTTCTCGCACAAACAAACTCCTGGCAGCGGTTCCGTGATAAACTCGTCGTGTCATCACGACAGATCAAAACTTGGGTCAGCGGCAAGCGTCACTTGAACTTGTGGAATGCAAACTCTGCAGAACTCGGGCAATCTCGAACCAAGGTCGATGCGGCGTCTGGCAGAACATCATCGGCGGATTTATTCCCGAGAGTCGGCGCCCGAAACAGAATGGCTGCGCTTCGGAGCCATGGGCAAAGACTAGATCGCTAGGACGCAGGTGTCATTGATTTTATCTTCAGGACGTACCGCATCACTATCATGCAAACATAGTATAAATTGTGGATCTTTATCAAGCTGCGCTCCTAGATTCCTTTACGGTGGTCACGTGCTCTATCCTCCTGTGGAAGTACGCTCGGATGAGCGCGCTCCATCCGGGAGTTGTGTACTTATTTTTTCACGTCCTCGCCTTCACCTTTCGCGTCTACGCGATACTCGCCGGCGCGCCCACTTTGTTCACGAACTGGCCGGGCGCATTGTCGGTGAGCCACGCCGAGATCGCCTGGGCGGCGAACCTGGCCGACATCGCTCTCGTGACCATGACCGCTGCGTGGATCCATGTGGGCGCGGCTGACCGAAGAACGCACAGCATCCTGAGAAGCAACGCCCATCGAGATCCGAAGTCGGCTATGCTTTCGGAGAGGGTGATAAAGATTGTGGGCGCCATTGCGGCTCCCATCGGAATTGTTGCACTGTTATATTTTGCCCGTATACCGGCACTCGAGGTTCACAGGCCTGACTTGGGGGACTGGAATAGCTCCAGTTGGACCTTAATAGCGCAAACCTGGACGGGCTTGGTCCTGCTTTCACTGATCTACTACTACGGATTCCGCAAAGCTTTTGTAGTGCCGATGTGCGTTTATCTGCTGATTATGGCAGTGCAAGGATTCGACCGCTTCCGCGTAGTTCTTCCGCTAATATATTTACTTTTGGTATGGTTGTCCCGCAAGGGCAGGAAATGGCCTCCGCTGGGGATGGTCGGAGCTGCATTGGCGGTTTCGTTGGTATTCTTTCCTATGAAAACCATCGGCACTATGATTCAGAAGGGGGAGCCTGTTTCTGATATCGTAGATGTGGCTAGGAATGAGATTGCCGACGCCACTAGAGGTCAAGCGGGCGACCAGATGATACTGGATCAGTTTGCTTCCACCGTTTCGCTGGTCGATCACTCCGATCGCTATTTCTATGGAACGCTCTACTACCCGTTGCTGACGATGCCTGTTCCAAGGCAGTGGTGGCCCGATAAGCCTGCTCTCAACTGGTACCAGCAGCAAATAACAACTCGCTGGCGTCCTATGGCCCTAGCAGGCATGGTTGCAACGCTTCATGGCGAATCATATGCCAACTGCGGAGTACTCGGCATTATCATCATCAGCTATATGTTGGCATATAGTCTCGGAAGGTTTTACTTTGCCGCACTGCGGACGAGTTATTTCTCCGTCTATCGCTTTACTTTCGTCATGGTCACCTGCAACTTGATCCAGGTGTTCCGGGATGGATTAATTTCTTTGGTGGTGTTCACGTTAGTCAACATGACTCCGCTGGTTGCCATCTCGGTACTGTCCTACCTGTCATTTCGCCGCAACCGGACTGGGCGTTCCCCGTCCTCCTCGTTCGTGCCTGAGCGTGGGAAAACCGTTGCGTAGGCGTAACTTTACCCCACATATTTCCCGCCACCATGTAGATGAACATCCCGTCTTTCTACGCGGACGGCCTCCAGTCTAGGTCTCGGACCACAGAAGACAAGGAACTCCGAAACCTCTGCCACGTAAACTGTTCCGCTCTTCTTCTGGCGCCAGAGCGCATTTCCCGCAACCGAGAGCGATTCTTGTAACAGTATTCCAAACAGGCCATCAGAGCATCAATATCGCGCGGGGGTATGACAAAGCCTTCTTGGCCGTCGGTAACAATGTCCGCCGCACCGGTATTGTCGGTTGCAATGACCGGTGTTCCGGCCGCTAACGCTTCTAAGTAAACCAATCCGAATCCCTCAGTGAGCGACGGCATGCAAAATACGTCTGAGCTTCGGAACTCTTCTACCAGAGCATTGCTTCCCACCGCACCGACCATCGTGAAACAACCTTCGTAACGCCCTAAAATAGCTTGATTATAGGCACCACGTCCCACTAATCGCAATTCTGCGTCCCGAAATCCAAGCCGCTTCCAGGCTTCCAGCAGATAATGGATTCCTTTTCGCCGGACCATTTGCCCCGCAAACACCACTCTGAACCGCTCTCCGGGCATCGGTCTGTTCACTCCCGGCTGGAATCTATCTAGATCGACCCCATAAGGAATTACCTTCACCCGGCTCGGGTCGATGCCGTTTTCGACCAGTGTCTGCTTCGTGTGCTCCGACGACGCTATACACAGATCGGCTGCATGGCATTCGCGGGAATACTTGGCCAGCCATTCGGCGGGCCACACAACTTCGTCAAACAATGGTTCTTCTCTGGTGTCGGGGAGAAAGTTGTCCTCCAGCAAAATCCTTTTGACGCTCGCAGGATGAGGGTGTACCTGAAACAGAATCTTAGGCACATTCGATCCTGCTGCTTTAAATGCCTCAGTCGCGGTGTGAATATAGGCCAGTATGCCTGCATTTGTTCGGTATGCCAGTCTGCCCGCCGCGCGCCCAGATCGGAAGAGCGTCGTGTAGGGAAAGAGTGTAGATCTCGGTGGTCGCCGTATCATTAAAAAAAAAAG
>OBLU010006986.1_pt1 | contig 10031 bp, 7 predicted proteins | sample 1518681 | NCBI WGS metagenome assembly OBLU01 (sample SAMEA3539304, study PRJEB22396) | soil metagenome | biome: tundra; feature: field; material: soil | place: USA | collected 2010-05 | depth 0.15 m
CTCCGGCGATATGCTCAACGGCACGCTCCGGATGGTGCGCACATTCGTAGTCACGTCCTCGCCAATCTGGCCATCGCCGCGTGTCAATCCACGCACCAGCCGTGCGCCGCCTTCGGAAGTGCTCTCGTAGTGCAGTGCGAGGCTCAACCCGTCCAGCTTGAGTTCGCCGGTGTATTCGACGGGAAGGCTTCCCGCCAGTTCATGAACGCGCCGGTCCCAGTCGCGCAACTCCTCCTCGGTGTAGGCATTGTCAAGGCTCAGCATTGGCCGCGAGTGCCGCACCTTCTGAAACCCCTCCGCCGGTTTGCCACCCACACGCTGCGTTGGCGAGTCCGGCGTCAGCAGTTCTGGATGCTCCGTCTCCAGCCGCTTTAACTCATTCATCAGCGCGTCGTACTTCGCGTCGCTGATCTCCGGCGCGTCCATCACGTAGTACAGGTGCTCGTGCCGCCGCAACTCCGCGCGCAGTGTTTCAATCCGCCGCGCCGCCTTCTCCCTTTTGTCCTTCTCATCCATGGGCAGGATTATAGGATGCCGCGCCAACCCGACTCAGCCCGCTGACTTGCTGACTCGCTATGCCGCGAAGCGGCGCTAACTTGCTAAATGACAGAAATCCCCACACCCCGCTAGAACCCCCAACTCCGCTAACCGCTAACTCCGCTGGCTCCGCCAACCCGTTACTATGGACTCCAGCGAACTATGGAGCCCATCACACACCTTCTTACCGGCGCCTGCATCGGCCGCGCCGGCCTAAACCGCAAAACCGCCTATGCGACACTCGCCGCCGTGCTGGCCGCCGAGGCCGCTGATCTCGACATCCTTTGGGGCTTCGCCGGACCGGTTGAAGAACTCAAACACCATCGCGGCATCACCCACACCTTCATCGGCGCTCCCGTCGTAGCCGCTCTGGTGGTGGGCGCGGTATGGCTCTTGCATAGTTGGCGCGAGGGCGGGCGTCTTCGCAAAGCCGCGGTGCTCGACCAGGACGGGGAAGAGCCGGCGGCAAGGAAACAGCCGGTCCGATGGCTCTGGCTTTACTTCGCCGCCCTGATCGCCGCCTTTAGCCACATCCTTCTCGACTGGACCAACAACTACGGCGTCCGCCCTTTCTTTCCCTTCAACCCGCGCTGGTATGCGGGCAGCTTCTTCTTCATCGCGGAGCCGGTGCTGTGGGTCCTGCTCATTGTGGCTCTCATCATTCCCGGCCTGCTCGGCCTCGCCGATCGCGAAATCGGCGCGCGCCGCGTCGCTTTCCGAGGCCGAGCCTGGGCCATTTTCGCTTTGTGTGGCTTTCTCGTCTTAGGTTGCTGGCGCTGGGCGGAGCACTCGCAAGCCGGGGTGATGCTTCAGAACACTCAGGTCACCCCTGCTCCCATCAAGCGCATCGCCATTGAGCCTTATCCGGTGAATCCGTATCATTGGCACGCAATTCTTCAAACTGACAGCTTCTACCAAACTGCCGAAATCAATACCAATGCCGGCTCTATCGACAGCGATCCCGAGCGTGACGTCATCTACATGCCCGCCGATACGCCCGCCGTCGAGGCCGCCAAGCGCACCCCTCTCGGCCAGGTTTATCTCGACTGGGGAACATGGGCCGTTGTCCGCGACGTGGGCCAGGAGCCCGTGCCCGCCATGGAACCTCCCCAGCTGCCCCCCCATCACACTTGGACGACCGTCGAGTTCTCTGACTTGCGCTTTGCCTACTCGTTTCGCGGCACAGGCCGGTCCGCCGGTCCATCCCCCCTGAGCGGATGGGTCTATGTCGTCGATGGCCGCGAGGACGCCGGCGAAGCCATCGGCGGCCGTGAGCAGAAATAGCCGCGGCCGGCGCAAGAATTCGACTCAACTCTGTCCGTTAGCGGCAATCACTCAACGGCTCATCAGTCCGCATGACTTTTCGGATGGAGGAGTCCGTGAAAGCTATGCTATGCTGGGCCGCTGAATGATTCAGGGCCCGGTGCCTGCTGCGGGCGCTTTCCCCAACCGCCTGCATTTCCCCTGTGAAGGCCCGAATCAGAGACAGGAGGTTCGGCATGGGGTTCCGAAATTTGCTGCGGTGGTCAGCCGTCTTTAGCTATGGCTTCTGCTTACCTTTGATTGCATCGACGGGGCCTGATGACCGGCCGTTGACTGATCCCAAATCGGTCGTTTCAACATCAAATCCGGCTGCGCGGCCTGCTCCAATCGACGATCTTTATTTCACCCGTAGCGTATTCGGCGCCGCCTGGTCCCCCGACGGCAAATGGATCGTCTACGAGCAGGATCGAGCAGGCAATGAGCTTTGGGACCTCTATGCCATACCCAGCGACGGCGGCGAGGCGATCAACCTTACGAATACCCCCGCGATTCGCGAGCAGGACCCACACTGGTCTCACGACGGAAACACCATTGCTTTTGCCTATAAACCCAAAGACGGCACCAGCTATGACATTGCCCTGCTCGACTGGAACACGCGCAAGGTCCACAAGCTGACCAATGAACAGCAGCCCGGCTTTTCATGGGGCGTGGTGGCCTGGAGCAGCGACGATAAGACCATCTATGCCAGTCGGATCAATCCTCCCTTTACCGATGCCGATGTGTACCGTGTAGATGTTGCCACTGGAAAGACAGAGAACCTCACACCCCATCAAGGCTCGGCGCGCTACCTTGCTTCCTCGCTTTCTCCCGACGACTCAACGCTGCTCATGAGTTCCGATGCCAAGGGTGGATACATGAACATCGCCCTGCTGGACGTCGCAACCAGAAAAGTTAGTTGGGTTACAGATTTGAAATGGGAATCCTACTCCGGGAATTTTTCGCCCGACGGCAAGCGCTTTTCCTACATTGTCAATGAAGACGGGGTGACGGACGCGTTTCTCGTGGACCGTTCATCGAACGAGACAAAAAAAGTCGATCTCCCGCATGGGCTGAATTTCTACACCGGCAACCCCAACGAATTTGCGCCGCAAAGCGACCGTGTGATCATCTCTCACGAAGCCTCCAATCAACCCGGCGACCTCTGGGTTTACGATCTCGCAAATCATCATGCTGACCAACTGACGTTTTCTGCAATTGCCAGCTTGCTCGCAACGCCGCTTCCCCCATCCCAGATCGTTCACTATAAGAGCTTCGATGGAAAAATCATCACCGCGCTCCTTTGGATTCCGTTCAACCTGAAGCGCGACGGAAGCAATCCCGCAATCGTGCTGCCGCACGGCGGCCCCACCGGCCAGACCGTCGACTACTGGAACACGAATGTGGCTGCGCTCAGCTCACGGGGATATATCTGCATCGCACCCAACCCGCGCGGGTCCACTGGATATGGGCTCGATTTCCAAAAAGCCAACTTCCAGGATCTGGGCGGCGGCGACCTCAAAGACGAAATTGCCGGGGTCGAATTCCTCAAAGCCACGGGGTACGTTGATCCCAGGAAGATCGGCATTACTGGCGGGTCGTATGGCGGATTTATGACCCTGATGGCCATCGGCAAGTCGCCGGAGATCTGGGCGGCGGCCGTCGAAGAGTACGGCATTATCAATTGGTCCAGTATGCTGAAAAGCTCCGACCCCGGGTTGAACGAGTACCTGAAAGCGCTTCTCGGCAACCCTGATCAAAACCATAAAGTCTATGTTGACGATTCGCCCATCACTTACATCCGCAGCGAGAAAGCGCCGTTGCTTGTTTTGCAAGGCGACAACGATCCGCGCGTGCCCAAGGAGGAGGCGCAACAAGTCGTCGACATCCTTAAGGCTGAAGGTCGCGTTGTCGATGTTCACTACTATCCGAATGAGGGCCACGGATTCGTAAAGCGCGAAAACCAGATTGACTCTATCCGGCGCACGATCGCGTGGTTCGATCAGTACCTCAAGGGGAATCCACCCGCGCCTCCAGCCGCCCTGGCCGTCCAGTCAGGTCGGTGAATCAGCGTTGCTGGAGCGACCTGGTGCATGCGAAACCGGGGAAGCTCATGCAAACTCCGAGAGCGCCATCATCCATCAACAGATATCGCGGAAAAAGTCGGCTGAATTGCGTGCAAAATTGATCGAGGTCGTGATAGTTTCATCACCAGCCTGAGGTCAATCACGAAGACCGGGTTGAAGAACGGGCGTTCTCAGTGGTGGTTGATTCATCCGGCGTCCTTTTTTGAAAGCACTGAAAGGAAACCCTATGACAAATTGCGGCAGTTGCGGTGCAACCCTGACTGACGGGGCAGCTTCTTGCCCAAGCTGCGGCAAGCCGACAGGCTCGCAGCAGCCGGCTCCTGTCGCCGCCGAGAACTCAGCGAGCTCCGACTGGGCCCAGGTTCCCTCCTTGCCGGTCACGCCACCAGCCGGCGCGTCAGGCGACGGTTGGACGCCGGCCCCTTCGACCCCGACTGGAGTTCCATCCAGCGCATCAGCCTCCGCCTGGGCGCAGGTTCCCTCTCAGCCAGTCGCTCCGCCAGCCAGCGCGCAAGCCGACGGTTGGACGCCAGCCCCTCCGCCCCCGCCCGCAGTTCCAGTCAGCACGTCGGGCTCCGGCTGGTCGCAGGTTCCCACCCAGCCGGTCGCTCCGCCATCCAATTCGCCCGCTGGCGGATGGACGGCAACCCCTCCATCCTCGTCCGCAGCTTCGGCCAGCGGATCAGGCTCCGGCTGGTCACAGGTTCCCGCCCAGCCGGTCGCTCCGCCAACCAGTTCGCCCGCTGGCGGATGGACGGCACCCCCTCCGCCCCCGCCTGCGGCTTCAGCCAGCGCGTCGGGTCCCGGCTGGACGCCAACCTTTGCTCCGCCGCCCGCACCTCCGGGGAGTGGCCCCGGATCGTCGCAGGGAGCCGTGCCACCTGGGATGCCAGGCGCGATGCCAATGACATCCGCGCTGACATCGAACATCGCAGGCGCACTCGCCTACCTTCTGGGATTTATCACCGGAATTCTCTTCCTCGTGATGGAGCCGTTCAAAAGCGATCGTTTTGTTCGCTTTCACGCGTTTCAATCGATCCTTTTCAGCTTTGCCTATATTGTCATTCAAATCGCATGGAGGATCGTCTGGGGTCTGCTGCTCAACATCAGCGGGGCTCTATTCCTGATTGGAGCGCCGCTTCACCTGCTCATCTCCCTGGGACTCTTCCTCTATTGGCTCTATGTCATGTACCAGGCATACCAGCAGAAGGAGTACCGCATCCCGATCATTGGCGCTATCGCAGCGCAGCAGGCGGGATAGCAACAGCAGTCTGCCCGCGCCGGAACCGAAGAATTCTCCTGTAGGGAGAACTGGAAAAAGCCCAGGGCGCAGCCCTAGGTTCCTGTCGCAGCCTGCCCATGTCAACCCCTCTCAACCGCTGATTGGGGCCAAGCCCCTCAGAACAATCGCAAGAGAATCCGTCGCATTTTGCAGATTATTTCCGGTCCAGCGCTAGACTCAAACCAGGAACACCCCAACGCCAAGGCTTTCTCGTCCGTTTTCTACCCAACGCAGAGCCCCGATCGTCACGAAGCTGCGAAGAGGCAACCAAATGCCACCAAAACGCCCTAAAGTGCCGCTAAAATGCAGGCAAATACAGGCAAAAATGAGCAAAAATCACCGTATCAATTAATTATCTTGCTCAATCCAAAAGAGTTAATCCTGCTAACCCGAAAAACACGATTGCTTGCTGTGAAACTGTGAATGACACCGCTCACAGAAACTGTGAATCTGTGCCCTCGCGCCGGCATTTTCCTCGCATGGAATAAAAAGTTTTGTTCACCCTGCAGTCCTTACCGGTTGACCCGCTGACGCGCGACCCTCAGAATGGATACAGCGTTTCCTCACCCTGGGACAGGTTCCCTGGGAATTCCGATCCTGAGGTATCCATGCCCGCCTATCTGCTGCTGATTGCCGCCATTCTGAGCCGCGTTGTGCCCCATCCCGACTGGCTCAACTTCACCGCCGTGGGTGGCGCTCTGCTCTATTTCGGTGCGCGGCGCTCGTGGCGCGAGATGCTGGCCCCTCTGGCCGCTCTTATGGCGACAGACTATTGCCTCACCGTCTTCAGCTATCACTATGCGTTCCAGTGGCAGGCCTACGTCACGACTTGGGCGTGGTATCTAGCCGTCATGGCGCTGGGCTGGATCCTGCTCCATACGCGCACCACCTTTGTGCGAGTGGCCGCCGGTGTCGTGCTTGGACCCACTTCATTCTTCTTGGTCTCCAACTACGCGGTATGGGCCTCGGGCGGCATGTATCCTCGTACTCTTGCGGGTCTGGAAACCTGCTACGCCGCCGCCATCCCGTTCTATCGCAACGACTTGCTCTCCACTGCGCTTGTCGCCGGACTCGCCTTCGGCGTCCCGGTCCTGGTGCGCCGTCTGAAGGGTGTCGAGCCCCAGGTGGCCCTCGCCGGCAAGTAATTCTCGATCGGCCATTGGCCGTTGTCTGCTGACTAGAGCACACGGGTCCCGCTGCGTCGTTTTCTGAGCCACCACCACAAGAAGCCTGCCACCGCCAGCACTAACACCACAGCGACAACAGTGAGATCGTGGTGGGCCACGAGGTCCACCGCGCCTGGACCCAGTTTCAGTACCAGAAGGGCAAGCAGCAACCACCGCACCAGCCGGCCGCAGAAAACCGCCAGCATGTACGGCAAGACCCTCATTTCAAAAACTCCGGCAGCAAAGACGAAGATTTTCCATGGCGTGGGCGGAGGTAGCATGGAAGGAATCATGACCGCCAGAAACTCCTGCCGTTCAAAACGAAGACGCAGTTTCTCGAATCGCGCGCGGTTTACATGCTTCAACAGAAAAAGCTCTCCGCCCGCGCGTCCAATTCCGTAAGGAGCCAGCCCACCTACCGCCGAGCCCACCGATGCCATCAGGCAATACGCCCAGAAGTGGCCCTTGTCGTTCCACACCCACCCTGCGATGAACAGGTCCATCGGCACCGGAATCGACGAGGAGTCGAGCAGCGCGGCCGCGCCTGCGCCCCAAAAGCCCAACCTGGCCAGAAGCACGAGCGCAACCTTCCACTTGGCGATAATTCGTGCCAAAAACTCTTTCAAACGGGTCTCTTTCCGGCTGCTATAGCACTTTCGGAATTGGTGTAGTCCGGAACCACGCACTCAAGTGGCTTTTTTCTCAAGAAAAAGCCACCCTTCTCAGCTCTCAAAAAGTCTACGTGGATTCCGAAAGTGCTCTTAATCCGTCCATTCCAAAAGAATCATTGTACGGTCCTTGGATGAGCGACGCCGGGATTGCCTGTTGTCTCGAAGATGAGAGAATAGATGGGAAGGACGCGCAACGGATTTCAGGGGTGCGCCCCTGAAACTCCCGCTGGATGAATGCCGATCACCGAATCCAAAACCACCGTGAACGAGCCTGACGAGCCCACCGGAACCAGCCCGGAGACAGGCAGTCCCACCCCAAACGGCTCAAGCCTGCCGGACCGTGAACCGGACCGGCCCGTCATTTCCACCTCTCGTTGGATCGACTACAACACCCACGAACTCCTTGAGATGATCAGCGACCTCGAAGATGAGCGGCGTTGGGCTCGTCTGCGCGAAGGCATCTGGCTCGCCATCCTCATTCACGTACTGGTTCTTTCTGCAATCACCTGGATTCCAAAATACGTGTTCAAGGTTCCGGCAGTCATCGATCCTTTCGACGCCATCAAGCAGCGCAAGGACTTGAGCTACCTCGATCTGCCTCCCGATGCCCTGCGCAATATTCAACCCAAGGTCAAGATCAAGCCGGTCCCTGAAAGACCGCCGCAAGTCGACAAGAAGACGCTGGAAGCTATGAACAGGGCCACGCCTCCGCCGTTGCCAGTGCCCGAGAAGCAGCCAGACGTGCAGCCCACTGTTCAGCCACCGCCTGTCCCGCCCAAAGCGCAGTCGCAGTCTCAGTTTGAGGAGCCGAAGCCCCAGGCAGTCCCTGCACGACCCAACTTCGCCATGGATTCCCAGAACCCCGCCGACCAGTTGCGCGATGCCATGCGGGGCGCAGCGCGCAGTCCGGGGTCCGGATCCAGCAATCTGCCCTCCGGAGGAGGGCTGTCGAGGCATCCCGGCGCAGGCAGTGGCGGCGTTGAGATTCTCTCTGACCAGCAGGGGGTGGACTTCAATCCCTGGTTACAGCGCTGGTACTGGGAGACGGAACACACCTGGGATCCGCTGATTCCCGATGAAGTCAATGCTCCAATTCTCAAACAGGGGGCAGTCATCATCCGCTTCAAAGTGCTGCCCAATGGCCGCCTGATGGACGGCAGCATGGTTTTGGAAGGGCGTTCCGGCGACACTGGTCTAGACCGCGCTGCATGGGGAGCTTTGACGGGCTCTAACTACCCTCCGCTGCCCAGAGACTTTCACGGTCCGTATCTCGAGCTTCGCGCGGAGTTTCTCTATAACATGCAGCCCCGGTAAAAGACCGCGCCATCGCGCAGGGTGCGAACCACGGAAAACCCATTCATCAGAACAGCGTTTCAAGCGCTCAGATCGGCCGAAAGCTCGGTCGTTGGCAGAGCTGTCGACCCGGGCGTCGGCGGATCGAGTTTGGCCCCCGGGTGCAGGAAAATGCCGTCCTGCTCAAGAAGTGCGTCATAGACCGCGGTGTGGCGCCAGTGGCGGGCCAGTGCAAAGGCGCTCATGTTGGCGATCATCAGCGGCAACACCAGCCCATAGCCTCCGGTCATCTCAAAGATGATGAGGATGGAGGTCATCGGCGCGCGTACGACTCCTGCGAACACCGCGCCCATGCCGACCACGGCAAAGGCGCCGATGGAATCGGCGGAATGGTGGAATACGGCTAAGTCCAGGTAGCCCACCGCGCCGCCCAGCATTCCACCCATAAAGAGCGCGGGAGCAAATATTCCGCCCGCGCCTCCGCTGGAATAGGAAGTAACCGTGGCGGCGAGCTTGAGAACGCACAGGGCCGCCATCGCTCCAACAGTCAGGCCTGAAGCGCCCGTGAGGGCCATGGTGAGCGTCTTGTAGGGGTCTCCTGCAATGCCGTTCACATGAAAGAACAGGAGCGCCACCACAGCGAAACCGCCTGTGGCCGCGCCACCGATAGCCGGATGCACCCATTTGGGGACGGCTGTGAGCCTCTTGAACCACGCGCGCAGCCATAGCAGCGAGTCAGTGAACGCTACGGAGACAAGAGCCGCCAGCAGGCCGAGCAGCGCATACCAGATCAGCGACGAGTCATTGGCCAGCTCGTAATGCTTTGGCACATGAAAAATGGGATTGGAGCCGAGAACGCGATTCTCTACGACGGCGGCCAGAGCCGCGGCCACAATGACACCCGAGAGCATGGTCTGATCCAAATCGCCGATCAGCTCCTCCAGCGTAAACGTAACAGCGGCGATGGGCGCGTTGAAGGCTGCGGCGATGCCCGCCGCCATGCCCACCGAAGTCATTCTGCGGCTGTTTTTCGGGCTGAGACGGCCGAGGCGGGCCAGCATGTTGCTGACCCCGGCGCAGATGTGAACCGTTGGGCCTTCAACGCCAAGCGAACCCCCTGTTCCGAGTTGAATCACGCACAGTACAAACTTGCCCACAGTCTCCTTGACGGAGACATATCCTGAGCGCGTGACGAAGGCTACTTTTACCTGGGGGATGCCGCTGCCTGCCGCTGCCGGAACGACGTAGTAGAGTGCGATCCCCGTGACCAGACCGCCAAGCGCCGGGGTCAGGATCGTCCACCAAATCCAGGAATTGCCAGAGGCTGAAGTGGCGCGATTGATGAGCATCGCTTCCATCAAGCCGCAGCTTGCGTGAAAAGCCACTGCGGCCAGCCCGCACAATCCACCCGCAAGAATGGTGAAAATCAACAACCGCTGACGTTCATTCGGCAGCCGGTCCATCAGCCAGGTGACAAGACGATGATTAAGACCTGCCAAATCGATCCGATACGTCAATTTTGGCGACTTCTCAAGACTCGAAGGCTCCACATATTCAGTATAGAAGTTGCGTCGGTGATTCCCATTTGCCCGTTATTCCGAGCGATCCCCAGAATGAGAGAGGCAAGAGAGCCGAGGCTTGATCATTCGACCATCATCAAATTGGCGAGTGGCTGTGAAGTTTCAAGATGTCTAGT
>OBLU010006988.1_pt1 | contig 10030 bp, 8 predicted proteins | sample 1518681 | NCBI WGS metagenome assembly OBLU01 (sample SAMEA3539304, study PRJEB22396) | soil metagenome | biome: tundra; feature: field; material: soil | place: USA | collected 2010-05 | depth 0.15 m
CGAATTGATGAAGTACCTTTGAAACCTGCCCTCTGCTTGCAACGAGCAGAACAGGGGTATTGAGTGGACTGGGGAACGGCGTGCTTGCGGGAACCGGTGCTTTGAATTTTTGAGACCGCTCTTTGGCTCTTGTCGGTAAGTTGCAACAGAGGGGTTTTTTTCCGGCTTACTTCGTCAGAACTCGGATGGATCTCGCATATGGGATCCGGTATCGGTTGCGCTGGCGTTCATGGTGGAGGAAAGTTGGACGCGGGCCTCTCCAGGAATGGAACTGCAAGTAAGTATCCAGGCCAGTGTGCCGACGCTAGATCCAGGCCCGACTTGGGCAGACCGCTCCGGAACCGGCGGCTTCGACAGTCCTCACCTTCCGGTTTCCGGCGCGGTTGTTTTTTGGATCGCCCTAGTTTAATACAAGTAAAGCTAAGAATACAAGAATCCTAGGAATTCACGAAGTCGAGGAAGAAGGTTGCCGAGCCTCCTTACTTCGGATTCCACCAGTGCAGCCGCAGTTAGTAAAGAGATCAGCTTCCTTCTTCCTCGACTTCTTGAATTCTTGAATACCTTGTATTCTGGATGTTCATGCCTCTTGTCGTTTCGTTCGGCGAAACCATGCTGCGTCTCGCCCCTCCCGGATTCGAGCGCTTTCTTCAGTCCCCGCAGTTTGTCGCCACGTTTGGCGGAGGCGAGGCCAATGTCGCGGTGGCGCTGGCGGGATTCGGAAATCCTGCGCGATACATCACAGTATTACCTTCGAACAATCCCATCGCGGACGCGCTGGTGGGCGAGTTGCGGCGCTTCGGCGTGGACGCTTCCCAAGTTGTGCGGGCCCCGGGACGCATGGGGATCTATTTCGTCGAGACGGGCTCGAACCAACGGCCGTCGAAAGTGGTCTATGACCGCGAAAACTCCGCCATCGCACTGTCGAAGCCAGGCGACATCGATTGGGGGAAGGCCTTTGAGGGCGCCGGATGGTTTCACATCACGGGCATCACGCCAGCGCTGAGCCAGAGCGCCGCGGCGCTATCGATCGAAAGTATACAGGCCGCGCGCCAGGCCGGCCTCACGGTCTCTTGCGACCTCAATTTCCGCAAGAATCTTTGGAAATACGGGAAGACCGCGCAGCAGGTGATGAGCGATCTGTTCCGCATGGTCGATATCGGGATCGCGAACGAGGAAGACTGCCAGGCCGCGCTAGGCATTCACGCGGATGTGGACGTCTCCTCAGGCCAACTCAATGCCGACTCCTATCGCACGCTGGCCGAAAAAGTGTTGAGCGCTTATCCCGGCTTAAAGATGCTGGCCATCACGCTGCGTGAATCCAAAAGCGCGTCGCACAACGGCTGGTCGGCCTGTCTGCACGATCGGCGGGAGTTTATTCTGAGCCGGCATTACGAGATCACGCATATCGTAGATCGGGTGGGCGGAGGCGACAGCTTCGCCGGCGGCCTCATCTTTGGTCTTTTGAATCTAGCCACGCACGCCGACGCGCTGGAATTCGCCGTCGCCGCCTCATGCCTGAAGCATTCCATTCCAGGCGATTTCAGCCGCCTAAGCCGGGAGGAAGTCGACCAATTGATCAAGAGCGGCGGGTCGGGAAGGGTGCAGAGGTAGGGGCTGGGGGCTAGGGACTGGGGACTCTCGACCGCTCTCGCTGCTGCCTCCTGCCTCCTGCTGCCTGCCTCCTGCTTCCTGCCTCCTGCTTCCTGCCTTCTGAATTCTTCTATAATCGAAACAAGGCTCTACCAAATGCTCACCAGGGTACTTCTGAGCGGCTTTGTCGCTATTACGCTTTTTGCCCAGTCCCAGGCTCCGGCTTCGCAACCACCGGCTACCCAGCCGCCGCAGGAACCGCCGCCTATCAAAGTGCAGGTCAATGAAGTCATCGTGCCCATAACGGTGACCGATGAAAAGGGCCGTTTCGTGTCGGACCTGGACCAAAAGGATTTTCAGATTATGGACGAGGGCAAGGAACAAAGGATCGAGTTCTTTACCCGCGAACGCAACCAGCCGGTGGTGGTCGGCTTCCTGATCGACATGAGCAATGCCAGCCGGCTGCATTGGAAGAACTACAAAGACGCGGCCGTGGAACTGGTGCAAAACCTGATTCCCGGCGACAACCCGAAATTCAGCGGTTATCTGATTTCCTACGCCAACGACGCCGAACTGGCGGTAAATACCACCACCGATCCCGAGCCGATGGTCCAGAAGCTGGAGAAATTGAAACCGAGCGGCGGCTCTGCTTTGTACGATGCAATCTATATGGCCTGCACCAGCCGGAAGCTGATTGAGGGTGAGCCGATCCAGCCGCGGCGGGTGCTGGTCATCATCGGCGATGGTCACGACAATGCCAGCAAGAAGACGCTCGACCAAGCGCTCGAGATCGCGCAGAGGAATCTGATAACCATTTACGGAGTCAGTACAGTGGCGTGGGGTTTCGACAACCTCGACGCCAAGAACCTGACCCGCTTGGCCGAGGAGACAGGCGGCCGCGTGGAGTACCCGCTGGAGGGTGTTTATTCGGACGTCTCGGGGTACCTGTCGCAACCGTCCGATGACGGCAACTACGCCCTGAAAGTCGGCACCGGGGCCTACACATCGCAGTTGGCCAATGGAATGTACCGCGCCATTGAAGCCGTGGCGGGCGAGATAACCACTCAGTACATCATTCGCTACATCCCGGACGAGGTGGACGCGAAGCACGCGTTCCGCAATATTGTGGTGCGGGTAAATCTGGCGAACGTCAAAGTACGGGCCAGGAAGGGGTACTATCCCTTTGCGCCTTGAAATGCAATCGCTTAAGCCACGGATGAACACGGATGCACACGGATCAACGGAAATCTGTGTGCATCCGTGTTCATCCGTGGCCAAATTCAGTCGATAAGCGAAGTAACCATGTCTGCCGCTACTGCCCTCGGAACTCGCCTTGGTAAATACTCGATCTTGCAGGCCGAGCTCGCGGGTCATGACTTGGTGAACCTGGGAGTGTTGTTGCAGGATCCGCAGACTGATTCGCTGCGGCTGCGATTGCGGCGCGATCTGGAACTCCTGGCGCCGGAAGATGAGCTGGACTATTTCGAACTTCTGGCGGACGATCTTTCGCGGAAAGCAGACGAGCTCGGATCGGAAAAACTCTTCGAGTATCTCGAAGAGAACCTATCGGGAACGCTACGGATCACGGATCGCGAAACGGTTCTGGTGGAAGACTTCGACCGCGCCGTGGACCGCCTGTACCGCAAGCATGTCCCGAGTAAAGTGCTCGAGTTCCGGACCCACCTGCCTCGCTATTCGCTCCGTGCGGCCGCTGGAAAATTTCTGGACAACGAAGAGATCGTGGAACAAGGCTGGATCGAGGCTCCCGGAAACATGCAACATCTTTATCCGGACATGTTTGTGGCCGAAATTGTCGGGAAATCGATGGAACCGCTTATTCCGGATGGCAGCCTGTGCGTTTTCCGCGCTGGTGCCGTTGGAAGCAGAGCCGGCCGGCTGGTCCTGGCCGAAGATCGCGAAGCCAATGCTTACGCGGTGAAGCGTTACAAGAGCGAAAAAACGAAAGGCGAAGAATGGCAGCACAACTGGATTCGCCTGGAACCACTGAATCCCGCACACGACGCCTGGCTTCTCAAGCCGGATGAAGAACGATACCGGATCATCGCGGAGTTCGTGCGCGTGCTGGACTGATTTGTTTTGGCCACGGATACACACGGATGCACACAGATAAGAAGTTTTTTATCCGTGTCCATCCGTGTGTATCCGTGGCCAATCATGCCTTCGCCGCTAGCTGTCGCAGAACATACGGAAGTATCCCGCCGTTTCGGTAATACTCGGCTTCCATCGGAGTATCGATCCTCACGACAACCTCAAAGCTCTTGTCACCCGCCCGCACACGCGCTCGCGATCCGGACTCAATCGCCTGCGGGATGTCTTCGATCGCGTAGCGCTCAAAGCCTGTCAGTCCCAGCGTCTCTCGATTTTCGCCTGGCAAAAATTGCAGCGGCAGCACGCCCATCCCCACCAGGTTCGAGCGGTGAATGCGCTCGAAGCTTTCGGCGATTACCGCGCGCACGCCCAGCAGAAGCGTGCCCTTGGCGGCCCAATCGCGCGAGGAACCGGAGCCGTACTCTTTGCCAGCAATGATGAGTAGCGGAGTGCCCTCGCTTTGATAGCGCACGGAGGCATCGTAGATGAACATCTTCTCGCCGGTCGCGACATGCGTGGTCCAGCCGCCTTCGGTGCCGGGTGCCATCATGTTGCGCAGTCGAATGTTGGCCAGCGTTCCGCGCACCATTACTTCGTGATTGCCGCGTCGTGCGCCGTACGAATTGAAATCCGCGGGCTTCACGCCGCGCTCGATCAGAAATTTTCCGGCCGGGCTGTCGGCTGGGATAGAACCGGCCGGCGAGATGTGGTCGGTGGTGACAGAATCACCCAGAAGCGCAAGGACGTTGAGACCAGCTAGATCGCGCACCGAAGTTGCCGGGTCCGCCATGTTCTCGAAATAGGGCGGCTTCCGGATGTAAGTGGAGCTATCGTTCCATTCGTACAAATCGCCGTCCGGCACTTTAACAGTCTTCCAGCGCTGGTCACCCTCGAAAACCTCGGAGTATTCTTTGTGGAACATCTCGCTCCGGACGGACCGCTTCACCACCGCGCTCACTTCCTCGGGGCTCGGCCAGATGTCTTTGAGATACACATTCTTTCCGGATTGGTCCGCGCCGATCGGATCGTTCTGCAAATCAATGTCGACGCGGCCAGCCAATGCGTAGGCCACTACCAGAGGCGGCGAAGCGAGGTAGTTCGCGCGCACCAGCGAATTGATGCGCCCCTCGAAGTTGCGATTTCCGCTGAGCACCGCCGCCACCACGAGTTTTTCCTTCTGCACCGCGTCGGCCACTGCATCCGGCAGCGGGCCGCTGTTTCCGATGCAGGTGGTGCAGCCGTAGCCGACCAGGTGGAATTGCAACTTTTCGAGGTACGGTGTCAGGCCCGCGTCGTCCAGATAATCGGTAACAACTTTGGAACCGGGCGCGAGGCTCGTCTTTACCCAAGGCTGGGTCTTCAGCCCTTTTTCGACAGCTTTCTTCGCGAGCAATCCCGCGGCTACCATCACGGAAGGGTTGGAAGTGTTGGTGCAACTGGTGATGGCGGCGATGACGACCGAGCCGTCCTGAATGGTGGCCGTCGAACCGTTGACGCCGATGGAGGCCGTGCGCGGCGCGGCGGTTAGAGACGCGAGAAAATTCGCTTTGACGTCGGGCAGGTTGATGCGATCCTGCGGACGCTTCGGTCCCGCGAGCGACGGTACTACTTCGGAAAGATCCAATTCCAAAGTGTCGGAGTAATCCGGCTCCGGAGAATCTTCGGAAAGGAACAGCCCCTGGGCCTTCGAATAAGCCTCCACCAACGCGACCAATTCGGGCGGGCGATTTGTGAGCCGCAGATAATCGAGTGTTTGATGATCGATGGGGAAAAAGCCGATGGTCGCGCCGTACTCGGGCGCCATGTTGCCGATAGTGGCGCGGTCAGCCAGGCTCAATGCTGCCACGCCATTTCCGTAAAACTCGACGAACTTTCCGACGACGCCTTTTTTGCGCAGCATTTGCGTCACGGTCAGCACCAGATCGGTGGCCGTGGAACCTGACGGCAACCGGCCCTTCAACTTGAATCCCACCACCTCGGGCAGCAGCATGGAGATGGGCTGGCCCAGCATGCAGGCCTCGGCTTCGATTCCTCCCACGCCCCAGCCGACCACGCCCAGTCCGTTGATCATAGTGGTGTGCGAGTCGGTGCCAACCAGCGTGTCGGGATAGGCGAGCGCGGGCGAATGGCGCCGGTCGGTGAAAACCGCCGAAGCCAGATATTCCAAATTCACCTGGTGGCAGATTCCTGTATCGGGCGGCACCACGCGGAAATCCTGAAACGCTTTCTGACCCCAGCGCAAAAAGGCATAGCGCTCGCCGTTGCGCTGAAACTCGAGCAGCGCGTTTATGCTGAACGAATCTTTTGTGCCGAACTGATCCACTTGCACGGAATGATCGATCACCAGGTCGGCGGGAATCAAGGGATTCGCGAGCTTGGGATCGGCGCCCATGTCGCGCAGGGCGTCGCGCATGGCGGCGATGTCCACCACGCAAGGAACTCCGGTGAAGTCCTGCAACAGCACGCGCGCCGGCCGGAAGTTGATTTCCTGCGCCGGGGCGCCGATCTTCCATTGGGCGGCGTATTCAATATCGGAGGGCTTTACGGTGCGCCCGTCTTCCATGCGCAACAGGTTCTCGATCAGAATCTTGATGGAGTTGGGAATCCGGGAGATGTTAGCGATGCCCTTTTTTTCCAGGGCTTCGAGCGAGTAGAAGCGATATTGATTACTCCCTACGGCGAGAGTGGATGCTGATCCAAAACTATTCTTGTTCACATCTTCATTGTAGTAACAACAACGCGTTTCTCGTTTCTCGTTTCTCGTTGGGTGCGATCCCGAATTACTTGAGATATGCTCGCAAGGCAGTAACTAGATCGTCGGCGGCGCGGGTCTGCTCATTGGTTACGGACTTTGCTGGATCGAGGATGTGAAACCGGATATGACCCTCGATCACCTCGGCCATCAGGGCGTCCATCGCGCCGCGGCAAGCCGAGATATTATGCAGCACGTCGGAACATTCGGCGTCCTGGTTCAAGGTTCTTCCAATCGCCTCCACCTGGCCTTGATGCGGCGGACGCGATTCAGCAGCTTTTTCGGGTATATGCTGGGTTTGGGACGGTGCGTTGGTCATTCGCGATTTGACCGCCAGTTTACCATCAACCACCCGGCACGCTCAGGCCTCGCGGAGGTGAGAGAAATGCTTCAGCTCACAGTTCGCATGATTCGCACGGTTGTTCGGATCGTAGATCAAGTCCTCAAGACGGACTTGCCAATGGATATTTGGATGGACTCCGTGCCCTTTGAGGAACGCAGATAAACAAACTTTTGAACTATGCATCCGGCCGCGCCGCCGCGTATCATTCAAATTGGCGCAAAGCTCACGCAGTTAAATGTTACAAATCAGCGACAAGGAGGAGCCGGCCATGACGACAAGAATGCATTACCGGGACGAACTGGAATTAGTTCGCCAACACCTGATCGAGATGGGTGAGACAACCATCCATGTTTACTCCGAAGCGCTGGTAGGAATCGGCAAGTGCGATCGTGAGGCGGCCGAGCGGGCCCAGGAGCTGGAGACGCAAAATGATCATCAGAATCGAATGATTCACGAAGAGTGTCTGAGCCTGATCACTCTACAGGCGCCTGTGGCCCGTGACGCCCGCCTGGTGACATCGATCCTGGATGCGATTGTCGATCTGGAGTTGATTGCGGACTATGCGAACGAGATCGCGGCGCTTAGTCTGGAGATGACGCGCCGGCCTATGTCCCAGATCCTGGCCCAGGTTTCGGAGACGGGCGCCAAGATCGGAGACATGCTGGCCGTGGCGATCGAGAGTTGGCGTAAGGAGGATCGCGATCTTGGTCTATCGGTCCGGCCTCGCGAAGCTGCCGTTCGCGCTGAGCTGCAGAATCTTTACGAAAAACTGTCCAAGCTGATGGTTACGCCGGGAGATGGCGCGCTCTACGTAACTTTGCTGCTGATAGCAAGGCATCTGGAGCGCATCATGCGCCACTCGGTGAGCGTGGCAGAGCAGGCCGCCGCGGCCGCTCCGCTGACGCAATCCAGCTAAGTCTTGAGCACTTAGTTTTCCCAAAAGTGGGGATTCTGCATCGTAGTAGGGCGGACCCCCTGGTCCGCGCGGGTCCCCCTGGACCCGCTCTTCGCCAACGGAATCAGCTTTCTTCAAAACCGGCAAGCCGACGAGGGCGTCGGCTGCGGTCCAGGGGGACCGCCCCACTTAAGAACACGTCTAGGTTTTGGCGCGCGCGTAATAACCGTCGCGAGTCTGCACGATAAGCTCATTTTTCTTGGTGGTGAGCTCGATCTTGTGGTAACCCCCAGCGGTGTCCGCATGGTCGGAAGCGTATCCAATGCTGTATTGATTGCGGAGTTCCTCTTGGATTTGATCGTAGATTTTCTCGATTGGCTCTTTCTTCGAGACTTCGAAGAACCCTCCTCCGGTCTCCCGGGCCAACCGCTGGAGAACCGGCTTGCCATCGGTACGAGAGCCTTGCCGGCCGCCGGGATAACCGCCGCCGCGTCGGCCTCCGCCAAAACCGCCATGACCCATGGGTCCATACGCGTCCGAGTCAGCGAACAGAATTGAGTACACCAAGGTATCGGCGCGCTGGGCAGATTCGATGGCGCTGGATAGCGTGACTTTGCTGCCGTTGTCCACGCCGTCCGTCAGTACAATCACAGCTTTTCGGCCGCTCTGCTTTTTCATGAGTTCGTCGGATGCCAGAAGGACCGAGTCATATAACGACGTGCCGCCTCCGTGATGACCGCCATGCCCTCCGCGCCCGCCTCCACCGTACCCACCGCCACCTCCGGACCTACGATCCTGCTCGGGTGACTCCAGCCGCCCCAGCGCCGCCTCCAGTTTCTTCCGCGACGGAGTAAGATCTTCGAGCAGCTCTACCTCCCGATCGAAGTGAATCAGGAACGCCTGGTCCTTGTCCTCGCGCAGAACCTGATCGAGGAATCGATAGCTGGCGTCGCGTTCCTTCCCTAACACCCGCCGCTGGCTCATGCTGGTGTCCACCAGCAGGCCGAGCGTCAGGGGAAGGCCGGATTCCTGAGAGAAATAGCGAATGGCCTGTGGCCGGCCGTCTTCGGCCAACGTGAAATCATCCTTTGTGAGATTGCGAACAATCTGTCCTTTCTTATCCCTCACTGTGGCAAACACGTTGACGACATTGACGTCGGTGGAGAAAGTTGTGTCCTTTTGGGCGCGTAACAACTGATGGGCTAACAGAAACGAGCCCAGCAGATGCCTCCTGGAAATTGTGTCTTCCATGATCCTGAAAGAACGATGCGGTGTCTAATACCTAAGTTACACTCAAATACAAGAATCCATTAGTGGGCCGGTTTGGTTGTGGGGCAGGATGGAATCCTGCGCGCGGGTTGTTAACCCGCGCAGTTTGCGCCGATTGCCAATCGGCGCGCAGGTTAACAACCTGCCCTACTGAGAATCCAGGAGGACGCTTGAAGCAAATCGCTGTATTTACCTCGTTTTTCTGTTTGTCCTTAGCGCCCGCACAGGACAAAATGCTGCCGCTGAACAAGGATCTGCCGACCATCGAGAATACCTGGGATATTCACTATAGCGACCTGGAGCCTGTGCTCAAGAGCCGCCTGGCCGAAGCTCCCGATTCGCTCGAAATCCTGGATGAGCTAGCTCGCGTTTACCGCAGCCAGGCGAAATACGAGCCAGCCGCGGAGCTCTACCGGCATGCGCTTGAATTGCGGGAAGCCGCTTCCGGGCGGGCGAGCATCGACCTGGTTCCTACCCTCGAAAATCTGGCACGCGTGGATCAGTTGCTTCGCAAACTGGACGAAGCCGAGACGTTGCTGGCTCGCGCCATCGCGATTCGCGAAGCGTCCCAGGGGCCGGATGATCCCCAAGTCGCCTCTGCGTACAGCGCGCTCGCGCGGTTGTTCCTAGTGGAACATAAATTCCTCGAAGCCGAGCCTTTGTACACGCGCGCGCTGCAGATTAATGAGACCAACTACGGGCCCGCCGATCCAAGGTTGTGTTCTTCGCTCGACAATCTTGCGTCCACGTATCGGGAAGAGACCAAGTTCGCGCAGGCGGAGCCGCTGCTCCGGCGATCGCTCATTATTCGCGATACCGCATCCGGACCGGTTCACCCGGAAGTGGCGAACTCGCTCGATAGTCTGGCGTCGCTCTATTACGCGCAGAAACGTTTTGGCGACGCGCAGCTTTTGTACGAGCGTTCGCTGGGAATTTGGATGACGCTGCTGGGTCCGAATCATCCCGTGGTTGCCACCAGCCTGGACAACCTCGCCGTGGTTTATGCCATGGAGCAGCGCTACCAGGAAGCGGAGCAACTCTACAAACGTTCGCTTGAGATCCGCGATACAGA
>OBLU010006990.1_pt1 | contig 10029 bp, 16 predicted proteins | sample 1518681 | NCBI WGS metagenome assembly OBLU01 (sample SAMEA3539304, study PRJEB22396) | soil metagenome | biome: tundra; feature: field; material: soil | place: USA | collected 2010-05 | depth 0.15 m
TGCCAGCAACGATCACTCACCGTCCCCGCCAGCCGCCGACCTTGCAGGCACCCTGAGTACTTACGAGCGATGCTGGAAGCATCCGGCTCCGGTGCGGATGCTGATCCCCGGTGCCTTGGGCAATCGCACTCAAGCTCCGCTATCGCCTCGATCAAGCGCTCAGGTGAGTCGGCATTGACACATGCTGTCTGCTCACCGACACGCCGGGCGCACCAAATGTAGTGAGGTTTGGGGTAGAGATTCCGAACGGTCCAAAGCTCGAACCTGCCCGCGTATCTCGGGCGCAGCGAGGCTAGCTGCTTCGCCGCAATCGGCGACGGCGCGTGTCCCGTCTGGGACACCTGCCCCACAACTCCCGCCCCGGTTACGGGAACGCGGCGAACACCTGGTCGGCTCGCCGTCGGCCAGGTCGGGTCTGTCGTAGCCTCCTCCGCCGCCGAGATAATCGTCGCGGCTGGTGCCGCGCCGGACGCACAACATGGCGCTGGCGAGAGCGACCGGCCCGTTGACGGCGGCGTGAGTTACTACCTCGACTTGGCAAGTAGCCGTCCTAGCCTGGTCGGCCGCGCGGCGCGTATGGAGCCGGTCGAGAGCCCACTCAATCAAAAGCTCCCCGTCCTCCTGGGTCCGCCTTTCGCGGACGAACTCCATATGTGTCCGCGTCTCAGCCCCGATCACGCGTCCACGTCCAGGCGCTCACGCAGAAGATGTCTACGGACCCCGAGGAAGCCTGGCGCATGGGCGCGGAACTGCGCGATGCCATCCTCGCGCTCGGATACAAGCTTCACGGTACGTGCAACATCGGAGTCGTCTCGGACATCGGCCCGGAGGACCCCGCCGGACCTGCCTGGCAGTTGCCTATCTGCGGCTGGCGCGGCTACGTAAGTCTGGTCATGAGGCCCTCGCTCTAACCCCTGGGCGACCGTAACAGGGCAATGAACCGGAGGGAACTCTTATTGCCGGGTTAAGGCAAAGAGCACCCTCCGGTTCACTGCATTTTGGATATAAGGGTTGCGGCTTTAAGGAACGGGCCACTCCCGCCATCGTCAGGAGAGCAGCGATGAGGATGGGTAGCAGGTCGCGGACGTTGCCTTGGGCGGCGGCCTGGACCTGAATCAAGATGGTAGTGAAGCTAAGCGCCACCATCACCGGAGTCAGCCCTGATGACGGCTTCGGCCCCGCCGGACTCGGATCGGAATCGTAGTGTTGAATATATGACATAAAACCTTCCCTCGGACTTGAACTATCTCTAGCCTCATCCGAGGGAGGCTCCCTAGCCGGTGCTGTTCTGGCTAATTGGTGGTCTGGCTAACTAGCTCGATCGTCAGGAGCCGTAGCATCTGCGCTCGGGACTGTCCGGCCTGCGGAGCTGCTTCGAGTCTCACACATCATGTGCTCCGCGAGTAGCGTCAACAATCCGCGACGGAGACGGGGATGCTTCCTCCATTGATCGTATGAGTAGTCCAGGCCGAGGAGCTTCATCACGCGGTACTGGCGAATCGGAGCCTTCAGGTGTCCCTGCTCTAGCCCTAGCTCAAGCGTGAACGCCCGCTGTAGGGTCTGGGGGTCCGTACTGCCTGCCTAGAAACTCCTGAGGCCCGTCGAACGATCTGACGGCCTCACGGAGGTAACGGGCAACGATGCAACCGGCGGTCGTGGGCGACAGGTCCGGGTCAACCTCGGACAGCTGGCCCAGCGTGGCCTTCGTGGCGCAGCGGCGGGGATCTGCGCCCCAGCCGACTAGGCGGACCAACTCGTCTGCTAGCAACTCAACAGTGTGACCGAACGTGGACATGCGGTGTCTCCTCGACACCGACTCACGGGACGGTCCTTAGTTAACTACTGACCTGGAGAGCGTACCATGCCCAGCTAACCGTCACCCCGGCTGATACCGCTCGGGGCGACACGTCACGACTCCTTCTTCTGCGCGGCGTCGAGCCACATTCGGATTCCCTGGCGCACAGCGGCAGCGACAGAAACACCCTGCCGCCGGGCCGCTTCTTGTAGCTCGGCCAGGAACTCCGGCGTCACCTGGATGGCTGGCAACCTCACGCTCAGACCGAGGCTGCTGGGCTTCCTCCTGGGCGGCTTCTCCTCATCCGGCACGGCAGGAACCCTAGCAGTGGCCGCTCCTACGGGAGTGTCAACGCGCCTGAAGACTCCCTCTTTTTCGTACCTTCCCGACCTGCACGGATCTCTCGCAGACTATTGGTCCGTCAACCTGATAACCATGTGATTTCCAGGTGGAAAACCACATAGACTGATCGCATGCCCGCGACGAAGAACCCGCAGCTCAAGGTCACTATCACCCGCGATGACGGCACCGTGGTCACCACGGCAACCGGCGAGTGGAAGGCCCTCCGCCTCTGGGCGGCCCGCTGGTCGCGCCAGGGCTACACCGTCGCAAGGAAGAGGTGATACCGGTCACGACGAAGCGCCTCAGCCCGCTGGAGTTCGACACCGAGCTGGCCGCCCTGTACCTCAAGGCCCAGCAGCTGGGCGACGACCGCGCTCGCCTGATCAACAAGCTGCACTTCGTGGCGGGTGACAAGAAGGTCGGCACCTACGGCAAGCGCGTGTGGGCCAAGACCCTGGAGGAGGTCATCGCCCTGCTGGAGCACGAGCGCCGGGGACACGACGTGATTGCCGAGCTGGCCACCGTGGACGCGGCGGACGCCGCCCTCAAGGCCGGGATCGATGTCCAGAACGAGATCTACCGGGCCGCCCCGTGGAGCCGGTTCATCCTGTGTCTCTCCCACGGCGGGCACATCCACAACGCGGTCGGGTGCTCGACCCTGCGATACGACACCGCCGTCGAGTGGCACCCGGAGCTGTCCGGCCTGAGCGTCGAGGAGGCCGTCAAGGCCCTCGGCCCGACCTTGTGCAGCGTGTGCTTCCCCTCCGCGCCGGTTGAGTGGAGGCGCAAGAGGAGCGACGTCGAGCGCGAGGCCAAGGCTGGCGAGCGTGCCGCCAAGGCTGAGGCCAAGTTCATCAAGAACCTGCGGCCGGAGGAGCAGTTCCGGGACTACAGCAAGGGCCGGGTCACCACCGTGGCCGGGGCTAAGCAGGCGCTGCGCGACGAGGTCGAGTTCCGGGACTACTTCGGCCACGGCAAGCATCCCTTCCACGCCGACTCCGTCAAGGCCGCCGAGCAGGCCACCAAGGTGCTCCTGGCCCGTGGCGTCAGCCAGACCGAAATCGACACCATCATCGAGCGGGCCATCGTGAAGAACCGCAAGGACGGGGCGAACATCTGATGTCACTCGGAAGCCAAGACCCAGACGACCTGATGGCCACCGACGCCTCCAGCCGCATGATCTGCGGAAAGTGCAAGCCCCCTCACTCCTACGTCGCTCAGGTCCGCCATTGCTACGGCCTGCCGGACCTCACGGTCTGGCCGTGCTCCTGGCTGATGGAGGGCCGGGACGAGGACGGCGTGACCTACTACGACTGCGGTGCACCGACCCGGTTCCGCGCCGACGGCACCGGCTACGACTGCAACCTCGGCCACGAGCACACCTACGCCGAGGCCCGCCAGGCGCAGGGATGGGACTACGCCGAGGACGCCGAGGAGGCCAAGCGGCTTGCCCGCCTCGGAGTCGAGCCGCGCGAGCTGGACGGGCACGTGTGGGTCGCATGATCCACCTCATCGCCTTGACCAACGGCAGCGTCCCCACCCGCACCACCAGCTGAAGGAAGACCATGACCAGCACCTCACCAAATACCTCGGCGGGAACTCCTGCGCGCCGGTCCAAGTCGGGTCCCCTGCCAGCCTGCTCGCAGTCGTCCCGGATCTGCTCGGGTTCATCCCGGACAGCAGCCTGGTCTTGATCGGCACCGAGCCGCCGCACGGCCGGGTCAAGCTGACGCTCCGCTACGACCTGCCCGAGCCGCCGGACGCCACCCTCGCGGCGGAGATGATCCAGCACGCTGCGGAGGTCTTCGCAGCGCAGCGAGTCGAGACCGTCGTGGCTATCGGATATGGCCCCGGCCAGCTCGTCGCCCCGGTCGCCGAGGCGATCCGCATGAGCGCATCTATCCATGTCGCGGAGATCCTTCGGGTCGAGGACGGCCGGTACTGGTCCTACCTATGCGGCGATGAGGACTGCTGCCCGGCCGAGGGAACACCGTTCGACACCGGCCATCCGGCCGCCGCCCTGACAAGCGAAGGCCGGGTGCTGGCCGACCGCGACGAACTCGCTGCCACGGTTGCTGCGGTCGGCGGGGAAGCCGGTGAGTCGATGCGCCGTGCGACCCGCCGCGCTGAGGAGCGTACCGCCGGGCTGGTCACGCAGGCTGCGAGTCCCGACCGGCCTGCCCGCTTCACCGCGAGCGGCCTGGGCGCGGTCGCCAAGGTCATCGACCGGTACCGCCGGGGTGACCGGCCCGCCACCGACCAGGAGGCGGCCTGGCTGACGGTCGTGCTGCGTGACCTGCGGGTCCGTGACGACACCTGGGCTCGGATGGACCCCGGACACCAGCAGGCGCACCTACGCCTGTGGACCGATCTCACCTGCCGGGCGCGGCCGGGGTACGTGCCCGCGCCAGCGTCGCTGCTGGCCTTCGTCGCCTGGCAGTCCGGCAACGGCGCGCTCGCCAACGTCGCTCTTGATCGGGCGCTGGCCGATGACCCGCAGTACTCGATGGCGGTGCTGCTGCGCCAGGTGATCGGGAGCGGCGTCCCGCCCTCGATGGCCAGGCTGCCAATGACCCCAGAAGAGGTCGCCGCCAGCTACGACGATCTGGAAAACGACACCCTGGCAGAGCAGTCATGACGCGGAGAAGCGGCCGAGAAGGAGAACGGGCTGATGACCACGAACGGCTCAGGCATGCCTCCTGATGCCGATCCTGCCGCACGCCGGACGCCATCATCCATCAACTACGCAACCCGCTAACCAGACCAGGAGAACATCGAAATGAAATACACAGTCCGATGGAATTGGCCGGAGACCACCAGCGTGTACCCGAATACCACCACTGAGGTCGAGGCCAAGAATGTCCCAGAGGCCATCGAGACGCTGAAGGTCAAGCTCGCCGTAGAGCTGCCTTTGTCGCCTGTGTCCAGGGTCGTCGTCGAGGAAGTACGCCTGGTGGAGTCGATATGAGTATCCCGGCTGCCGAGACGGTGCGAGCGAGGTCAGTGGCCCGCGCGGCTGTCGCCGACGGTCTGCCGAGGATCGCCGCCCGCGAGCTGCTGAAGTACGCGGTGACGACGGCGATCCTCAGCCCGTACGGCGGCGGGCTCCTGGACGTCCGGCGCGCGGTCCTGATCGATGGCTCGGACTTCACTCGGGCGGACGGCAAGGCAGGCACGATGATCATCATGACGGCCGGGGAGTTCGACATGGTCATCGAGAACGTCGGCGGGCTTGACGCCCTCAAGGAAAAGCTCGGGCACGACTTCGCTGTCTACGACGGAAGGAAGCTGCTCTGATGACCGCCGACATAGATTTCCAGGACGATCAGGACGACGACCCTGGCGAGGACGCCTATTCAGAAAGGCACAGCGAGATCGACCCGTCGTCCGAGCTGCTGATCTGCCAGGACCCCGATTACGGGCTCGCCAGCAACGCGGAAGGGCCTGTCTACGAGGGACCGAAGGACGAGCCCATCTGGGCGCTCTTCATAAATGACGAGGACGGCGACTATTTCGAAGAATGGAGCATGCTGCGCCTGGGCACCGACCTGACTTACCAGGGCGCAATAGACCCGGCCGAAACGCTGGGCCTTTACGGCCGGATCATCGGATTCAGGGGTCCTGATGAGTAATTCGACCCGCAAGGTCGGCCGGACCACGGTCTACTTCGACAGCCATGGTGACCCGTACCGCTTCATCCGGGATGGCCACGACGTCATCTGCGTCTGCGACGCCGAGACCGGCCTGCTCTGCCAGTATCACGCGGCGCGGGTCGTCCCCGACGTGCTGGCACAGCTCGATCAAGTGCTGGGGGAGGTCGAGCAGCGCGAGGTCCAGGGCCACTGGGAGCCCTCGCCGACCAGGTTCGGCGTCGTTCGCTGGCATCCCCTTCCCGGCGCTGAGCAGCCGAACGAGACGTCATGACTCACCACGAGGTGTCCGACTGGGATCTGTCGGATGACGAGGTCATGGCGTTGTCCAGGGAAGTCGTCGGCTGGGCCGATCAGGTGTTCGCCGCCCACCCGCCGATCCGCAAGGGCGCTGCCCTGGACTGGGCGCAAGAGCTTATCGACCTCCGCGATGAAGTGGACCGCGTGATTTTCTGGCACGCGGTCGTAAGGTCTTAGTCTTCTAGCTACTAAGGATCTCCCGGACAAACGCCGGACCCGTTGGAGACTGTAACCGGCCCCTAGCCACGTGCTTCCAAGGGGTAGGGTACCGATGTGGGGGATTCCTGGCTTCAGCGCGCTGGGGTGAAAGACTCTCTGCGACTCATTCCCCTGGCTTTGCTGATCACTCTCGGCGCTGGTGTCTGGGCGTGGATGCTGGCATCCGGCCAGTTCGCTCCAGCGCCCGTCATTGCTGATCCTGGGACTATAGCAGTCGTCCTCGACACCGGCGTTTCTGTGACAGAGGCCCCTATCACGGTCGATGTTCAATACAGCGCGTCTATCAGCCAGCGCGCCACCAACACCACAATTTCGTTCGGGCAACAAAGCGGGCCTGGGAAGACAAGTACGCCCCCGACGATCATGGTCCTCCTGTGCGGCGCGGCTACCCAGAATCCGCGCTATACCAATAACCGGGGCCACATGGTGAGCTGGCATCAGGCCGCATTTCTTGATGGTTCATATTTTTCGCAAATTGGGTACATGGGCCTATGCCTGTACACAACTGTTCCGCTGGCAGCCGACGATATAGGGGGTTACCGGTCAGCGTTGCTGATGGGATATTCTGGTCCATCCCCAAGCCAGGTATCCGGTGCTGGAGTTATCTACGCCTGGCCGGGTGTCGTTACCATGCCCGGCCTGGCTGTCGGAGGATTCATGATCCGCACCCTACCAGAAAGCTCTACTCTCGCAGTGAATTTGAGCGATCCCCCTGCGGATTTGTCAAATGTTGTCGCGAGCCCTCAGCTGGCTAACTCGGGAGTCCTCCAATGGCAGGGACCGTTTTTCGGGAGCACTCCACTGGCGAGCCAGTACAGAATCTCCGCTAGTCTCATGAACCGTCAGGCTACCGGGCAACGTAGCATCTTCATTGCAGGAGCCCTCGTCGGCGTTGGCGGAGGCAGTGTCATCTGGCTCCTACAACTGCTTTCGACGCTCGTACTAGCCATCATTAAGCATCCGCCTGCTAAGGAAATCCGGTCGCAAGCAGTCATCAGGATGTACCTGGCTATACAACTGCCCGCAGTGAGGAACAACGTTGGCCGAAGAGAACAAACAAAAAGGCGACCTAGGCTGAGACCAACTAGGCCGAGGCGACCGAAATAAATGTACGGACGGAGCGAGATAGGCTCTCGTCCGTAGATCATCTCTTTACCACCTAGTAAGGCAGCCGCACTTTGCTAGCTGGCCGGGGCATAGTCCCGCTTTAGTCGCAAAAATTAGGCGGTCGCGGCTTCGCGCCTGACTCGTTCCGCCTCGACGACCTCGACTATCCGACCGAATATCAAGGCGTCGGCGGCCGAGCACATGGTGGCAATCATCACTGGCGCATTAGTGAGCCTGCTCGCCGCGCTACCTCCGGCCGTCCAGCACGAGCCGCCGGAAGTCGGTGGCGCGGTCACGGTCTCGGTGGAATTCCTTCGCTGCACGCTCACTGTGGTCTCCCTTGCCTGTACGCCGTATATGTCCAGTATAGCCGCTGGTTACTGGCGAGTAACAGTGGCGGGTACCACCAAGTTTGGGCAGTGGCCCTTTAGTTCGACATTCAGCAGGGGCCGTGTAATCGGCAGAATGATGAACTTAACGAACTCCCCGGACGGAATTCCTGTCAATGGGGTCTGGACGTCGTTGGATGAACCGCTTTTGGCTGTGGGAAAAGAAGTTCGGCGGCTGCGCCAGAATGTCCAGGTCGTCCCCACGGGAAATGTCATCGCTACCTTGGCCCCTGAACCACAAACCCCACGGTCGGGGTGCTCTCAGGGCCACGCAGCCCTAACGCACAAAGGAAGGCCGGGAGTGTTTCCCCGGCCTTCCTTCCAAATCAATGCACTGTGGTGTCGTACACCGTCCTGATTGTGCCGGTTCCCGGATGCCGGGGCGTGTCATAGACCGTGTGGTATTTGCCCCGCTTCGGCAGCTTGACGTACCAATTATCCCAGCCTGCTGTGGCCGACGCGTTACCGCTTCGGGTGAAGATCCACTTGCGGGCCGAGACGCTCCATACGCCCGCCCAGTAGCCCTTTGGGCCACCACTGAAACTCTGATACCAAACGCCCACGTCGATGGATTGCCCGAGGCTGATGGATGGCGACACGTAGTTGATCAGGACGTCGGCCTTGGCCGGTGGGGCCAGCCCCGCAGTGAGCGCCGCAGCGAGCCCCACCGCCGCGAGCGTAGTGATTTTTGGATATCGCATTGCTTCCCCTTGTTTTAGTTTGGGCCTGAGTAGCCCAGAGTCGTGCAATCGCCCGTGACAGGCCCGATGTCGCTGTCGGCAGTATCTATCGATCCACCCGTGACCAGTCCGGCATAGTTGGACGTTAACGTCTTTAGATCTGACTTCAGCGGCTGGGACACGGCCTGGTCTGCGGCCTTGTGAAGCCCGGCGACAAGCTGAGCGAAGTTGTCATTGTTGTTCGGGCCGGTGGTGCTGTGTAACGTCCCCGCAGGCGGCCTTGTCGCTCCCGCCCGCCAGGCCCAGTGATTTTGCGCCCAGCAGGCCGCCGAGCACGGCGAGGATGACCGCCAGCAGCACAAGGTGAGTCTTGATGCGCGTCTTGCGGCGTCGGCTCCGGTACGGCACAGACGCAGGCGACGGCGGCTGTTGTACCGTCCGGTCATGGGATCGTAGGTCCAGCCCTCGCCGCCGTGCTCTGCGTGGTTCATGCCATCAAGATACGTTAGAACCTGAAAAGTGCCAGCTCAGCCCCGTTTAGACGAGGCTGAGACGGTCTGTGCGGGCAAGAGAGTCCTGGCGGCCAAGGCACCACCCTGGGAGATCTAACTCGCCCACGGCCAGCTCAGCGCCGTACAGACGGTGTCTAGGGGACTCCGTCCAGATTAAGTTCGTTGCTTTGATTTAAACCGGCTGCTCAGGGCATTATCTTCGGATGCCAGTTCCACTGTTCGCGAACAAGCCCAAGCGGTGCCCGTTTGGCCATTCGCTTGCTCGCGGAAAGCCGCAGAAGGTCTCGTGGATGCCGTGCATCTGCGGCCCGGCACAGGAAAGAGCCGCTGATGGCCTGGGCATGGGCCACGTGATGCTGTGGTGCGGAGTGTGCAGCGAGCAGGACCACCGGGACACCACGTTCTATGAGCCGCCGCACGATGTTCGCCATCAGCCTCTCAGCGGGCGGAGCACCTTAGCGCCTCGCTCACCACCGCCAAGGCGGCGGCAACGGCCTCCGGGCGGGATTCTGCGGGGACCGCGACAACGCTGATGATCTTCTCTACCGTATGCGCGCTCATGATCTCGGCTGACCTGGCTTCTGCTGCCCTGGCGGCTGCGGCGGCGAACTCGGGAGGATCGGGGAACCTGCCTCCGTCGCGGTTCACGGTGACGGTCACGTCGTAGGAGATGAGCGGTTCGTTCACGGGAAGCACCGTAAGTCCGGTATCTGACATTCTGGATCGTGCGGAACTTTGACGGCAGGCGCTCACCGGGGCGAGGTGCCCGCTAGCGTTGACCCATGCCACGAGGACCACGGACCGACCGGTACGCCCTGTCCAAGCGCCAGGAAAACGATCTATTCTCTGTCATCAAGGCGCTGGACGGGCTTTCCCCGATCACCGAATTCGGCATTCATGAAAGACGTGTACTAGGGAGGTCGGCGGGCACTGAGATAAGGCACCTGCCGACGGGTTCAATATTCAGGGTAACGAAGACTCAGATCTCCGGTAGCCGTTGATTGAATCCTCGGCCTGACCTGCGGGTTCGCCGCC
>OBLU010006991.1_pt1 | contig 10029 bp, 7 predicted proteins | sample 1518681 | NCBI WGS metagenome assembly OBLU01 (sample SAMEA3539304, study PRJEB22396) | soil metagenome | biome: tundra; feature: field; material: soil | place: USA | collected 2010-05 | depth 0.15 m
TCACGCGCCGCTAAAACCCTCTTTTGGCACTCTGCCCCGCATTCTGAACGTCCGTTCGCGGTAGGTTCTCACTTAAAAGATCCCGTTGGGATAAGTGTTTTCTGGACTGAACAAAAAGAATCTGATTGGGACGTGGAGACATGGGGAGTCGAGGCGAAATCCTCTCAGATGCGTATCGCTGGCCTCGCTAAACTTGCGTTAATTTCTGAGAAGTCGGTTCTGTTTCAGATGAGAAGAGCGTTGCGGCAATCGTTCATTACCAGATCGCACGACACTCGGGTTTGCTGAGGCGGTCGATGGACCGTGCACAAGCCCTGATTCCACACAGCGGTGTTTTAGACAGATTCGGTAACTTCTTGAAGGTCCCAAATGGCAATGCCGACAAATAGCTTCACCACTTCGCTGTCAAACTGCGTTCCAGCCTCAGCCTGCAGTCTACGGATGGCTTCTTCGCTCGGGAGGCCTTTGCGGTAGCTGCGGTCTGAGACCATCGCGTCGAAAGCATCGATGACGCCGATAATGCGAGAGCCTAACGGTATATTTTCCCCTGTTAAGCCTGAAGGATAGCCTTTTCCGTCGATCCGCTCGTGATGGTGCAACACCATGAGGCTTGCTTGGCTGAATCCCGGAATCACACGCAAGACGGCCCATCCGTATTCGGAATGTTTCTCAATCTGTTTGCGCTCTTCAGCATCCAGCTTACCGGGCTTGTTGAGGGTCGCTTCCGGAACTCCGACCTTCCCAATGTCGTGCAGAATTGCACTGACTTCCAAGTCTCGCAGTCCCAAGTCGCTTATTCCAAGTTGCTCGCCTACTCGTATTGCCCATTCGGCCAGTCGGGCCGAATGAGTCCCAGTACTTAGGTCTTTCAAATCGAGCATTTGATTCAGGGCGCATATCGTAGCTGTCCGAAGTTGCCGCAACTGCTCTTCGAGGTCCCGGACTCGCAGCTGGGGTCCGTGTAAGTCGGATACACTCATGCCCGCAGTAAGGACCGATGACGCTACGCTCCCCATAGTCACGGTTCTCCATCGATTTCCGTCTGCAAATCCCAACCTTAGGCTAGAGCTTTGTGTTAATCGGCGCAATGGGCCATTCGTACTAGGCGGTCTGCGGTGTTTCGAAGGGATTACTGTAACAGATCTAACGATTCAAGCGCCGACCGGTCTTGCCACGCAGAATGTACGGGGACCAGTAATAGGGGTTCGGAAATTCCTCCCGGACTCGAGCGACAGATTCCTGAAATGCCGCTGGTTTGTCAGCATCGAATTCGGCACGAGTGTAAAACTCCGTAAAGAAACGGTCAATGGAAGTGCCGGCAACATCCCATAAAGGCATCAGTAAGGTTTGTGCCCCGGCATACTCGAGGCCACGCGCCAGGACATGAATCTCTTCGCCGTTACCGGACGGTCGCAGTCCTGGACCCGTCCCCGTCAGGCCGATCAGCGAGCAAGGCAACCTCAGATGGTACGTATCCAGTATTGAGAGCTCCTTATCCCCGAGCGAGAACGTAGAAAAAAGCGGATTATCCGAGCGCACTCTTAAGCGCGTATCCAAATGGATCGTGCCGCTTCCGGGCCCATGCTTCTCTAGCGTCGATACATTTGCTTGCACCCCCGAGAACGCTCGTACATTCGTAAGAGCCTTTTCCAAACGGGGGCCTACTCTATGGCCGTCCTTATCTTCGGGCGATAGAAGTAGATTATGCTCCTGTAAGGGCGTCTGCCGGGAGGACGACAGGTAATAAAGACTCGAGCTGCCGGCATATGACACCACATGGTTCTCGCCGAGATATTGCGTTCCGTCAAACAGCGCATGAAATGGTAAATAGTGTAGAGGTCCGTCTGGCACAATGATGAGCCTGTAGTCCTTGAGGCGGTGACTGATTGGGTCGATCAGCTCCCGGTAGAGGGCCGCTAAATTCCCCCGCACACCGTCGAAGAGCGACTGCGCGAAGCGCTGCTCATAGTCCCTTCCGATGTCGAACCTGGAAAACTGCCCTTTCAATGACCGCAGAAGGTCGCGCACGGCTCCAGTACGCGTCAGAGGCAAAGCGTGCATATCATTCCGGCCGACCAGAAAAATGTAGATCACATCGCGAGCCTGATGGAACTCCAGAATCAGTTCGTCATCCCGCAAGACACTTCGGACTTTATCGAGGGGAATAATACTGGCGGCCTGCAAAGCATGGAATTCTTCTTCCGTTACCCGCAATTCATTCATCGCCTTCATCAGGGCTTCTTCTTGGTTGCGAATGACCGTGTGAAGCGATTGCGTATTTCGTGAGGGTGTGACCGCTGGTTGGAAGTCCGCTTCATCCGCCCGGCGATATTGCCAGTTCAGTCCTTCCCGAAGTTCTTTAACCTTCTCCACCAAGCGGCTCCGGTTCCTCGATGGCGTCGGCAATGTGTTTGCACGGAAGGATAGAAGTTCCGCTAACTCGCGCGATTTAGCCTTTTCAGCGATTTCAAAGACGCCTTCCAAATCTGCGGGGCTCCAAGCTGGTACGAAAGAAAGAGCCACGAGCGCTTCGTAGACTTCGAATTGATTTCGGGACAATGACAGTTTAAATCCTTGAGTGTTGGTCCTCGGAGGGGCCTTTTCCAGTGACTGCAGAGCAGTACGGTAGGATTCGCGCGCGGCAACAATCGAGTTCTGAGCCTCCTCAATTTGACCTTGAATGCAAAGTGACTGGCTCAGGAGAAATGGAGATTCAGATTTCTCGGCCACTTTCAGTGCTGCCTTCGACAATTTTGCTGCTTCGACAATTTTCCCGAGACGCACCTCAATGCTTGCTCGAAACAAATCCGCATATACTGTTTTGTGGGAGTTTGGAAAGGCCGAGAAAACGTCTTGCGCGGCTCGACATGCGCGGAGCGCCTCGTGCAACCGTCCCTCTTGGCCTAAAACAATGGCCTTATAGAAGTCCAATGTGGCGATCCACGCCGTATTATGCTCCTGGCCCATTGCGGTCTGCGCTTGCGCGAAGAAATCGAGAGCTTGAAAGGCCTTATTCTCCTGGTACGCGCCGACCCCGAGCCAAGCGGTTGCTTTCGCCGCCTCGTAATGCATGTTCATACGGTCAAAGCTGTCCCGGGCACGGTGCCCGAGTTGGATTGCCTCCGCGTTTAAATGAAGCTCAAGGTACATCTCGGCTTGATCAAGATCGCAGAGTGCCATGTGATACTGGTCGGAAACGCACTCGCAGTACGCCCGCGTCTGCTTATATAACTGAATCGCCCGTGTATATTCGCCGCGGTTGTAATGCAAATAAGCGATGTTGTAGTCCGCCTGAGCGAGAATCGTCGGCATGTTCTCGCGCTCGGAAATCGATCGCGCCTGCTGATAAGCGTGCTCGGCATTCTGCGAATCGCCCATTGATATATAGCAGACCGCTATATTCATCCAAGCAATGGCGCAGTCCCGATGTTCGTCGAGTTTTTCCAATGTTGCGAGGGCCTGCTTATAATGAGAAACCGCTTCGTCAAAGCGGTCCTGTCGATGCAGGATGTTGCCGAAGTTGACTTGCACGCGTGCCAGCAGAACCTCGTTATGGTGGTGTTTCGCGATTTGGCGGGCTCTTTCGGCACGCTCCAATGCCTCTGGATAGCGACCAAGATAAATAAGTGGTTGGAGCGAGCTGCTTAGCGTTTTTGCTTCCTCAATTTCTTCTTCTATCTCCCGAAACAAATCGCATGATTCCTGGAAATTATTTAACGCTACAGCATACTCGCCCCGCAGTACGCGTATATTGCCAACTGCGCGATGCGCTCGCGCGCGGCACAGCTTATCACATGAAAATTCGGCAAGCTTCTGCACCAGTTGCGCGAGCCCTTCAGCGCGAGATACATCTTCGCGCGCGATTCGGTTTACCGCGTCGGCCAAAGCCAGAATCGTCTCACGCTCCCGGAGTGCGGGATACTTTGCGATAAATAGCTCGACGTCTAAATTGAGGCCCTCTTGCAGGAGTTGGTCAATCAGGGGCGCCAAATCCAGAGCGCACGGCGCGGCTTTCGTGACGAGGGGCGCAGGCATACCTTCAACAGGATTTCACTTCGTAGCGGCCTGGGCAACGGTACTCTAGGGTAGATTTCCTATTCGTAACGTGGGTGTTAAACTGAAGATTCTACTTATTCTTCCAATATAATTCGTCAATATTCCACAGGGCTGCTGGGTCCATGATTGCCGGCTGAAAATTACCCAGACCGTTCTTTGCGCCCGCCAAGACATGAGGACTCACCAGAAAAACAAAAGGTACATTCTGTGCCAGCAACTCTTGAACGCGGTCAAAACTGCGTTTCCGCTCTCTCAATGTCCGCTCTGTGAGTTGTGCCCGCAAAAGCTCGTCGATTTCTGCTTCCCAACGCGTAGCGGGCTTGCTCTCTTGAAGGTTCCAGAGATGGGTCGCGCCATTGGATAACCACACGTTGCTGTCGGCGTTGGGATCAATGTCTCCGCTGCCGAGTCCCAGAATGCAAGCCTCATACTCGTGCGTATCCAAAACTCGATTCAAAAGCGCTCGAAACTCGAGAGGCACAATGGTCACATGTATTCCCAACTGCCGCAGATCCTCCTGAATTAAAGTTGCTATATTCATCCGTTCAGTATTTGATGAGCTGCCCACAATTGAAAATTCCACCTGCTGATGTTCGTTATCGAAAAGGGTACCGTCAGCCGTCCACGAAAAACCCGAGTTTTTGAGTAATTGCCGCGCGTTCTCAAGTGAACGCCCAGGCCGGGGCAACCGCGTATCCTGCCAGACTTTATTTCCCGGCGTAATTGGACTCCAAATTGGGCTTGCCAGACCTTTGTAAACTAACCGCACGATCGCATCGCGATCCACTGCTTCGGAGACAGCTTGGCGAAACCCAAGTGAACTGAACCACTTTTGTTTGCGGGCGATTTCCGGATATTTGTTTCGGGTGTCGTTTAAATTAAAGAAAAGAAAAGTCCATTGCAGGCTTGACCCTGCATCGATCAGTTTGACTTTCTCCGACTTCGTTTGCTTCACCAATGAAGCGAATGTTTGCGCGCTAAGCTGGCTGATAAGATCGATTTCACCGGACTCGAAGCGCAATGAGGCCGAATCCTCATTGGGAATCAGAACAAAGAAAACCTGGTCGAGGTAAGGCAAGCGGTTGTTTTGTTTGTCTAATTTCCAATAGAACGGATTACGTTCCATGATGATCCGCTGCCCCGGAACATACTGTTTGAGGCGGAAAGGGCCGGCCCCGGCAATTTCCGTCGGGGGAGTTGCCAGATTCCATGCCTGGCTCAGCGTTCCCTTTTTGTAAGGCTCTTCCAATAGATGACGAGGCAGAATAGCGAAGCTGTCAAACAGCCTTACCCCCGGCCCGTATGGCTGGTTCAACCCAAATTCAATCGTTTGGGCATCCAGTTTTTTAACTGTGATCGGCTTTCCGCCCACAATCAGTAGGTCACGCTGAGGCGCATGCACGCTCTCGTCCAAATAGATATTAAAGCTGAACAGGACATCGTCCGCCGTCAGTGGCGATCCGTCTGAAAAGTTCAGGCCCGAGCGAAGCTTCACAGTGTACTGACGGCCGTCGCGGGAGACGCTCCAAGACTTGGCTAGGGCTGCCTCTGGCATTTGCGAGTAACGATTGATGTGGACCAGGTCCGCCATCATGACGCCGGTGACTAACTTTGAGGCATCATCTTCCAGCGTAACCGGATTCAAAGTTTTGGGCTCAGCCGTGAGCGCCGCCGAAAGGTGTCCTCCGGCTCGGCCGACTTCGCCGTTGGCTACCATAAACTCAGTCGAAGTCCCGGGATTCTGCGCGAAGGCCCCATTGCAGAAAATCTGAAGGACCAGCCAAAAAGCAAACGATAGAGGTGCGCGTTGAATGGTCATGGGAAGTACTCCAGAAACATCTGTTTTCAGCTCAAGCTGCATTTCGCCCAAAGCGGTTTAACAAGTGAGTCCCTAGAGCAAGGTAACCAAGAAAAAACGGGATGGTGGCCAATCCTGGAGCAATCATCCACCAATAAGCCTGCAACACGTGGACTTGCATAACGGCATTCAGCATATTGCCCCAAGTAGGCACCGGCTCTCCGATACCCAGACCGAGGAAGGAAAGCGTGATTTCGGCCAAGACGTACTGCGGAACGAGCAAAACAGCCTGCGTAAGGATTAGCTCGTTAGCTTGGGGAAGTACGTGTCTTCTGAAAATGTAAAAATCGCCGGCTCCAAATCCTTTTGCCGCCAGTACAAACCGTCTCTCCTTCGCGCTTAGCACTACCCCGCGAATTAATCGCGCGGGCTTCGCCCAACCAACAAATCCAATGACAAGTACGAGCACCAAAAACGCCTGTTGCGGCTCCATTTGCAATGGCAAGAACGCCCGCACCGCCAGCAAAAGATACAACCATGGCAATGCGAGGAATAAATCCGCGACTCGCATCAATAAGCGATCCAGCCACCCGCCGTAGAATCCAGAAACACCCCCGACGATCGCTCCCACAAAAATCGTGACGCTTGTAGCCAGTAGTCCCGCTAGTAACGAAATTTGCCCGCCCAATAGCGTTCTTGAAAAAATATCGCGCCCGAAGCCATCCGTGCCGAACAGCATGATTTTCCCCGGAGAGGTGACGCCCAGCAGATGGACGTTACATCGGAATAGCCCTGCCAGCTTGTATTCATCGCCAGCTACGAACCAGTGAACCGAGTAGGCCTGGCTGCGGTCTTCCTCATATCCCTCTAAATCATCCCTCCGAGATTTCCACAGGTACACGCGCGGCCGAGCATGAAGATGTCCCTGCGAATCCATGAAATGCAGAATTGTTGGCGGCGCGAACGGTACGTCGCGGTTTTGCTCAATTCCATCATACGGAACCGCAAATGCCGCCAGCAAAATAACCATATGCAATCCTGACAGCAGAATTAAAAGCGGTACCGTTTTATAGATTCTCTGCATCGCTCTTCATTCAATTCGAATGCGTGGGTCGTTCCAATACAACAGTAGGTCCGCCAGGAAATTTCCTCCTACCAAGAAAATGGTGGAAAACATGACTGCCCCAATTACCAAAAATATGTCCCGGGATAGTATGGCTTCGAGCAGCAATGGCCCTAAGCCCGGCCACCCAAGAATAATCTCTACCAGCAGAGAGCAACTAAGCAGAGCGCCTACCGAAAATCCAAAAAGAGAGATCAGAGGATTCGCAGCAACCGGCAGTGCATAGCGCAGTAATAGTCGCGTTCGCGATATACCATGTCCCTCCGCCGCGCGCAGGAACGGCTCCCGCAAAGCCTTCACCATCGCGTCGCGAACGTTGCGGGCCAGAATTGGCAGCGTGACCAGGACAAGGGCCGTTACGGGCAACGCCAAGTGGGCCGCCAAATCCACGATCTTCCCACGTGTATCGAAGTCATCGAAATCCACGGACGTCATCCCGCCCGTAGGAACCCAATTCGTTTTTGCCGCGATAAGAAGCAATCCGATGACTACAAGGAGATCCGGAAGGGCCAGCAAAGTTCCGCTGGCTGCCGAAAGCAGATGATCATCGAATCGTCCCTCGCGTTCGGCCGACCGAATCCCGATCGGCAGTGCTACTAGCCAGGAAAGAGCCGTCGCGATGGAAGTGAGTAACAGCGTGTTGCGAGCGCGTGGCCACAATAGGCTTGCGGCCGATTGATTGTAAGCGAAGGAATACCCAAGGTCCCCGTGCGCGAGTGCTTTCAGCCATCGCTCGTATTTAACGCCGACCGATCTATTCAGTCCGTACTCGGCCCTAAGGGCAGCCACTGTTTCCGGCGCAACGCTCGGATCCAGCCGCATTTCATCGAGGAAGTTGCCGGGAGCTATCGACAAGAAAACAAATGAAAGTACTGACACGCCAACGAGCAGAAACGCCACGTGAACGATGCGGCGCAGAAAATATTTCAATTTTTTATCGCCATTTCGCTCAGGCTCGCGATTCCTTTTCTAGGTATGGTCGAAAAAAGCTTTTGCGTATAGCCGTGTTGCGGGTTGCGAAATACGTCCGTTACCGTGCCGCTTTCCACGATGACGCCGTCTTTCATTACGGCGACTTCATCCGCCAGCGCTTGCACCAGTCGGAGGTCGTGGCTTATGAACAGATACGCGAGTTTGCTAGTCGCCTGAAGGTCCAACAGCAAGTTCACCATCTGCGCTTGCACCGATAAATCGAGGCCGGACAGCGCCTCATCAAAAATCAGGACCGCAGGATCGGTAATTAGTGCGCGAGCGAGCGCAAGTCTCTGTTTTTGCCCGCCGCTGAACTCCTGTACCGGTCGCGATCCCCGTGCCGCTGGCAAACCAACCAATTCCATAACGCGATGCGCGCGATCGATGGCTTCTCGCCGCCCGACATCACGGGAAATGATTAGCGGCTCAATAACAACGTCCAGCGCAGAAAATCGAGGATTCAGCGCCTCGAGCGGCTCCTGGAAAATCAGTTGGATCCTGCGCCGGGCACGGCGCAATTCTTCGCCGCGAAGCGCCAGTAAGTCCGCCCCTTGGAAGCGTATCTCTCCCGAGTTGAATTCCTCTAGCCGCACCACGCATCGAGCGAGCGTCGACTTTCCGCAGCCCGACTCTCCCACTAGAGCCAAGGTCCGACCCCGAGAGAGGACCAGGCTAACCCCGTCCACAGCAGTGACGTCACGGTCGTCTCTGAATAGCCCACGACTCGGATAGATTTTGCGAAGGGCGCGAACCCTTAGAATCGGTCTGTCACCAGCGACGCAAGCTTCAGTTCTCATAGAGGATGCATTCCACCTGATGAGTTGGGGAAACCGCTGTTTTTTTTGGCTTGAGTGAACAGCACGCGGACTTGCGGCTCGCGCACCTCGGCTCGAAGACGCACCCCGACGGTAGTTTCTGAAATTCAGGGGCGCTTCCGGGTATGGTCTGAAGCCGACGGTTTCTAGCCGGCGAGTGATCCGCCTCTTCCTCCATTAAACCCAACAACGCTTGCGTGTATGGGTGGCGGGGACGAGAAAACACATCCTCCAATCGTCCGTCTTCGACGATCCGCCCGCCGTACATCACCAAAACTCGGTCTACTAGACCGGTCAAGCTACTCAGATTGTGAGTAATAAAGATCAGCGACATTCCGTGCCGTTGCCGAAGCTCGCGGATCAACGACACGATCTCTGTCTGACTCGTGACGTCGAGCGAGGCCGTCGGTTCGTCCGCAACCAGGAGACTCGGACGGCACGCAATTGCCTGGGCGATTAGCGCGCGTTGCCTTTGCCCGCCGCTCAATTCGTGAGGGTAAGACCGGAAAATGCGGTCTGCGTCGATTTTGAAGACTTCCTCCAAGATTGAGTTCGCCTCTTCCCTGCATCTCTTGGTTCCCCAGGGGCGATGCGCACGAAATATTTCAGCCACTTGGTCACCGATGCGCATTTGCGGATGGAGAGCCCCCTCGGGTTCCTGGTGCACCAGTGAAATTTGAGTGGCGCGAAGCGCCGCAAGACTTCGGCCGGCAATACCAACCATCTCACTGCCGCCGAGTCGCACACTGCCATCCGTGATGCGCGCTGTTGCAGGCAGGAGCTGGATCAAGGCCAGCGCGAAGGTTGTCTTCCCACAACCCGATTCGCCGACGATACCTACTGTCTCGCCAGTGTGAACATCCATTGAAATACTATTGAGAACGCTAGCGGGCTCATGACCTGGGTCTATAAAATCGACACACAGATTCCGCACGCTCAGTAAATCGGAACGCGCAGGCGCAACATCGCAGGTCTGTTCTTCCAGAGAAGACATTAGCGGCATAATTGAGGCCTATTCGCGAAGCGAAGCCAGTTCTCCATTCAGGCGTCAGAACCATGATGGTTCGTTTGTGTTCGCAACGTCACTGATTTTTATGGCCTGCTTAGTTACTCTTTGGCAGTCCCTCTTCCGTGGCCGGCAGGAAGGTTCCCTATTGCCGCGTAGCCAAAAAAAGAGCCTAGGGTAAGAACCCCAGGCTCTGCGGTCTACTTTGCGACGTCCCGCCTTGCTGCCACTAGTTCTTGCTGAATGTGCTAGTCGTCGT
>OBLU010006992.1_pt1 | contig 10029 bp, 4 predicted proteins | sample 1518681 | NCBI WGS metagenome assembly OBLU01 (sample SAMEA3539304, study PRJEB22396) | soil metagenome | biome: tundra; feature: field; material: soil | place: USA | collected 2010-05 | depth 0.15 m
GCAGTAAGTCGAAATCAGACAAACTGGTTTGCCGCTATTGCGGGAGCGACGACCTGGCTCCGAGTTTCATCAAACGGCGGGATCGCCGATGCCGCAAGTGTTTTAGTAAACGCTATGGGTCGGCGGCGCTGGCGCGGAAGACGAAGGTCAAGAAATAGTCTGCCCACGACTTGAGAAGAGGGACCGGGCTCGAAAGGGCTCGGCCCTTTTTCGTTTAGGGTTTCGTCCGGCGACGACACTGACCGATTTGGTGGGCTGCATCATCAATACGTCCGGGTTTAGGTTTTGAATAGGCACAAGGGCCATCGCAGTGATTTGAACGCAGCGTATTTTCAACCGTTTGTGGAATGGGTTGAGGGATTAAAGATTGAGGTTGGTCAAATTTATGGCTGGCCAGATTTCATTGTCGATCGGGACGAGATCGCAGCCTGCGGAGGTTGCACCGGGCGAATTGAGGACGATTCTTCGGATAATTCGTGTTGAAGCCCGCGGACACGGCTTTATTCTCCGTGGCTCTCTTTCGCCTGACTTGTACTCGTCATCTAACAAGCAAAGCGTCGCGCGATGAGCGGCGGAAGTGAAAGGCGGCCCTTACCAAGCTTCCGAAAGCTTCTCCACTACATCCTTTCTCGCTAGAACGCGTGAGCAAAGCTCCCACCTATTCTTATCAGGGTCTACCGTCTCCTCGTAACGCAGTTCGAAGACGTTTCTTGCCCTTCGGCGGAGATGAATATACTCATCCATCATTTCCTCAAGCTTTTCCTCGCTCTCGATCCAGTCGTCCTCGATCGTGTCAGGAAGGCCGCCGAAGATATCGAATTTGTCCTTCATACGCCGTGACAATACCTGATAGACCTTTTCGTCTTGTGTCTCGTGATAGACGAGGTTGAGCATATCTACAGTGCGGCGGGCTTGACCAATGCGTTTAATCCGCCCGAGCCGCTGCTCCAGCCGTGAGGGATTCCAAGGGAGATCAATGTTGATGAGGGTCCCGAGCGTCTGAAGGTTGAGGCCTTCGCTGGCGGCGTCGGTCGCAACGACGAGACGAACTTCCCGCTTCTTGACCGCTTTTTTGATCTCTTCACGATCAACGGAAGTAAAGGCTTCGTCTCGGAACATTCCGCTCTTGCCGGTGCCGGCGTAAACTGCAACGGCTTCTCCACGAATAGCGCGCGCCAGTTCGGAGGCGACCCAATACGCGGTGTCATAATACTGGCTGAAGACGATGCAGCCATGCTCCAGCCAGGTTTTGCCTTCGGTTCGGTATTCCTTCAGAAAATGTGTCACTGCTGCCAGCTTTGGATCGCGGGCTTCGGGTCGCGACAGTTCTTCGATAATCGTATGCAGATGGCTGCCTTCCGCAGGCGTCAAGGAACTCAATGCCTCCAGTAGCAACGGAGAGTCATCTTCGTCTTCAGGAGCCTCGCCACGGAGCAGTTTCTGAGCTGTTGACCTGCCCGAAGCAAAACTCGAACAGATCCGCTGGCGCAGCAGAGTCTTCATGAACCCAGCCACTCTTGTGCGCTTGCGCAGCTCTGTTATGAACTCCTCGGCTGCCTTGTACGCGAGGTCAAATGGAAGGTTCGTCAGCAAACCAAGCCCGGCGAAGCGGGTTCCGGCATAGGCATCTGCACCTCCTTCCGGGTCCGGGTGAATCTCCACCGCGATCTTCTCAAGGAGCCCTGCATTTTCGAGAGTCTCACGGCGGCGGAGAATCGTGTGCCGAACAATCGGGTTATGCTCGCGGAAGAACCCGGGCGCTAGAGTCGGTACGATGGCTTGCTGTTCAAAAAATCCAAGCGAGCCAAACCCTTTGTCGGTAAAGAACGCGTTGCTGGGGATTCCTAGTTGCAACCGCAAACTTGAAAAGGACTGATCCTCGTCACCGGGGGGCAGCGGATTTCTCAGCCATTCCCACGCGTCCCGCTCGTCCTGCGGAATTTCGTCTCCCTTGACGACCGGGAGCGCCTTCTGCCAGTTGGCCCAGTTACTGAGCGTCTCGCGGCCGAGCACGAAATCGGCGCCCGCATTGAGGATTCGCATGAGATCCCACAGCTCGCGAACTTCGGTTTGGATAGGCGTCGCCGTGCCGAGCAACAAATTCTTCGTGCGTGGGCCGATGCGCAGCATGAAATCGAGGAGGTTGTTGGGCTCGTCCTTCTTTTCCCCCAGCCCGCCGCGCCGTCGCGCTTTGTGGGCTTCGTCGAGAATGACTGTCCCGAACTTTCGCTCCAGCAGAAAACCCTTCTCTTCGGAGTCGTGAAAAATCAACCCGGTCGAGACTATCGCGATTCTGTATGGGCATCGGGCGATGTCCTCAGGACCGCGGGTGTTGATTATATGGCCGTTGTCGTCCAGCCAAACCTTTTTGTTAGAAAGCCATACAGCACTAGGAATTCCCAGCATGTCCTTCAGCTCCACCTGCCACTGAAGCGTCAGCGTGGAGGGGCAGAGGATCAGCACTGGCCCGTCTTCGAGCAGAACTGACACCACGGAACTAGCAGCAAGGGACAGGGTCTTCCCCACACCGACTTCGTCCGCGAGAAGCAACCGGGCCTTCCCGTATGTCTCGCGATGCTTGAGGAAAATGGTTACGAAGGATCGCTGCCAGGGCTGAAGCTGTTCGCCGCCGCGATAGATCGGACTCTCGACAAGCGCCGCCGCTGGGACTTCATCCGGTTTCAGATCGGCGAAGTGGATCTCGACGCGCTCCGCGACGCGCTTCATCTCTTCAATGATCGCGTCGGGCAGCGGGAAAGAGTCCTTCCAGAGCGCCTCGAACTCTTCCTCGACCCACGCTACGCCTTCAGGCGAGGTGTCTTCCCAGAGGATTTCGTAGTTCTGTGCGAAGGCACTTTTGGTTTCGTTGATCGACCCCAGGAAGCAGGTTTTGCTACCATCCGTCGCCTCGATGACTCCCGCCTTACCATGTATGAAGACGCGGTCCTTGGGGACGACGCGAATCTCGACCCGGCCACTGGTCAGAAGCTCGTGGAGTCTTCGGTAGCGCTCCCTGTGCAAGAGCGCTTCGACTTCTGCGGAAGCTTCATTCCAGCGTTCTTTCAACGCGGTCTCGCGGACGAGTTTTGACACCGCGACATCCGCTGCATCCAGCTCGCTGTTGCAGACGATCTGAACTTTCGGGATGCCGGCGATCTCTTCGCCGACCAACTCGAAGATCGAACTGCGGAAATAGCCAGCGATTCGCTTGTAGGATTTGGCCCCCTTGAGCTTTGCCGAGAGAAAAGCGTGATCGAGCCGCTGTCGCCGTGACGAGAAGCGGTTGATCTGGGTCAGGCGCGGTTCCGTTGTTTCAGCCAAGGCGCTGGTTCCTCACGAGATCGCGTAGAACACGGGCGGCGCTGGCTTCCTCGGGGCGGAGGCTTTCGAGCTTCTTCGACAAATAGTCGGCCAGTTCAACGACCAGTCCGCGCTGTGTCCCGTTCGCGTAGTAGTGCGGCACATTGAGCGTAAGGTGAGCGAGGACCTCCGCGCCATCCACGTTCTTTACCAGCTCCATCATACCGTAGAGGACTGCGCGTAGGACCGATTGATGCAGCTCCGAGCCTTCGGACATCTCGGCTTTCCCAAACTCTAACGCGTTCTTGAGCCGCGCCTTGTTGGCCTTCTGGCTGGCCATGAGCGGGCGGAAATCCCGTACTTTGAAGGCCTTTGCGAAGTTTTGATAGTTATCCAAAGACTGGAGGCCGTTGCCTTCGAGATCGATGAGCTTGAGGTAAAAACGTTCCACCCCCGAGAATCCGTCCCAATGTGCTTTGGCGATGCCCTGCGGGACGAGGCACTGGTTGGCCGTGTCCACGGCGAAGGCAATGAGGCCATCGACGAAGGTGGTTTCCCCTTTGATTCGAGGACGACTGGCCTCGGCGGTCATGTGGCGGCCATCTATGATCGCGTATTTGGTGAGAACACGGAGGGCAGCGGCGTAGCCGGCCATTTGGACGTCGGCATCCTCAAAGACGTTTTCGTCGCGGTACAAACCCTTGGCCTTTTGATTCAGACCTGTGAGAGCCTGCACCTGCGCCTCAACCTCCTCCTTAATCTCCCATGCAAGATCATCACGGGTCGTCTTTAGTACGCCATGCCGTTTGCGACATACGAGCAGCACTGTCCCCTTAACGTAGCTACCTTCGCGCAGCGCACTTTCGGTCTCGGTAACAACATACCAAGCGGCAGTGACTTGTAGACCGGAGGCCCAGACGATATTCGCCATATCCGCCCAAATGCTGCCGGACTGATGGGTGAACATGATGATCTGAATGCCATTGTCCGTCATGCACTCCGCCATCCGCCGGTAGGAGACCACCATACCGCGGCGGAAGTCTTCATCTTCGCCCTTAATCGCCAATGACCGTCGGCTGTCCCACACCCACTCGGCAAATTCCGGGGGAGGGTTCTTACGCAACCAGGCGATGAAGAACTCAAGTATTTCCTCGTATTTCACAGCATCGCCATATGGAGGATCCGTGACGTAAATGTCACTTACTGCGGTGATCTCGCTTGCCGGCCCGCAGGAGACGATTGCAGAACCTACGCATAGCGCTGGCTCAAGCTTCAGATCGAACATCTCCATTAAAGGCTGACTTGCGCGACAACCGTAATTGAACAGTGTGTTGAGAGCTTGGTTATAGAATACGTTTACCGGATTGTCGCTTCCCCCACCGGTCCGTCCGCCTTCCCCAGGACGGCTAGTTCCTGGCTTAGAAGTTGACCAAATGCATAGCTTGCCAGCGTAGTTGAGAATCCTTGAGAGCATCAAAAGCGTGTTGCTGTCGTCGCCGTACTTGCGAATTAGCCCAAGAAGAATGAGGTGTCGAGCTGGGAAAAGATGGTGCCAGTAAGTCCAGCCACGCGTGCGGATGGGTTCGTCAGTTTTCTCACCTGGCTCGATGCGCATGTCTGGCAGCCAGCCCTTAGCCTGCCAGTCAGCCAAATTCGACGCTATAAACTCATCAACGATACACTCACGGTTGAGGTCATCAATCGTGACTGAGCGAAATTCGTATTCGAATGACTTCCTGCTTTCCTTCGGGCGCATCCAATGGATCGCGTAAAGTCGTTCCTGAAATATATCGTCGGGGCGAGGTTTAAAATCCTGTTTCTCCCAAAGCCGCAGGCGGTTACCAATACTCCCGTCAGGCTTCCTGTAATCACCACGTAATGTGGATATCTTGGTTCGGTACTCAATACCTTCAACACTATGAACCAAGTATGGATCCTGACCCCGTCCATCCGAACGAACTGTTCCCTGCTCGGCCTTCGCCATTTCCTCGTGCGATGCGTCGGATCGGATCTCAATCTCGTAACGCTTTTTCTGCGCGTCGGGAATCAGAACCGCGATCGCGCGTTTGCCGTGGCTAATTACTCTTGACGGAAGTAGCGGAACCAACCATTTCGATTGCGGGCAGCGCACTTCCAAGCAATAGAGGTAGGCTTTCGCTCTCCATCCTTTTCCGTCGGTCTCAATCGACAGCGAATCAATCTCGCTCAGTACCTTTGCAACAACTTCCTTCTGATTGTGCTCAAGTCGATTCCGCTCTTCTCGTGAGCCACCCGCTATGTGAATGGAGGCCCATGTAAGCATGCACGCCACAGGATTGAGGTCCGATGCGTAGACGTCGCAGCCAAGCCGAGCAGCTTCGAATGGAATCTGTCCCGAGCCGCAGAATGTATCGCCAACGCGCGGCCGGTGACCGTAACGCATGATGCCGAGTTGCTCGACTAGCGCAGCAAATGAGTGAGCATTCGTTCCAAGGTGGCCATTTACGGCGTCCCATATGTGGTTGTGGACCAAGTCCGTAACTTCTTCAGCACGCCGCGCTTGGTCCACGCGTTCTCGATAGGGCATCCTGGGCAACATCTGGGCTTCCAAGCGGAGTCGCTCAATCTCTTTGAGGTCCGTGCGCCATGATACGCGCACTTGGTCGTATTCCGACTTCGACCAATCCACCGGGGCGCACGAGGGTAAGATGCCTTGCGGCTCAACTGTGAAGAAGTCCTCGATGTTCGCGATAGAGAGAGAGCCTAGGATCTCCCGCGGTTTGAACCGACGTTTCCAACGGGCAACAAAGGACTCGTCGTCCATGGCCATCAGCTTTTCGAAGATTTCCAGGTCGCGGGTGCAATCGTCCGTGGCTGGAAGCAAGCAGCCTAGAATGCAGGCCTTGTTGAGAATTAAGGGTTTGCGTCCTTTCCAATAAGCTCCAAGTGGAACGAGCGTTTGACCGGCACCTGCTTTTCTTTCCTTAAAGACCTCAGCCGAGAGTTTTTGTGCCGGGAACAGTCGTTCGACAAGGGCAGGTGAATCTCTGAGAGAAAAAGGGATAACGGTTGGAGTCATTTGCGCCCTTCAAACAAAGGAAGGCTGAAGAGTTCGGTCTCGACCGGACGGCGGCGCTTTCGGCCCGCCGGCGGTTTTTCCCCATCTGAAAAAGCAAGAAAAAGCGCGCGGCGCCAACCACGCTGAGTGTCCTCAGGAAGGCCGCACTCGGCCACTGTCACTGAGAAGAGCCACCAACGTTCCTCCGGGCGAAGCGCAGCCCATTTGCTACAGATCACAGGAAGCTGGTCGGGATTCGCCGTTTCGGCGGCCCAAGCCAAGACGCAGAGTTCTTTACCGAGAAGCCGGTCGACCAGATTGGTACCTGAGTGCCAGCGGCTGGCAACGAGCTTGGCTGCCTTGAGGCGGTGGTTGAATTCGCGCCGAGCAATGTCTGCGATGGCAGACCACACAGCGCGCGGTAGGATCACCCGATCCTCATCGCGCGGGATGCCGCCTTCCAGTCCGCGATAGCCGAAATCCTCGATGATGCGCACCGGCTCCGTTTTGGCGGCCGGAATTTCTACACGGAAAACGTAAGCGCCAAAGTTTTCCGGCGCGCCGAAATCTACGATCTTTGCGGATTCGGTCATTGCTCGACCTCGCCCGGATTGAGCTCAAGGCCCAGTTTATCAGCAAAGTCCTTAAGGTCGTGACCCGACGCAAAGTGAGCCTTGCGGAAGGTCATGGTGACCGGCGTGGTCGGCTCGAACTTTTCTAAGACAGTCTTGAGTATGGCTTCGATAAATGCGGCGTTCACTTGAATCTCGCCGACGATAACTTGCACCGCTTGCGCCCCCTGCCCGACGGTGAGGGTGACGGATTCGAAGTTGACGGATTTTTCGCCGGCTTGCTTTAGGCTCTCGAAGGTCTTGGCGCGGGAGTCGAGCTTGCGGCCGGTGCGGGAGACGATTCGGCTCGGCTTGACGGCGTCGATCTGGACGCCTTTCTTACCCTTGGCGGCATAATGAAAATCCGCTTTGGCCTCTATCCCCGAGGCCTCGCCAAATACTCGGAGGAGAACGTCGCCATCGCCGATTTCGACGGGCTTGTCGTACGGAATACCCTCGCGCGGTTCGCTACCGTCCAGTGTGTAGCGAATTTTCCCCCGAGGCGCGACGAACAGTTCGACCACCCGCTTACCTCCCTTCTCAGACAACAGATTGCGAAGTATTAACTTGTTGGACCAAGTAACAACTTCGCCGGTCTCGTATTGCCCTGAAGGGTCCACGACTAAAAAGTTCACTATGAGAGCCTTGGTCGTCAGCGTCTGATCTTTGAGCTGCGGACTGGAGTCGTTGACCGGTGTGTCCTCCGCGTAGTGGATGCGGGGTGCAGGACCGGCGTTCTGTGGGTTGACACGCAGACGGACCTCGCCTTCGTCATTCGGTTCGGATTCTGAGATCACCTGGACCGAAGTCTTCTTCTTCTTGGGCTTCTTGCTAAGGTACCCGTTGCCAAGGTCTTCCCAGAGATTGCGGCTGCATGCGATCGATTTGAGGGTGTCGAGCCCTTTGGGCGGGAGCCATGGCATGCCAGCCTGCTCGCTATAGCGGTCGGCGATATCGGACCAGCGGGCATCATCCAGATTTTCCGGCCAGAGGAGATCCTGAGCCTTGTCTCGGATGGGGTCAAAGTCCTTGTCTACGTCCAGGTAGAGCTTCAACGGGTCTGATGTGAGAGTCTTCTCAATCTGTTCCTCTCCGTTGAATGGCTTTTGACCGTCGCGTGTCATATCCAACGCCTTGGACGCGAGCTGTGCGGATCTGCCGGCCCGCTGGATGGGGAAGAGGACCTTGTCAAAGAGATTGAGAACGGTGGAGTTGAAGTCCTGTTCGTAAGCCTGCTGCTTCCGTTCAAGATCGTCGCGTTGCGGATGGCCTTTGGGGATGCGACCATCGCCCTTTTGCGCGGCGAACACCTGGCGCGCCGCCTTCTCGACGCTGCCCATCGCCGTTTTGTCGCCCGTCAGTACGCAAAGGTTGTTTTTCTGGCTCAACCCCTCGAAGAACTTTTGCACCTCCTCGGGCGGGATCTTTGAATCGGGGCTCACGATGAGCAGGACCCGACCCTTTCGCACCCGATCTGCTACGTCTTCAAGCTTCGGAAGCGGCAACACCTCTTCGTAAACGGTCCTCCGCATAGGCTTGAACATCGCAGTGAGGCGATGGCGGATGAGATCGTCCACTTGGTTTTCCGGTGCGTCGTGCGCCAGGCTTTGCAGGAGTTTGGTGAGATTTTCCTGACGATCGAAGTAGTACCGACCCTCCGGCGTGTGGTGGATGTACCACGCGGATTTCTCGAGTTCCTCGAAGGCGGCAAGGAAGTCTGATGCCTCGCGCAACGGTGAAACTAGACACTCGACCATTTCCTCGGGAGTCAGACCCTTCACCGCGTTGACGGCGGTAGAAAGGCTCGCGGTCAGCAACAGCGAGCCGACTTGGGTCGCGGATTCTTTGCCGGCCTTGAGGTCGATTATCTGCGCGTGGGCCGACTGGTTACCATCCCAGAGGTCCTTCGCGATTACGTCGCGCATGCCGGAAATCTCGGTGAGCTTGTCTCGTACTTCCGAAATCGAGAGATCAAAATGCTGCGGACCAATGAGGAAAACGTCGTTGTCCTTGCGGTCCCAGACGGAGCGCAGGAGCCGAGAGACCAGCTCTATCAAACCGCGCGTTTGCTTGAATTGTTCGTTCTCTTTAAAGAGGGCAACCACATTTTTCAGCCGCGGGTGGAATGGGTAAGTAGCGGCGATCTCGTCGGCGATTGCTTCAGCGCCCCGGCCGGCGACCTTGGACTTACTGGCTTCTTCCAGCTTCTTGCCATAGGAGGCAGCGATATCCTGGACCTCGGCTTTGTCGGGAAGGGATTCGAAGAGACGCTTGCGAAGAATGTCGTAGACCTCGTTGGATGCGAGGTCGACTGGCGTGATGTTACGTTCTTGGCGGCCCAGTTCCTGGCGGGCGTCGTCGAGGGCACGATTTATCAACTTCATGCCCGTCTCGTAAATAGCCGCAAGGTCCGAAACGACGACGCAGACGTTGCGCTTCTTGCCGGCGGCTGTGAGAAGGTTCGCAAAGGCGCGCGTCGCGATGTCAGCAACCGTGCCGTTGCCCACCTTTTGCGTGTCAAGGTAATGGAAGTACGGCGGCATCTCATCGAGCAGGATGAGAACGGGTTCAGCGCCCTCGAACAGCTTAATCCAGTCCCCCTCGTCGGGGGCCTTGGGGCCACTACTCCAGAAGGCTTTGAATTGTTCGCCTTTCCCGAGCTGATTGGCGATTTCTCCCCAAAAGAATTGCTCGGGGTTATTCCGGCCGTTAAATGCAGCAATCCTTGCGCTCTTAAACATTGCGCCATGAAGATCGCCACCGCAGTATTTTTTTCGGAGTTCGGGATATTTGGCGAGGAGCCCGAAACCTACGAGTAAATGAGTCTTCCCGCCGCCCATCGCCTGCTTGAGATGAAAGACGGCCTGGGAAGAAACGCCGGCCAGTCTCGCGATGCCCTCCGTGATGAGATCGCGCATGCCTTGGGTAATTGAGGTCTTCTCGAAGAACGCGACGCCGTCCCCTTCGGCCGTAATGATCTCATCGAGTTGCTCGATCTGATCGCTGAGTTTGATTGACAGCGCGTTCGGCTGAAGCGTGCAGGCATCTCGAACGGTTTTCATGAACTTTTCAGTTCCTCCC
>OBLU010006994.1_pt1 | contig 10028 bp, 11 predicted proteins | sample 1518681 | NCBI WGS metagenome assembly OBLU01 (sample SAMEA3539304, study PRJEB22396) | soil metagenome | biome: tundra; feature: field; material: soil | place: USA | collected 2010-05 | depth 0.15 m
CCCTCCGAGGCTTAGGACGGCGCGGCGCCGGAGATGTTGACCGCGCGGCAGCCGTGAGGGGGCGCTGGACGGGCGAGACGCCCGTCGCTCCACGAGCGAAGGCGCGCGAGTCTGGTCGCGCCTGAGTAATCTCGTCAGCCTATAATGTTGATTCCGCCATGGCCTCTCCCACGCAGACTGCTTCGCCGCGACCTGGACTGAAGAACAATGCCCGGCACTTCTGGCATAGGGTGAGCGAGGGTCTGGCCATTAACCAGCTGTGGTCGCAGTTCGAAAAAGATGCTCGTTCGAGCTATAGGCTCTACTCGGCGGGGCTGGACGATCTGCATAGGGAGCCATCCAAAGTACGGCGGGTCTGGCAAATTGCCAAGGCGCTGTTCTGGGCGATCCTGGAAAAACTGACTCCGGCGCGCCGCGTTCTGGTGCTGCTGGGGCTGATTCTGTTGTTCTTTCCATCCGGAGGGTTTTCCTACACCAACGGCGACAATCATATCGAGATCCATGAATTCGACATGCACGTCTGGGGCGGACTGCTGCTATTGCTGGTGCTGCTGCTCGAACTGGCAGACCGGGTGGTGATGAAGCGCGATTTGGAGATCGCCAAGGACATTCAGGCATGGATGTTGCCGGGAGCACCGCTGCAGATTCCGGGATACGAGATTGCGTATGCGACGCGTCCCGCGAATACGGTGGCGGGAGATTACTACGATGTGATCTTGCGGCCGAGCCGGGTGCCGAGCGCAGACCGAATTCTGTTTGTGGTGGCCGACGTGGCGGGAAAAAGTATTCCGGCGGCGATGGTGATGGCGACCTTCCAGGCGAGTTTGCGTACCTTGTCGATGATGGGTGGAACGCTCGAGGGCCTGGTGAACGGCGTGAATCGCTACACTTGCTCCAACAGCCAGGGAGGAGCTCGCTTTACGACCGCCTTCTTCGCGGAGCTCGATCCGGCTACGGGCAATCTGGTTTATATCAACGCCGGACATAACGTTCCGATTCTGCGGAAGGGATTGGGCACGGTCGAGCGGTTGGAAGCGGGAGGCATCCCGGTGGGAATTTTTGCGGATACGCCTTATCAGGTTGGGACCACGCGGCTGGAGAGCGGCGACTGGCTGGTGATTTTCACCGACGGGATTGTCGAAGCGGTCAATGCGAAAGATGAGGAATATGGCGAGCCGGCATTGATACGACTGGTGGATCGCGAGTCGGGATCGGCTCCGGCTGAACTTCTGCATCAATTGTGGGCGGGGTTGGATGTGTACGTGGGAAACACTCCACAGCACGACGATATAACTTGCCTGGTGCTCAAGCGCAGGTGAGAGGTCGGCTCTCGGCGGTGGGAGTTCCGCTTCTCTATAGCGGCTTCAGGCCGACAAAGGCGAGGAATTGTCCCGCGTCGAACTGGGCCTGGCCGAAGTCGGTAGAAATCTTCCGCACCTGTGCGGAAGCGGAATCGGCCTCGGCTGCACGACCGGCGCGACGTAGCGCTTGCGCGAAAAGAAGGACATTCACGTCGTTGGCATTGACCTTCACGGCGTGCGCCAATTGAGCGACCGCTACATCAGACTGCCCCTGACGCATCGCCAGGACGGCCATACTTACGAGCGCCAAATCGTCGTCCGGATTGAGGCGTAGGGAATTCTGGTTGCTCCCGGCGGCCTGCTCGTACCGGTGTAACTGCATATAAGCTTCTCCCAGGCCGCTCCATGCGGCGGCTTGCAGTTTCCGATCGTCGGAATCGTGCAACACCTCATTGCAATCCTCAATCGCGTCGAAGGCATGTCCCACGTGCAACTCGTAGGTGCAGAGACCGAGGACCTGGATGGTGGGGTATTTGTGCAGTGCCTTACCAGCCCGGAAATGCATAATCGCCTCTTCAGGCCGTCCCTGTTTGGCAAGTGCGAGCGCGAGATTGCTATGCGCCGTGTAATTCCCCTCCGTGACGCTCAAGGTGTAGCGCCACAAGGTTTCACTGTCGTGCCAGTAACCAAGCTGGCGATCAGTAAGACTACCGAGGACCAAGAGTACGGCAGCGGCGGAACCAGCAAGCCACACGCCGCCGATTTTCCGCCTGGATGCCGCCTCAGACAGAGCCCACACCATTGCGATAAACAAACCTATGAAGGGGAGATAGGAGTACCGATCGGCCAGGGCCTGCTCACCGACGGTGATGATTCCGATCATCGGGACTAAAGTTCCCAGGAACCAGCACCAACCTACGAGTAAATAGCGGCGGTCGCGCCAGTAAAACACGAGCGCCGTCAGCAGGAGCAGCAGGGCCGCTGCTCCGATAACATGCCAGGCGGGCAGCGAACCCAAGGGACGCGGATACAAGGGAACAAGCGAAGACGGCCACAACGCCTTTCCAATGTATCTCACATAGGAGACGAAGACGTTTTGCACCCGCGCCGAGATTGAAACTTCCGAAAGCGTCCGTACCGATGCCCCCGCGCGCTGCGCAATAACCGTGACCACCGAATCGGCCGCGGCAAGAAAGAAGAGCGGCAACTTTTCCCATAACAGAGCTCGGAAGGAGCGTTGATTGGGAAACGAAGGCAAGGATTCGGCCGGCACGCCCTGGGTCCCAGATCGGGCGGGCATTCTCATTCTTATCTTCATGCGCTGCAGTGGCCAGTAGTCCCAAAGCAGCAGTACAAAAGGCAGGGTGACTATCTGCGGTTTGGCCAATAAACCAAGAGCGAAGAAAAGGGTGACCAATAAATAGAAATATCGTCTGCCGGTGCGCCCGTACCTGTCATAGGCATGCAGAGCAAGCAGGAAGAACAACATGCTAAGCACATTCTTGCGCTCAGCCGCCCAGGCGACCGACTCAACGTTCATCGGATGCACGGCAAACAGACCTGCCACCATGAGACTGGGCCAGGTCAATCCCGTCGCCCGCCGCAACAGCAGGAAGAGAAGGACTGCATTGGCCGCGTGCAGCAAGAGGCTTGTGTAGTGGTGTCCAATCGGATTCAGGTGAAAGATCTGGCAATCCAAGGCATGCGACAACCAGGTCAACGGATGCCAATTGCCTTCGCGAAAGGTCGTAAACGCCCACTTCACAGTGGCCCAGGTTAAGCCCCCAAGCACGTGGGAATTCTTCAGGATATAGGACAAGTCATCGAAATCGACGAACTGGTTATGAACGATGGGATTGTAGCAAGCGAGGGTGGCAGCGACCAACAAAAGACAGTAGATAACGACGTGCTTTTCGCGGGACGGCGACATGTCGATGGCTGGAGGCGATTCCGTTGGCTGCAGGTTGGCTTTTCCTGGCAATCTCCACTCTCCCTGCCCAAGAATATTCTAGCGCGATCTATCTTGACTCAGACAAGTCTGTGCCACTCGGGAAAAATCGATGGTAACCGCCTCCCCCGACACTTCCTATGCCAGCATGAGTTCGCGGTACATCTGGTGAAAGGCGTAGACACCTTTTTCCTGCTTCACGCTGTAGCGGCCGCTGTGGTAGCTGCGGGAGTGGAGATTTTTCTGGACGATCTCGCAGATGCGGACGTCTTCGACCTGGATCTCGTCGCTGAATCCTAAAGCTTTACGAGCAGCTTCGCTCCCCAGATCCTTCTCGGGCAAATACCATTCGAAAATTGCCAGCGTGCGTTCGGTGCCGAGCGGCAGGATGATGTTGAGCGAGACATTATCGGGATAGCAGTTGAGCATCCAATTCGGAAAAATCCAGAAATAATCGGCGGTGAGGTCCTCACCGGATTGCTCGCTGGATTGCGCGTAGCGGCGCGGGGTGGCGTCTCCGGGCTGTGCACCGCGGATGGGGGTCCACTGGCGGACGTATTGGGGATAGGGCTCAACGGTGTAGGCGCCATAGTTGATTTCGCGGTTGAGCCCGGGGTGGACGCTGGGCACGTGATAGCCTTCGAGATAATTGTCGATGTAGGTCTTCCAGTTGCAGTTCATCTCGTAGGTGCGGCGCTCGGAAAATTTCATGCTGGTGAAATTGAATTTGCTGGTTTGGGCGGGCAATTCCCCGAGGCACTCGCGCAGCGGGCGCGCGGCGGGATCGAGATTGACGAAGATGAGGTTGGACCATTCCTCGATGCGAACGGGGGAAAGGCCGAAGTTGGTAGGGTCGAAATCTTCCACGCCTTCGAATTCGGGAGTGACGAGTAGAGCGCCGTCGAGGCGGTAGGTCCATCCGTGATAGCCGCAGCGGAAGAGTTTGCGGTTTCCGCAGCCGGAGGCGGGATTGCCGGCGCGATGCCGGCAAACGTTATAAAAGCCGCGGAGAATGCCATCGTCGCCACGCACGATGAGCAGCGGTTCTCCGATGAGGTCGAAGGTGAAGTAGTCGCCGGGAGATGCGACCTGATGAACCTGGCCGACGACCTGCCAGGTGGAAGCAAAGAGCGTGGCCTTCTCGACCTCGAAGGTCTCTGGGCTGAAATAGACGGGTGCCGGCAGGGTGGAGGCGCGGGCGATGTTGCGCTCGAAGTTTGATGGCAGGTTCGGCATCAGGCGCTCGGCATCAGGCACTCAGCGAGGGACATTCTAGCCTAGAGGATCAGCTGTCAGTTATCAGTTTTCAGTTTTCAGGTATCCGCGGCGCGATTTGTACAGCGAGGGGGCGCAAGAGGAGCGTCCTGGAGCGTTCCAGAATGGGAGTCCGGGCCTCTGGGGGGCGGTTTGAAGGATGCACGCAGGGTGGACGAAGACCATGGGGACTGGCAAAATATGTCAATCGAGGTCTCGAAAAGTGTCATACTTGACGCATCGCCGGTGAACGATGAGTCGGCGGTGCTACGGATGCCGCTGAAAACGCTAGGTTTGCACCAGAAGGACATCTGCCTTTCGTTACATGCGACTCTGGCCCCCGGAGTGCGATAGTACATGCGAGTTGGTCATCCAACGAAAACCAGTCAAACGGAGACGAGGACAATTTAATGCGGAAACAAAAAGGCTTCTCACTGATCGAATTGCTGATTGTGGTGGCGATCATCCTGATTATCGCCGCGATTGCTATCCCGAACCTGCTGCGTGCGCGTATTTCGGCGAACGAGTCGGCTGCCGTGGGAGCGCTTCGCACACTGAACACAGCACAGATTTCCTATAACTCCACCTACCCGACGGTTGGCTTTGCCGGCACTCTTTCCTTCCTGGCGGGCACGACTTGCGCCGGCACTGCGCCGACCTCGGCCACCGCTTGCTTGATCGATTCGGCTTTGGGCAGCGGCACCAAGAGCGGCTATGTGTTCGCTCTGTCGGGAGTCAGCGGCACCCCGGCCTCCACCTATAACTTCGTGGCTTCGCCGGTGGGCGTGAATCAGACGGGCGTTCGCTACTTCTGCTCCTTCGCAGATGCGGTCGTACGCTCCAACTCGGGCTCGATTTCAACCTGCGATGGATCCATCAACCCGCTGCAATAAACGCAATGGCTTAAAGTTGGCAAAGTACCTGGGGGAGGGTACCAAGCCGGAAAGAAGCAGAGGAGAAATCCTCTGCTTTTTTTTGTTATGGGAAGGTCTTAATGCTGTTCGCTAGTCCCCGGGCTTAGATGACAAAAAATGTCACTTCCGACGCAAAGCATCACGAAGCCGACGAGAAAGCAGCGCAGTATTTTGAATCGCATTGCAATTGCAGTGGTTTAGGAGCTGGGGAGGATGGATGAAGTCCGGCATTGAACGTGCAGGTCCAATGGACGAGAGTGTTGGGCTTGCCAGGAATCGGGAGACGTAATGCGAAACACCAGCGGGTTTTCCCTCATTGAACTTCTAATTGTCGTAGCCATTATTCTGATCATTGCGGCGCTCGCGGCGCCCAGTTTTCTCCATGCGCGCATGGCGGCCAATGAGTCCGCCGCGGTGGGCGAACTTCGAACGCTGAACACCGCCCAGATCTCCTATAACTCAACCTACCCGACGGTTGGCTTTGCCAATGTCCTGTCCTATCTGGCGGGCACGACCTGTGCAGGAACTGCACCCACCTCGAGCAGCGCATGCCTGATCGATTCGGCGATGGGAAGCGGGACCAGAAGCGGCTATGTGTTCACTCTATCGGGCGTAAGCGGAACTCCGGCCTCTACTTACCAGGTTGTGGCCACGCCGGTGGGAGTGAACCAGACAGGCGTCAACTTTTTCTGCTCATTCGCGGATGCGGTGGTGCGCTCCAGCGCAGCCACAATCACCACCTGCGATGGCACGATCAGTCCGCAACGGTAGGACCAGGGGCGGCCCAATACCTCCGGGAACTGGCCCGCTCGCAGCGTTTTACCTTCGTAACCGCTCAGGTATGCAGAGACGCGCCGGGCGCGCCAGCATTGCTTATAATCTCCTTGATACGATTCCGCATCAAAATCCACGCAAGAGGCTCAGTTTGAACACATAGCCATGGCAGCAATCGAAATCCTTGACCTTGAAAAAAGCTACCTGGTGGGATTCTGGCATAAGCGGCCGAAGGTAGCGCTGCGTCCTCTGCGCCTGACCGTCGAAGAAGGGGAGGTGTTCGGCTTCCTGGGTCCAAACGGTGCGGGTAAGACCACAACCCTGAAACTTCTGATGGGTTTGGTGTTCCCGACGGCAGGGACGGCGCGAATTCTGGGTGTGGAGATGGACGATCCCAGGGTGAAATCACAGATCGGATTTCTCCCTGAACAGCCCTATTTCTACGACCATCTGACGGCGCGAGAGCTGCTCGACTATTACGGGCAGCTTTCAGGAGTTCCGGCAAAAGGGCGCTCGGCCCGGGTTGACGAGATGCTGGCGCGGGTGGGATTGAGTGATTCGGCTGGCGTACAGCTGCGGAAGTTTTCCAAGGGCATGTTGCAGCGGGTAGGGCTGGCGCAGGCCATCCTGCATGATCCGAAACTGGTGTTTCTGGACGAGCCGATGTCAGGCCTGGACCCGATGGGGCGGCGCGAGGTGCGGGACTTAATCCAGCAACTGCGGCACGAAGGCAAAACAGTTTTCTTTTCAACGCACATTCTGTCGGACGCGGAAGCGCTCTGCGACCGGGTGGGGGTGATCCATCAGGGGGAGTTGCGCGGGGTGGGGGCGGTGGCGGAATTGACCTCGGAGACGCAAGGCAAAGTCGAGATTGTGTTTTTCGCACCTCGAGTGCCGCCGAGCTTGAATAGTCTGGGGGTGGAGGCGCGGGTCAGCGGCGACATGGTCAATGCGGTCGTGCCGGAAAAACAGCAGGAGGCGGCGTTGGAAGTGCTCCGGCGCGAGCATATCAAACTGATTTCGTTGACGCCCGTGCGCCGCTCGTTGGAGGAATATTACATTCAGAAGCTGCGGCCCACGGAGAGCGGAAAAGGGGCAGGCGTATGAATTCGCGCATCGGATCAATCGCCTTCAATACTTTTCGCGAGGCGGTGCGGGACCGTGTGCTGTACAACCTGATCGCGTTTGCATTGCTGCTTTCGGGAGCCGCAATTCTGGTCGGAGAAGTTTCCATCGACATCGAGCGCCTGGTGGTGGTGAATCTGGGGCTGACGGCCGTGTCGCTGTTCGGAGTGGTCATCGCCATCTTCATCGGGATTGGCCTGGTTTCAAAAGAGATCGACAAACGGACGCTGTACACGGTGCTGTCGCGGCCCGTGCGCCGCTGGGAGTTCGTGGTGGGCAAATTCTTCGGGCTCACGGGAACGCTGGTCGTAAACACGTTCTTTATGGCGGTCGGGGTGTTACTGGCACTGCTCTACGTGGCCCACCGTTTCGAGAAAATGGACCTGTGGGTGCTGGTCGCACTGTACTTCATCGTGCTGCAGTTTCTGATCGTGTGCGCGCTGGCCCTGTTCTTCTCCTCATTTTCAACGCCGCTGATGGCGGCGGTCTTCACCTTCGCATTGTTTGTGATTGGAAGTCTGGCAGAGGAGCTGCGGGGCTTTGCCAAAATCACTCAGGGTGCGGCTGGCCTGCTGGCGAAAGCCATCGCCTATCTGGTACCAAATTTTTCCGCCTTGAACGTGATCAATCAGGTGGCCCACGGCGACGCCATCCCCGGCCGCCTGATCTTGTACAACACCGTGTACGCACTACTGTATTCGGCGATGGCCATTTCGGGAGCGGTGTTGATTTTTCAGCGCCGGAATCTGAAATGAGCATGAACACGACTCGACGCGTGAATCTGGTGGCGAGCGCTCTGCTGCTGGCTTCAATGGCAGGCGCCATAACTATTCTTTATGCCATCGACCGCACGCCGCGCGCGCCGGTAGCGCAGGAAGCACTGTACTTGCGCTCGTCCAAGGTGCTGCGGCGCTTGAGCCTGGGATATACCGGCCTGCTGGCCGACATTTATTGGACGCGGGCGGTGCAGTATTTCGGGCAGCAGCATCACAACGGTTCGGGCGACTTCCGGCTGCTGGGGCCGCTGCTGGAAGTGACCACGGAACTGGATCCGAGGCTGTTCCCGGCGTATGAGTTTGGCGCGAACTTTCTTGCTCCCAAGCCGCCGAACGGGGCGGGCCTTCCCGGATCGGCGCTGGCGTTGATGAAGTACGGCATCGAGCACAATCCGGACCAGTGGCGGCTCTACTACAACCTGGGATTTCTGTACTACACGGAACTCAAGGACTACGCCAATGCGGCAGATGCTTTCGCGCAAGGAGCGAGGCTTCCGGTGACCAACGCATTCATGCCCATCCTGGCGGCACGAATGGCCCAGCATGCGGGGGAATTCGACACGGCGCGCATGTTGTGGTTCACGACCTATCAGAGCACCAAAGAGGCGCAAATCCGGGAAAACGCGGTCCAACACCTGCTCGCTTTGAAAGCGGATGAGGACGTGACGCATCTGGAGCAGGTGGTCGAAAACTACCGCGAAAAAATGGGCCGGTTGCCGCTCGGCATGGGCGATCTGGAGCGCGCCGGGTTTATACACGGGATGCCTGTCGATCCGAAGGGACGACCCTACAAGTTGATGCCCGACGGTAGGATCGAAGTGCAGGATCCCAAGGATCTCTATTTCATCACCAAGGGACTTCCGCCGGGAGCGGCATCGCCACAACCGGCAGCAGCCACCGTGCCCGCGAAGTAGAGATGGGGCTTGCCCCGTCTGAGACCCGGCGAGCCGCGGCTCTACGGCATATCAGCACGCGATTCGACTGCCTTTTGTTAGCATGCTGGCGTGTCTTCAAGTTTTCCCCAACAATTCTGGAGCGCGTTGCGCCATTGGTGGCGCGAACAGGCGCACGAGAAGGGCTCTGTTGGCGCCACGTCCCGGCTGGCGCGCAATCTCTGGACATTTCTGCGTGAGTCAACGCCCGCGCAACGGCGGCAGCGCTTCGGCGACATGGAATATGACTGGGAGAACCGGGTCAACACCACCAGCGGAACAGTCGGCTGGCGGGCGCGGCTGCTGGGATTGCTCTATTCTCCGTATCAGCCAACTGAGCCGGCCCTGTTTCGCGAGATGATGGCCACCCTGCCCATCGACTACGAAGCATTCACCTTCATCGATCTCGGTTCCGGCAAGGGACGGACATTGCTGATGGCTTCGGAGTATCCGTTTCGGAGAATTGTGGGCGTGGAACTTCTGCCCGCACTGCACCAGATCGCGCAGGAAAATCTGGCCCGGTACAAGGCCGATTCGCAGAAGTGCTCGGCGCTGGAGGCAGTTTACGGCAACGCGACCAACTTCTCATTTCCCAATGAGCCTCTGGTGCTCTATCTCTTCAATCCTCTACCCGAATCAGGCTTGAAGCAGGTAATGGCTAACTTGGACCGGAGCCTGCTTGCCCATCCACGAGCAGTGTATGTCGCGTATCACAATCCGCTGCTGGAGCACGTGCTTCGCGGGAGAGTGGGATTTACGAAGCTGGCCGGAACGCATCAGTACTCCATCTATGCATTTAGCGGCCAAACCGAGAGGCATCATAGCTGAAGCCGGGTGCGTCGCGCCTTCCGCTAGCGCGCTGCGCGAGCATTTCGGGCCAGCCAGCAAAGCAAGCAGCGTCCCTTTCGTAGTAAATTAAACACCGATGCCTGCGGAGAAAATTATGATCGTGGACGACGAGCGCCTGGTGCGCTGGTCGCTTCGCCAGAAATGCGAAGAGTGGG
>OBLU010006995.1_pt1 | contig 10027 bp, 8 predicted proteins | sample 1518681 | NCBI WGS metagenome assembly OBLU01 (sample SAMEA3539304, study PRJEB22396) | soil metagenome | biome: tundra; feature: field; material: soil | place: USA | collected 2010-05 | depth 0.15 m
CCTTGCGATAGGCCTCGGAGATGAGCTTGCGCTTCGTTTCGTCCTGGATGTCCTTTTCGTACTTCCGCAGGACCATCTCCTTCGGCGCTTTGCCTGGGCGAAAGCCCGGAAGGTTGGCCTCACGCCGAAAATCCTTCGTCACCGCCTCGAAGGTTTCATCTACCTTCTGCGCGTCGATTTCCACCCGCATCAGCTTCTTGCACGGGGCCAAACTTTCTACTGTTACATTCACAAGCAAACCTTTCCGTTAATCGCTGCAAGAGTCCAATGGGCGAGATATTGTTGAGTTTCCGCCGCTCAGCGAGCCGGTAACCTTAGGCAGGCGGGGGCTGCGCGTCAAGCGCGCCTTCCGGTCAAAATGGGCGTTTCTCGACACTGCCACCAGCCCCGATTGGCGGGGCGCGTCTCTCCGTCCTCGCCGCGGACGCCCGAAACCGGTCGGCACCCCATCGCGCCTCCCTTTTGGCGGCACGGCACACTTGGCGTAGCAGTCCCGTGAGCACCCCTTGTGCATCCCTTGTACATATGGATAAATAACGTTAACGTTGGCGCCGGAGCGGCGGGCGTCCGGGCACCAGCGGAATGGCCTTTCGCAGGGTTGTCACACGGAACAATTCGACCGCCGGTCGGGGCGGCAAGATGCCGCGCTTCACGGCAGACGCCCTGTCGAAATCGGGACCTGAGAAAACAGTTGTATTCCACGATGCCAGGTTTAGCTTGCGAGGGTTGTCAATGAAAACATTCGCCGAACTCGGTTTCCCCGGCCGCCTTATCGCGGTGGAAGGCCTGGATGGCTCAGGGAAATCGACCCAGATTTACCTGCTGAAGCGCTGGCTCGAGTTGCAGGGGCTGAAGGTCTATTTCAGTGAGTGGAACTCCTCCGAGTTGGTCAAGTCCGCCACCAGCAAGGGCAAGAAGCGCGAACTGTTGACGCCAACCACCTTCAGCCTGATTCACGCGACGGACTTCGCCGACCGCTACGAAAGGCACCTGGTGCCGCTGTTGCGGGCCGGCTATATCGTCTTGTGCGACCGCTACATCTTCACGGCCTTTGCACGGGATGTGGTCCGTGGCTGCCCGCCGGAATGGGTGCGGGGCATCTACGACTTCGCTTCGCTGCCTGACCTGACCTTTTTCTTCAAGTCCGATTTGGAAGTGTCGCTCAAGCGCATCCTGGATGGCCGGCCGCAGTTGAAGTACTTCGAGGCGGGCATGGACCTGCGCCTGTCCACCGACCCGTATGAAAGCTTTCGCATCTTTCAGGGGCGCATTCTGGAGCAGTACCTGGCCATGAGCACGGAGTTTAACTTCCTTGTAGTAGATGCGAATCAGCTAGTCGAGAAGCAGCAAGCCGTGGTGCGCGAACTCGTCACGCAACGGGTGGACCTGGCCAGCTTCCACCGCGCGGAACGGCCCCCTTCCAAACCCCCGGCTGAGCCCCACAAGAAGACGAAAGTGGAGGAACCGGTCGAATGAAAGGAGTTGCCACCAATCACATTGTCGTCCCGCACCGCAGCGAACGGCGCTTCTACGGGCACGGGATTCCAGGCGTTGACCTGGAGCAACTGGCCGGCAAGCTTATCGTCGTCGAGGGTGCCGACGGGTCCGGGCGCTCCACGCAAATCGAGATGCTGGTCGAATGGCTCGAGGGCAGCGGCCATGCCACCGTGCAGGTGGGGCTCAAACGGTCAACGCTCGTCAGCGAGGAGCTCGAGCGGGCGCAGGAGGGCAATATTCTGAGCCGCACCACGCTTAGCCTGTTTTATGCGACGGATTTCGCCGACCAGCTTGAGAACATCATCCTGCCGGCGCTGAAGGCCGGGTTCGTCGTGCTCGCCGACCGCTACATCTATACTCTGATGGCGCGCGACATGGTCCGCGGCATGGACGAGGCCTGGTTGAAGAACCTCTACGGCCTCGCGCTGGAACCCGACGCGGTGTTCTACCTCAACGTGACGCCAGAGGAATTGGTGCAGAGGACCTTTGCCAAGAACGCGGCGCTGGATTACTGGGAGAGCGGCATGGACCAGGGCCTGTCCCGCGACCTGTTCGACAGCTTCATGAAGTACCAGACCGCCATGCAAAAGACCTTCCGCCGCTTGCAGAGCACCTACGGGTTCACGATTGTGGACGGGATGCGCTCGGCGGAGGTCATCAGCGCCGAATTACGGAAGAAGATCGGCGCCGTGCTGGCAGGCAAATAGGAGAAAGTTATGGCTGAAACCAGCAATAAGGCAGAATACGTCGTCGGCGTCGATTTAGGCGGCACCAAGATCCTGGCGGGCGTCTTCAAGAACTCGCTCGAGTGCATCGGCTCCGCCAAGCTCAGCACCAAACCCCAACGAGGCGTCGAAGCCGTCGTCGAGCGCATCGCGCGTTGCGTCCAGGACGCAGTGGATGAGGCCGACCTCAACCTCAAGCAAGTCGCCGGGGTCGGCATTGGCGCCCCGGGCGCGGTGGATTTCGCGGAAGGCCGAGTCATCTTCGCGCCTAACATGGAAGGCTGGAAAGACGTGGCGCTAAAGAAAGACCTGGAAAAGCATCTCGGCGTGCCGGTGTTCGTTGAAAACGACGGCAACATCTGCGCGCTGGGCGTCCACGTCGCCGAACTCAAAAGCAAACCCAAGAGCCTCATCGGCATCTTCGTCGGCACCGGCATTGGGGGCGGCATGATTATCAACGGCGAGCTCTACAGCGGCTTCAACCACACCGCCGGCGAGATCGGCCACATGGTCCTGGACATCAACGGCCCCAAATGCGGCTGCGGCAACAAAGGCTGTTTCGAGGCGCTGGCCAGCCGCACCGCCATCTTTCAGCAGATCAAGGCCGGCGTCAAAGACGGCCAGAAGACCCTCCTCACCGAGATGCTCGGTGATGACCTTAGCGACCTGCGCAGCGGCGACCTGCGCAAAGCCATCCGCCGCGGCGACAAGTTCGTCGATAAGGTCATCGAAGGCGCCGCCGAGTATATCGGCATCGGCATCGCCAACCTGGTGAACATTCTCAGCCCTGAAGTGGTCGTGCTCGGCGGCGGTGTGATTGAGGCGCTGGCCGACGAGATGATGAGCGTCATCGTCGAGACCACGCAGGACTATGCCATGCCCGGCACGATGAAAGGCGTCGAGATCATCGCCTCCAAGCTCGGCGACAACGCCGGCATCACCGGCGCCGCCGTGCTGGCCCGCAGAGAGACAAAGTAGGCCCCGCCTTTCGGTTCATCTGGGGGGGTCGAGGCCAGAGACAGTCCTTCACCGACACTTTTCTCAGTATTGAGAATTTTCGGCCCGGCCAGCCGCCCCCAAGCGTGGGGGTATGGAGGGGGAACGGAGGGGTCATGGACAGTATCCGGAGGATCCGACCCCCAAGTGTATCTTTTTGACCACCAGTCTGGCCTGGTTTTTCTCACAATTGAGAAAACCACCCCCCAACTTACCTCCTGGCCACTCCTCTATGGTTGTTTTAGCTCCCAGCCGCATATTTGACACAATCTTCTTCTGGTTTCTTATTGACAGAATCCTCCGCTGAATTATATGCTTAGGAGTCAAATATGAGTAAGGCTCAGAATCTTCTGTTTGTTTGCTGCCACAATCGGTCGCGGAGCTTGACCGCCGAGCGCATGTTTGAAGAGAGTCGCGGTTACGCGGTGAAATCAGTCGGGACAGCGTTAGGAGCGAGGCAGCGGGTAACCAATTGGCATATCCGCTGGGCCGACACCATCTTCGTCATGGAAGAAATACAAGCCCTGCTGCTGAAAGAACAATTTGCCGACCTGTTGAGCGACAAGCCGGTCATTTGCCTCGGCATCCCCGATAAATACAGCTTCATGGAACCCGACTTGGTTGACAAATTGACGACGACGGTAGGCAAGTATCTTAACTCGCCCGAACTTAATATGGCTTAATCACTCGTGCCGCAGGGCTTCGATGGGATCCAGTTGGGCGGCAGCTTTGGCCGGGTAGAGGCCAAAGATGATGCCGATGGCTCCGGAGATTGAGAACGCCAGCAACACGGACCATGGGGTGACGATGGTCTTCATCGTGGTCAGGTGAGAGACGATCATTGGGGCGATGATGCCCACGACCACCCCGACCAAACCGCCCCCCACCGACAGCACGACCGTCTCGACCAGGAATTGCATGGTGATGTGCCGCCGCTTGGCGCCGAGCGCCCGGCGGATGCCGATTTCACGGGTGCGCTCGGTCACGGTGGCCAGCATGATGTTCATGATACCGATGCCGCCGACCAGCAGCGAGATGGCGGCAATGGACCCGAGCACGATGTTGAAGATGCGCTTGGTCTGCTCGGCCTGCCGCAGAAGCTGCAGGGGCACTATGGTCTCGTAATCGGTCTTCCGGTGGAAATGGCCCAGCAGGTTCTTGATCTGGGGATCGGCTGATTCAACCGCCGCCACGTCCTGCATCTGGACGGTAATCTGGTGCAATTCGACCTTCTCCACCTCGAGGCTGCCGGCGGTGCGGCGGACGATCACGTCGCCGAACCGTGAGCGCGCGGCGCTGAGGGTGATATAGACGTTGTGGTCGAGCGGCTCGCCTTCCATCTTGCCGGACCGAGTGCGCTGCTCGGGCATGTTCTTCTCCTGCACCAGCCCCACAACGCGATAATAGAACGAGTTGATCTTGATCGATTCGGTCAGCGGGTCCTGATAGGGAAAGAGCCGCTGGGCCAGCCCGACGGTCAGCACACAAACATTGTCGTGGTTCAGTTGATCGGTTTCCGTCAGGAAGCGTCCGCGCACGATGTCGAGCCCGACGATTTCTGTGTAGGTGGGCAAGGTGCCGATGATCTGGCACGCCACGGCGTTGCGCGCGAATCGGACGGTTTCCCGAATGATCCGCACGGGCAACATGCGCACGACCCCGGGGATGGTGGACTGGATGCGCGCGCCGTCGTCGTAGGTGAGGCCGTATTCCAGCGCGATGCCGCGTCCGATGCCGGATTGTTTGGCGTCTTCGGGCGGTTTGAGGCTGCGAATGATGATATTCTGGCTGCCGAGCTTCTTGATGGCCTGCTGGGCTTCGTAGGAAGCGCCTTCGCCGATGGCCAGCATGGCAATGACCGAGCACACGCCGAAGATGATGCCCAGCATGGTCAGCACCGAGCGCATTTTGTGAAGCATCAGGCTCTTCACGCCCAGACGCACGGTGGTGACGAATTGGAGGCTCAGCGGATTCATGCGAAAACGCCGCGGATCTTCCCAGGCTCCGGCCGGTTCACAACCTCGCGCTCGAACAGGCCGTCGCGCATATGCAGCACGCGGTGGGCGCGGGTGGCAATCCGCTCGTCATGGGTCACCAGGACGATGGTCTTGCCTTGCGCGTTGAGCGTGTCGATCAACTCCAGCACTTCCTGGCCGGTGCGGGAGTCGAGGTTGCCGGTCGGTTCGTCGGCCAGAATCAGCAGCGGATCATTGACGAGCGAACGGGCGATGGCGACGCGTTGTTGCTGGCCGCCGGAGAGTTGGTTGGGCCGGTGATAAAGACGATCCGCGAGCCCGACCAACGAGGCCAGCTTCACGCAACGGTCGCGGTAGGCGAGCAGGTCCTTGCCCTGATAGAGCAGCGGCACCTGGATGTTCTCGATTACCGTAAGCTGGGCAATCAAGTTATAGGACTGGAAGATGAAGCCGATGCGCCGCCCGCGCGCCTCGGACAGCTCGTCATCGGGCATGCGCGAGACGTCGGTGCCGCCCAGGAAATAGTGGCCGGAGCTGGGTCGGTCGAGGCAGCCGATCAGGTTGAGCAAGGTGGACTTGCCGGAGCCCGAAGCCCCCATGATGGCGACATAAGAGCCGGGATTGACTACCAGGTTCACGCCGCGCAACGCGCGCACCTCCGCCTCGCCGCCGAGGTCGTAGCGTTTCTCCAGGCCTTCCAGCCGAATGATGGGCTCAGCGGTTTGCATCCGCCCTAGTTCAGCACCGGCCCGTTCGGCGGGGCGTTGGTGCCGCGCCGACGCGCAAGCCATCGTTGTTTCGCCGCCTCTTCGGCCGCACTCAGTTTGCCGTCTCCGTCCGCGTCGAACTGCTTTAGCAGCTCCGCCTGGTTGGTCCAGCTCCCGCCGAATGCTGTCCGTGCGGAACCGGGGCCCGGCAACGCGTGCGGGTCAGCGGCGCGCGACCGGTTGCCCTGGTCCGCATCCGCCACGACGGGCATGGGCCGCAATTTGTCAGCGCCGGGCCGGGCGCGGCCTTTTCCGACCTTAACGTTGCCGACACCCTTGGCGCGCGCGAGCAGGTTCGTCGCGCCCGCCGGCAGTGTTTCATCGTCGCCGACAATTGCCCCGCCCAGGTCCTTTTCTTTCGTGTCAAAGGGCGGCGCCAGCATCACCCGGTCGCCGTCCCGCAGCCCCGTGCAGATTTGGATGAACTTCGTGTTGTATTGGCCGACGGTAACCGGCACCGGCTCCTGCGGGGCGCTGCTGAGGAAAACCACTTGCTTGCCTTTGCGGGTCGTCACCGCCTGAATCGGCACGCTCAAGACGTTCTCCAGGTTGGTGATGAGCACCTCGGCGCGCGCCGAGACGCCAGGCTTGATGTCCGGCAGCTTGTCGTTAATGACAATTTCGGTCGCGTACACCTTGAGGTCGGGATTGCCCCAGCGGCTCGAGCTATCGGGCAGTGGGGCGACCTTGCTGACGGTGCCGCGGTAGCGCTGGTCGGGCAGGGAATCCAGCACCACGAACGCGGGCTGGCCCAAGGCGATCTGGTTGATGTGGGATTCGTGAATCTTGACCTGCACTTTCATCTCGGAGACGTCCGGCAGTTTGATGATCTCCTGCCGGTTGCGCACCACCGCCCCCTCTTCAATCATGGATTCGTTGCTCCAATGGCCGCCGCCCGAGCCCGCATACACGACCAGGCCATCCTGCGGCGCATAAATCTTCGTGGCCAGGAGCTGCTTCTTGTCACGGTCCAGCTTGTCTTGGCTCAGCGCGAGCGTCTTCTTCTGGGACTCCACGTCCGCGCTGTACTGAGCCAGCTTGCGGTCATCCTGGAGTTTCACGCGGTCAAGATTCTCCCTGGCTTCCTGCAGCGCCGCTTCGAGGGAGCGTTTGGTCTTAGGATTGTCGAAGGTCTCGACCATCCAAAGGGCCTTTTGGGCCTGCTCCAGTTTGAGCCGGGTCTGCGAAGCCGTCAGCCGGTCCTTGTCCAGATTCCCCTTGGTCTCGAAGCCTTGTTTGTAAAGCTTCTCGCTCCAATTCAGGCGCTCCTGGTCGATCTGCAGCGTCTCCAGCACGTTGGTAATGTCGATCTGCGCGTTGCGCTCGGTCTGCAACGCCTGGCCCTTGGTGAACTTCTCCAAGTCCGACTCCGCAAACTCCAGCTTCAGCGTCGCCGCCTGAATTTCGCTCTCCACGACGCTCTTCTGAATATCCAGTTGCTGCTCGGCCTGCACCAGCGCGAATTGGGCCTTCTCCACGTTGATCTGCTGCAGGTTGACCTGGTCCTCCGATGACGAAGAGTCCAGCTCCACCAGCAAATCGCCCTTCTTCACATTGCTTCCCTCGGGCACAATAAAGATGATGCGCGCGGTCCCCTCCACCTCGCTGCGGATGGAAACCTCATCGACGGCTTCCAGCGTGCCGCCTTCGACCACCGAAACCAGGAAGTCGCCGCGTTTCGTCTCGTAGCAGCTAAGGGTCTGCGCGGGCGGGCCTGGCCTGGCGAAAATCATCACCGCGACGACCAGGACAGCGAGGCCGATGCCGACGGCCAGCTTAGGCCGTGCTTTGGCACCGCGCACGAGCATGGGAAAGAAAGTCTGAACCTTCATAATCGTTTACTTATCAAAGTATTGGTCGGGGGGCAGGACCGGCTGCTCGCCGGATTGCGCTTGAGGCGGGTTGCCGGCAACGGGCGCCGATCCGGGGAGATAAGCCGCCAGTTGATCCTTCAGCCAGAACTTGGGCACCTCGGTGTCGAGCGCGCCGATGTCCAGCAAAAGCTGCAGCCGGGTCTGCTGATAATCCACGAGCGCGGCGGTCACCTCATTCTCGGCGCTAATCTGCGCGTCCTGGGCATCGACCAAGTCGCGCACCTCGGCGCGGCCGGCTTCAAGCAGCAGCGTCGTGCTAACCACCCGCCGGTTGGCCAAGTCGAGTGCATTCTTCTGGATGTCATAGTTCTGGCGGCGCTGCTCCAATGTCCGCAGGCCCTGTTCGATGCTTTCCTTCAGATTGTCGAGTGTCAGCGTCAAGCTGCGCAGCTCGGCCTCGAACGTTATGAGCGAACGCCGGTAGAGGTTGCGTTCCGGGAGGCGGTCGAGGGGCAGATTCAACTGCAGCCCCACGTTGGCCCGCACCTGGTTGGGATCGAAGCGGCTGTAGTCGGTGGGCGAGGAGGAGAGGTCGGCATCGGCGACGACGTTCAGGTCGGCCTCCAACTGATTGGCCGCCACCCGGATCTTGCGCTTGGTGTCCTCGAACTGGTCGATGGCATTGAGGATCTGCAACTGCTTCGCCGTCGCCACCCGATAGGCTGCTACCGGGTCCAGTCGCGCGGGCACCAGCCCGTTCTGCTCTAACTCGTCCAGTTCCCGGTCGTCGAGGGCCAGTTTCTCGTCCATCGGAAGACCGAGCTTGATCTTAAACTGGTCCAGCAGATTGCGGTAGAGCGCCACGGCGTTGACGTAGTTGATCTTGGCGGTCAACTCGGCTTGGCGCGCTTGGTCCACATCCGCCAGCCGTTCGCGATCCGCCGCCCGCGCTTCCAGTCGCTTCGTCGATTGCACGCGGCCCAGGTAGTTCGTGTAGCGATTGCGCGTGATATCCTTTTGCGCCAGCAAAGCGAAGTGGTCGTTCAGGATCTCCAGCGCGAACTGGTCCTGGAAGAAGCTGTAGTTGCGGACCGCGTACACCACGTTGCGCTGCGCCTGCGTCAGGTTCTCCACCAGGGGATTGTTGCGCCCAAACCCGCGCAACAGCGGCTGCGACAGGTTTACCGTGAGGATCGAAATCAGCGAACGCCGGGGATCGCCCGTGTAATAGCGCAGGATGTCGTTGGCCAGGCTGGCGCTCAATTGTCCGCCGCTTTTCAGAAACTGGCTGACCCCCGCCTGGCTGTTCACCGACCCAAACTGGTCGCCATCGCTTTCGCGGCCCGCGGTCGCCGTCGAATTCGCGAAGAACTGCGGGCTGAACGCGTAGCGGGAGCCCGTCAGGCTCAGCGCGGTCAGGTACAAGGTCTCCTTGGCCGACTGGTAGCGGCGGCTGGACCTTACCGCCAGGTTGAGCGACTGGGTAATCGTCAGCATGCGATGACCGGTCTGCAGCCGGCTCTCGACCAGCTCCGCCGGCAGGATAGCTTCCGGTTTCCGTGCCGAGTAATGGGTGTCGATGGTGAAGGCATTGGTTTGGCCGAAGATCTTCGATTCGTACTGTCCAATGATCCCATAGACCTCCTTGTCCGCCGAGCGACGATAATGGGCCTGGGAGCAGCCAAACAAAAGCAGTGCGCCCGCCAGGACCGGGAGAAAACTCCTGGCTCTGACGGCTCTACTCAACCTGCCCAATATAGCGGACTGTCGTTTACCCACCGAACGGCTGGTTCTTGACGCCGGCTGGAGGCCTCGGGTTACAAACCGCGCCTCAAGGCAGAAGACCTTGGTGAGGGGGCGTCTCAGCAGCGTGCGCCGCGCATTACGCGGTCGCTTATTCGCCCGCCCCCTGTGTTGCCTACGGGCGTGCGAGAATCGCAGCCTCTTAGTTGACGAATCCGCCCCCGCGCAAATTCACGCCCACTTGCTCCAAACCCTTTGTTTCATTCCCCCTCAACCGCCTTTCCTGCGCAAAACCACTTGGCCCAGCTTGTAACGGTGTTGGCCGTCGTCTCCCGCCAGCGGGAGCGCGAATCTGGGGGTGCCATCGCGCAGCCCGACTGAAATGTAGAGCGCATAGTCGCCAGGCAGTGTGACCGGCGCGCCCAGGCCCGCCACAAACTCCACTTTCCGTTCCGTCACCGGAATCTGGTCCGCCGGCCCGGGCTTCAGTTCGCGCAGGTCGAAGCCCT
>OBLU010006996.1_pt1 | contig 10026 bp, 2 predicted proteins | sample 1518681 | NCBI WGS metagenome assembly OBLU01 (sample SAMEA3539304, study PRJEB22396) | soil metagenome | biome: tundra; feature: field; material: soil | place: USA | collected 2010-05 | depth 0.15 m
GGGAGCGACCTTCATCATGCTACCACTGGTTGTGGAATTCAAGTAAAATTTACAAAAATGTGACGTGAACGATATTTCCAAATGAATTCAATGAAAACAAAGTCTCCTTCCGGGTTTGGAAGGGGGTTTGGAAAGAAAATTTGCGACGGTAAATGAATTCAGAGGCGGCTTGGGGAAACTCAAGGAACCAGCAAAACATTTTCCGCATCAACGCATCAATCCACGCAGACACTTGAGGCGGGATCACTCAAAGCAACCCGGCCCACATTATGGATCATTCGATGGTGGTTCCATCAAACTCATTTTCAAAATGGAGAATCGGTGTTTAACTCTCTTTCATTCTGACTGGTTTCAAGCTTTATCAGCTATGTCGAATTCGAGGGTGAGATCATCACCCTCGGTTATGAGCGTGCTTTGATCACGGCATGACCAGCCGGTAAAAGCGCCGGTGGTAGTTGGTCGCACCGGGATCGGTAAACTGCACCGTGCCGGTGACGTTTGTAACGGAGGCGATAGTTTGCCAGTTCAAAAGATTGGTTGAACCCAGCACCCGGTAAATGTCGCCTGATGAACCAGCCAGCGTGATTTGAATGCTTCCGCCGGGAAGCAGCGTAACTTGTGTGATCACTGAATTTGAAACCACTTGGAACGGGCTGCTCGAACCGGAACGCCCGAGACTGTCGGTGGCCACAAGATACATGTTGGTCGCGGCCTCCAAAACAGCCACGTTTCCTGCCCAAACACCGTTGATAAATGAACCGGTGTTGGTGGGGGTGATCGCAACCGCCGCCGTGGTGGCGGTCACGTTCACATCGTCCACATACCAGCCTTCAAAGGTATTCGCGCCGGCGTCAATGGTGTCAAAGTTGAAACGAAGCACGATGTTGCTGCCGGCGTAGGCGGAAATGTCCACCACCCGGTTGGTGAAGCTGGAAGTAAGAACCAAGGGATTTAGAAGATTGGTGGTGCTGGTTAACGCAGACCAGGTGGTTCCACCGTCTCCAGAAATCGCCACGGTGGCCTGGTCCCAAATCGTGCCACCCTCAGTCTGAAGCAAATACTTAAAGGCTAACGTGACTGGCGCGATGGCCCCCGCCAGCGAGATGACTGGCGACTGGAGGTTGCCCGCATTACGCGCGCCGGTATCATAATTCCAACTACCTTCCTTGCCGTAATACTGACAGTTTGATGGTGAAACAAAGCGGTGCGTCGTGCTGTGCCATAGATTGGAGCCGGCATCGGGATCCGGCAAATAGATGAAGCCGTCCGAACCGTTGTCGAAAGTGGCGGAGAAAACAATACTCGAACCACCCCGCCTTCCGCCGAGCATGACCGTTCCCGTGAAGTTGGCCACGGCCTGGTTGTTAACGTCCTGAGCGGTGATCGTCACGCCAAAGGAGACATTTTTAGACTTCGGCGATGGAATAGTGTTCCAGGCAAAATGATCCACGGGCAGGGTAAGCGCCAGATGAACCAGCAGATGGCCGGTGTATCCGCTATATCCTCCCGCCAGAATGTAATAAGTTGTGCCCGCAGAAACATTGGTGATGATCTGGGAAGTCAAGCCGCCGGTGTCATCGTTGCAGGCCACTTGCGTCCAGGAACCGCAAGCACCGGTATAGAGGGCTAGTCCCGTGTCAAAGTCGCTGCCAAAGGTATTCACCTCAAGCTGGCCGCTGAAAACCGGGGTGAAACGATACCAGACGCCGTTGCCGAAGCCGTGGACGCAGTCCGGCACCGGATCACCGGTGGATGTCGCGTTGGTGGTGTATTGCGCATTGGTGTAAGACAAACCGGAAATTACCAGCGCACCGCTGCACTGGTCGTTGGCAACGGTCGTGTCCACCTTGAGCACGGCCACCGAGCTGGTTACCGAGCCTGCAATGTTTGTAACCACACAGCTAAACTGGCTGCCGGAATCACTGACTTGTGCATTAGTCAGGTTGTAACTGGAAGAGATTGCGCCCGAAATGGAAAGGCCGTTTCGCCGCCAAAAGTAGCTCAAAGGCGCGGTGCCGCTGGCGCCGACGGTAAAGTTGGCAGTGGTGCTCACGGCCACAGTTTGGTTCTGAGGCTGGAGGGTAATCGAGGGTGGTATTGCCACCACGGTGAGCGTCGCCACCTGGCTGTTGGTAGTTCCGTAGGCATTGCTGACCACGCACGAGAACAGGCTACTGTTATCGGCCAACTGGACATTGTTTGTAGTATAAGTTGAGTTTGTGCCTCCGGGGATCGGCGTGCCATTCCGCTGCCAGAAGTAATTGAGCGGCGCACTCCCATAAGCGGCCACCGAGAAGGTTACACTGCTTCCCACGACAATCGTCTGGCTGGCTGGCTGAAGGCTAATTACGGGCGGCTGCGGGCCGCAAGAAGTATAGGTGGTAAAGTCGCTCGCAACAAAATTGGTAGCCTGGCCAGTGCCGGCAGACAACCCAACCAAACCGGTGGGAGTGTTGAGGTTCAGATAAGTGATCTGGATTCGCCCGTCGAAAAACATCTCGACTTGAAAACTATTGGTCTGGCTGCTAGTGCCACCGAAAATTGGCACGCCTTGGTAGCTGACCGCCATCCGGTCGGAGAGTTGTTTCCATGTGACAGACCCACCTGCGCCTGGATTCAAATCACGATAGACAGCAGAAACGCGCGGAAGCAAAAAATGGCTGGCATAAGTCGGTGAAAGACTGGTGTCTCCCGCATTCATAGTGAGATAGCCATTGCTGCCAACGTAGATCACATTGGTTCGGTTGTTGTAAATGGCCATTGTATTCGTGCCAGAAAGAGTGATCTGTAAATAGCTGTCATCGCTCAAGCTCAAACTTGTCCCGCCTGTGGGATCCGTGGGGAAGGCGATGGCAGATTGACTGCAAACGGCATAGAAATTCCCGCTTCCATTGTTCGTAAATGTGTAGGAAGTGAAGGCCAAATTGGTGACGGTAGTGGCAAATAACTCAGTGAACCAATCCGAGGTAGGGACAATTATGGTCAGCACCGCGTTGGAACTGAGCAGAGTTCCGTATGCGTTACTCACTAGGCAACTGAACTGGCTGCTTGTATCGGTCAACTGAACATTGTTGGTGGTATAACTCGAATTGGTCGCACCGGGAATCCATATGTTGTTACGCGTCCAGAAGTAGCTCAGGGGCAGGCTGCCGGTGGCCGTCACGCTGAAGCTCGCCGTGCCACCTACCGGCACCGTCTGGTTCGTAGGTTGCTGGGTAATCGAGGGCGGCAGTGCCAAAACAGTAAGTGTCGCCACCTGACTGTTGGTCGTTCCGTAGGCATTGCTCACCACGCAACTGAACTGCCTGCCAGAATCAATCAACTGGACGTTGTTGGTCATGTAACAGGAATTGGTGGCTCCGGCGATGGCCGTTCCATTCCGCATCCAGAAGTAGCTCAAGGGCAGGCTCCCGGTGGCCGTGACGCAGAAAGTGGCGCTGCCACCAGTGGGGATCGTCTGGCTGGCTGGCTGCGTGGTGATGCTTGGAGGATTCGAGCCTGCCAAAGTGATGAAGACATTCGTCACCTCCATTATGGAATTTCCAAAGACCGTATACCAAATCACGCTCCGGCTCTGGCCTGCGGCCAAAGTCCCATAGTTTTGGGCAAGATTGATATCAATATCCCCGGAGACCCCGTTCGGATCTATGACGGTCAAGTAAGAATACGCACTCGTGTTGTTGAAGCCCACCGCACTGGGTATCTGTAGTCCAGAATCCGAGCCAAAACCAACGCTCAAGCCCGTGGTCGGACCGGTCGCCACTACCATGTCATTGTTAAGGTTGACCGAAACCACATCATTTAGGGTGCTGGAGGTGCCGCTGCTGATTGAATCCTGATCCGGGTCGGCGGTGTCCAGGGTGACCACGTTGGCCAGTGCCGCCACACCAGTATTTTGAAGCGTGTCCACTATACGAATAACCTTGCTGTTGGTTGCGAACGAAATATCGCGTGTAAAACTCAACCCTGGAATGACCACCCCGTTAATCAAGGCCCGTTGCAAACCGCCGCTGCTCAGGTTGCTGACCGTCAAACTCGCAAAACCCCCAACCACGGGCGAACTGCCGTTGACATAGTTAATGCCAACGACCCCGACGATCCAGTTATAGACCGGCGTCCCAGGCTGCCAGAAATCAACTCCCGAGGCACCGCCAGTGCCGGCAGAATTATATTTGGCCCCCGTATTAGCAGCCAGAAACACGCCATTGGTTTGTATCGGCAGATAGAGGTAATTGCCGGTCAGGAAAACCGGGCCGGTCACAACCCTCAATGTCGCCACCTGGCTATTGGTCGTCCCATAGGCATTGCTAACCACGCAACTAAACAGGCTGTTGTTATCGGCCAACTGCACGTTGTTGGTCGTGTAACTGGAGTTGGTGGCTCCGGCGATGGCCGTTCCATTCCGCATCCAGAAGTAGCTCAAGGGAGGCGTGCCACTGGCTCCGACTGTAAATGAAGCGTTGTTGCCGGCGGTGACCGTCAGTTTTGTGGGCTGCAAGTAGATATTTGGAGCACTAGCGGCAATGTTGCCGCCGAAGACCGCCACAAAAGCCATATCCCGCCCCGAAATAGAGGTCCAGGTTGAGTTCGTCAGCAAAGAAGAATTGGTGCCATTGTTGTTATAAACAAAGCCTCCGTTGGTGTAGGCATCGGTCGAGGGAGAACCCACCGCGGCCGAGCTGCTGCCACCGTCCTGGAGGGAGGAAGTGCTGATATAGGCCACATAGTTTCCACCCGAAGTCAGCGTTAAATTGCCCGGGATGAACGTATAGGATTGCCAGCCCAATTGGCCAGCCGTGCTGGTGGCCGCGCTTTGGTAGAGGATCGGACCGGTTGCTTTGACACCATCCCACGCACTCACATAAAACTTAAAATTGGCCGAAGCCGTCATATTGCTGATATAAAGGGCGAAGCTGGCCAGATTTGGCTGCGCTGGAGCAATAAAGGTTTGACCGTAGGTGGCGGTGTCGGGTTCGCCGAACGAGTAGATATAAGTGCTGCCATCCCAGGCATTGGTGGTGGTTACTATGGTCGTCGCCCCGCCACCGGATGCCCAAAGCAAAGAGTTGGCAATCAATAGCCCGCCGCCGCTATTTGTCTGCCAGAAGTCGCTTCTAACGGACTGGGAAGGCGGATAGAAATTCAAACCAACAACATGACCAGAACCGGAGATTTTGGTCGCCACGAGCGGCTGACCATCACTCCAATGAGCGACCTGCACCGAGTTGGATTGCAGCGTCACAATGTCATGGTAACTGCTCGAACCACCGTCAAAGGACGCTACTCCAGATAGAATTTGGTGCAGAGGCAGATCGGGCACCAGGGTGTATTCGGTGCCTGAAGTAAAGTTTCCCACAGACAACGGCAGATAACCGCCGCTGACCAGCCGTCCGCCGCCCGAACCAAAACCTAAACTATCAAAGCTAAAGCTGGCGGCGACAACCCCACCGCCAGCATCAATATAGTCCGCAAGCACATTGCCCAAACCAAAAGCGTCGGCAAAAGCTGCGTCTGAATAGACAATTACCGCGTTATAGGCTCGTAGTTGTGTCAGCGTGGGGTTTGTATATCCGGATACGACCGGGATGATATCCACCTGAGCCGCTGGATTCGCGGCCAGAATCTTGGCCTGCACATCATTGTTCCATGAACTTGTGCCAGGAGCGCCAAGAACAGCAAAGTGCTGGTTTTCTGTCGCCCCGCTCCCTACTGTAACATTTTCCAAGGCGAAGTGGGTGCCGCCTCCTGAATAACCCGGGTGCGGGGTGCCGCCAGCAGAAATGAAGTCCACCCGGGTGACTCCGTTGTAGTTGAAATTGATCAACGTGGGATTGGTGGCGCTGAGAATCCAAGAGTTGCTGAAGATCATGGCTGCACCATTATACCCAACCACCAGCACCGACAGGTTGTCGTTCCAAGCGGCCGTCAAGTAGGCCGAAGCCAGATTGAATGACGTGGCGCTGGCGATGGAAGCATTGGATCCGTATCCATTGTATGCGACATTGCTGGCTGAAATCATTCTCGCGTAATAACCACTATTTGTGCCATAAGAAGCAAAGGCATTTGCATAATAGAAGTTGCTCCAGGTTAAGCCATGATACCCCACGGGCACGCTAATATCCGAGCCGGGTAAATCGTCGAAAGTAATCAGGCCGCCGACAGGGGAGACAACCGTCAATGTCGCCACCTGACTGTTGGTTGTTCCGTAAGCATTGCTAACCACACAACTGAACTGACTGCCGGAATCGGTCAACTGGACGTTGTTGGTCGTGTAACAGGAATTGGTGGCTCCGGCGATTGCCGTGCCATTCCACATCCAGAAATAGCTCAAGGGCAGGCTGCCGGTGGCCGAGACGCAGAAAGTGACGTTGCCACCAGTAGGGATTGTCTGGCTGGCTGGCTGAAGACTGATCATGGGCGGCTGCGGCCCGCAAGAGTTGGTGTAAGTTGTGTAGTCGCTCGCGACAAAATTTATCGGTAGGCCCGCCCCGGCGGACAATCCGACCAATCCGCTGACCGCATTCAAGTTCAAGTATGTGATCCGGATGGTTCCGGAAAAGAATAGTTCAATTTGAAAGCTGTTGGTCTGCGTGGTTGAACCATAAACCGGCACCGCCTGATAAGTCACCGCCAGCCGGTCCGTCAGTTGCTTCCATGAAATGGTCCCGCCGCTGCCGGGATTCAAGTCACGGAAGAAGGCAGAAACGCGGGGGCGCGAAAAATGGCTGGCATAAGTCGATGAAAAGGTGGTGTCACCCGAATTCATGGTCAGATAGCCATTGCTGCCAACGTAAATCACGTTCGTTCGATTAGTGTAGATGGCCACGGTGTTGCCCCCGATGAGGGTGATTTGCGCATAGCTGTCATCGGTCAGACTCAACGCAGCTCCACCGGTTGGGTCGGTCGGGAAAGCCAAGGCCGGCGACGTGCAGAGTGAGTAGGAATTGGCGCTGGCGTTGGTCGAGAAGGTAAACTGTTTGAAGGCCAAATTGGTGATGGTCGTGCCAAATAATTCAGTGAACCAGTCCGTGGGCTGCCCGACCAGCAGGTTGAATTGCCGACCGAGTCTTGCGCCACTGTTGAAATTTGAAAATAAAACCGTGCCCGCATAAATGCCTTTTGGCAAAGTATTGGCCGTGGCGGTCAGGCTGGCGGTCACGGAAGCCGCCGCGCCGCCGGGAGTCAGAGTGCCTCCGGACGGTGACACATTGAGCCAGGCGCTGGTATTGACCAGACTCCAAGTCAGGGTATTGGTGCCCGCATTGGTCAAAGTCAGCGACTGCGACGCTGGGGTGAAGGGTCCGCCCACGGGACCGCTGAAGGTTAATCCGGTCACTGGACTGATCCGCAGATCATCCGGCAGGTCAAAGGATTCATGCACGCCCGTGGTCGTGGAACTGGTCGGGGAGGTGGCGCTGTAGCCCATGCCGCGCTTGGCAAAGGCCGCCCACAGCTCGTTGCGGTTCGCTCCGCCGGTGTCCACCAAATCGGCTTGGATAATTCCATCGCGCGCCTGAAGAAAGTTTGGGTGCGGCACCGTCAGCTTCATGCCATCGGTCACCAGTTGCAGAATCAGTTGATTGCCGACGGCCCAGCCATATTTATTGACCAGATTCGCACGCGCCTCCCATAAGGTGACACACCAGACTTCGCCTTCGTTATGCACCTCGCTGGCGTCGGCAGCGTTGCAGGTTCCAAACATCGCCGTGTGATACGGCGCCCCCGACGAACAGTAATCCGCTTGCGCCGGATCAATGTCCTTGAAGGTGAGGGGGTCTTGCTCATGTCCGTGGTGTAGGGGTAGCGCCGGATGCCAAAGTAATAATTCTGCGTATCGCTCGCCCCGCCAATTTTGTAACTCGCATACGCCCCAGCGGCATAAACGCCGTTCACATCATCGCCCGCCTGGCTCAACAGCGTCATTCCGTAGAAATCCGACCAGCCTTCGCCCATGCCGTCCGATTGCGTGTCACCCAAGGCCTGGCCTCCGCCCACCAACCGCCAGCTCAAACCATGTGTGTGTTCGTGGAAGACAATCTCGGCATCAAGGTCGCCGTCCCGCCGGGGACTCATTTGCGTGAAGATATACATCTGCATCCGGCCCGCCGAGCCATCGGGCGGGGTGGAGAAGTTGGCGTTGTCCGTTCCGCTGCCGTCCTGGGCATCGGCCTGCACGGCGTCGTTGCCCAGACCGCCGCGGGCAAAATTATTGCTCTGGAAATTTCCGGCCGCCTCGGTGAAACCCAGTGCGTAGAGCTTGTCGTGATACCAGTTGCAAAGGAAGAACAACTGCACCACCGCCGCCGAGCCATAGTTGGTCGGATCCTGGGTCGTCAGATCCATGGGAAAATTGAATACGCGCAACGGCGCCCCCTGTGGGCGCGGCAGGTCGGGAGAATCGTCGGCGTTCCTGTCGGTATGAGCGTCCACGTTGTTGCCCCACGTCTCGTTGCCGCCATCATTGATCCAACCCGCCGGTGAAGCATTTGTATCCATGGCCGGGAGTGTCACCAGGGTCCGCGACACCAGTGGTGGCTGGTTGGTGTTGGGCGTGGGCCAGCCCGGGGAAAACGGTGATGGACTGTCGCTGGTAAAAACATTGTAGGTCGCATCCGTGAGATAACTCGTCAAACAACGCCGTATTAGCACCTCGCCTGATTCGACATCAAGCAGCACGCGGAACATTTCGCCGCGCTGCCGGTTCATCAGCACCACATCCCAGCACAGGCGCATTTTGCCGGACTCCATCGGCAGCCAGATCAATTTCGTCTCGGCCTCGCCTTTCAATCCCGGTCCCTTGAACTTCTGGTGCCGCTCGGCACCGCCGGCTGCCTGGCCGGTTGCAGCCACATTGGTCTCGTCCAAATTCACCTCGACGTTTTGCGCCGCCAGCGCCACCGCCCGGCTCGCGGCCAGCGGGGGCGTGCTGATGAGTATCGCACCATTCGGAGTGCCCAGCGCCGCCGCCGCCGCCGGGTCCGGGACAAATTGGCTGGAAATGCTGACCAGTTCGCCTTTGCTGGTCGTATGTGAAATCAGCACGCCTTCAAACACTGCGAGGCCATCCACCTGCTGTTCCCAGACCACCGTGTGCAGCCCGTTGTTGAGGCCGACGTAATCGCGGCTGATGCGCGCCTGGTCCAGCAGTTCCGGCCCGTGACCGAACAGGGCGCGCTGTTCAGTCAAGAACGCCTTGGTCACCCGGTAGGGGTCATTGGCCGCAAAACGGGCCAGACTTGCCGTCGAGATCGTCGCCCCCTTCCCCTCCGGTCCCGTCAAAAAACCTTCGGTGGCCGCTACGCTTTTGGGTGAACCGCTGACCGGCTCAAACTCTACCTTCAATGTGGGCACCAGCTCGCGGAGCAAACTGGCGGCTTGCGTCTGTTCGGCCGACGCCACCTTGGCCTGCGCCGCGTCATGCCGTTTGTCAATCGCCGGCAACAAAGGATGCGCGGGCGGCAACTGGGCCCAACAGGGCGCGAGCAATAGCAACCAGAATAAAGCACATATCGTCCCGCAAGTGAACCGTCCGGATTGGAATTTGAAGTTGATCTTGATCTTATTGGTTTTCATAGGTTTGATTGCTGGTATTGAATTTATATCTTTGGCACGCGTCCGACTTCATTTCAGCAACTTGGCCCTGGACGGGCCGAATTCTTTGCGGATGCCAACGTTCGCTTGGTTGGTGGGAAGCCAGATGACCGTTTAACGCAACCGGATGGAGCGACCGCGCGGCGGATTGCCGGACAGGTCCACCAGCCGTGCTGATAAGATCGTTGAGAAGTCTGTTTTGCTGGCGGGTCTGGAAGACACCATTCCCGAAACGAACGCCATTGCTGGTCGCTGCCGCCACAAACCTCGCCGATGGCTGGCAATAGCTTTTCCGTGAAGGATTTTGAGAAGATAAAACAGGTTCTCGAACTCCTGACGACAAGCTGATTTGTTGCAATTTCCTGACCATACCCACCCGGCAATTGTCCGAATTATCCAACCAACGGCCCGTGACGCCCGTCAAAGGCCCAAAAG
>OBLU010006997.1_pt1 | contig 10026 bp, 10 predicted proteins | sample 1518681 | NCBI WGS metagenome assembly OBLU01 (sample SAMEA3539304, study PRJEB22396) | soil metagenome | biome: tundra; feature: field; material: soil | place: USA | collected 2010-05 | depth 0.15 m
GGACGGGTATCGCCAGTGTCGTCCTGGTCGTCAACAGCTTCTTCACCTATGCCGGTATCGAGGTGAATGCCGTGCATGTTGACGACCTCCGGAACCCCGGCCGCGAATTCCCAAGGTCCATCTTCCTCGCCATGGCACTCGTCCTCGCCATCTTCATCCTCCCCACGCTGGCGATCGCATGGGTGATCCCCGAGAAGAACATCACCTTCACGGCCGGGGTCATGCAAGCCTTCGACAGTCTCTTTACGCACTTCGGGATCAAGTTCGCTGTGCCACTGGTCGCGATCGCTCTTGCGATCGGGGCCCTTGCAGGAATGCTGGCCTGGCTCGATGGTCCCTCCGAGGGGCTGCTGAGGATCGGGCGCGAGCAGGGCTTTCTGCCTCCCTTCTTTCAGAAGGTGAACCGCAAGGGCATCGAGATGCGCATCCTGACGGGACAGGCGATCGTGATCACGGTCATCGCCCTGCTCTACGCCTTCATACCGGACGTCTCGCGTGACTACTGGATATTCGCCGTGATGGCCACGCAGGTCTATCTCATCATGTACGTGCTGATGTTCATCGCAGCGGTCAGGTTGCGCCGGAAGCAGCCGGACCACGCCCGCGGGTACCGTGCACCGGCTCTCCGCCTCCTGTGTCTCGTCGGCGCGGTGTCGTCGGTGGCCGCTCTGGGCATCGGCTTCATCGCCCCGTCGCAGTTCGGCCACTCGAACTGGCTGCTCTACGCCCTCTTCATCCTGGGAGGGATACTCGTGATCGGGATCGTTCCGCCGCTCCTCATGGATCGGCTTCGCAAGCCAGGGTGGAAGGTCGCCGGCGGCGCGCCGACCCCCGAACTCTGACTTCCCCCGCCCACCTTGGCAGGTAGCCCAATGACACGCCCCCACGAGGCCACCACAGCGGCCCCGACCGGGACGAAGCGTGGCCATTCAGCCCCATTCATCGGTCCGAGGTCAGGTGTTTTCGTTGTCAAAATCCGCAGCGCTAGTTTTCGCGAGCGGTGGAATTCCGACCGATGGCAACATGTGCACACCAGGCAGTAAGTAGCTAAAGCTCGGGACTCCGCCATCGGCTTGGGAGGGGTTCAATCGACGCCCCGCAGCTTTGACCAGCCACTTTCCACAACGACCGGGCGGGGACCTACATTGCCACTCGGTGCTCCGACACCAGGGTTGAGCTGGGATGTTCGCTCTCGGCGCTCGGCCTCATTCGGCCCTCAACGCCATAGCAGTCGGGGTCCCCGCCGCGATCCGGCCGGGGAACGCCGCTATTACGTTGGCGAAGACCAACGCGCCGAGGGCGACCAGAACCACCGACAACACCGGCACGGTGGGGTCGGGTCACTGCGTTGATATTCCGGGCAAATAAGCTCCACAGTTGGCGGCCGATGACGATCCCCAGGGGTATGCCAACGACAATGCCGACGCACACGACGACCGTCGACTGCGAGGCGATGGCGCCCGAGAGTTGGCGTTGCGTGAAACCGAGCGAGCGGAGCAGGGCGAGGTCCCGGCGCCGGCGTCGGACCGAGACGGTGAGGGTCAACCCGAGGGCGGCGAGGGCACCCAGTGCGAGCCCGCCTGCGAGCACGACCGGGGTGGCACCGATGCTGCGGTAGTTGACGATCTGGGCCGGGCGCTGCACGCCCAGGACGCTGATGACGTCGTTGCCCGCGGCGTTGGGGTCGGCGGCGATGGCCTTGCTGCCCCCTTGGGCGATGTGCCGCAGACCGGCCAGCCCAGCGAGGGCGTTCACGCCCGGGCGCAGGCGGACGAAGACGTACTGCGGACCGTTGAGGTTCGGATCCGCGCTGGTCGAGGCGCGGACCCAGGCGGGGGGTTCAATCTCCGAGGAGAGCAGTGCCCCCGTCCCCATGAAGGGGTGGTCGGCCACGATGCTCGAGTAGCCGATGGCGGGGAAGGTGGCCGTCCCGACGACCCGGAGTGGCGTCGGTGGAATGTAGACCGGCGCGTCCTTGGCCGTCCCGACGCTGACATCGACGGTGGCGCCGACGTGCGTGTGTAGCAGGGCTAGCGTGGCCGAGCCCAGGACGATCTGTCCTTTGTCGTCGAGACCGTGTCCCGACTCCGGTATCCACGCACACGCGAGGGGTTCCTTCACGTGGTGGCGCACCGGTGCTGAGAGCGCCGGGGTCCCACAGGCAAACAGCATATTGAGCGGTCACGCCGGTTCGGACGATCTCTGCGCTTCCGTCACCCGCATCGGTGTCATGTCGGCCTGTTCAGGCTTCGCCCCTGTTGACGCTGCAGCTTCTCGAGCCAAAAACGTCCCCAGTTCAGAGATGGTGCTCATCAACGGGGCGGGGAACACCACCGTGCTGTTCTTGTCGACCGCTATCTCAACGAGACTCTGCAAGTTACGCAGCTGCAGGGCTAGAGGGTGAGCCATCATTATGTCCGAGGCCTCACCCAATGCCGCTGCAGCCAGGGACTCCCCTTCGGCATTGATGATTTTGGCCCGCTTCTCCCGCTCTGCTTCCGCCTGTCGAGCCATTGCCCGCTTCATGCTGTCAGGCAACTGAATGTCCTTGAGCTCCACCAGCGTCACTTCGACACCCCAGTCGGTGGTGGTCTGGTCGAGAATCTCTCGGATGTCGATATTGATGCTGTCAGTTTCCGACAACGTTTCGTCGAGTGTGTGCTGGCCAACGACCTTTCTCAGCGTGGTCTGGGCGATCTGGTCAATGGCCACATCGACACTTTCTATAGCGATAACCGACTTCACCGCATCCACGACACGGAAATACGCCACCGCGGACACGTCGACGCTGACGTTGTCCCGAGTAATTATGCCTTGTGACTGGATCGGCATCGTCACAATCCGCAGTGATACTCGCCGTAGGTTGTCGACGAACGGAATGATGACCCGCAACCCAGGTTCGCGTCTTCCGATGACCCTGCCGAGCCGGAACAGGACGCCCTGTTCGTACTGCTTTACGATCTTGAGCGCCAATGCCAAACCGAGTAAGGCAATGACTCCTACGATCACAAGGACAGTGATGATGGTATCCATATTGCAATCCTTTAGTGATGTTGGAGGGGCTAATAGAGCCAAAGGTCCTCAAGGAGCCGGGTGTGAGAACGCCCGAGAACTGGACTGGATAGATCCTGGAATAGTCGCCCACTGAAGTCGCCGTGGTCCCGGATCCGTCAATAGGGAGAATGGGGGAGGGCCGCACAAAGGCCGCACGGTCCGAGCTCGACAGCACGTGGAATAGGGTGCGCGATCACCACTCCTGACATTCCTAGGCGTTCTCACGCACCCTCGAGATCGTGACGGGGCGGTCGACATAGTCAGCGACGTCATTGCCGGTTTTCTTGACCTCCGAGGACAGCTTCGATATCCAGATCGATTTTGAGATCGACGACCAGCCAGCCTGAGCGTTGGTACCCGATCAACCGCTCTCGAGCCACATTGCCCGAGTCTGCACGCCCTCCTCGTTCGGCATGAATACGACCGGGCCGACGAGAGCGGCCGTCGAGCTGTCAGCCATCTGGAACACGTCTCCGATGCGATTGGCGAAGGTCACTCCGTCGGACGCGTGGCGAGGACCCGACCATTGGGGTCGTGTGCCCGCAGCAGGTCCATGACGGCGAGGCCAGGCGCCGCTTCGAGGCAAGGGGCGGTTGCGTCCAGCCTTCATCAGAGATAGACCTGCGTTTCGATCCGATCGAGGTTGGTGAGACGGATAATCAAATCACGCTGATCTGATCCGGGAGCCCCCTCAAGGATCTCCTTGAGGGGGTAGCCACCTAATCAGAAGACGCCATGGCCGCCATTCGCAGCTGGTGCCAGACGCACACCTATGTGGTCGAGGTCATGGCGTTCGGCACTGCCTTCAAACTCAGTGCTCGTTATTGCTCGTTGTAGGGGGAGAGGCCCCTCCAAGTAAGGCCCGTTCCATCTCGCAGAGCTCGCGATATCGCTTTTTGTCGACGGGGCGCAAACCGTTCAAGGAGCGAGCCCACACGAGCGTTTCGAGCTCGCGGCGAACAGCCTCGAGATCAGGATCAAGTTCCATGAGCGGAAGGGATGCGGACTTTGGCCTAACTCCCAGTGCCCCCGATCGCTCGGGTTGATCGGAGGCCGGTCGTCGGGGGGACTTGTGAGAACGGACGACCAATGTGGAATGTATGCCTCCAAGGTGGCCATTTCGGTTGCAGTTCGGTTGCTTCTGGGGAGTCCCTGACCATCAAAACGCTCGGCGGCTAGGGGTTGGCACCCCGAAACAACCGGCCAGCCGGTCCGGATGGCTTCCGCGATGAGGGGCATTCCATCTCGCTAACCGGACCACCGGATATCTACGAGGTGTCGATTCGGGCTTAGCGCCTTGTCTACTGCCGTTTCGAACAAGGCTCGGAGACGGTTTCGATGCTCGAACGATGGTGAGATGCCAGAATGGATCGTCACGTAGATCACGTCACCCCATCCTTTGTGGACGTCGACACCATGGAGAAGGTTGGCGTCTTCATCGTGCAATGCGTCAGACAGGATCAACAGAACATGATTCTTGAGGTCGGCAGTCATCTGGCATCGATCGTACGAGTGTTCCCGCCGTTCGCTAGGGCCAAAGGTCCCATCGATCCAAACAGCATCACCCCCGGGTCATGTCCGTGAGCACTTGTTCAACAGCCCGCATTAGGGCGGGCTCACGTAGCCGGCGAGGATAAAGTCGTCGTGACCGGCGTCGGCCCATACTTGGTTAGTTCCGGTCTCGACGACGGAGAAGCCGGTCCGGTCGCCGTCCCGGTTCACCTGGGTCGATTCGTACGGAACCGAAGGGATCGTGTTCCCGCGTCGCTCCTGACTCTTACCATCAAGGGACCTAGAATGACAGATCGAACCAGATGACCCGGCCATCACTGCGAGATTCGATGCCCCATGAACAAGCCAGCGCGTTCAATATGAGTAACACCCACCCTCGCAGTCGCATCCGGTCAACCTGCTGGGGCTTGACGTCTGAGTCACGCACCTCGACATAGATGTGACCTTCCCTGGTGTCGATAAATAGCTGAGGGTCGGCACCGGGATGCATCATGGCGTCTGCCACTAACGCCGAGGTAAGCAGTGCCGCATCTTCCACAACGTCGCTATTTGCGCCGCTCAGTGTCGAGCGTATGATTTTGCCTGCGTACGCAGGATGCTCGGCGTGGATGGTGAACCGGCTATCAAACACTGGGACTTTCACGTTGAGGTGATTCCTTGCTGGGATGTGGCCCGGGAAGACGAGGGGTCAGGTCGCGCGACGGGGTATTGGGAGACCCCGTCGCGATCAGGGCACACATGATGCGTGCTCTCGTCGACGATGCCTCAGATCGGGTGGAGGTCCCGAGCCAAGGGTGTGCCGCACACCCATATGTCAACGCCACCGGCTTCACGCTATAGAACCCAAATGAACGACTCGCGAAGTAGTTGCGACTATGGAGCGGTGCCAAGATGAACTCTTCAGGTCGGCGGTTAACACCTGTCACTCAAGCATCTGGGCCGGGATACTCGGCTACCGTGCGAAACATGACCTCAGAACCAGTGATCATCGAAGTAGCTATCAATGGGGGGACCACCAAGGAACGTAACCCAAACGTGCCGCGCACTCCCGACGAGATCGCGACTGACGCTCTTGCTTGTTTCGAGGCCGGTGCAGCCATCATCCACAACCACATCGACCTGACGGGGATCAGCGAGGACGAGGCGGCCGAGCGGTACCTCGAGGCATGGCGGGTGGTTCTGGCCGAACGACCCGATGCTCTGTGGTACCCGACGGTGCACTTCGGCGCGACGATGAGTCTCGAGCACCTCATTCCCATTGCCACAAGTGGGCTGTTGCGCCTCGGGTTGACCGATCCTGGGTCGGTCAACCTGGGACGGCTCGACGAACACGGTGTGCCCGTAGGCGGGTTGGTGTACTCCAACTCCTTCGACGCCATCGCCCGAGGGTTCGACATCTGCCGAGAGCTGCGCCTCGGACCCAGCATGGCCATCTTTGAACCGGGCTTCTTGCGCGCCACGTTGGCCTACTGGCGCGCCGGCAGCCTCCCCGAAGGCGCCATGGTGAAGCTGTACTTCTCCGCCGAGCGGGGCCCTCTTGGCGCCCCATTCGGGCTCCCTCCGACGGCGAAGGCCCTCGACGCGTACCTCGAGCTGCTCGAGGGTTGCGACTTGCCGTGGGCCGTGTCGGCCTCTGGCAGCGATGTCGTCGCGACCGAGGTTGCTCCGCTCGCACTCGAGCGCGGGGGCCATCTTCACATTGGTCTCGAGTTTTACGGTGGCGACCGCAAACCGACCAACGTGGAACTGGTCGTCGAAGCGGTCGAACTGTGCGAGAAGTCGGGGAGACCGGTCGCCACGCCCGACCAAGCGGCGGCGATCCTGCGCCTTCCCCGCCCACGCCCGTAGTTCCTATCGCCGCTTGCGAAGATAAACGGGCCCCTCCCACCAAGGTTCAGCCTGCTTCGCCGTAGGGCACTGGGCGGAGCTCGGTCCCGAATTGAGATAGGTCCCTTGGTATGCCAAACGGTTCCTCCTCATCGAGGTTTCCGCATAGTGCGAACGGCGACTCACTCTGCGGAAGGACATCGAGATCGAACTGAACACTCACGCGGCCAGCCAGCCAACAAGGAACCATGCGCGACCGTTCTGGCGTGTAAATGATGGGTAGACCGGGTACCAGGAGGGATAGGCCACATTTGGGCGGCGGCCACGACAGCGGGAACCGCCAAGAGGCGCGCCTCTACATCCACGTCGCGGCGAAAGGCTTCCTAGAACCTTGTAGCCGGCAACGGCATCCGACCAAACCCGGGTCGGGCAAGCCTCGTGCTGCAAAGGCGTTGCGTAGGCCCCTCGGACACGCGCGTCCTCAGCCAGGCAGGTTTTGGCCACACCCGAGTCGAAATGGTCCACCCTCATCACTCGGCCCTGAGGACCAGCGCCGTCGGCGTGTGGGCGGCATTGCGACCGGGAAGCGCGGCGACGAGGTTAGCCAGAATGATGCCTCCGCCGGCGACCAGAATGATCGGGATGACGGGGATGGTCGGGTCGACGACAGCGGACAGCTGGTGTGCGAACAAACTCCAGAGGAATCGCCCGACGGCGATGCCCAGGGGGATGCCGACGACGAGACCAACCAGGACGATCACCGTCGACTGCCAGGCCACGGCCGCCGCCAGTTGCTGCTGGGCGAGGCCGAACGATTTCAACAGAGCCAGTTCCCGGCGACGTTGCCTGACCGATGCAACCAGGGTCAGCCCCAGAGCCGCCACTGTTCCCACGGCCAATCCACCAGCGAGGAGACCGGGTGTGCTGCCCATCGTGCGGTAGTTCACGATCTCTGCTGGACGCTGCGCACCCAGGACCTGAAGGGTGCCTCCGTAGGCGTTCGGGCCTTCCGCAGCAACCACTTGCGGTGTAATGGATTGGTGCAGGGACTCCCTTGCTATTTTGGCGAGAGATCGCTCGGCCGCTACAGGATCTGATCCGGGGCGGATACGGATGAACAGCGCGTTCGGCCCCGAATCAGGTCCGAACTGATTGAGGAGGGACGAGGGCACCGCCGAAGTGGGAATCACCGCTCCGGCGGTCATCGTCGGATGCACGCCGAGCACCGTGCCAATGGTGGGAAGGGTTGCCGTGCCCACGATCACCAGTTGAACCTTGGGAAGCCCGTCTCCCTGCACTGCTACCTTGTCGCCGACTTTCTTGTGGAGCTGAGCCAGGGTGGCCGAACCGACCACGATCTGACCCGCACCATCCATCCTGTGACCGGTGAGCACGGGTGGCGTTATCGCTGCGTGCGCTGGCTCGACGAGAAGCGGCACGACCTGGCCTTGGATTTCCACGGTTGCGAAGTAGACCCCAGTCGTCGTCTCTACGAAGTGGTCACGGGCCAAAAGGGGCTGCACGATCGCCGTAGAGACCGGGCCGTACCCGTCGGTCGAATAGTACGCGTAATCGAAGTTCCATCCGTAGAGATTGGGGTGGGAGATCAACGTATTGAGGCTGGCCCCGAAGGTCAGCGTGGTGGTGACCACCGTGATCGCGAGTACCGCTCCTACGATGACCGATCGGACCGGGACGGTGTTCCGCCCGCGCCCGCTCTCCAAGGCGAATCGAAGTCCAGCGATACCCGACACGGGTAGCCCCGCGGCAAGAGCCAACTTCACAATGCCGGACCCACCCCGCATCGGCTGCCCGCGGGCAGCCCGGGCACTGGAGCGGTGGGGGGCCTGTCGGTAAGCGATGGCGACGGCCGACCCGCCGATCCCGAGTAGAAGGACCAGAACTCCGAGACCGATGACCGTCCAGTCGAAGACGACGCCGCGTGAGACGTCGACCGCTCGCACCGGTCCAAACGGCGCGAGCGGGGAGAGGGCGACCGCTATTGCGGCGGCCAGCAACGAGCCGATGAGCACTGCAGCCACGATCCCGAGCAGCCCGTCGCTAGAGGTGATCGCCGGTCCCGCACCCACCGCCCGCAGCACGGCCCCGTCCGCTGCGTTAGCCCGTAGTTGTCGGGAAACGGCCTGAATGCCGATCAGGATCGCGGCGAGCGCGGCAATGATCCCGAATACCCCGAGAGCGACGGCCTCTGGTGCGATGGCTCGTTGAGCCTCTGATTCGATCGTTGCCGTGTCATAGACCTGAAGTTGCTGGGCTCCGCCACCGGCCGTGAAAGAGCTGGTGGCCAGCAGATGGGCGTACTCGTGCTCAACGACGTCGTCGTATCGGCTCCCGCCCGTGATCTGGATCCCGTCGTAGGTGCCGGCCTGGCAACAGGCATCGAGCTCATGAGCCAGCGCCGGGGTGCCGAGGAGGAACCCGGTATTGCCGCGGTCGATGTCATCCTGGACGACTTGAGTGTTGAAGACGCCCACCCCGACCAACGTGGCGTGAATGATGCGGTGAGGGGTGAGGTCGTGCTGGGTGCTCGTCCAGACGCCGATGTTCACGTGCGAGCCCACATGTAATCCCAAGAATGAGGCCGCGGTGGGAGTGGCAACGATTTCGTCGGCCTGGGACGGATCGGCACCTCGTCCCGTGGTTATTGTCACCCGGTCCTGCTGTGAATACTCCCCGTCCTCGCTTGCGATCAGCTCCACCTGAGCAAGGAGCACGGTACCCAAGCCACCGCTCGGGGTAAGCGTGTCGGCACCGAAAGAGTCGGCGCAACCCACCCGTTTGACATGGGGCAGTCGGGCGATCTGGGTGATGAAGCCGGAGGTGCAGGAGACCGCAGTGGTTGGCTGCACCAGAAGATCAGACGGGTTGGTGCCAGCCAGGAAAGCCGGGTACGACGACTGCGTCCGGCGGGCTCCCGCTATGGAGCCCATGGCCACACCGCCCACCAGCCCGATGAGCAGGACGATGGCCAGATAGCCACCCCACCGGAGACGAAAGGTGGTCCGGAAGCGATACCAGGCAACAGTCAGCACGGGACAAGGTAAACGTAGGGCGCGATGGCCACGCGGGTCACTTGGGGCAGACGTTTGAGTTCGTTCGTCAGACCTGTGAACGAAGCGAGGGACTGCGGGCTGTACGTTTGGAACTGAAGGTCGGACGCTTGTGAGGTGGCCAAATAAGTCGGAAATGCTGACTGCGTGCGCCGGGCCCCGGCTATCGACCCCATAGCGATCCCCCCACCAGAGCCACCAGGAGGACAACGGTGAGGTAGACCGTCCACCGTTGACGGAAGGTAGCCCCAAAGCGATACCAGGCAACAGTCAGCATGCCCCTCTCACGTCATCAGACCTTCCTCGAACTCTCCACCTGTGCCCTCATTCACAGTGTCGTGCACGTTCGGTCGGTGACCAAGGAGGGCAGCATCCAAATCGCCTTCGTGCCAGTACCCCGATGCACGCGCCCGTGCCGCTCGGGGGAGCAGCCGCCTCTTGACGGGCAGACTCCATGCCGGAGCCCTGACCAGGACTTTAGCGCCTGTTGGGCTCTCCGAGTAGGAGGGCGCGTTCGGCGCCTTTGACCCTTGGGGCGTCTCTCACCCAAGGGTCCGTCAAC
>OBLU010006998.1_pt1 | contig 10025 bp, 11 predicted proteins | sample 1518681 | NCBI WGS metagenome assembly OBLU01 (sample SAMEA3539304, study PRJEB22396) | soil metagenome | biome: tundra; feature: field; material: soil | place: USA | collected 2010-05 | depth 0.15 m
CCAGCTTGCCGTCGGCGACAATCGGCAGTCCACCGATCTTGTGCTTCAGCATCAGGCGGGCCGCGTCTTCCACCGTGTTAAACGGCGTGACGGTGACGAGCGCGGTGCGCATCGCCGCATTCACACGCGTGGATCCCAGGTAGCCCATGTGCTCGCGTATATCGCGCTCGGTCAGGATCCCGACGAGCCGCCCGTCCTCGACCACCGGCAAACGTCTGAACCGGCCGTCGTCCATAACGGCCTTTGCGTTCGCCAGCGTGTCATCAGGGTTGATTACGATGGGGTCCGGGGTCATCAGGTTGACAATCTGCATGGTTGTGCTCCAAGGCAGTCAGTTGGTGAGCGTGCAATTCGCTTGCCATCGGCGGCTAAGCGTCGATGGTGCGGGCCGCAATGAAGGTCAAGACTTTTGTTAGCTGCACGGTGAACGCCCCCGGTCTCACCCTGCCCGTCAGCCGCATCGACATTTGCGAAATGACGCGAACCGATACATCTTCACGATCGATGCAGGGCTTCCCCAAACTGAGTGCCTGCGAGAGGATCGAAGCTCTTGATAGATGATCAGGCGCTATTGCTGTTTTGGTTGCTGTTTCGAGCCAAGCAGCTTTTGAACTTGCTGCACGGCCTTGTCACGCATTTTATGCATGAAAGAGGACTTTTTCTTCTTGGTGTGAGCGGCCTTGTGAGCCGCTGGCTTCCCGGTCGCGGCCACCGCCGGTTTACCCGTTTCGGCCCCGGACGGAGCGCTCTGGGTTTCGCTTTCGCTGTTAGCGGACGGCACTACTACTGAATTCGGCTGAGCATCCGCCGGGATAGTCGGCGCCAGCACTAACAGGGCCGCAGCAAACGATATTGAAGCGATAGGTTTCATATATTAACCGGAAGATGCCGTCATCAACACCAAGACGCTCGGAACCGATGAAGGTTACAGAGTGATTGGAACGTCACTCCTGACTGCCAGAAGCTCGCTGAACAATGCTTTAGCACGGAAATTTGTGAGTGCTGCGATCGGATACAGGTCGGCGCGGCAGATGATCGAATAGTCATTGCGAAGCGCGAAAAACTAACCTTGGGGATGGCACGGCATTCGCTAGTGCAGTGAGTGCCGCGCCACGCCTGACCACGAAGGAGCACATTCTGATGGCATATCCATTCCGCAGGATTCTTTGCCCGGTGGATTTCGACGATAACTCGATGCAAGCGCTCGATACCGCCGCGGATTTCGCCCGCGAGAACAACGGCACTGTATTTGTCTTGCACGTGGTTCCGATGATCCTCGCGCCGACGGGAATGCCAGTCTATGTTGACCTCTACAAGGGGCAGGAAGAGACTGCTCGCGCCAAGCTGCTCGAGATCGCACACAAGCGGCTGGCCGGGCTCAAGTACGAACTCCTGACCCACACGGGCGAGCCGGCCGGCGCCATCTTAAACGCCGAAAAGAAAACGAGCGCCGACGTGGTCGTAATGGCCACGCACGGGCGGCGAGGCTTCAAGCGCTTTTTCCTGGGCAGCATCGCCGAAATCGTCTTGCGCGAATCCACCTGCCCGGTGGTGACCGTGCGCTGCACCCCGGCGCAAAACGACCTGGTCGGCACTTGGATGACGAAAAATCCGGTCACCGCGACTCCGCACGAGAAGCTCGCCTCCATCGCGGCAAAGATGCACGCGGGAGGCTTTCGATGCGTGCCGATCCTGCATGACGGCGTCCCGGTCGGAATTGTGACCGACCGCGACATCCGCCAGCACACCGGTTTCCTGGATCAAATCGAGGCGGGCAAGGCGATGAGCGAAGCGCTGATAACTGTAACGCCGTCGACCGAGATTCGGGAGGCTGCGCGCTTGCTGCGCGAGCGGAAGATCGGAGGGCTGCCAGTGCTCGAAGATGGCAAGCTCGCCGGCGTGATAACCACCGCCGACGTGCTCGAGGCGCTGACCACTCGAGTCTGAGCACGGCGAGCAGCCGGGAGCGATGCGCGGACCCGGGTGAAATGATGGAACCATGCGGGACGCCGAGGCCTGACGGACATTGCGCCGGTGGCGTCTCGACGCTGGTCGAGGCAATGATGCGGCCGGGGTTCTACCCGGACTCGCCCGCTCGCGTCGAACTCAAGCAGACGCACATATCTTACGTCTTTGTCGCCGGAGAGACGGTTTTCAAGGTCAAGAAGCCGGTTCATTTTGCATTTCTGGATTGTTCCAGGCTCGCGCAGCGGTTCCACTACTGCACCGAGGAGGTGCGTCTGAACGCGCGTCTTTCGCCGCGTGTGTACCTCGGTGTGTTCGCGATTCTTAAGCGTGCGGACTCCTTCGTGCTCGGACCCGAGGTTCGCGTGGAGCATCCCGAAGCCGTCGAGTACGCGGTCAAGATGCGCCGGCTGCCCGAAGACCGAATGCTCGATCGGCTCCTCGCCGCGGGCCAGGTGGAAAGCCGCACGATTCGCGCGATCGCGGCGCGTATCGCGGAATTTCACGCGAGCGCGCCGTCGAATCGTGGATGGACCTACGGTTCAGCCGCGGCAATCTGGCGCGGCGTGATCGAGGACATCGCGCAGAACCAGGATTTTATCGGTCACACGCTTGGCCAAGACCAATTCACGGCGATCGACGCCTTCTGCCGCGCCTTTATCACGGCTCATTGGCGGCCGTTGAATGAGCGGGCGCGCGAGGGCCGCGTGCGCGAAGGCCACGGCGATTTGCGCGCCGAGCACATCTGCATTGCGGGCAACGAAAACGAAATCGAGGTGATCGATTGCGTCGAGTTCAGCGAGCAGCTGCGCTACGGCGACGTCGCTTCGGAGATCGCATTCCTGGCGATGGACCTCGAGCGGCTCGGCGCGCCTCGGCTCGCCGAGGAGTTGGTCGAGGCCTACGCCGAGATCACCGGCGACGAACAGCTTGCGGTGTTCGTCCCGTTCTACAAGTGCTATCGCGCATGCGTGCGCGGCAAGGTCGAGAGCCTGAGAAGCCTCGAGCGCGAGGTTGGCGCGGCGGATAGCGAGCGCGCCCGCCAGCTCGCGCGTAGTTACTTCGAGCTTGCGTGGCGCTATGCGCATGGCGCATCGCCGGCTCTGATCGTAGTGTGCGGGCTTTCGGGCACGGGCAAATCGACCGTCGCCCGCATGCTTCAGCATCGCAAAGGCTTCAAAATCATCAACTCGGATCGCGTCCGCAAGCGCCTGGCAGGATTCTCCGCGCACGAGCACGTTCGCACGGATTACGCAGCGGACATATATTCCGACAGGTTTACGAGAATCACCTATGACGCGATGCTCGGCGAAGCGGAGAGCCTCCTGAGCGACGGCCGCGGAGCAATTCTCGACGCGACGTTCAAGGCGTCTGCCGATCGGCAGCGCGCGCTGGCGATAGCGGCACGGCGCGGCGTGCCGGTGCTCTTCGTCGAATGCGTGGTCAGCGAAGACGAAGCAATACGCCGGCTGGAGCGGCGCGCATCGATACACGGTGAAGTGTCAGACGCTACACCGGAGGTGTACGAGCGGCAGCGCGCCGAGTTCGAGCCGCTTGGCGAGATTGCGGCGCAAAACCACCTGCGCATCGACACCACCCGCCAGCGCGAATACCTGGCCGCTGAAATCGACGATGCGCTCGAACACCTGCTGCATCGTATGCCCTGCGGACATAACAACTCAGGCGCCCGGTGAGACCGCGCGTGCGCAGCGTTATCGCGCCGCCATTCGGCGATCCTGAATCGTATTGAGGTAGGCGATCATTTTGCCGATCACTTCCCCGATCCCGTATTCACCCCTTTCACCCTGACCAAGCTCGTAAAGGCGCTCTCCCCATACCGGCATCTCGTGAGTCCCATGCGCTCTGGGTGTATCTCGACCGTCTATCAGTTCGGCTATGCGATGCGCCGGCAGCGGCACGCCATATTTGTCGCCGAGCTTGCGGAGACTTGTCGGCGGCGTGGAGAGGCTCTTCGCCACCGGACCGTCTCCGAGACCGTCCAGACCATGGCATGACGCGCAGTAGCGAACGAAATAGCGGTGCCCGTCGCTCACGTCATTGCCCGCAGATAGCGCGGGCTGCGAGACGGACAGCGCGGCGCCTAGCGCAACCATTGACGCCAACACTTTCAGCTTCATCGATTCACCCAATGATATTTAACTTAGCATGCTCAACGCGCGATAGGCGTCGCGGCCGGAGTCACGGTGGATGCAGGCGACGGTTGCATCGCCGCTGCGGCCACTTCGGGATCCGGGATGTATTCCGGGGGATACGGAAGCCGCCGCCAGCTGAGCAGCAGCAGCGTCAGCGCTCTCGATTCCTCGGGCTTCATGTTGAAATCGGGCATCTGCGTGTTCGGCGAAACTACGCTCGCCAGCGTCAGATGCTGCACGTTCCAATTGAACATCGTGCGTTCGCCGTGCACGTGCGCGAAGTTCAGCAACTCGGGGTTGCGGTCGCCCTCGTAGGTCAGCTCGGGTCCGGTGGCGCCGCCGCGCCCTTCTACGACATGGCAGATCAGGCACTTTTTCTTGATGACGAGCTGCTTGGCGAGATTGATCTCTTCCATCCCCGGCGTCGCGACATCATGGCGATGGCAAAAATTGCATCGCATCTGAATCATCTCGTTCATCTTGAGCCCGTATTGTCCCGCCAGTGCGCGCGAGAGCATTGGATCTTCCCATCCCCGTCCGCCTTGATGAGCTCCCGCGAGAGTCGTTGCCGATCCGTCGCCGCCGTGGCATGGCGTGCATCCGAATCGCGCGAATTCATGCTTCACCAGCCAATCGTTCATCGGATGCGGTTTCAGCGGCTCGGCGATCGTGGCCGGAAGAACCGAAGACCATTCGTAGCCGAGATGGCACGTGATGCAGCGATCGGTGACGCCAATCTTGGGTATCCAGATCTGTTTGATGCCCGCGCGGAAGTCGCGCGCGTCTTCGACTTTACCGTAGTGGCCAAGCAGTTGAGGAAACTCCTGCTGATAAGATCCCCAATCGGTGCTGAACTCAAACCAGAAGCCAACCACGACGAGCACGAAGAACAGGACCGACATCGCGACCAACCAGCCGAAGTCCTTCGCCTCGAACGATTCGTTTTTGTCGCCCATTTCAGCCATTTCAGTAAAGCCGCGGCATCTCGGGGCGCGGCTGGCCGGGCCAGTAGATCCGCCAGTAGGGACCGCGCAAGTAAACCCCGACCATGATCAGCACGATGATCACGAGCGTCGCGATGGCGAAGGTTACGTTCTGCCGCCTGCGCTCGGGTGCGAGCCATCGCCCTTCGGTCCGAAGTGAAGAACGATCGATCCACGGCCATAGCGTAAGCACGGCGAGGAGAAATCCAGGCAGCAGTATTCCGCCCAGCAACGCGCCGCTGACGGTAAACCCTCCCATGCGAACGGTCGTTGAAGCGACCAACTCCTGGAGCCAGACGAAATACCACGGCGCTTTCGCCGGATTCGGCGTCACCGATGGATTGGCGAGACCCTCCAGCGGCGCATTGAACAGCAACGCGGCCAGCAGCGTGATGTTGAACACGACGAGGAAGACCAGCGCGATTCGCCGCGACATATTCGGCGACGAGAAAACCTGATCGGACTCTTCGAGTCCGGTCGAACTCATCACCTGCACGGAGGTACCCGGCGTAATTCCGAACAGCGAGTAACTTTTGGTCTTGGGAGTCGCCTTCGGCGCCATTGCGCGCTCGTTGCGAACGCGCTCGATCACCGCGAGACCGCCGTCCTTGCGCACGCGCCACATGTGATAGCAGAACAGCACCAACGCGAAGACCGGCAGGAAGAAAACGTGCAGCACGTAGAAGCGCAGCAAGGTCTGCTGTCCAATTTCATGGCCGCCAAGAAGAATGAATTGCATCGTCGGTCCGACCACCGGCGCCTGCTTGGCGATACTGGTCCCGACCGTGATCGCCCAGAATGCGAGCTGGTCCCACGGCAGCAGGTAACCGGTGAAGGACAGAAGCAAAGTCGCGAGGAAAAGGATTACCCCGACCACCCAGTTGATCGCCCGGGTGCCGCGGTACGCGCCGGTGAAGAACACCCGCGCCATGTGGATGTACACGACGGCAACCATCCCCTCCGCCGCCCATCGATGCTGATTTCTAAGCAGGCGGCCGAAGCTGACGGCGTACTGCAAATCCTTGATGCTTCCGTATGCGCGCTCGGTGGAGGGCACGTAGAAGAACATCAGCATCACGCCCGTGACGGTCAGGATGAGCAGCAGCGCGGCCGACGCGGTGCCGAGCCAGAACGAGTAGTTCCAGTCCATGCTGGCGCGCGCGACTTTAGCCGGGAACCAGTGGAGCCAGAAGTTCTTGACGATCGCTTCCGACGATTCGCGCTCGCTTTCAGGCGACCATGCCCAGGAATTCTTGCGCCAGAGCGCCTTTAACTTATCGCCCACCGATCAGGCCTTGCCTTTTCCGACGAGCAGCCTGAAGTCGCGCGCAACGTCCTGTGCGCTGTCAACTTCGAGGAACCCATCGGGCGAAACGGTCGTCGCAAACCATTCGAGCGGACGCGGCGCAGGGCCCGAAATCACCGTGCCGTCGGGACGAAAGCGGCTGCCGTGGCACGGACAATCGAACTCGGTATCTTTCCACTGCACGTTGCATCCGAGGTGGGTGCATATGGCGGAGATCACGTGGAACGCGTCCTTTTGACGAATCACATAGAGCCGGTGCGCTTCGTCAAGGGTGTAGCCGTCGGGGTAATCGGCGGGGCGCTTGATCTTGAAGCGGCTCGGCGGCTCGTAGAGCACGTTGGGAAAGAATGCCCTGCCGGCCGCGCCGATCTGGCCAAGGAAGGCGGCCAACACGGAGCCTTTGCCGATGAATTTCAGAATTCTTCGCCGATCGAGGTCCATCAGACGGCCGTCTCTTCGAACTGAAAGCGTTCCATCGTAATCGCCGAGGTCGGGCACCTGATCGCGCACAGGCCGCAACGGATGCATTTGGCCTCGTCGTAGAGAAAAGCGCTGCGCGTCGGCGCATCCGTCATCACGCCGGCAACCCGCGCTTGATCGGCGATTTCTTCCGCGGGGGCGAAATGCAGGCAATGCTCCGGGCAAATGTCCACGCATCGATTGCACAGAATGCATGCCGACCCGTTGTAGATCGGATGGATATGGCAGTAGAGGCATCGCTGGGCCTGCTCGCGCGCGTCGCTCGGAGTTAACGCTTCCTCGACTTCGGTGATTCCGGTGCGGCGCGAGAGAGGAACCAGCGGAACCTCGCGACGCTTCTGCTCGTAGCGTTCGACCATCGTGTAGGTGTCGGTCGGCAGCTCCTCGATGGTGACGTGCATGCGCGGCTGGCCGAGCGGCTTGCCGCGGAGATAGGCGTCGATGCCGCGCGCGGCGACCTTGCCGTGGTGCGCACAGGTGATCAGCAGGGAAGGAGGAAAGGCCGCATCGCCACCCGCGAATACGCCGGCGACGCCAGTTTCGAGAGAGACAGGGTCGATCTTGAGGGTTCCGGCGGGCGTGATCGAGACTCCGTCTTCGGGCTTGATAAACGACAGGTCCGGCGCCTGGCCAATGGCGAGTATCACGCCGTCGGCGTCAACTATACGGCGATCGTTCTCGTCAAATTGCGGCCGGAAGCGGCCCGCGTCATCGAATACCCTGACGCATTTGACTAATTCGATTCCGACCGCGCGGCCGTCGCGGCTGACGATTCGCTTGGGGCCCCAACCGGGCAGAAAAGTGACTCCCTCGTCGCGCGCGATATCGAGTTCCTCGCGACCCTGCGCGGATTTCATCGCGGGCATCTCGGGCTCGGACTCAAGACTGGCGACCGTAACTTCGAGCGCACCGCGCCGCGCCGCCTCGCGCGCCGCGTCGAGCGCCACGCGCATCGTGCCGGCCGCGACGCTCTGCTCTTCCTCTTGCGACATGACGAGTCCGGGCAGGAGGGTGCGAACCGCGGTTCGGGCCGCATCGATCGCGACCAGGCCGCCGCCGATCACGACAACCTTGCCGCCGAGCGGAACGCGGAAGCCGCGATGGATATTGAGCAGGTAGTCAATCGCCTTGATCACTCCGTCGGTATCGACCCCCTCGATCGGCACTGCGCGGCCGCGCGACGCTCCAACGGCGAGAAAGATAGCTTCATAGCCCTGCGCTTTCAGTTCTTGAACTCCGAAGCCGGGTCGAAGCGGCGTCGAGTAGCGAAACTCGACACCCAGCGCTTCGATCTCGCCGACCTGGCAGTCGATCACATCGCGAGGAAGCCGGTAGGCCGGAATTCCGTATCGAAGCATTCCGCCCGGATGCGGCATCGCCTCGAAAACCGTCACGCTGTAGCCCATCACGGCCAGATCGTGCGCGCACGCCAGCCCGGCCGGCCCCGCGCCGACGACTGCGACTTTGCGCCCGGGCGCGCCGGCATCGGGCCGCGCGCCGAGAATATCGAGATGACCCGGAGTGACGCTGCCGCCGCCGGATGGTCCGGCGATCATGTCGCGGATTCCCCTGGCTGAGAGTGCTTCGGGGCCGAATTGCTCGGTGAGAAAACGCTTGAGGGCGCGAATGGTTACGGGCGCGTCGATCTTGCCGCGGCGGCACGCGTCCTCGCATGGCGCGCCGCAAGCGCGGCCGCATATGGACGCGATCGGATTGGGCGACCGCGCGACGCGATAGGCTTCGGCCAGGCGTCCTTCGGCTATCAGTTGAACGTAGCGGCCGGCATCGGTCTTGACCGGGCACGCCTCAAGGCACGGCACATTCTTGCGGAACCACCACAAATCGCGCGGCAGCGCGTCGATCGAATTTCCGTCGGGCATCGAGGTCGCGCTTACTTCTTGCAGAAGGCCCTGACGTAAGCGACGAGGTCGTGAATCTCGCCGTCCCCGAAACCCGTGCTCCACGCCTGCATGTCTTTGCTGAGATTTACGGAGGCGCCGCCGTTCTTGATCACGTTGAAGAGCGTATCGTCGGAAATCTTGCCGGTCGCGGCGCAATCAGTGAAATTGTGAGGCTTGGTGGCAAGGGTAGCCGCGGCAGCACCGTCGCCCTGGCCGCCGGGGCCGTGACACTTAGCGCAAAACGTATCGTAGTTCTGCTTGGCGGCAGCCATGTCGGCGGCGCGCACAGGCACAAACGCGCATGCGATGATCGCGCACACAGCAATGCTCGAGATGAGTCGATTCACGTTGTAGTTGTCCTCCGTTTCAATGTTCGCGCGGCCCCAAGCCGATTCAACGGGCCTTGAGGTATTCCGTCAGCGCCCTGACGTCGCCGGCCGGTAAATTTCCGAGCGTACGCATATGCATGATGATCATATCCCACTCGTAGGGCGCTTTCTCGGATCCTGGTCGTGCATTATGACAGGTGTTGCAGTAAACTGGCCACAGCTGGGCACCCTCCCGGAACAGGCGTCGGTGCTCGGCCGCGCCGGCATTATCATCCGCCGAAGCGGGAGCGCCCGCCAATCCGATCGCAAGAGTCGCAAGTACGATTGCCGCGAATATTTTTTTCATGGCTATGACTCCGCTCAGAATCCGATCGTGAATTGGCTTAGGAAGGCGCGATCGTTCGGAATTGAACCCGCCGGTGTCTCGGCGCCGCTCGATGAAACGAACAGTCCTCCAGCGCGCGGCAATTCGATGTCGAATTCGTTCTGCCAAACGATCGATGGCGTGATCCAGTAGTCGAGGGCCAACGCCACTTCGCGAGCGTGCGGAGCGTACGTGGCCGGCGACCCGTTGATGCCGAAATCGGGAACCAGTCCGACCTGGAAGCCGCCCTGGCCGACGCCGGTGGCGCCGTTGATGTCGTCGGTTGAAACGCCGCGCTGGTTGACTCCCGAATAGCGGACCAGCGGCTCGAATCGATGGAGATAGTTGTTGAGCTTGTCGGGAAGTCCCGGGACGTTGAGATCGGTCAGGAAGTAACCGGCTTGCAGGTACCATCCCTGGCGATGGTCGGTGCTCTGTCCCATGGGCATTTGGCGGTACGATTCCAGCCATTCGCCGCGGGCCTGCAAGTTGCCGATGAAGTAGTTGAAATCGACGCCCCACGAGTTGAACCAATTTCCATTTG
>OBLU010006999.1_pt1 | contig 10025 bp, 2 predicted proteins | sample 1518681 | NCBI WGS metagenome assembly OBLU01 (sample SAMEA3539304, study PRJEB22396) | soil metagenome | biome: tundra; feature: field; material: soil | place: USA | collected 2010-05 | depth 0.15 m
CCATCGAGACGGCTGACGGTGAAGGATCTTGTCGAGCGCTCGTTTGATCTGTGCAAACTGCGACGGCCCAACAAGGCTTTCGCATTCGTGGTCGACGAGATGGGCCAATACGTGGCACGCAGCGGCGAACGCCTTGAAAACCTGCGCGCCGTCGTCGAGCAGTTTGGCAAGGAAAGTCTCGACCGGCTGAAGGCCGGGAAGATCCCTGGCCCGGCCTGGATCATCGTCACCGCTCAGGAAAAGCTCCAGGACGTTTACAACTACCTGGCAACTGGCCGCATCGATCTGCCCAAATTGCAAGACCGTTTCAAGCACCAGATCGACCTGTCGCCCGCCGATATTCGGGAGGTCGCCACTCGTCGCGTGCTGCGCAAAAAGGCGAACCAGGAACCCCTACTCAGGAAGCTGTTCCAGGACTGCGGCGCATCCCTGATTCAGAATGTCAAACTGGAGCGGTCTTCACGCCGCACGAGCTTCGACGAAGACCAGTTTGTTCAGTTTTATCCCTATCTCCCCCATTTGATCGACCTTTCAATCGACATCATGACCGGCATCCGACTGCAACCCAACGCACCCAAGCACCTGGGCGGCAGCAATCGCACCATCATCAAGCAATCGTTTGAGATGCTCGTGTCGGACCGGACCCGGCTCGCCGATCAGCCCGTCGGCGCTCTGGTGAGCATCGACAAGATCTATGAACTGGTGGAAGGGAATACTCCGTCGGAGAAGCAAAAGGACATTCTGGACATTCGCCAGCGCTTGGATGATGACAAACACAATCCCGGAATGGCGGCGCGCGTGGCGAAGGCAATCTGCCTCATGGAGTTTGCCAAGAGTGATCTGCCACGCACAACGAAAAATATCGCGGCGCTGCTCGTCCAGCATGTGACAGAAGCCCCGCCCGTTCTCGCGGTCGCGGCAATTCTTGAGCGCCTGAAAGAGGCGCAGTTCGTTCGCGAGACCGAAGATGGCTGGAAGCTTCAGACCGCGCAGGAAAAAAGTTGGGATCAGGAGAAGCGCAGCTACGCCGCGCCCAACCGCAACGACCGCGCCGAGATCCTCCGCAACGCGGTGAAAGAGGTTTTCGAATCAGCCAAGGTGATTCGGATCAATTATCGGAGCTTGCGGAGCTTCGATCTTGGCCTCACACTCGACGGCCAGAGCGTGACAGCCGCCGGCAAGGCCGCCCGCATCCCGGTTCAACTGGATAGCGTCCACGAAAGCGAGGACTTCGCCAAACGCTGCGCGGCGATCAGCACCGAAAGCCTGCAGAGCGCCAACAAGGATGCTGTCCATTGGGTATTTCCGATCACGCGACAAACCGAGGCCCTGGTCGAGGACCTGCATGCCTCCCGGCGCATGATTGCCAAGTACGATCACGCCGCTTCGCAGCAGCAGCTACGCGAAGGTGACAAGGCGCTGTTGCAAACGGAACACTCCCAGCGCGACCGGCTCAACTCCCAACTCCTTTCCGGCCTGGAGCAGAACCTCGAAGCCGGCGTCGGCTTCTTCCGTGGACTGCGCTCCGAGGCCGGCGATCTGGGGAAGGACCTCCCGGCCATGATTCGCGCCCTCGCCGAAAAAGCGATCCCCGAACTCTACCCGAAGCTTGAAATGGGTTCAAGAGAGGTCGATGGTAGCGAAGCGGAGGAATTCCTGAAGCAGGCGAATCTCAGCAATCTGCCGGCATTGTTCCACGGCGGCGAAAAAGGGCTCGGACTCGTGACGAAGGAGGGTGGGCGCTTCGTCCCCAACGTAAAGGCCGAGACGCCGCAGGAGATTCTCACCTACCTCAAACGAGAGCATTCCTACGGCGAGAAGGTGACGGGCGCAAAGATCACGGAAGAGTTCGGCGGCCTCGGTTACGGCTGGTCATCCGATATTGTGAGACTCGTGCTGGCCGTTCTCTTCCGCGCCGGCGCAATCGAGGTCACTCATCAGGCGCGTCGCTACCGGAACTACCAGGAACCCCAGGCGCGCATTCCATTCACCACCGCCCCGGCGTTCCGCGCGGCCAGCTTTTCCCCGCGCGAATCCATCGACCTGAAGACGCTCAGCAAAGCTGTCCAGGAGCTTGAGGCCATGCTCGGCCGCGAGGTGGACGTGGAGGAATCGGCTATTGCGGACGAGTTCCAGAAGTTGGCGCGCTCAGAAAGGGAGCAAGCCCTCCCGGCGCTGGCCCAAGCCAAAGCGCACGGCCTCCCTCTGGTCCAGCCCCTCTCGGAGTGGCTGGAAAGCCTCGAGGCCGTCGTTGCCAGCCAGTCGGACGACTGCGTCCGCATGCTGGCCGGGGAAGGCAAGAGCCTTCGGGCGCAACGGGAACGCGTACAGCGAATCCGGACTTTTCTCTCTGACGAGAACCTGGAGATGGTCCGATGTGCGCGCAGATCAGTTCTTGACCAGGCTCCATTGCTGTATCGTTCAACCGGGCGGGCCACCCCGGAAGCCGAAGTGATTTCCGCTTGTCTACTCGATCCTGAGCTGCCGAACCGATTCAAAGAATTGGAGCAAGCAGGGGCAGCGATCAATTCGACATACCGCGGGCGTTTCGGGGAGCGTCATCAACAAAGGCTCACGGAGTACCGGCTAGCGATCCAATCCATCAAAGACCAATCTGAGTATCGGGCGTTGGAACCTGCGGAGGCCGAGTCGGCCCTCGCACCGTTGACGCGGCGTGCGTCCGAAACCTTTGATCTGCCTGCGTACTCTGTGGCCGACCGCACTTCAGGCGGGACGCTCGCCACCCTCGAAGACGATCTCGAATTGCTTTCTTCGCTCCAGGCGGGCGCGCTGAGCCGGCTCGCTCAACTTCGCGACTCGAAGAAGGAGACCGAGGATGCAGTGGAAGTTATCCGCTTGGGCGACTTCCTCCCCAAGACCCAAGCTCTCACCGACTTTTCCGACGCCGAGATCGACGACGCGCTGGAAAAGCTAAAACAGAAGCTCTACGCCCTGCGCGAGCTCAAGCGGCGGGTGCTGTGGGATTAGGCCTATGACGCCCAAACAGGTGTTCGAAGACAGCTTCCGCATGGCCGAACTGCTCATCCACGTCTATCGGCTGCTCGATAACGACGGCCTCAAGACCGATGGCCAGATGGTAACGTCCCTTCGCGGCCTGCTCGAATGCGAGAAGGACGAGCAGATTCAGCTTATCGTCAATGCCATCTTCCTGGGCTGTATCCGGGAAAGCGCCAATATTCCTGGCGCTCAACTCAAACCCCAGTCCCTTCAGAACCTTCTTCGGCAAGCCGTTGTTTCCGGATGCACAGCGTACGAAACCTATTTGTCCACGCTGTTGGCGGAACATATTCTCACCGTCATCGAAGTCCGCCAGCAGGATTTCTTCCCCACTGATTCGGATGTGGTGAAGTACTTTGACGGCCTCTCGCTTGGAATCAATGAGGCGTTCCGGTTGTTGAACCAGGATGACCGCGCGGTGTTCCTTCGCAGCAAGATCGTCACTTTTGTGCAGAAGAAAAACCTTGGTTCCGTTGCGGGGCTTAAGACTGTCGGTCTGTTGCTGGGCGTCAACGAGCCATGGAACTCGTTGGCTGTTCATCTGCACAAGGAACGGAAGGACCTGACAAAGACCGTAAGCGATGCCATCGAGCGGCGGAATGCCATCGTCCATAAGGCCGACCGTAATCTGGAAGCCGACAACCTCGAAAAGCAGTCCATCGCTTTCGCCTGGACCCAGCAGGCTGTCGATACTATCAAGCACGTCTGCCTCGGCTTCGATGAACTGGTGACAGCGCGCATGGCGCAGCACCGTGCGGATCTCGCCGCCCGCCAACAGGAGAGCTCACATGTCTGACCTCCGCACCTTTACACTTTCGGCGCGCGATTTACTCACGCAGGAAGCGGGTGATCTGCTCCAGCAGGTGTACCGCCTCGATGTGCAGACCGGCGCGCGACTGCCGATTCCCCAAGGGCACTTTCTGGAGAACTCTGCCGAGGCCCAGACCATCAGGGACCGGATTGAGAAGCTGCTTGAGGATGAAGTGGATGCCGGTCTGAAGCGAGAGGAGGCTGTCGCTAAGCTGATCAAGGAGACGGCGTTTACACATCTGAACCGCCTGGTGGCGTTTAAGCTGATGGAAGCGCGCGGGCTGATTCGGAGTCCACTGGCCCGCCGCCATGAGGCCAACGGGTTCAAGATGTGGCTCGCAGCGCGGCCGGAGGAGGAGGCGCTTTACAACCAAGGCGACAGCCCCAACGACCGCGATGGTTTTGGCGAGGCGCCGCGGGATCGTGCCTACCGTCACTTTCTCCTATGGCAGGGTGGGGAACTGTCGCGTGAGATCCAGGTATTGTTCGACCCCGACAACACGCCCAGCCTGCTGTTCCCACGGCCCGGCGTGCTGAAGGAACTGATCGACGCGCTGAATGCCGACGAGCGCAAAGACGATTGGGCGGCGGGGAATGAGGAGACGGTCGGCTGGGTCTATCAGTACTTCAACGCCGAGGAAAAGGCCGCCGCTTTTGACAAGGTCTTCAAGAAAAAGAAGAAGTTTGAAAAATACGATCTACCCGCGGCAACCCAGATCTTTACGCCGCGTTGGGTGGTTCGCTTCCTGGTAGAGAACAGTCTTGGGCGGCTCTGGCTCTCCATGCATCAGGACAGCAATCTCGGGGAACTGTGTTCCTACCTCACCCCGCTGCCGGCTGGCCCTCCGGCCTCGGCAATGAAGCCCGTGAGAGAGATCCGCGTGCTCGACCCAGCCACCGGCACCATGCACTTCGGCTTGGTGGCATTTGACCTGCTGGCCGAAATGTACCGCGAAGAACTGGCCAACGCGGGGAGGCCTGGCTGGCCGGCACAGCCATCGGTCGCAACCGAATCGGAAATTCCCGCAGCCATTCTCGCCAACAACTTGTTCGGCATTGATATCGATTTACGCGCTGTGCAGTTGGCGGCGCTTGCGCTCTACTTGAAGGCCAAGGGTGCGAACAAGCAAGCGACCCTAACGGAAAGCAACCTGGCCTGCGCTGATGTGGCGATCTTTCGCGGGCAGCACTTGACGAAGATTGCGAGCGAGATGGCGTTGCCCCGCGGCATCTCGCGCGAGCTTTTCGAGAAGTTTCGCGACAGCCTGGAAGAGGCCAGCATGATGGGTTCACTGGTCCGGCTCGACAGGCACTTCCAGAACTTCGAGAGTGGCCCACTTCGGCAAGCCATTGATGCCTACGTGGAGAAGAAGCGCGCCGAGGGAATTGACGAGTCCTACTTTGCAAACGAGACGGGCAAAGGTATCCGTCTCTTGAACGTCCTCGAACGTCGCTATGACGTCGTCTGCACCAACCCGCCCTACTTGTCCAACCGGAACATGAATCCCGCGATGGGCGATTTCATGAAGCGGAATTACAAGAAGAGCAAGGGCGATCTCTATTCCGCCTTCATTGAACGTTGTGCTGAGCTGCTGGCGCCGGAAGGACGGCTGGCGATGATCACCCAGCAGTCGTTCATGTTCATCTCCAGCTTCGAGGATTTGCGGGAAATCCTTCTCGGAGCGACAGCCATCGAGACCATGGCGCATGTTGGACCGCGTGCATTTGCCGAGGTCACCGGAGAAAAGGTGAATACCACGGCCTTCGTACTGCGGCGGGAGCAATTGGAGATGGAGCGGCGCGAGGCGAGTGGCGTTTACTTCAGGCTGGTGAAGGAGCCGGATGCCGAGTCCAAGCGGACCGCCTTCGAGCAGGCGCTCGTCCGACACCACGCCGGCCAACCCGATTCCCGCATCTACGAATACCGCCAAGGCGACTTCGCCGCCATCCCAGGCAGCCCCTGGGTGTACTGGATCACACCGGGGCTGCGGCATCTATTTGAAGCGCTAAAGGGGTTGGGCGATACAGCGGAACCTCGGCAAGGTCTCGCTACTGCTGACAACTTCAGGTTTCTGAAGTTCTGGTGGGAAATTGGAAAACCGGGAATTCGCTTTGGTTGCCAGTCTCAGACCGAAAGCTTGAGTTCGGGAGAAAGCTGGTACCCGTACATGAAGGGCGGAAGCTTTCTTCGCTGGTATGGAAATCAGGAGTATGTCATTAACTACGGGCACAACGGTCACGAGCTCAAGGCCTGGGCTGACCCTCTCTATGGAAATTCTGGATGGTCGCGGATCATTAAATCACCCGACTTCTATTTCCGCCGCGGGGTGACGTGGACCGACCTAACGACTGGCAAGTTCAGCGCGCGCATCTCGCCCGGCGGCTTCATCTTCGACGTATCAGGCTCTTCCGTATTTCCAGGCGACGTCGAGCTTGTCCTCGCAGTGATGAACTCCACTTTCGCGCACTACGCACTCAAGCTCATCAACCCGACCGTTCACGTACAGGTGGGCGATCTCGCGCGGCTGCCCCTCCCAGAGCACTCAAGCGAGCCGTTGCGCAATTTGGCGATCCGTGCCGTAGCTCTGGTTCGAGTGGACAGCGATAATGACGAAACCACTTACGATTTCATCGCTCCCCCCGCATGGCCCGACGGCGTCGAGCGCGTAACCATCCGACATCGCGACCTCGCGGCGCTCGAAAAGGAAATCGACGAGGAGGTCTACCGGCTCTACGAGATCTCGCCGGAAGATCGCCGGGCCATCGAAGAAGAACTCGCGGCGGCCCCCGATTCCCGCGACGACGCGGTGGAAGGCGAAGCGGAAGACGGCGAGGAGGCCGCCGAAGCCGTTGAGGCCCCTTCGCTCACTCAGGAAGAACTCGCACATCGGTGGGTAAGTTACGCAGTCGGAATCGCCCTGGGGCGCTTTACCCGTCCTGACCTGGAGTCATTTGTGGACGCCGATGGCCTGATGGTTCTCCAGCGAGACCACCCTGACGACCTTGCCGCGCGCGTGATAGCGATCCTGGCCGCCATCCACGGCGATACGGAGGCAGGCCGCCTTGTCCGCAGCGGCATCGGCGGCAACGGCGACTTGCGAGACGCACTCGCTGGCTACCTGCTTGGCCGTTTCTTCAAGGCTCACGGGAAACGCTACCGCAAGCGCCCTGTCTACTGGCTGCTCCAGTCACCGAAGCAAAACTTCAGCGTCTACCTCTTCCACGAACTTGCGACAGACCAGATGCTGGCACTGCTCCAAGGCGCCAGGTACTTGGGGGGCAGAATCTTTCAACTGAAGCAGCAACTGGAAGAAGCCAACCGGCAGGAATCTGCCGCCGAAGGCCGCGAGAAGGCGAGATGGCGGAAACAGGCGCAGGAACTGGCTGAATTCCTGGCCGACCTGGAGGCCTTCGACCAGGCGATCACTGCGACAAACAACGAGCCCATTGTGGATGCGGAGGGCAGGACGTTAACGGCGCGCTGGGCTCCGGAGTTGGACGACGGCGTCCTGCTGAACGCCGCACCGCTTTACCGGCTGACGCCGGCCTGGAAGAGAGCTGACGCGAAGCTCGACCTAATCAAGGTTTGGAAAGCGCTGAAGGGCGGCGAGTACCCGTGGGCCAAGACGGCCATGCGTTACTTTCCGCGGGAGACGCTGGCCGCCTGCAAAGACAACAAGAGCTACCGGATTGCTCATGGACTGGAGTAACCGCCGATGGGAGTGATCAGCGCGGCTATCGAAAAACTGGTGAGCGAGTATGTCCGCGACCGGGGCCTAGTGCTCTGGTTCGACCCTGAGCGACACTACGAGAGTGTCGCCCGCGCCTTGAATGCCGGCCAGGAACGCGTCCTCGCGTTTGAAGGCAGCTTCTACAAGCTGCGCCTTGAAGCCGAGCCATTGCTACGCGGATTCGACGCTCCGAAACTGCTGGTGTATCTGCCCATCGCCTGGGAGGATGCCAAAGAGCCGCTGGCCGAGATGCTGGCCTTGGGAGTGGACCTCCGGCCAGGCGTTTCCGGCAGCCGCAATACAAGGTTGGCCGTGATAGCCCGGAAGGCGCTGAAGGGCCGTGTGGCCGATGCCCGGCTTGAGGACCTGGACCGGCAGATCGAGCAGGGCGGCCTGACACTGGCCGAACTCGAAGACCTGACGGCGGAGGGCGGTGCATATTCGCTGCCGACTGCTCTGGCGGTGCTTTTCGGAACTGCATTGATTGAGGAAGCGGCGTTGGAGTTTTTGGCGCATCCGGAGCGGGATACGGAGTTGGTCGCCCGAAACGGAGTGGCCGATTGGTCGCAGGCGCTGGGCGCCCGGTACGGGCTGTCCGTTGAGGGGGGTGCATCGCCGGCAGCCTTGCGCAAGCTGCTGGCCCGCCAAGCATTGACCTGCGAACTGATGGAGACGCTCGACGCGGACGTGCCAGAGGCTTTGCAGCGCTTGGTCTCGGCGGCCGACTCACTGGTGGCGCGGCGCGGCGCGGAGCTGGCGAGAGAGTGGCGGAACCGGCGGAACCTCGCGGCCTGCTATCCGGCAGTGTCCGCCGAGGTGGCGACGTCGCTGCACCTCGATTCGATTGATTTCAGCGATGCAGTCCTGGAGCACACCGAGACGTTCCTGTCGCTCGAACAGCGCCTGCTCCGGCGAGTGGCTGCGAAGGTGATTGCTGACTCTAGCGCCGCCCAGATTGCTGACACCAGGCAGCGCGGTTTCTGGGCCGAGCAAGATACAGAGTTACAGGCCGAGTGGGCGCTGGTGTCGCAGGCGGGCCAACTGCTGGCGCGTGCGGCAGCGATAGAGAAGGCTCTGAAGGCGCGGGCATTCTCCTGGGCGGAGATCATCGAACTCTACACCGGCGAGGCGAACTGGGCGGAACTTGACACGCTTCACCGCCGTTTGGAACGTCGGGCGAGCAGCTTGGAATTCGCTCTCGCGACGCCGGCGCCCGAAGTGGAGCAACTCGTCCACGCCCTTCGCCGTCGTCATCAGGACGTTTCGGGAGCGCTCGCCGAACAGTTCGTGCGGGCCTGGCGAGGCGAAGGGTTCGCGGCTCGTGGTCACGTCCGGCAAACGGAGATCTTTGAGCACTACGTTGAGCCAGAGACTGCGCACCTCCGCACCGCCTATGTCCTGGTGGACGCTCTGCGATGGGAACTCGCTCGGGAGTTGCCGGAGGTGTTGGGTGGCGACTTCGAGACGCGAATGGAATTGGCGATCGGGACAGCGCCCAGCGTCACGGAGGTCGGCATGGCGGCGCTGCTGCCCTCGGCATCGAGCGGACTGCACATCGGCGGGACGGCCAAGATACAGGTGAGCTTGCACGGCCAGGCGCTCAAGAATCGCGCCGACCGAATCGCTTATTTGAAGGAACGTGCCGGCGTGCCTGTGGTGGACCTGAAGCTGGAAGATCCGCGCGGCTTTCGGCGCAAACTGAAAGATCTGGGGGAGGGCCCCGCGCTGGTTGTGGTTACGTCGCGTGAGATTGACCAAAGCGGCGAGGACGACATGTCCGGCGCGCGCGAACACATGGAGCGCGTGCTGACGCACTTGGGGCTGGCGATGAGAAGGTTGGCAGAGGAAGGCGTCGAGAAGTTCGTCATCGCCGCAGACCATGGATACCTGTATGGCGAGGATCTGTCCGAGAGCGAGAAGATCGATCCGCCGGGCGGAAGGACTGTTCTCTGCCATCGCCGCGTCTGGGCCGGCCAAGGCGGTGCCGCCAGCGAGAACTATTTGCTGACGGAGGTCTCGCGATTCGGAGCGGTGTCGGATTTGGAAATGGCGGTGCCGTGGAACCTGGCCGGCTTCCGGACTTCGGGACCAACGGCCTACTTTCACGGTGGACTGTCGCCGCAAGAGATCCTGCTGCCGGTTGTGGTGGTGACACCCAAGGCTATTGTTGCCTCCAGGGGCGCGAAGAAGTTGGCTTGGGATCTGTCGCTCGGCAGTGCCAAGGTGACCGCGAGATTCCTGAGCGTGCGCATCCAAGCGCGGTCACAGGGTCTATTTGCCGAGTCCTGGCCTGTGGTGCGAGTCGAAGTTCGGGCAGCCGGAGAGGTTTGCGCGATCCCAGTGAGCGGGTCCTACGGATTCCAGGAAGCGACTGGGGCGGTGGCCCTGCGGTCGCTCGAAACGGAGCCCGGTGTGACGGAAGTCAATACCGTTGCACTGATGTTGACGGGAAAGGCTCCCTCGCGA
>OBLU010007002.1_pt1 | contig 10023 bp, 9 predicted proteins | sample 1518681 | NCBI WGS metagenome assembly OBLU01 (sample SAMEA3539304, study PRJEB22396) | soil metagenome | biome: tundra; feature: field; material: soil | place: USA | collected 2010-05 | depth 0.15 m
GCATGTAATGCGCCATGTCTAACCTCGATACCTGCGTCGCCACGTCGCCGCGTGGATCGAGCATTGGGATCGGGCGCAGTGGCGTTGAGTTATGGCAAAGCGCGGCGATCTCCGGGTCCAGAAACAGCCGTCGCAGCAAATCGTATGACTCCCCAGGTTCACTCTGATTGCTCAGCCAGTAGCCGGCCTTTGCGGCTCGGTCCGATCCGAGCGCTACGCTTGCGACTGCGGCACCGACTCGGCGCGCCGGCAAGGCGAGCTTTCTCAGACGCTCAAGTGTTCTCACGCGGTGTGCAAATCCGTAGCCGTCAAAGAGCTCGTCGGCGCCGAGGCCAGAGACGGCGACCTTGAGCCCCGCCTCAACCGCGCCCCGTGCTACCAGGAAGGTGTTGACGCCGTCGAACGTCGGCTGATCCATCCCCCGGAACGCATCGTCGAGCGCATGGCGGAGATCGCTGCTCGTGACCGTCACCCGCGTGTGCCGAGATCCGATGTGACGTGCGACCTCATCAGAGAATCCTCGCTCGCTGAAGCCCAGCTCCTCGAAGAGGACCGAAACCGTCCGCACGTCGTCAGTCTCACGCGCGGCCAGCGACGCGAGCATCGAGGAGTCTAGGCCACCGGAGAGGAAGACGCCGAGGGGCGCATCGCTGATCAGATGGCTGCGGACTGCCCCAGTCAAGCACTCACGTAGCTCGTCGACAGGATCGCCGTGAACCTCACTATCGCCGACCTCGGGCGGCTCCCAGTATTGGCTGATCGTCAACCGGCCGTCCCGGAACAGGCCGTAGTGCCCAGGTGGCAGCGTCTTGACACCCTCGATTACTGTGTTCGGCTCAGAGACCGCTCCGTAGGCGAGGAAGCTCGCCACCCCATCCGCCGAAAGCTTCGGAGCGACCATGCCACTCGCCAGCAGCGCACGGACAGACGAGGCAAAGATCAGGCGCCCTTTTTGGAGCGCGTAATAGAGAGGCTTTATACCGAGCCGGTCGCGAGCTAGGACCAGTTGACGCCGATGCCCATCCCAGATGGCAAACGCGAACATACCGCGCAACCGCCGCAGACAATCTTCACCGTATACGCCGTAGGCCCGCAACACGACCTCGGTGTCGCAGCCTGAAATGAAGCGCTCGCCGCGAGCCTCCAGTTCACCACGAAGCTCGCGGAAGTTGTAGATCATGCCATTGTAGGCAACCGTAGTCTGGCGTTCCGGGTCGCACATGGGCTGATGACCCGCCGGCGACGGGTCGATGATCGCCAGTCGACGGCTTCCGAGCGCAACGCACAGATCTCCGGCGTCGAGCAGCGAAATGCCCTCACCGTCGGGACCCCGTGCTGCCATTCGTGTCAGCATCGCTTCGAGCGCAGGGTGTGCCGACTTCCTAGGCCATCCGACAAATCCTGCCACGCCGCACATGCTCAGCTTGCTCCGAATCGTGGGTCTCGCAATGCCAAATCACAATCCACGCCAAGCGATCGAGGATCGCCGCCAATGTCGATGAATCTGGCACCGTCAGCGATCAGCATCTTCCGATGCTCCTGCTGTCCCCGTGGGTGAGGTGAAGGTCGGGTAGGACCCATGGCCATCTTCACGACTCCTCCAGGATCGCATGGTATAGTGTGACGACCGTCCTCGCTGTCCGCTCCCACGAAAAGGTCTGCGCATGGGCAAGACCACGGGACCGTGTCGCTTCTGCCTCGTTGTTATCTTCGAGCAGACAAGATACATGCTCGGCAAGCCCGTCATAATCTTCCGCGTTGGCAGTCAATGCGACATCGCCCGCTATCTCGTTGAGTGCTGGTGCGCGCGACATCACTACCGGCACTCCGCACGACATTGCCTCAAGCGGCGGCCAGCCAAAGCCCTCGTAGAAGGATGGGAAAAGAAGTACGTCACAGCTATTGTAAAGCAGCGGCATCTGGCTCTCGGGCACCCGTTGCAACTCCACCACGTCGGTCTCGATCCCGAGGCGGTGGGCGTGCGCTCGATCCGCGCCTGCGAGTGGAGGCCCGACTCGAATGAGGCGAACGTCGTCGCCCGCAGTGCGGGCACGTACGCGGGCAAACGCCTCAAGCGTCGCGTGCCTGTTCTTGTAGGCACTGCCCGTATCAACGCAGAGAATCCTCTTAGTCGAGTTCGTGCCGATCGGCCAGACGGCCATCGCCCGTTGCCTAGCGTTGATTCCTAGCACCCGAAATGATGCATCGACGCCTGGTGGCACCACATGAATGGTCTCTGCGCTGACTCCAGCGACGTTGATGAGATCGCGCCTTGTGGTGTCGCTGTCAGCGACAACGAAGCGAGCTCTCCGCAGGGCGGCGACGCTGAGTTCAACGGTCACAGGGCGTCGACGTCGCCGGGGTAGCCCCGGGATGGCACCACGCCAGTGCATAAGCGGGAAGAGATCGTGACAGGTCACGATCGTACGCTGAGCGTCTAGCGCGTGGACAAGATGCCCGTACGCGTGGTCGAGCACGTGATTGACCTCGAACGCGGTACACCGCGCCGTGAGGAGGTAGCGCGGGTATCTGACCCAGTGTCGGAAGACCGGCGTGCGCCCCACAAGACGAGATGCGACAGACGCGGGGCCGGGCGATACCTCACTGATGGCGAGTCGCTCGTCTTTGAGTTCTCGCAGCGCACTGGCCAGACTGATCGCATAGCGATCCATACTAAAGTTTGGGAAATCGGCAGAAGCCCGGAAGAGCCCGACTGTTGCGGCGGTCATTGTGGCTTCACCGCAACTATCTCCCAGCTCGACGCCCAGACGTGCGCTATCCCGGGCACGCGCAGGAGATGGGGTACCAACCAGATGAATTTTAGCCGTCGCGATAGCGGAACGCCGCCCATGCGCCAGACTTTCTCGACATGAAAACCCGCGTCTTCAAAGAGAAGGCGCGCAGTGTTCTGTGTGAATCCGCGCACGTGCGTGTAGTCATTCCAGACGGCGCGCGGTCGTGCCATCACGACAGATGCGACAAGCACCCCACCCGGCCGCAGGACTCGGTATGCCTCACATGCGAGGACCAGGGGCTCAGGGATGTGCTCCAGAATGTCCTTTGCCAGCACACCATCAAAGCTCTCATCGTCAAAAGGCAGCTCGTTACGGCTGAGGTCCAGCGGTACGATCGTCTCGAAAGCGTGTGCCTTGGCGAGGGCGCCGCTGTCGATGTCTACGCCGACGATCTCCACGGCATCGCTGGGCTTATGGCGCCCGAACTCACCGGTGCCACAGCCTATGTCGAGGATGCGCCGCGCGTCACCAAAAGCGCGCCAGTATCGCGCTGCGAGCTGGGGAGCCAGACCTGAATGCCGGTAGTAGGCCTGCTTCGCCACTGCGGTCATGCCGCCACCTCCGCGACATACCGCTTATGCCCTGCCGCGGCGACACATGCGGACACTATCTCGTCGGCACACGCCTCGATACTGTAGGACTCGATCAGCTCACGGCTGCGAGCACCGAACGTGGTGCGCAGTGCCGGGTCACACACAAGCTTGCGGATGGCATCGGTCAGAGCAGCGGTATCGTCGAAGGGCACGACGAACCCGTTCCAGCTGTCCTTGACGAGATCGGCCGCACACCCAACATGATCTGAGGTGATAATCGGCAGGGAGAAGTTCATAGCCTCGTTGATGGTGAGGCCCCATGTCTCGCCGTACGCGCTTGGAAGGACGAGTGCATCTGCCACCGCATACGCGCGCACAATCTCGTGCTGGCCCATGAAGCCGGGAAAGAGAACCTGGTGGTCGCACATACCTTCCACGACACTGCGCTGCTCGCCGTCCCCTACCATCAGCAACCAGCATGGCTCGGGGACCGCCGCAAAGGCTTCAACCAGCCTCAATGGCTGCTTCTTCGGTATGAACTTCCCACAGAACAGAACGACGGGCGCGTCATCGGTGATGCCCATCTCCGCCCGGATCTCGGTACGCTGCGCCCGCAGCTTCAACGCTTGGCGCTGAAAGTAGGCGTTATCCACACAGTACCGAGCAGGATGCAGGCGTCCCGAGGGGACGCCGTAGTGCTCGAAGTACCGACGATTCTCCTCGCCGATGTAAAGGCCCCACGAGTTTGACATGAGCAGTCGCAAAAGTACCGCCTTTACTGCACGCCGATGCATAGGCCGTGTCTCCAGTAGGGTCTGCTCCTCGCGGAGAAGGAACGGTACGCTCGCCAGACGCGTCGCCGCGAAGGCAAGCCAAGCAGTCAAGTGGGCATACCCGTGTGCCCAGACCACGTCGTAATCGTTGAGCTCGCGAACGATGTCGAAGTTGTGACGCCGGAGTGGGTTGCCACTGATCCCGGCGCGTCGCGAACTCTCGCAGAAAATATGCCGATAGCCCTCAAGCAGCGGTACATCCCACTCGATCGTACGACCGAAGCCCGGGTCATAGAACGACCGCATAGTCTCGTCGGAGTAGAAATAAACGGTTAGATCCATCTCGGTTCGCCGCGCAAGCTCACGATAGAGCGGAGCGAAATACTGGATTGGGTGCGAGACGAGATGGGCCACCTGCAGAGGCTTCGCCATCAGACACCTCGTAGCCGTGGCTGCACGACTGGGCTATTCGTGCGCCTCTGCGAGAGCAACCATCCGGTAGCCGCAACGACCAATCCCAGAAGGGCTACTGCCTTGATCGCACCGACGAACCCAATCGCGATCGAGGTTTCCAGTCCGACAAGCACGATCGGGACCGTCACTGCATACAGCGCCAGCACGCCTGTGTCCGTACGGCGCGCGCCCAGATACTCGTCAAGCATGCGCAGAAGCCCGCCTAGAAGCGCCATCCCGGGCACAAGTGCCAGCCAGCCTCCCCCAAGATAAAGTTCGCCGGGCTGCGTTGCGGCAATCGCAGTGCTGAAATTGCCGGGGCTGAGAAAGCCATATGCCCGGCCAAATTCATTGTCAAACGCAGTGGCATCCAGCTTCTGCGGGAAGAGCGCACGTGGCACGAGCCCTTCCAGCGAGTAGCGGATCGTGTCCGTCGTAGTGAACGACATACGATTCCTGCCCAGTTCGGCGATGCGCGCCAGCGCGGTCACGTCCGCAAAGCGAGCCAAGGTCTGTTCGCCAGCAACCGCAGCCTGGCCATTGGTGCGGTGCAGCTCTCCTTCGATGGCACTGGACAGTGCTCTGTAGGGTGACGCACGAAAGTCGGTGCTCCGATATGTGTTGATGACCGGAAAGACGACGAATACCAATAGTAAAATTGCCGGGACCGCAACCTTTAGGGATGGCAATCGACGTTTCGTATAGTAACGCACCACGATCACCACCAGGAGGATCGTAACGATCGATTCGCGAGAACCGGTCGGGACCGCCCACGCCAGTTCCGTAAAGACAAGAATGGCAAACAGTCTGCGCGCACCGTGGGATCGTGTTACGCTGCTCGGTTTGAACGCATCCGAGCTCGCGAGTGCAAGCGCGACGAGCGGCAGTAGGCTGACGGTATGCACGAACCACGATGTAGCCGAGGGAGAAACCGCAGCGGCATGGATGTGGTAGTAGTTGCCTTCCTCGAGAAGTACCATCCGCCCCGCCCAGCCAATGCCGAGTAGGAGCGCAATCAGTGGCCCGGTACGGGCCACGGCGTTGAGGTGCGACGGTGGACGCCATACCGAGCGCACGATCCTCAGCGGATCCATCAGATAGCCCGCGGCGAGACAGAGCCACGCAACTGCCGCAAGCATGATTGCCGTCGCGAGTCCCCCATGGCTGATGGTTACGATGATCGGAGACCGACTGCCCCCGGGCAGAGACAGCCAAACATAGATACCCCCCAAGCAGAAACTCAGTAGATAGAAGGCGCCGGTTAGCGACAACAGGTTGAGAGCGTCGCCCGAGCGACTGAACACCACCAAATGCACACTCACGAGGGCAGCGAAGAGGAATGCTAATGCAGCCGCGATGGCAAGGTTTGGCACCGCGAGCGGCACAGTCGCGGCCCAACCCACCACCACGCAAACCGATATGAGCCCGATAGGCACTGCGAAGCGTGTGAACACCGATGTCCTCACGTGATCCATGCTCCCACCAGGAGTGCGAGCACGCGCTCGTCCACACGCAGTCCGTAATCCTCCAGCGTATGGGAGTCCGTCTTCGCATACACAGCACGACCCATATGGCTGCGCAGCGTAGAATCAGCAAGCAGCTCATCAAGGCGATCGACAAGTGCTGTCGGGTTGCGGGCACGTACGACGAAGCCACTTACTCCATCTACAACTTGATTGGCTCCCGCGATCACTGCGGCCCACTGCTACGTACATAACTGAGGGCTTCTCGCAAGCCGCCAAATGCTCGGCCAGAGACCAAGACGTGGTACGCGATCCAAAAGCCCGGGACATCTCGAAAGCCACGTGATGAGGATCTGGCGAGCCGGACCGCAGCGGCGACGGCTGGGACGATGGCTACCAAGGCAACGAGGGCCCGACATGCGTACCCTCCACGACGAATAACTGTCGTCGGCACTGACTTCTCGTGTAAGAGCCGATCAACACGTGCTGCCGCTTGCCCGCGCTTTGCTGCTTGGCGCCACAGGCCGCCGATATCCGTTGGGAGCGATAGTTCGACGAGGATTTCAGGAGTTACGCGAAGCGTATACCCGGCATCGCGAAGCGCAAAGACGAACGCCCCATCCTCTCCGCCACAGCCCGGGATTTCAGGAAACTTTACAGATGCAGCCGCTCGCCGACGGCAGGAGAAAGCCCCCGAATAGCGGATACCGTTTGGGTCCGAGTTTGCCAGGTCGTGAACGTGAACGGCCTGCTGAAAGCGACCGACGACACTGTCACGATCTGCTACGCACGATTCGACAGCAACCGCGTCGGCTCCTTCTCGATAGATGGGAATGAGTCGCTCGAGGAAGTCGGTCGGAATACAGTCGTCGGCATCGAGGAAGACCACGACCTCTCCCGATGCCCGCTGGATGCCAGAGTTGCGCGCTGCCCCTGCGCCACTGCTCTGCTCGTGACTGAGGAGGAGCACACGTTCGCTCGACACAAAACCTTCGACTGTCTTAGGCGTGCCGTCCGTGGAGCCATCGTCGACGACGATCACATCGAACGCTGAGTACCTCTGAGCGAGGACGCTTTCGAGGCATGCTGCGATGTGCCGCTCCTCATTGAAGGCCGGTATCACGAAAGTGAATGAAGGCTCGGCCGTATGCGCGATCATGCCAACTCACCCATGGCAGGCACCGATGATCCATGCAGAAACTGCGGGATCGACAGCGAGAGCGCACCGCACACCTTCCGCAGCATCCACCAAGCCGTGACCGCATAGGCTACCAGCGACGCGATCGCCGCACCCATCAAACCGAGCGTGGGCAGCAACGCAGCGAGCAGGACCACGGTCACCACGAGCCCGACACCTCCAGCAGTACCTGCATCGAGCGGACGGCCGAGTCCCCGCAGCAGCGCTACCAGGATCTGCGTAGACGCCAAAAAAACGTTGCCTACGAGTAGTACGCGGCACACGGTCGCGACCCGGCCAAACGCGTCACCGAAAAGTAGGTCGATCATCTGCGGGGTCGCCGCGAGAATTGGGATCGTGATGAGAGCGCTTGCTCCCACCGCCAGCAGCGCGAATCTGCGAGCCGCGTTGGCTCGCAATGGCCCGCTCGGCAGCGCGGCCAAGCGGGGAAAGGCAACTAGGCCGACCGTCGACGCCGCTAGCGTCGTCGCGGAGGTTAGCGTCGTCGCGATCGCGTAGAGGCCAAGACTAGTCGCCCCCAGCAGCAGCGAGATCAGTAGCTGATCGAGATATTCGATGAGCGTCGAGCTGATGAAGGAGCTCTGACTGCGCAGGCCGTAGCCGGCCATTCTGCGCAATACTCTCCTGTCGAAGGCTACACTCCAGAACGACGTTCTGCGCAGCGACACGATGCCGGCGACGGCCGTGACGAGATAGGTGGCAATGTAAGTGAGTGCCGCGGTTCTAACGGTGAGGCCACCGAGGACGTCGATACCGACCACACCGGCAGCGATCGCGGCGGACACAAGCGTGCGTACTAAATTGAACGCGCCCATCGCGCCGAGGCCCTGCAACGCCGCAGCACAGAGGTTGGTGAAGAGATAGAGGGGGATCAGCGCTAGCAGGAGATAGCCACTTGTTCGCGTCGCGGCGTCATAGCCTCCCAGCGTGAGCGTGAGTACGCCAGCGCCAACCGCCACGAGAGCAAGCGACAGCACCAGCCACGTGCGAACCGCGGTTCCGATGGCGGACCGTGCGTTCTCCCGCTCGCTGGCCGTCTCATAGGTGAGTGCTTCGGGCAAACCGAATGAGCCCACCGAGCCGACGAGTATCGTCCACAATAAGATAGCCGCGAGCTCTCCTCTGCCGTGCGGCCCCAACCCACGCGCCAACACGATTCCCGTCACGACGTTCAGGGCTTGGATCGTGCCCGATGCGACGAACGTCTTGCCCAATGGCCGTCGCCATAGCACTCTCGGAGACCGAAGCTCGGTCCACCACGCCACGCAAGTATTACGACTAGGCGCTAGGCGCACCAAGCGCCCATTTCTGGTGACAAATGCCTTCGAGCATGGCCATATTCTCGACGAATGTGGCGCATCATCTGTAATCTGTAAGTCGACTGTAGCCTCTCACGAGCATCTAGGCGGCGGACGTGGCTCATAGACTCGCCATGACATCGCCGAGAATCCCATCGAGGTCGTACGTGCACCGCCATCCGATGGCACGCTCGATCTTTTTTACGTCCGGAATTCGCCGGAGCATATCCTCGAAGCCCTCCTCATAAGCCTCATCGTACGGTAGGCTAATTATCTCTGAGCGGGCGGAGGCAGTCACAGCCTTGACACGTTCAGCAAGACCCATAATCGTGACCTCTTCCGTCGAACCGATGTTGAAGACCTCACCGAAAAGACTGTCCGCCTCCATGATATCCGCAAGAGCGCGGGCGACATCCTTGACATGGCAGAAGCAACGGCGCTGGTTACCATCACCGTATACCGTGATCGGTTCGCCCGCGAGCGCTTGGCGAACGAAAGTTGGAATGACCATTCCATAGCGCCCCGTCTGTCGTGGCCCGACGGTGTTGAATAGGCGTCCGATGACAATCGGTAGGCCCTTCTCTCGATGGTACGCGAGGGCGAGGAACTCGTCGATCGCCTTCGAGCACGCATATGACCATCGACCAAGATGAGTCGGCCCCATGACCAAGTCTCCTGTCTCTCGGAACGGCAGAGCGGGGGACTTCCCGTAGACCTCGCTGGTCGAAGCGATGAAGACGGGGCGCCTCTTCTTGTTCGCGTGTTCGAGGACAACCTCGGTACAGCGCAAGTTGGTCTCAATCGTACGCACTGGACTTTCGATTATCAGCCGAACTCCAACGGCAGCGGCCAGATGAAACACTGCGTCCGTGTCGTCCACGAGCTCGGCTACCGTCGGCCCGTGCGCGCAGGACTCGATCGTGTAGGCAAAACCGGGATGATCCTTTAAATGGCGGATGTTGTCGATCGAGCCGGTCGATAGGTCATCCAGTGCGTGAACGGTGTGGCCGCGCGCCAAGAGCTCGTCGGCTAGGTGCGATCCGACGAAGCCTGCTCCTCCAGTGATCAGGAACTTCATGCGCACGAAAGGATGGTCGCTGTTTGGTGTGCAGGCGTCCCGTCCAGCACCCGCACCTGCACACGCTCGCGGGACTTGTCGCGATCACGACCACTCGCCTCAGAAGCACAACGGCTGCGTGTAGAATCGAGCACTCGTCCGAGACGTGTCATGTAAGTATCCAGTGGTTGCCACTGATCCGGTCAAAAGTGTGGTCGGGAAGCAGCGCGCGCCCTTTGGCAAGAAGCTCGGGACTCGAAAACTCCACAAGCAGCGTGCATCGTCTGTCCTTGAGCAGACGACTCCCTCCGCGGAGGACTTCGACCTCGGCACCCTCAACATCGAGCTTGATCACGTCCGGCGCGCCGAGATCTTCTGCAAGCTCGTCGAGCGTGCTCACCCTCACCGTCAATCCGCGTTCGTCAACCCCGCGCTCCTCGACGAGCGTCCACA
>OBLU010007003.1_pt1 | contig 10022 bp, 7 predicted proteins | sample 1518681 | NCBI WGS metagenome assembly OBLU01 (sample SAMEA3539304, study PRJEB22396) | soil metagenome | biome: tundra; feature: field; material: soil | place: USA | collected 2010-05 | depth 0.15 m
TTCCTGGAATAGACAAAAAATCATTCACACATCCATTATTTTCTGGGCCATCATCTACTACTAATTGCACACTTGAGTTCGATAAGTCATATTTGTTACAAACTTCTTTCAGATTTTTTGAGAGCAATTTCAGAACTATACTGAAGAGAAGCCTTCCAGCCAAGAATAGCTCTGGAGAAATTATCTAAGATAAAATAGAGGTAAACCCTGGAATGATCAGAAGGCCTGAAGATAGTGCTGCAAGCATAACAGATGCAACCTTTTTGGGACAGACATTATTTGATAGCTGTTTTATCTTCCTTTTTTATGAATAACGGTAAATATGCTGTTCCTAATCCTCCCTTTAGATCTGTTCCCTGCACAATAACCATGTAACCGCTGCTGCTGTCTGAAGTATAAAACTAAAATTCTGCTTCGCCTTTTTCATTTGTAGTAATGTCCGGTTTCCAATAGAGTGTTGAACGATAATAGGGGAGTGTGCTATTGTTTTCGGCAGAACTGTAACGAGGCGAATAAAACGTTTTGGCAATTACTGGTGCCAAAGGCTTGTAGAGGTACATGCCCGGTAGAACTTTGGGTGGTTTTGCAATAGGGGTTAGAAATGACTCCTGAAAATTTACTAAGTTCTGCCTTGAAACGGCTGAAAGGAGTTTGTATCAATGATCGTATTTAAGGGCATTGAGATTAAAAACCCCGTAGAATATTTGCCTGATTTTTGTAAAGAAATTCAGTATGAAGAGATATGTGACGGAGATTTATATGTTCTTACATTTCAGAAACCATAAAATAAAAAATGGCCATCGCCTAAAGATTGGGTTTGCGGCTAATTAGATCCTTTAAACCTGTAAACTAAACGGCCTCTGTCAACTTCGCCTTACAAGGTGTTTGCAAAATGCACAGTAAGGTCTGATTGGTTTCGTTTCGGTGAAAAAGTACAAGCTCTTTTCATATATTGCAGTTCATTGTTTTTGGTAACATCTTTTAATTTGTGTACTTTTCACGCCACTTCGCAAACACTCTGGCCGTTATGTCTCACCCAATGAAACCTGCTTGGACAAATATTCTTGATAAATTACTTCCAGACAAGATGGAAAAATGTTTGACTGGCAGAGATAATTTATCAATATTGATTACACACAAAATCATGTTAGTTTAGAAATAAATTTTGAGAAATGTTGTATAATATCAAAAAAGAGAAGAAAGACAGTAATAATTTATCAGATTTATGATTTATAAAAACGAACAGATCAATTCAAAAACCTTTAAGGAAGAAGTGTACAAAAGCATTAATGATTATTTTAAAGAAAACCACTTTTCCAAGCATGCCAACCACCAAATGTATATTAAGCTATTGATTGGATTTACCTGGTGGATATTAAGTTTTATTTTACTCTTTACAGTGAGTACCACTAAATTGGGTTTCTTCGGCGTATATACTTTTCACTTGTTTTCCCAGTTATTTATTATGCTTAATATTTCACATGATGCCAATCACAATTCCATTTTTAAAAATAAAAAATTAAATCACTGGCTCAGCTATACTTTTGATTTGTGCGGCGTAAATTCCTATATGTGGCGGGAACTTCATCATGCTCAACATCATTATTGTATCAACATAAGCGGAGAAGATGAAAATCTGGTTGCCCGTGGTCTTTTTAGATTTACAAAAAAGGCAAAATTCAAATTCTTTCATAAATTTCAACACATCTATTTTTTTATTTTATACGGACTATTTTCAGCCGATTATGTTTTAGCAAAAGATTTTGAATGCTTTTTTTTACCCTATACGATCTACCTTAAAGAAAAGAAGCACCCGATTATGGAATATATAAAGCTTTTTTTGTTTAAGTTCTGTTACATTGGGTATATGATTTTGTTGCCGGTATTTTACCTCCATTACTCTTTTGTATTTATTATCGGAATCTTTTTCATTTGTCATTTTATGATCGGAATCATCGGCGGGACTGTAATTCAGATTACACATCCGCTGCGTGCCAACGAATTTCCGGAATCAAAAAAGGAATACGATAATTTTGTTTTTCATGTGTTCGCAACCACTTCTGATTATTCTGAAAAAAGTACTATTGCAAACTGGTTTTTCGGAGGATTACACCTTCATGTGATTCATCATCTGTCGCCGGCAATTTGTCATACGCATTATGCAGTCCTTACCGAAAGAATAAAACTTGTTGCAGAAAAACACAAGGTACAGTATAAGTCAAACCGGACTTTGTTCGCTGCTGTGAAAGAACATTATTATCATTTAAAAAATCTCAGTAAAAATAATATCAAAGTGAAATATAGTGAGTAAGCGACTTAAATACATTCCACAAATTCCCAGGACAATGTCATTTTTAGATTCCAAAAAAATGATGAACAATCCTGTGGAAATATTTGGAAAGTACACCAGGTTGCTGGGGGATACTTATTCATTTCACTTTGGCGGAGTTAAAAATGCCATTGTTACAAGCAATCCTGATATCATTCAACATGTACTTCAAAAGAATTATACAAATTATCAGAAATCAGAAATACAGGTTAAACGATTAGGGCATTTTTTGGGCCGGGGTTTATTGACGAGTCACGGAAAATATTGGTTAACACAACGAAGACTTGTTCAGGAAGGATTTAAAAAAGACAAACTGGTCACCTATACAAAAATTATGGATCAGGTTGTTTCGGAAGCTTTTGAAGAGATGGATATAAAAGCGGATGAACAGGTTTTGGATATTGCTTCTTTCCTGAAAGAGTTAACTTTTAAAATGGTGATGGGTACCTTATTCAGCAATAGTTTGAATGAGAATGAATTAAAAACTATTGGCCGAACAATTTCCACTGTGCAGCAATTCATTCTTAAGACTATAGTACAGCCTTATTTAAATCCATGGTTTAAAGTTTCAGGCATATTGCGCAAATATGAAAATTTAACTAAAGAGTCGGACAAAATAATAATGGGAATTGTTAAAAACCGACGAAATGTAAAAGAGACTAATTCGGATATGTTGCAGACTTTACTGGATGCGAAGTATGTTGAAACCGGAAAAGGAATGACCGATGAACAAATTCAAATGGAAAGCATGCAACTTATTGTTGCTGGCCATGAAACTACCTCTAATGCTTTATCATGGATATTATATTTACTAACACAACATCCTGACAGTTTTAATAAAGTAAAAGAAGAAATCCATATTCTGGGCGATATTGGATTTGATGTACAGCAGTACGACAAACTCGAGTATACACTTCAGGTAGTTGAAGAGTCGCTTCGTCTTTATCCGCCTTTCTGGATGATTGACAGGGTTTCAATGGAAGATGATGAAGTGATGGGTTATTTCATTCCAAAAAATTCGATGGTGCTGGTTTTTATTCATGGGGTTCAGCATGCATCTGAATATTGGAAAGATCCTGAAAAATTTAATCCGGACAGATTTAGTAAACTGATGGTAAAAAACCATCTCCCCTTTACTCATATTCCTTTCGGAGGAGGGCCAAGAGTATGCATCGGAGGAAGCTATGCCATGCAACAAATGCTCCTGATTTTAACAAAAATGATTCGCCGTTATGACATCAGTCTTGCACAGTATAATCCGGCGGAAATAGGACCGATGATAATACTAAGACCAAAGGGCAAAATTAGCATGAATTTTAAACGAATAAAATAGATTAAATACATTTGAAAAACATTTTAGAAAAATTGGATTATTGGGTAAACAATTGCCCCGACAAGCTCTTATTTGCATTTTTAGATTTCAACGGAAATATATGTGAAAGATATACGTATCAGGAGTTTTCATACCGTACAAGAATTATTGCAGCAAATCTTGTCGCCAATCACAAATTCCAAAAAGACGATCGGATACTTCTTGCATATCCTCCCGGAATCGAAATGATCTGTGCGTTCTTTGCATGCGTTCGAAGAGGATTAATTCCGGTACCTACCTATCCGCCTTCCTCATCGGGGTTTCAGTCGGCCTATTTCAAAATGGCCTATATAGCAAAAGATTGCGGTGCAGTTGGAGTGCTTACCAATAGTGAATATTATTGGTCACTGAAACTTAATCTGGATAGAAATAATATCAAAGAAAAAACACTCCTGTCGGATATACCATGGATAAATACCAGTGAGTTCTTAACCATAACAGGAACAGAAGAAAAAGAAATTCATTCGGATATTCTGTTCCTGCAATATACATCCGGATCTACAATGGAACCAAGGGGTGTAATGGTTGCACATAGTAATATGTTACATAATTGTAAGAATGTTATCGATCATGCACCGATTGGAGTTTCATGGCTACCGCAATATCATGATATGGGTTTGATTGGTAATTATCTCTTTTTTGCGATGCTGGGTGGAACAACATATGGTTTCTCTACATTAGACTTTATTCGTAAACCATCTCTCTGGCTTGAAACAATAACAAAATATAAAGCAACGGCTTCATCTGCCCCAAATTTTGCATTTAATTACTGCCTGCAACCCGGAAAGATTTCGGATGAAATATTAAATACCCTAGATCTAAGTTCATTGAAAATTTTAATGACTGCTGCCGAGCCGGTACAACCATCAACCTATCTGCATTTTTTAGACTTTTTTAGAAATTATGGATTAAAGCCCGAAAGTTTTTATTCTGCTTATGGACTGGCCGAAAACACACTTGCTGTTTCTACTCATGGTAGAAAATTTGTTTCTGCTGCTACCGGATTATTGAAGGATAATAAACTTAAATTTTCGGATGAGAATGATAATACTGCCACACTTATTATGAGCTGTGGTGTGCCTTTTAAGGATCAAACCATAAAAATTGTTGACATGGATACCGGATTTGATTCTGGTAAAAATGCTATAGGAGAAATCTGGATTAACGGACCAAGCAAGTGTATGGGTTATTGGGACAAACCAGAACTGAACAAAGAGATTTTTGATGCCAGGCTGACGGGAGTTTCCGGGGATGAAAATAAAACTTTTTTACGTACCGGTGATCTTGGCTTTCTGCATGAAGGTGAACTTTATGTATGTGGAAGGGCGAAAGATATGATCATCATTCGGGGACTGAATTATTATCCGCATGACATCGAAAAAATTGTAGAGGATTCAAGCAAATTCATACGGCATACCTATGTAGCGGCATTTGCTGTTTTGGAAGACGGGGAAGAAAAACTGGTTATTGTGGCCGGAATAAAAGATAAAAAGAATATTCCTGATCCTTTAAAAATATCCGAAGAAATAAGAAAGAAATTAAATATCCTTACTTATTCAATAACATTTGTAACTACACGTAGTATCCCTAAAACCACATCGGGCAAAATTATGCGTCAGAAAGCTAGGCAACTCTGGCTTGATAAAGAACTCGAAATAATAAAAGATTACTCTTCACAGAACGAAATAATTGAATCGGCTAAGAACAATAAAGAAGGTTCATCACCTTTTGATGCGATAAAAATCAAATATAAATTTTCAGGTGATGAAACATTTTCTCTGGTTCACGCCCTCGATTCCCTTGATCTGGTTTTGCTGATTCATGATACCAAGGCTCTTTTGAAAGATAATGGAGCAGCAAAACTATCAGAAAAAATAGATGCCCGGCTCCTGCAGGAGTTAAGTGTTTCAGAATTTTTTGATCTGATAGAACAATTCAGCACTTCTTCTTTCATTGCAATTAATAAACTTAAAAAGACCATTCAAAAACTGCAGAAAGAACATAAGGCATTTGAACAAAAAAGGATGGTACAGGATTGTAAACTTACTTTTAAACCAGCCAAGCCGGTTTATGATCCAAAACACCTGGAAAGTGGCAATATCCTTTTAACCGGTGGTACGGGATTTTTAGGGCCCTTTATTTTAACGAGCCTATTGCAACAAACCAAGGATTCTATTTATGTATTGGTAAGAGCCGCTGGCAACGAACAAGGTATGGAACGGCTGAGAGAAGCGATAGAGCTGTCAACCATTCCAAAAAATGAATATATCGAAGCATTTAATACCCGTGTAATTCCGGTATGTGGTGACCTGGCGAAACAACACCTTGGATTAAATCCTGCTACCTGGGAATTTCTTTCTCAAAATATTCATACCATTTTTAATAATGGTGCATTGGTGAATTATCTGTTCAATTATGAAAAGATGAGAAGTTCCAATGTATTGGGTACCAATGAAATTATAAGGCTGGCTTTGGAAGGGAAACCGAAAATATTTAACCATGTTTCTACAACATTTATTTTTGGATGGGCAGTAAAAAATACCCTATTTGAAACTGACTCCTGTGATTCGCTCGACTTACTTGATTTTGGTTACAGTCAGACAAAATGGGTTTCGGAACAGATTGTGCTTGACGCTATGAAGCATGGATTAAAAGCAAGAATTTTCCGTCCTGCATTAATTTCCCCATCGGTGTATGGAGGGGGAAATAATTTTGATATCGCAGTGCGCCTGATAGCGTTCATGATTAATCACGGAATAAGTGTTAATTCATTTAATCAGGTAAGTTTTACTCCTGTTGATATTGTTGCAAATAATATTGTTGCCATCGCCGGTTTGCCGGATACAGTAAACAAGACCTTTCATGTAACAAGAGATGAATATGCACGGATGAAAGATATTACAGATATTATTACACAACTCACCGGAAAAAAATTCAGCGGATATGAACTTCCTCAGTTTGTGCCTGAAGTGGTTGCCCGATGTGGAAAGGAAGACTTATTATTCCCACTTTTGGATTTTCTGGTACGATCGGTTGACAATATTTCCTCCATGGAATTCAAATTATACGATAACAGAGTATATCGTCAAGGCAAAAGCGATTCGATATCAGGGTTACCTGATCCATCACTCGTTGAAACCGTAAGAGGTATGCTGAGATTGATGATAAACAAGGGAATCGTGAATCTTAGTTTATTAGAATTCAAAGAATCGGTATCATAAATTTATCCTATGAATAACAAAAATTTGAGTATTTTTAATGTGCTTAAATTCGTATTTTCATTAAATGCACTGCAACCCCCATGGACTTTGTACAATATAGTGTCCGGATATCCGACAGTCTTGATTATCAAACTCGTATAGGATTTTTATTAACTGGCTCATCTTTGCTAAATTGAACATGTTTCTTCAAAATGTAATAGAAGCCATTACCAAATGCAGCCACGTCACCCCAAAACATGCTACCACCCTTATGTGCTCGTTGCCTTTCATCTAAACTGCTTGCCTGATAATTTGTTACAGATCATACCCAGGTCGACCCGGTTTGACTGGCATTACCGGGATATTGAAAATTCTTTTGGGCATGCGTGGTATCAGGAAAATAAAAATCTTTTTAATACCCTTCAGCTCGTAGCCCAGAATAAAAAACTTCTCAGGATAAATTCTGCTTTATTAAGGGTAATAGCTATTAAGGCCTTCATCAAAAAGAATGTGGGTGGGCTCAATGCAGGCCTTGCATCATTAAAAATGGTAGCAACAAGCAACATACAAAAAGTGTCCCGAGTGATTGGGTTAGGGAAAGCATTGAAATATCTTGACATCGATTTTAAGTAATATACAAAGCTTAATAGAAAAGTTTCTTGTCCTGCATCGATTCTTGACTTATGCATCACAAAGCACCCTTCACAATTGCTGAGAAAAGAGATAGAGATCATACAATCTTATTGCACAGATGAGCGCTGCCTCCACTGGCCATTGGCTTCATTGTACCACCAGATAAAAAAAGATGGAGCAGCATTTTTCTGCATCAGTACATTCCACAAATATGCAAGGCTTTTGAAGATGGGAAGAACAAAGCCTGCAAGCCGCCGCAAGAACCATTTGATAGGCATTCGCGCCACAAAACCCCTCGAGATTCTACATGCTGATGCTACTTTATTCAGAATGAAGGATAATGCAAAAGCATTTATTTATCTCCCACAGGATAATTTTTCAAGAGCCATACTATCTTTTAGAACAGCTTTGGAATGCAAAGCAAAGTATGCTTTTGAAAACATCAAATATGTGCATCAGTATTTTATCGCTCAATCGGGGATAGAGCACTGCAGGCTAGTGACAGATGACGGCAGCGAGAATTATGGTGAAGCAGCTAGATTTTTAGATGCATGTGAATCTCCGGAAATAGAACATCTCACCCGCGCAGAAAACAATCCTGCAATCCAACTCCATGATCGAAGCGGCCAACAAACAGATCAAGTACTGTTTTCTTTATCATAAAGAGATTGCAAATTTTGAGCAGCTTGAAAAATATCTGAAGCTTGCAGTTGAAGACTATAACAACCGGCCGCATGATGTGCTGAACGGGCTTACGCCTGCAGAAGTTCTCAAGGGCAAGAAGCCCTCTGAGGTGGATTTCAAAAAACAGATAGCAGGCGCCAAAACTACAAGGCTTACAGAGAACAAAAAAATGAAATGCTGCAGTTTCAGTTTCTGAAAAAGGGATGAGCAAGCCTTCTCCATTTTAAAAATTTCTTTCCTGGTGATTTTATAAAAAAACTCAGGGGAAAATAATGTGATTGCTACAAAACGCTTAATCCAAACTCAAAAAGCGCATACCGGATATCCGAGCGGTTTGATATAGAAAGTCTGTGAAGGTTGCACCGCAGACCATGGGCCAGATAGGAAAGCCTAAACTCCATTTGAACAAAAAGATTAATTATGTTGATCAAATGTGTGAATTATGTAATTAATAAACCAAATTGTATAATTAATACTATCTGAATGTATTCATCTTTGCAGGAGAAGATTTAGTCAATAATTAAAAACAATAAGTGATTTATGGTATAAATCATTTATAAATTCAGTAAGATTAGATTTTAGTTTATTCATTTTTTAAAATATTAAAACACACATTATGAAAAAAATCTTGTTAAGTGTACTGGTATGTGGAAGTATATTTTCCGCATCAGCGCAGGAGCCCACTACACAGACTACTACTACCGTAACTACTACTCCACACAAGTATTTTTATTACCCTGCAAGCGACGTCTATTTTGATCAAGCAACAAGTAATTATTGGTATCATGAAAAAGGTTCCAGTACATGGACTGTGACACAGACACTGCCTTCTACAATAATTGTAGAAAAGACTTCACCACAGTATCCAATAAATTACACCGGTAATGATCCCTGGAAGAATAATATGGCAGACGTTAAAAAATATAAAATAAAAAAGAACGGTAAAGCGATAATCAAAATGAAAGATAAAGACGATTAAAAAATAAATTATTAAATATTTAAAAAGCCCGGTTAAACGGGCTTTTTGCCTTTGTTGGTTTTTCCACGTCTTGTTTCGTGCCTTCACGAACCATATTTATACTCCCCACAATACGTAGTTATTAGAGCAACTAACAGGTTCATGGGACAGAATTTATGGACGGAAAGTCAATATTTTTATTCCAAAGAAATCAGGCATAGGAACTACAGGAATTTATATTGACAGTTTATAGCAAGGTGGCCCTGACGTTGACAGATTTAATTTGTATGGTCACGCTTCTGTCCTCTTTCAAAGCTATCCAAATAAATTTGAGTGGTTTTAAGTGATGAATGTCCAAGCTGCTCTGAGATCATTTCAATGGAAACTCCTGCCCGTTTTAAAAATGTAGAAAATGAATGCCGGACAAAATTCGTAGTGGGCACTCTATCAAGTTTGAGATCCCCCGCAATTCGTTTCATATACTTGTTTATAGCCGTGCAATCTTTACGGACCGTTCCCATGCAAAGGATTCGAATATTCGCATTCTCAGTTTTTAAAAAATCTCCAAAAAAGGGATTAATTTATTTTTTTGCAAAGAGGTCTTAGCTATATATTTTTCAAAGGAAAGGGTAGGAGAAGTTGAAAAAACACATAACCTCCTTAAACTATTATTGTAAAGGAGTTAATGTTATTCAGCATATGCCTACAAACCACAACAAACTTGTTGTTTGTTCGACAGTTTTCTTTCCTGCACTGCTATTCTGGTTTGATCTTTAAACCTATTTTTATCAGGGACAGCTCCATGCAATACTTCCAAAGGTGTGTATGCAGATAGCACATTCAAAG
>OBLU010007005.1_pt1 | contig 10020 bp, 6 predicted proteins | sample 1518681 | NCBI WGS metagenome assembly OBLU01 (sample SAMEA3539304, study PRJEB22396) | soil metagenome | biome: tundra; feature: field; material: soil | place: USA | collected 2010-05 | depth 0.15 m
GAGAGACGACAGACGCGAGTCAGTTCAGTAAAAAAAAGATTATGAAAACTACCAAAAAATTGATGAAGGGGCTCCTGGCCGACACCGCTAATCGTGTTCCGGCAGCAGCAGCAGCGCAAAGCGCAGTAGCGCCCGGTGGCCAGTCCGGCACGGACAAAAAAGATTCTCGTTTGCCGATTGATACCGAGGCGCGGAAGAAAAACCGCACCTTGCCCACTCCAAAAGTTTTGGAGCTTTTGAGAAATGCCAATCCGGGTTTGTTCAATCTTGCCGAGGTGGTTGGAAAATGGGTTTGGGTCACGTTCCGCGAGACGCCCGCGCCGGAGTTGCGGCAGGTTTTGGCGCAGCTTGGTTTCCATTGGAACCGCGAGCGCCAAGCGTGGCAGCACCCTTGCGGCGCATTTCGTTTGCGCGGTTTCCAAGACCCGCACGAGAAGTATCAAAGCTATTTTCCCGCCGATTCACGCGCCGCTTGATTCATTCCATGAAACGGAACAAACGCCGCCTGCCGTTGCCGCAGCATGAGTTCGGATTTACGCCGGACACATTCAACCTGTCTGCCGAGGTTTCGCTTGATGGTGACCGCATCGCCCGCGAGCGAGCCGAGGCAGCGCAGGCACGGCTTGCAGCCGAGGCAGCGCAGGCCGCTTTGTTCACCAACAAAAAACCGACCATGAATAATTCTTTCCGTCTCCATGCTGGCGACGTTGTCGCCTATGCCGGCCAGTCGTGCCCCGTTGCCCGTCGCACTGTATGTGCGCAATGACGACCGCACCGCCCGCCTTGTGAAGTTGATTGCCACTTGCGGCCCGCTCGACATAGACGACCCGCAGCCCGCCATCACCTTGATGATGCCGGACGAAGATTGAGGGAGCGCAGGCGTCCCGCCTGCCGTGCCCGGCGTCCGCGCCGGGCACTTTCCCATGCCCAATTTTTTTTTGCGAAACGCCCTGCGGTGGTCGTTTCGCGTATCCAGTCGGCTTTGGGGGATTTGCGCCATCCCCAAGCCCCGGCGCTGGTGTTACGCGCACCAGACCGCGCCAACGGGCAAGCCCTTTGGAATCCATCGTGTTTCGCGCGCACCAAATCGGCTCCCTATTCCAATCGCAGGCTCATTCCACAGTTCGCCTTTAATGGCCACTCGCACGAACTCGCAGCCAGGCGCGCGAAAATCCTCCTGGCGTTAAGCCTTGACTGAAATTCGCTAACCTGCTTTACTAACATTATGGTAGCAGAAAATCTAAATTTTTCACCATCGCATCCCTGCTACGAAACTTCGCCGAGGTAACTATGAAAACGCGCTTCCCTTCACTGAAAACCTTCGCCCTCATCTTGTCTGCAACTGTCTTCCTGGCCCACCCGGTCCACGCTCAGGGCTGGGTGGAGCTGATCACCAACGGAGGGTTTGAGACCGGGGATTTGACAGGTTGGAGCAGCCCTGTGCCAAACCCTAACCCATGGTCGGCCTCTGCGGTCCTGGCGCACACTGGCAATTATTCCGCCTTCAATCCGGCTTTGAACACTGCCGTTGGACAAACAACTCTTTACCAGCTCTTCTCACCGACCCCGGTCAGCAGCATTACTAACGCTGGATTTTGGTATTATCACCCGGCAGGAGCCCCAGGCACGGTGGGTTTGGCCACGCAACTCGTTTTTTCAGACGGCACTACCGTTCAAGACACCCTGTATGCAACAGACCCAACCTATCACATGAATGCTTGGGCTTATCGCAATCTTCTGCCCACGCTCTCCACGCATACAGGACTGCAATTGGTTGGCATTGGTTTCTTTCCCAAAGTGCTCGGAAGCCAGTTCGTGGATGACGTTTCCATCGTTGGCATTCCTGAGGACGTTCCTGAGCCTCGTGCCGCTATTCTCGGCTGCTTGGGCTTGCTCTCAATAGGCTGCGCGTTCTGCGTCAATAAGGTAAGGCCAACTAGATGATAGGCTGCATCACAGCCCGCGCAACTTCCGTTGCGTGATCGCCCGCGACTTCGTTGCCACCATATACCGGAGACAATCGCCGGCATCGTCACCGCCGATGCCGTCCTCGTCAGTATCCACTTTCAAAACATCTTCGGGCCGGCTCGGATCGTGTTGCAACGCGGGCAAAGTTTCCAGCAGCCGCGCACACCGCTTGTGAATGAAAAGTGTCGGGCGAATCCCGGCCTCGACATCGCCGAACCGCTGCAAAATTTCCGCCCAGCCGTTCACGCGGTCGGTGTTCGCGCAGCGCAAAGAGATTCCGAGTTTCGCGTCTTGCGCGGGCATTTTCACGCCCTCACTCGCATACTTGCCAAACAACTTGTCGAGCAACACACGCCCAATGCTCTTCAAAAAATGGGTTTTGGTGAATCACTTGAATTTCATCGTCGTCTGATTGGTTCACAGTTTCCAGCCGTCTTTGATCTTGCCCAGAACCTCGTTGGCGGTTTTCAAATCCACCCCCGGTTTCGTTTTGACCGAGACGGCCACTTCAAATTGCACGTCACAACCGGCCAGCGACTTCGATAGCGTCGCCACGTCATCGGCCAGGTTTTGAAACTCGCCCGGCGACAGCGAAACGCGGGCGGACAATTTCCGCCCCGGTGTGGCTTCCGGTTGCGGCTGCGGTTGCGGTGCGGACGATTTGACCGCCAGTTCCACGCTGCCATCCGTCGCCAGCGAAACGAGCGGGCCGCTGCCGCTGGCTCGCGCCAGCAGTCCGCGCCCGATGGCATCACTCAGCGTGTTGATGAAAATTTTGGGCGGCCACGGATTCCCCTTCACCTTTTTCAATTCGGTGTAGAGTTTTTTCACCGTCGTTTTCGGTTCGGCATCCTTGCTCCAGGCGTCCTTGAGTAGTGCGTTTGGCAAAAGCTCGAATGAATTGAGCGCCGCCGGTTGGCGGTAAATCTGCGCCGTCGCGTCCAGTTGCAGCGCGGTCGGTTCGTCCTGCCACACGCTGTCGTTGCCGAACACCAGCCACAAGTCGCCCGCCTTCACCGCTTGCGCGACCGCCTTGTGGATTTCCGCCACCGCCACTTTCGGGATGGCGCGGGGTTCAGGCGGATAGTCCTTTTGCGTTACCTCTTGAAAGGCGTGCGTCCCATCAAACCAAGAGCAGAGTGTCGTCAGTTCCACACCCGCCGGGTCATCAGGCCACAGGCCGGGCAACGATTCCGGCAGCACCGCCCGCAAACTCAGGCTGTTCAGCACCGCCTTGTTTGGCAGCCACGCTTCACCGCTTTTGTCCCAATCCACCACGTCAATCTTGCATCGCCAGAACCACTGTTCCGAACTGTCCGGGCGGACATGGCGCAGCGCCAGCACGCCGCGTTGCACCGCGTCGGCAATCGTGTTCGTCACCGTCTGCGGATTCAGCAGCTTTGGCAGGTTGGACCGCCGCGCGAATTGCTGGTAAAGCGCGTTCACTGGCACACTGCTGTCCGTCGCCGGCCAGACCGCATACGGGCCGCCCGGCATGATGGACGACGCGTCAATTTTTTCTTTGAACAGCCGCAGTTCTTTTTCTTGCAGCAGCGTCGGGAACAACGCCTGCGCGCCCATCGTGAATTTCTTTACTTGCAACGCGCCCGTCTTGTCCACATGCAGCACCAGTTCAAAGGCGTTTTTCACTGCCGTCTCCGCCGCTTGTTTGGACTCGCGCTCGCGCTTGTCCACCGCTGCCTTAACGTGTGACTCGAACTTTTCGTAGTCTTTCCCGCCCTTGATTTGTTGCCAAGCCAGCCAGTCGGCAATTTGTTGTTCGGCTTGTGTCAGTCCGGCCACGCTGGGCGTTACCACCAGCACGACGTTTTGGCAAATGCGGTTGTCAGCGGGGGAGGAATGTGTGCGCAGAAAGGCTTCCGCGCCGGAGTGCGGCTTGGTGCTCGGTTGGGCCGCGTAATCCGCGCCCAGCACGATCAGGCGAAACACGCCGTCATCTTCCACGTCCGCCGGGGTGTTCGGCAGGTTGTGAAATTTGATGCCCTCCTGGTCACAGCCCTCCTTCAACGGCCCGCACTTTTTGGCGAGTTCGTCGAATTTTACTTTGGCGAAACTCAGCGCCTTGCTTTTGTAGGTGGAATGCACTTGGTTCAGGTTCGGCTTTGGCCCCAGCCGCCAGAATTTCGGCACGTTCGTTGTCGGCTCGGTCGCGTCCGTTTCTTCCAGATACCAGGACGACTTCGCCCAGCCGATGAGTCCGTTGTTCAACACCGCCGGCAAATCGCACGTCGGCCCGACCAGCCAGCGCAAATCGCCAACTTCCGCCTGCTCGCCAATCGGCTGCGAATAAATGAACGTCGCCACGCACGCGGCTTCCAGTTCGCGCCCCATCAAAGTCCCGGCGTGCGCCTTTTGCGCGTCCGCCACGCGCGGCAGTTCCGTTTTCAAGTTCGACGGCCATTGCGGATTCTTTTCCGCCTGCGAATCCTTCGCCACTTCCGCCAGCTTTTGCAGCGCGGGACTTAGATCATCATTGCCCGGCGCGTTCAGAAAAACCTGCGGCCCGATAATGGGCGAATTGTCCCACTTTTCCGCCTCGCGCAACGCGGCCGCGAAAGTTTGCAGCACGCCGCGCGTCCGCTGGAATTGATGCAGTTCCGTCCACTTGCCGAAAAACCGTGCCAGCAAGTCGGGATGGAAGGGATAAGCATCGCGCAATTTTTCTTCCGCGTTCGGCAGCTTGGCTTGCGCCGGGTCAATCGCCTTCATGCGGTCCCAAAACGCTGTCACATACGCATGGCGGTCCGCCGGATTTTCCGGGAATTTTTCAAACATGCGGCGGCGCAGCAGTTCCGCGAGGTCGCCTTTTTCCACCGGCGATTGCACCGAGGCTTGCCGGTTCAATCCCTGGTTGCAGGCGTCCAGAATCCCTTTGCCCACGTCATCATTTTTGGACGGTTCGGTTGCCAGCAGCGACACCACCAGTGCCGAGCGTTTCGAGGCTTGCACCGCTTGCGCCAGCTTTTGGAAAAAATTCTTCAGCCGGTCATTCCACACCGGCCCGCGCTCCTTGCTCAAGCCCGTCGGGTCGGGCGAGGCCGCGTCGTGCGCCCACATCAGAAATTCGTCCACCAGGATCAACGCGCCCTTGCCGCTTTTCTCGACTTCCGCCAGCAGCTTGCTCCACAGCGAGTCGGCCGGCGGCGTGTCATAGTCCGGTTCCTTTTCGTCGCGCCCGAGGATTTCCAGACCTTGTTCGCCCAGCAGTTGCCAGGCAATTAGATTCCACGGCATACGGAACGAACGGATTTTCCCGTCGGGCGATTTTGCTTCGCCGCCTTTTTTCCAGTCCACCTTGTCGAATGATACCGCCGCCACGATGGCTTCCGGCGGCGTTTCCAGCTTGGCATCTTCCAGGATGTGTTTTACCGCCGTCGCTTCCATCGGCAGTTTCTTGCCGAGCGTGGTCAGGTAATACAGCGCCGTCAGCGTGTGGGATTTTCCGCCGCCGAAAGTCTGCGCCACGTTGATGATTGGCTCGCCGCCATCTTCGCCCGCGAGCCGCCGCAGCACGTCGCGGCAGAACCGCCGCAGGTTCGGCGTCGCGTAGGTCGTGGCAAAAAATGCGTTCGGATCGGTGTAATGGTCCGTGTGTTTTTTGTCGCCGCCGGACTGGAAGATGACGCGGTGCAAATCCACCGCGAAATCCGCCGTCGTCAGCGTTTTCGTTTTGATCTCGTTCCGCAGGATGCAGACATCCTTCCACGGTTTTTGCACATACTTTGCCATAATTATTTTTTGCCTTTCCGGTAGCTGACCTTCGCCCGCGTCGCCGTGTCAATCGGCTCGAAATACGGCTCATCCTTCAGCGCGCCGTCTTCCGTCACTTGCTGGCGCGAGAGCTTTAATTGCGTCGCCAGTGCTTCCACCAGCCGCCGCTCCGTCTCGTTGCCGTCTTGAAATGCCAGTTCGCGGATGGCTTGCAGCAGCGGCGGGAACGCCCGCTCGCTCGCCAGCCCCCAGCTTTCGTAAAGCGATTGCACTTCGCCCGCCTGGTTGCGGTGAAATAGCGCCATCAGCCGGTGCAGTTTGTCCACCAGCGGCGACGGCAATCCCCCCCGGCTTTCGCCGAGGTCGTCGCTTCCCACTCGCTCCGACCAGTCCAGCAGTCGGTATTCGCTGCCTTTGCTTTCCTCCGCTTCATCGTCGGCCTCGCCCTCTTCGGCATCCTTGCGCGGACGGCCTTTTTTGCCCGCGCCTGATTTGCCGCCTTGTTCCAGGATGTTCCAGACCACCTTCAATTCCGTCTCATCCTTGCCGCACGCATTCGCGTAGAGGATGCATGCCCCTGCAGGCGCGGGTGCCAGCCCGAAATAGGCGCGGTGCAGCAGATAGTATTGCGTCACCGGGTCGAGCGCCACCGTTTCGCCACGGCCTTGCGTCTCGCGTTGCAGTTCGCGGAAGCCCGGCAATTCGCCCAGCGCGAATTGCAGCACCAACTTGCGCACCTCATCCAAAAATTCCCGCACCGTCATCATGCCGCCGCCGGTTTTTTTCACGAACGGATGCTCGCTGTAGGCTTGCAGCGCCGGGCCGAGCGCCGCCCAGATAAAGTCAGGGCCACGGATGCCCAAATCAAAATAGTATTGAAGGATGTTGATCCCGCCGAGTTCTTCACGTTTTCCAAACAGGATTTGCTTCATCCGTTCCAACACCGGGTCTTCCCACCCAGCGGGAGCGGTGGCCGACCGCTTGCGTGAGACAATCCAAACAGAACTGGAAAGCGCTGCCGATGCCTGATTTCGCGACCGTGCCTCGCGTTCAGTTTGGATCGGCCAACTAGCCGTCACTTCCGCGCCACCACGAATGAGCGCCTCCACCAAAGTTTCCCAAGCAACGACCGACTTGTTTGCGAAAACGATCACCAAGCGGCCGGAATCCTTCAGTTGCTCGCACGCTCGATGGAAAGCCTTCGCCATGCCGTCAGTGTAATTACGCTTACTGGCTTCACGGTCGCCGTCAAAACGCGAATCATCGTCAATCAACTCACCATCGGCCTTTTCGTGATTCCATTTTGGGGATAAAGGTTCGGCAAAAGCTGTGTCCATTTCCGAATTGATACCCGTAAGCGTCCTTCTTAACCAAATGTAGAAGAAATCCATCAAGTCCGAGTAAGGAATCGCGTCGTAATAAGGCGGATCAGTAACAACGGCGTCCAAGTTAATAAAGCTCGTCGAAGCATGAAGAGCTGATTCTCGAACAATTTTCGGCGAACTCGGGCTGCCTGTAGTTGCAGTTGCGGAGGCGACGTATTTTGCCACAAGTTCAAGTTGTCCTGGATACCCTCCAGAAACTTCGGCAAGTGGAACACATTCTGCCAAGTCCCAAGTCATTGGGAGAGCAAACCGCGCGAATGTGTTTCTGATCTGGTCATAATCAAGAGTCCATGTGCAAATGCCACTACTTCTGTCTGCTAGACGATCAAGCGCTACCGCTAGGTATGCGCCAACAGCTTCGGCAAGTTCTGCACGATCGGTTCGGAGAACATCAACAGCCTCCCGACTATGCTTTGCGAAAGTGGCAAGCGCGAGGGTCTGTCGAGGCGTGAAAACATCTCCCCAAGTCCGCATTCCCCAACGGTGGAGCGAGAACGCGCGACAAGCCCCACTTCCGCCACCCTTCGGAATCGGTTCATCCAGCAAGCCATAAGGCAGCCCCTCGAAAGCAGCATTAAGGTCTTCGATTTCTACATTAGCCGCTACGATCTCTTGTTCATTGGGCACCCTATAAACTTTTGAAGTTCTCTTGCGCTTTGGTTCTTTGCGTTCGACAACAACGGCAACCATTTGCGTGCCGAGCAAACGTTGATTGCCTTGGCGGCGTAAGTCTTCCACAGTGAGCGAGATGGTCTTTGGACGTCCGTTGCACGGACTCCAAACCCCGGCGCGATTCATTGTGCCGTTATTAAAGAAATCTAAGAGTGTTTCTCCGGTTACTTCCCAGCGTTGCAAAAACTCGTGTTGCTCTACAACACGTTCAGGTTGCGCCAAGTCTGCTTCACGAAGGAGCTTGAATGTCACGTCCGAGCCATCAGCATTCGGCACCGGCAGTAACGCGGCCCGTTTGCCCTTTTTCTTGCCAAGCCAAAACGTCTTGAGTAGCGGAATGCGTCCGATGGTTTGCGGATCGCGTGCTGTCCTCGCCCATAAATAGGCCACCGTCGGTTCGCCATCCGCCATTGGGTAACGCGTGGTCAGGTTCTGCCGCGCTCGTTCCAACACCCATCGTCCCCAGGCGCGCACATGCCACGCCAGGTCCGCGTCCGCTAGCGCCAGCAGTTGAATCTGTTTCGCGTCCGTAAAGTGCGGCTTCTGTTCGCCCTTGCGCTTCTTGATTTTGCCACCGATAAAATCCTCCACAAAATCCGGCCACTCGCGCACGAACTCCGGCAGCGGCCATTTTTTGCCCGCGAACCGTTGCGGATAATCCAGCGTGCATTTTTGGATGAACCACGCCACCGGATTCAAGTCCGCCGACGTGACTTCGCACCCCAGCCGCATCGCTTCCAGCGGAATCGCGCCGCCGCCGGCAAACGGGTCGAGCACTTTGGGCGCGTTCCCGCCGTAAAATTTCCTGATGGCCGCTCGCAGATCATCCATCGCGGGTGCGTTCTCGGTGCCCCACGCCAGCACGCCGCCTTTCACCACTTTTTTTTCTTCGGACACCGAATTGCCTTCTTCGTCTTCCGTCGTGACCAGTTCTTTCACCACCGTCCCGCCAATCAGTTCGAGCAGTTCCTGCCGTTTCTGCGCGTCGCCCGGATCAGGCAGCAGTGTGCAGAGCAGCGCCGCCCGGCTCGCCGCCAGCGGGCGTCGCGCCGGCCAGATGTGCAGCGTGGAAATGTGCCCATGCCGCACATTTTTTTCATGCACGCTCGTCAGCGACGCCTGTTCCAGCGGAAAGGCGACTTCAATCAATCTGGGCTTGTCAGTCATGGATAAATGTTTAATTTCGTGCCGTTTGCTGCCGATACCATGCGATAATGGGCCGAATTATGGACTTTTGGCCGGATTTGTGCTAACCTTATGCCAGCAAAAGTGCTTGCAATGGTGCCAGCAAGTGTGTTAGTAATGGGGCTCCGATTTGTAGATTTTGCGCCGAGTGTTGGGCTTTCTTGTCCCGACCGCGGGCCGAAAGGCCACTCGGCGCATTTCTTTTTGTTCGTTCCAGTTTTCACAGATTGTCCCTGAATACTTTCAGCGCGCTGACATTTTGGCCGTTTTGGTCGTAAAATGGGATGCTCCGTTTAAGGCTTGCGAAAACGGGCTTGATGTCCGCATGGGAACTGAACCGCAGTCCAATGATGGTCGTCACCAAGTCCGCCAGTTGCAACCCCACATTCTGCGCCTGCGAAATGGCAAACAGCGGGGTCTGGACAATGGAGTCCATCGCCGCGCCCTGGCTGCTCCGCTGAAAAAAGTTGGTGATGGCTTCCGCGTTTTTCCGGTTGATGCCGTAATCGCGGTCGTCAAAAATGATCAGCGCCCTGTCGTCCGGGCGGTTTATTTTCATCCAGGTGTCAATGCGCTCAAACAGATACCGGAAAGTTTTGTCCAGCGAGGTCACGTCCTCCGCCTGAAAATTTTGCATCCCTTTTTCAAAACAGACACAGCCGAAGACCGGCAGTCGTCTGGCGTGGATGTATTCCACCAGTTCCTGGCCGAGTGCGAGGTTCTTGGAAACGATGCCCCTTTTCTGGAGGGCAAAGACGTAATTTTTGAAAAGCTCCTTGCCCTTGATTTCACTGTTCTTGGCGAACTCGATGCCGAAATATCTGCGCTTCAATTCGTAGATGTCGTCAGCCATGCGCCGAAGCTGGGCTTCCGGCACGCCCACGCCGCACAACGCCCCCAGCGACACGCCGGGATGCGCCAGCGACTCGCGAAATGATTCATCAAAAAAGAAAAGCATATTGGTTCCACCGCGTCAGACACCGCGCGATGCTCCTTTCGCCTTGCAGGAGATAAATGCCAAAGCCGGCTCCGCAGAACCGGCTTCGCGTCCTGCCGTCGAAACGCACAGGAGGGATGT
>OBLU010007006.1_pt1 | contig 10020 bp, 6 predicted proteins | sample 1518681 | NCBI WGS metagenome assembly OBLU01 (sample SAMEA3539304, study PRJEB22396) | soil metagenome | biome: tundra; feature: field; material: soil | place: USA | collected 2010-05 | depth 0.15 m
TCGTCACTACCGTCGAAGGTACGCAGCAGGTCATACCGCAGGGTCCAGTAGCCGCGCTGGAGATCATCAAGAATCTCGGAACGAATGGCGGAGGTTTCTTTAACGCGAATGGGGCTCATCCCTATGAGAACCCAACGCCGCTTACAAACTTCCTGGAAATGTTGGCGATCGTACTCTTGCCAGCAGCCTTCACCAATACTTTTGGCAGAAGCCGACTTCGATGCCGAGTCGTGGGCCCCCGTCCTCGCCCATAACTTCAGAGTTGCGGACAATAGGGGAGTTAGGGATTGTTCAAATAGGGTTTCGTTGGAAGCTCTGCGGGAGTCGCGAAATCGGTTACGAGAGCAAAATGGCGCTCTTCTCCTGCAAGGGCCATGCGGACGTCTTCTCGACGAACTGGAACCCATACCGCTGCCAAGGAGTACCGGAGGATTCCTTGCGCACCACCCGAGCTCGTCCAACATAATGTTCGCCTCGGCTGCTCAGAATAACCTCAACAATCGCATCCTTGACCAGCGAAGACATGCAGTTGCACATAAACCCTTCTGCGCTCACGTTTTCGGTAGTAGTGATTTCCTCGAATGCTTTCTCACTAGCGTCAGTGCCCCGCAATCTGAGGGCAAATCGCATGCGGACACGCACGTGGGCGCGCTGCTCCGACCGCTTGCTCTGCAGTTCCATGGTGAGCCTGCGCCTGAGTTCATCGAGTTTGAGAGGCTTCTCAAAGTACGCAACGGCGCCAAGGTTTGCGCAATGGTCCTTATATTTCGCCTCCGTCTCTCCCGTGATAACAAGGATCGGAATCGTAGACGTGTAGCTCAGGGAGCGAAAGCTCTGGCATAGTTCGAATCCGGAGAACTTCGGCATCATGAGGTCCAAAAGAATCGCATCCGGCTTGTGTTCCAGAGCCAGCCCCAGAGCCTGTTCCGGGTCTACCGTGTCGATGACCTCGTAGCCTTCGGACAAGCAGGCTCGCAGCAGATCGCACATCGCCTTATCATCGTCCACGATCAGGATTTTGTGCACGCGCACACCTCCACTTGAAAAGCTTCCTCCCCGAAGGGACGATTAGTTTCCCTGCTCTTTATCGCGTTGCTGGTTTTCATATTCTTCGCGGGAGATTCCCATCTTCTTAATTCTGGAATACAACGTGGTCCTTTTCAGACCCAGCCGCGCCGCTGCTCCCCGTGGCCCAGCCAGCATTCGGCCGGTTTCACGCAGCACGCGAACAATATTCTCGCGTCGCACGCTTTCCAGCGAGCCGTCGTGGTGAGAGTTTTGCGCGGCCAGGCGTAATTCGCCCAGGGGAACCGTTAGAATCAGACCCTGTGAAAGGATCACCGAGCGCTCGATCATGTTTTCCAGTTCCCTCACATTTCCCGGCCACGTCCAATTCACCAACGTATTCATGGTTTCCGTGGGGATGGTTTCGATCCGCTTTTTCATACGGCGAGCGAAGTCTTGCACAAAATAGCGCACCAGCAGAGGGATGTCCCGTTTCCGCTCCCGCAGCTCTGGCATGCGAATGGGAAAGACACTTAGGCGGTAGTACAGATCACTTCGGAACTGCCGGCTGGCTATACTCTGCGGCAGATCCCGGTTCGTGGCCGCGATTAGCCGTAAATTAACGCGGATGGTATGGGTGCTGCCCAGGCGCTCGAACTCATGGTCCTCCAGCACTCGCAATAACTTCGGCTGCATTTCCAGTGGAATCTCTCCGACCTCATCCAGAAAGAGCGTTCCTTTATCGGCTAATTCCAGACGCCCGATCTTCCGGCTGACGGCGCCCGTAAATGCACCCTTCTCGTGCCCGAATAGCTCGCTTTCCAGCAGTCCTGTAGGAATCGCTGCGCAATTAAGTTTGATGAAACTGGCATTGTTGCGGGAACTCATCCGGTGGATGGCACGTGCGATCAGTTCCTTGCCCGTCCCCGTCTCTCCCAGGATCAGCACCGTGGCATCGCTGGGAGCTACGGTCCTGGCTTCATTCAGCACTTGTTTGAGCGCCGCGCTCTCACCCACGATCTCTTCGAAGTTCCGTTCAGAGCGGATTTCATCTTCCAGATAGACCTTTTCCTTCGTTAGTTTGTTTTTGAGCTCCGCAATTTCACGGTAGGCGTGGGCGTTGTCCAGCGCGACGGCTACTTGCCCCACCACCTGCTTCAAGAAGTCGAGATCCTGGCCTAGGAAGGCGTTGTGTTCCTTGCTAGCCAGATTTAAAGTGCCCAGAGTACCTTTGCGCGTGACCAACGGAATGCAGCAAAGGGATTGGATCCCCTGTTCGAGCATCTGGCTAACAAAGCTGGACCGAAGCGCCACCAGATCCTCGCGGCTGAAGATCCTGATCTCCCCTTCCAGCAAAGCCTGACCAGCGGGAGTCTCTTTGACGGGGAGCGTCGCATCCGTCTCGAGAAGTCCCTGCGTCAAAGGAGAATCGAGCGGATACAGGGATAGCGCTTGAGCGGCCTCGTCATAAACGGCCACACTGGCATAGTCGTGCCCGATCACCCTCCGCAGGAACCTGGAAATTTCTGGAAATAGCTTCTCCAAGTCCCGATTGATCATTAACGTGGCGTTGACTTCCAGCAGCACTTGCAGCCGTTCGGTCTCCTGCTGCAGAGCTTCGCGCGTGAGCGCGTTCTCCACGGCCAAGGCGACAAGTTCCGTCACTTTTCGCAGCGACCGTAGACTCTCTTCGCTATAGGCACTCACCCGGGGACTACCCAGACCTAAGGCTCCCAACCGTTTTCCCGCAGTTGTCAGAGGCAGGGCGCAGTACGAGCGTATTCCTTTGTTCCTAAGAAGATTCACTACAGAGGGGAAACGCGTTTCGGCGTTTACATCAGGCACCACCAGTGGCCGCTGGGTTTGCCAAGCGATACCGCTGGGCGAGTCAGCGACCGGAACCTCGATCGGAGGGCGGGCAAGGTCGTTGCCCTCCAGAACATGCAGTCGCATAACATTTCTACTGGGATCGTACAGCGAGAAATTGATGATTTCATCTTCAGCCACGCCACTTAGTTGCCCTGCAATTGCAACGAAGAGTTCTGGAAGGTTCCGATGGTGGACCATGAGGTCCACCATCTTGAGAAGCTTGTGATCATCAATTTCAGAACTAGAGTTGGATTGTGGAACTGAGTTAGACGACATCGCTTACAACATCCTCCTCGCACATCGGGCCGCATTCGTCGACGTGCTCCACACGATTCCGGCCATTTTGCTTCGCCGCATATAGGACACGGTCGGCTTGGTCTTACCCACCAGCAGGCGGGCCTTCAATTCCAGTTGGTCGAACGGTTGACCCAGATAGTCATCTGCTCCAGCCTGCATCGCCTCCAGCATGTCTTTCTTGTCATCCTGCTACGCCACGCGAACTTCTCTGGTGGAGCAGGATGAGACCCGTTTTTTATCCCCTCGATGCTTTCGCTTTGCCCACAACCTGCGTGACGGTGTGAATCAAAGCTACAGAATCGTTTTCGAGTAGTTTGTCCGACTTTTCCACGCAAGCTGCGGCACCCTCATTTAATAGCTCTTCCTTGTTTGGTTCTGAAAGTGCCGCGAGGACGATCACGGGAATGCTCTTTGTGATGGCATCCCTCTTCAGCGCTTTAAGTACGTCGAGGCCTGAGATTGTCGGTAACACGAGGTCCAAGACAATCAAATCAGGTAGTGTCCCACGCGCTGCACGTAGACCCGCCTCTCCGTGGTTCGCGGTGTGGATGGTGTATCCCGCTCGGGTAAGTGCTCTCTGCACTGCGACTCGCATGAATTTGCTGTCCTCGATAAGAAGTATTTCTCGATTCTTATCTAATAGAGATCTGACGGTACGAGACAAAGCGTCGAAACTAAATGGTTTTTGCAGGAATTTTGCGAAGCTTATCGCTTCGCGGTCTAACGGGCGGTCTGTGTATCCGGATACAAGAACAACGGAAAGCGCTGGCCGCAGCTCCAATGCGGATTTGGCCAGTTCCAATCCTCCCACGCCAGGCATCACGATGTCTGTGATTAGCACGTGAATCGGGCGATCATGGCTCTGGCAAATCCTCATCGCTTCTTTCGCATTGCCGGCCTCCAACACGGTGTAACCTTTGGATTCCAAGTACACTCGGCATACGTTGCGAAGGGCGGCTTCATCTTCCACCAAGAGAATGGTCTCAGTCCCTGCGGATGGCGCATGGACTAGTTGGAGGCTCTCGTCGGAATCCGCAGCAGCATCGACACGGGGAAGATAAATCTTGAAAATGCTGCCTTTGTCCGGTTCACTGTAAACCCAGATGAATCCGTTGCTCTGCTTCACAATTCCGTAGACCGTCGCCAAACCTAACCCCGTGCCTTTTCCTGCTTCTTTGGTCGTATAAAACGGTTCGAAAATATGAACTTGAGTCTCGGCGTTCATGCCGATGCCTGTATCACTGACCGCCAACAAGACGTACTGCCCTGGCGGGACCTCGACGCCTTGGTAGTAAGAGGCGTCCAGTGCCACGTTACTCGTCGCGATGGTCAGACGCCCACCTTGTGGCATGGCATCCCTTGCGTTCACCGCCAAGTTCATGATGACCTGCTCAATCTGACCTCGATCAGCCCGCACTGTACCGACCTGGGGGTCGAGATCCATCACTGTTTCGACATCTTCTCCCAGCAAACGTGGCAACATTTTCGCCAGGTCCTTCACTACGTAGCTAAGATCGAGGACAGTTGGTTCGAGCACTTGTTTCCGACTGTAAGCCAACAGTTGGCGAGTCACCGAGGCGGCTTTGGAGCTAGCATCTTGGATGCGGCTGGCGTATTCAACTACCTTCTTGGGGTCAGCAGAGGACTCGTCCAGAAGCTGTGCGTACCCGCTGATAATCATGAGCAGGTTGTTGAAATCGTGGGCGACTCCGCCCGCCAGTCGGCCAACGGCTTCCATCTTTTGGGCGTGCTCAAACTGCTTCTGGAGAGATCGATGTTCGGTAATATCCTCAACAAAGACTTCGAACCCGCCCGGAAGCTCGTCATCATCTGGCAGGCGCCGCCCACCGAGTCGCACTGTTATCGTTTTTCCGTCTTTACGCTTCCACTTGGTCTCGTAACCAACCCTGGGATCTTCGGATACATAATCACGAGCGCGTTGCTGCTCCGTCGAATTGAGATAAAAGTCGGCACCTGTATTGAGGCCCAGCACCTCGTCTGAACCTTGGTAACCAAGCATAGCTGCAAAGGCTGAATTTGCCAGGGCGATGCGACCATTCTGGTCAACGCGAAAAATGCCATAAGGTGCGCTCTCAATAATTGAGCGATACCTTGATTCCGATCGCCTCAGAGCTTCGTCGGACTTCTTGCGCTGAGTAATATCGAAAAAGGTGACGACGCTGCCTACAACCCGGCCGTTGTGGCGTACGGGATAAGACCAGTACTCAGCGGGGAAGCTAGTTCCGTCCGCGCGCCAAAGAACTTCGTCCGTCACGTGCGTCCCCTTCCCCTGCCGGAAAGCCTGGAAAATCTTGCATTCCTCCTCGGGATAAGCGCGCCCATCGGGCCGGGTGTGGTGCATCAGCGCATGCATGTTCTTTGCGAGTAGTTCCGCGTCGCGACTGTAGCCCAACAATCGAAGACACGCTGCATTGCAGAGTGTGCAAGCTCCATCAACATCAATGGAGTAGATCGCCTCCGCAGTGGAGTCGAGCAACAATTGCAACTGATCTTTGGCCTGCAGTTCCAAATTCAACTTGTGAATCTGGCCCTCTACGCGTTTCCTTTCGCTAATGTCGCGAATCGCGGCCGTAACCAGAACGCCCTCAGCAGTCTTTAAAGGACTAAGACTAATCTCGACGGGAAACTCGTGGCCATCCTTGCGAATAGCGTAGAGTTCCAGGCCTGCACCCATCGGTCGTACGCGGGGATCACTGAAATATGCTGCCCTGTGGTCTAGATGTCCATCTTGAAAGCGGGCAGGAATCAGTCGCTCGACCGAATGACCAAGCAGGTCCTCGCGGTCGTATCCGAACAGTTTTTCTGTCTGAGAATTGATGAGGACGATTTCCCCGGCTTGATTCACGATGACCATCGCGTCTGGCGCTGACTCAAGCAGCTCACGGAAGGATTGGAGGATTTTGGTCTTCACAGCAAGTTGATGGCGCACACACTAACCTCTCTATTGGAGAGTGACCGCGTCGCATATGGGTGCCTCGGAGGTTGTAGCGATATTGCTCCTTCCGAAGTGCGCACTAAGACGCCCAGCCAACTCAAGCGTTGCCTCCGCACTAAGGTTGGGTTATGAGGCGGAACAGAGATTGAAGATTAAGACCAGCGAAAGGAGAATGCTATTGAGCGTGGGTAAACGTCGTGTGACAGAGAGAAGGATGTCTATAATGCTTTAGTTTACGCGGCGCTTGCGGGCGGGACTCCGCAGTTTTTCAATCATTTTCACCAAGTCGGTCAAAGACTGTGCCTGCATCTTTTCCATGGCGCGGCTCCGCTGAACCTTCACTGTGTTTTCGGTGGTTCCAATGTCAGCCGCAATCTGCTTGTTGAGCATGCCCGAGACGACCATGCCGACGACTTCGCGCTCTCGTGGCGACAACGATTCGAAGCGCGCCCGCAACACTGCCATTTCCGCCTCTTGTTGGCGTCTGGCCCGATCCCTTTCCAGCGCAAGTTGAATCGCATCCAGCAGATCCTGATCGCGGAACGGCTTGGGAAGAAACTCGACGGCCCCCGCCTTCATGGCTCGCACCGTCATAGGAATGTCGCCGTGCGCGGTAATGAAGATGATCGGGATATGAATATTGGCCTCGGCCAATTCTTGCTGGAAATCGAGCCCACTGATCCCTGGCAACCTGATGTCGAGGACGAGACAACTGGGCGCATCCGGACGCTTGCTTAGCAGGAACTCCTGGGCGGACCCGAACAGCTCGACTTGCAAACCTACCGATCCGATGAGGCGCTTGATCGAACGACGAACCGAGGGATCGTCATCGACAACGAAAACGATGGGTGCACGCTCGTTCATGAAACACTGTTCCCATTGGTCGGCAGGGTGAATTGGAAGAGCGCACCGGAGGAACCCGGTACGGTCCACAAACGGCCACCATGGGACTCGATAATGGAGCGGCTGATCGACAATCCCATTCCGATACCCTGCGGCTTGGTGGTGAAGAATGGTTCAAAGATACGGCCTGCTTGCTCCGGATCGAGTCCTTTTCCAGAATCCTGAACTTGGATCAGCACAGCATCCGCGTTCTTTGCGGATTTGATGAGAAGCTGCCGTGGCCGATCAGTGAGGGTACGCATTGCTTCAATGCTGTTGATGATGAGGTTGATTAAGACTTGCTGCAATTGCACTCGGTCGCCTAGTACGCGGGGCAGATCGGCGGCAAGGTCGAGCCGTACGGAAACACCGCCGCTTAGGGTCGCCTCATGGCGGACAAGAATGGTGACTTCTTGAATCACCTCATTGATGTCCAGTTCAACCCTATCAGGAGCGCCCTTCTGCAACAGCGCACGAATCCGCGAAATAACGGCGCTGGCTCGGGTTCCGTCATTCACAATCTCCGCAATTGCCTCCCGCAACTCCTCCAGGTTCGGCGCCCCACTTGCGATTTGGCGAAGCGCGAAATTGCCGTTCGTGACGACCGCGGTCAAAGGTTGGTTGATCTCGTGGGCGATGGACGCGGTCAATTCACCCATGGTTGCGATTCGCGCCACATGGGCTAATTCCAGCCTGGCTTGGGCCAGGGCCAGTTCCAAGGCCTGAGCGTCGAATCGTCGGTCCACTAAGGATGACAATACCGCCACACCAAGGACTTGCAAGGTAGCGGCAGCGATTCCGAGCGTACCCAGGGACGAGATGCTCACCGCATGCGACTGGTCCAAAGCTGAGGCTGCGGGAATAAAGGTGGCCGCAGCCGCTCCGGTGTAGTGCATGGCTGAGATGGCCACGCCCATGACCAAGGCGCTTCCCAGCTTCCGCCAAGCACTGTTCTTGGGCTCATCCCGAAAGTAAAATTCCAGCCACAGCGCAACAAAAGAAAATACGATCGCAAGTGCCACGGAAAGGGCTACCAGGCGAAAGTCAAACCGACATTCCGCAGGCAAACGCATAGCAGCCATGGCGATGTAGTGAAGGGCTGCAATGCCGCAACCCATAATGGCGCTGCCGATCAAGGCATAAGTGAGTCCCATTCTTCTTCGACTCACCACCACCAGGGCGAAAGCAGAACAAAGGATCCCCACCAGGAGCGAAAGCAGAGCAGTAGGCCAATCGTATTCCACCGGGACGGGCAAGCGGAAGGCGAGCATTCCGATGTAGTGCATCGCCCAGATGCCGATGCCCATCGCGGTGCTTCCGCCGATCAACCAAGCCAACCGTGCTCGACCGCGCGTCGCTGTCACCCGTCCAGCAAGATCGAGAGCCGCGTACGACGCGGATACCGCAATCAAAACCGAGAGAGCAACCTGCAGAGGGTCGTATGACCCGGTCAACGCCGCGTTTGCAGAGATCATCACTGGGGATTTCCTCTGTTGGTTTAGGGGAGCCCAACAGTCACCGTAAAATCAGCACGTCTTCAACAGACTAGCGTAAGATCGTCAGCCAACAGCCTTGTTCCTCGAAACTCCGTGATTGATCCGTAAATCGTCTCTACCAGTTCGTCAGCACTCTTTTGCGAGTACATACTCGCAATCTTTGCCAGCCGTGTCGCCGAGTATTGTTCTCCTGCTGGATTCTCAGCCTCGACCGCCCCGTCAGTGTACAGAACCAGAACGTCTCCGTGGCGTAGATCGATCGTGTCACTCTCGTAGTCCGAATTGGGAAGCACACCCAACACCGGACCTCCTTTGTCCAAGGGGATTGGGTCGCTACCCGCACGAAGCAGGAGCGGCGGATTGTGTCCCGCATTTGTATATTCCAAGGAACGTGACTGAGCGCAGAGTTTCCCGTAAAAAAGGGAAATGAACCGGTGTCCGCCAGTGATCTCGCAAACAACGTTGTTGAAAGTATGTAACAGATCACTCGTGCTCGGGAATCGCGGCGCATCCAGGCGCAGGGCTACTTCGATGGAAGGCATCAGCAGACCAGCAGCCACTCCTTTTCCCGAAACATCAACAATCACCACCGCAATCTCCCCTGTAGGCAGCTCAATGAATCCATAGTAGTCCCCCGCTACTATCTTGGACGGGTACATTCGTGCTGCGAAGTCAAATCCAGGTACTGTGGGTATGGAAAGGGGCAAGATGCTCTGTTGCACTTCTGCAGCCAAGTGAATTTCGTTCGCAAGCTCGTCGCGTTCTCTTGCAGCCAGATCCGCCAGTCGCTGTCGCTGCCTGCCCAACTGATTCACGACGACGACAACGAAGACATATCCAAGAAGGGTGGTCGCATCCTTTGTTAAGTGTCGGGTTCCCAGATCACGGATGGGGCCAACAAAGTCATGCAGAACCAGACAGACAATCGAAAGCGCAAGACTGATGCGAAGCGGATGGACTAGAGCGCTCAGAGCTAATGGCAGGAAATGCAGAGGAGCGAGGGAAAACGAAGCCACGGATTTGTCCGCGAAGGCTACCGCAGAGATCCCCGCCACCACCACAATGGTGAGAACGAGAACGCTCATCCGCTCATTGATGTAGGGGCCTTCGGTTGTGACCCCACGAAGAATGGTCGACCATGGGGTGGGCTTCATAGCGTCAAGTGAACAGCAGTTTGCAACACCTCATTCGCCCTCGTCACATTCAGATAGATCTCTTTCTTGGGCTTACAGAGACAGTAGCGCTGATCTCAAACCGCTTCAATGGATTAGCCCAGATAACGCCAGGTCTCAACCGCTCGGCCCAGTCGGCCGCGTGTGTTCCTCCTTGCTCCGATGCGCTGTGGAAATCAACTCGAAGGTGCAGGAAATATTGACCTGTAGTTGCGGGGTAAAATGAGTTATATATAGTATTATCAATAGCTTACAAAGATAATGAATACCCTAGGACATTATGTTTAGACACTAAGAAAATCTGCTATTAAACAACTAAGATATTGCAACCTTTTCCGCTGTC
>OBLU010007008.1_pt1 | contig 10019 bp, 6 predicted proteins | sample 1518681 | NCBI WGS metagenome assembly OBLU01 (sample SAMEA3539304, study PRJEB22396) | soil metagenome | biome: tundra; feature: field; material: soil | place: USA | collected 2010-05 | depth 0.15 m
TGTTGTTGGCCCGCACGGCGTCGTCCAGCATGATCATGCAGTACGGGCAGGCGGTGGAGATGACGTCGGCGCCCGTGGTCAGGGCCTCGTCGGTGCGCTCCATGTTGATGCGCTTGCCGATCGTCTCCTCGAGCCACATGCGGGCGCCGCCGGCGCCGCAACAGAAGCTCTTCTCGCGGCACCGCTTCATCTCGACCTGGCGGACGCCGGGAATGGCGTCGATCACCGAACGGGGCTGGTCGAAGACCCGGTTGTGGCGGCCGAGGTAGCACGGGTCGTGGTAGGTCACGGTGCCCTGGTAGCCCCGGCCCGGGGTCAACCTTCCGGTGGAAACCAGGTGGTCCAGGAGCTGTGCGTGGTGGATCACCTCGAAGTTCCCCCCGAGGCTCGGGTACTCGTTCTTCAGGGTGTTGAAGCAGTGCGGACAGGTGGCGATGACCTTCTTCGCTCCGACGCCGTTCAGCGTCTCGACGTTCGCCTTCGCCTGCTCCTGGAACAGGTACTCGTTCCCGAACCGCCGGGCCGGATCACCGGTGCAGGACTCCTTCGGGCCCAGGATTGCGAAGGACACGCCGGCTCGGTGCAGCATCCGCGCCGTGGCCTGGACACCCTTTCGGGCCCGCTCGTCGAGCGCCCCGGCACAACCGACCCAGTACAGGTACTCGATGTCGGCGGGGATCGTGTCGCCGACCACTGGCACCTCGAAGTCGAGCCCTTGTGTCCAGTCGGTGCGCTTTGATTGCCCGAGGCCCCACGGGTCCCCCTGGTTCTCGATATTCCGCAGCATGAGCCCGCCTTCGGACGGGAACCGCGACTCCATCAGCACCTCATACCGGCGCATGTCCACGATTGCGTCGACGTGCTCGATGTCGACCGGGCACTCTTCGACACAGGCTCCACACGTCACGCACGACCAGAGCACGTCGGGTTCGATCGTGTTGGGCACCAGGGTCTCGGGCGCCCCTTCGGGCCGGTCTCCGTTCTTGGCCAGCAGCCTCGAGGCCTGCGAGAACATGTTGTCGCGCAGGCCCATGATGACCAGCTTCGGTGACAAGGGCTTCCCCGTGCTCCACGCGGGACAGACCGACTGACAACGTCCGCACTCGGTGCACGTCGCGAAATCGAGCATCTGTTTCCAAGTGAAGTGCTCGACCAGGCCGGCCCCGAAGACGGTCTCCTCGGTCACGTTCTCCATGTCCATGTCCGGCGTCTTGTCGAGACCACCGAGCGCAAGCGGGCGGCGAGAGGTGGCGACGTTGATCGGTGCAGCGAAGATGTGCAGGTGCTTGGAGTAGGAGACGAAGACCAAGAATCCCACGATCACGAATATGTTCAGAAGGACGAAGACCGTCTCGAGGTCGCTGTTGATTCCAACCCCGAGCGGGTGGAGCGCCTTGCCGATCAAATGCGAAGCGAACGCCCACCAGGTGTAAGGGAAATCGCCCGTGTTGGTCTGAGCGCCGCGATACAGGAGAAGGGTGATCATCACCATCGCGATGAGCCCGAGAACGAGCCACGCCGCACCGGTGTGAGACCCGTAGAAGCGGGACCCCCGCTCGCGGCGCGATGGAGCCTGCCGAATGCGGATCATCGCAAACACGCTCAGTGCAACCAGCACCGCCACGACGAAGAAGTCCTCGACGAACCCGAGCACCGGGTTGTGCCCAAAGACCCAGATCGCGAACGTCCTTTTGAACAGGTCGCCGTACACCTCGAGGATGGTGAACATCAAGATGGTGAAGCCCCAGAAGGTGAAGGCGTGCGCAAGGCCCGGCACGGTCCACCTCAGGAGCTTCTTCTGGCCGCCCACCTCGACGACCTCCGCCTCGGCTCTGGCGCGCAGCCCCCGGAGACGTTCGGGTGCGGGTTGACCAGAGCGGATCAGCCTCGAGATTCTCCACAGGCGACGGCCCGCGACAGCGAATGCCAGGGCGGTGGCGCTCAGCCCAACAACAATCCTTACCAGCATCTATAGGTGGCCAATCTCGAGATCAGCGAGCATTCGGCGGACCCGACGGAGCCGCCTTGTCCTCCCCCAACACGATGTCGACCAAACGATAGTGTGACCAACATCGGCGGGCGTAGTTCAGAGGTAGAACATCAGCTTCCCAAGCTGAGAACGCGAGTTCGATTCTCGTCGCCCGCTCTCAAGAGGACCTGGGTTAGCGACGCGCGTGTGCGGCTCGGGGTCTCGGGCTGGTTCCGGCGGCCGAGGTGGGACCGGTCGGTTGGGCACCATCGGGCCACCGCCCGAACGCGGCATGCGCGATCGCGACCATGTAGAACCCCAGTGCAACGAGCGTCGTGACGGCGAATCCCCAGTTAATGGCGATGAACACGCCGAAGGCGGCCGCCAGGACCGACGCAATGCCATTCACGCCCCACGCCCATGGAATGCCGGACGGATGAAGGCCCCCCAACCGCCGGAGACCTATGGGCATCGCCGTCCCGAGGGTCAGGCCAACCGGTGCGATGAGCGCCACGGTGATCGCCACTCGAGCCGCGAAGGGGATGGTGATGAGATCCGCCAGCAGTGGTTGGAGGAGATACGCGCTCAATGCGATGAGGGCCGCCGCCCCACCAAGGGTGATGAGGACTCCTCTTCGAGGATCCCGCCATCTGGCCGATAGGAACGATCCCAAACCCGTGAAGATGAGCAGGGCGAACAGAACTACGGAGAGCGCGTACGTCGGAAAGCCGAGGAATAGGACGAATCTCTGAATGAGCGTGACTTCCAAGATCAGGAATCCCAACCCAATTCCCGCGAAGTAGACGAGCGACGAGTGGGGAGGTCGTTCCTTCTTCGGGACTGAGCGAAGAGGCGCCCAGAACGCCAGCAACGACAGCAGCATCAAGATTGCAACGGTTACTGCGAGCATCGTGTAGGGGTTGACCGTATAGACATAGCTGGTCGGCATAGCCTTGAACGTGTCGGCCAGTCGGGTCATGTTGTAGAAGAACGGTTGGTTGTCCGTTGATGGACAGACGTCGTACTTGTAGTGCGTACAGAAATACGACCAGTTCGGTGACTGGTGGAGGCCAACCCACTCCTTGAGGTAGGGGCCTCCTGGTGCATAGGCGATCTTGGCGCCTCGCTGTACCGCCAGCGTCCGGATCTCGGAGAGCTCGTGAGGAGTGAACGGAGTCAACTGAGACAGAACAGTCCCGGGCGTCTCGCCGAATTGATCATGACCGAGCAACACCACCACGTTGCGATCGGGGTGTCGGATCCCTCGGTCCTCGAGACTGGCCAGCGTCATGACCGTGATCCGTAGCGATTCATCGCCTACCAAGTGGTATTGACGGGTGACATTGAGGATCCCACCGGGAGCAAGGTGGTCGTAGTACTCCTCGAATGCCTGAACCGTGTACAGGTTTTGTTCAGACAACGCGAATGCATCGGCCGACGAACCGCTGAGGGTGTCGGTGAAGCCAATGTGGATCTCGTTGTAGCGGACGTTACTGCTGGCCAGGATGGCGCGTCCGTCCCCCACGACGGTATGGACCCGCGGGGCAACGTAAGGGCGACCAGACCACTTCCCCAAGTAGTTGTCGACGACGTTGACGATGCCGGTATTGAGCTCGATCACATCGACACGGCGGTAACCCGACGACAGAGCGTCATAAATGTCGCGCCCGCCACCGCCGCCGATCACGAGGACTCTCCCATGTTTCGCCACGGCGAGACCGATGCTTTGCGATGGAGTAATCAACGGCCTCCAGTTCGGGATCGGCTGTCCCGGGAGACGAACGGGGACTGGCGCATACACCCTGTCGTAGAAGATGTAGCCAAAGTTGCTTCCATTGACGGGCTTGTAGCCAAGGATTCGGTCCAGAGGCGTCCACACGTCTGCAACCGGACGAACGCCGGGAAAGTAGGGGGACGCCAGATGCGTCGCAGATGTGCTGGTCGAGACTCCGACCGCTACGCACCCGGCGAGAGCCACACCGACCACGGCGGTCTGCCAGCGAGGTTGACGCGATGCGAACAAGCCGGCCGCCACGGCGCTGGTCACACCCAAGGCGATCATTGCGGTGGCCGGCGTTGCGATCCACATGACCGGTACGACCGCAACCGCACCTATCCCAGCTCCGACGAGGTCGAACGCGTAGACCCGACCGACTGACCGGGCGTAGCTGCGGATCGCAAGCGTGATTACGACCCCCGCGGCAAGGAAGGGAAGGAGCGCAAGAACGCTTGTTGCCGCAAGGGTAAGAACGAAACCAAAAGTGAGTGTGTCGTTCATCGGATAGGGAAGCCGAACCAAGACAAAAGGAACGACAACAAAGAACGCGGCGCACAACAAAGAACCTCGAACCAACCAGTACTCGACAGGTTGGCGATCTATCCGATGTTGCCAAGCGTAGACGGCCACGCCACCCGCACCCGTTCCGAGCAGCGCCAGCGAAATGGCGAGAAAGGTGAAGTGATAGAAGAGCACCGCTGACAGAAGTCGCGTGAGGAGCACCTGTTGTGCAAGGATGCAGGCCGACAACAGCCCTACGCCGAGGAGAATGGCAGGGGACGGACCTCGCGCTGTCCCCGGGCTACCAATGGTCACGTGGCCCCCCACTTCGCATCGTTCGGACGGAGCCGCGCTGTGCGAACCGACACCCTATTCGGTGTTGACCGCAGAATCACGTGGGACAGCGCCGGCGCTCCGTCCGAGAAGGTCCAGGTCGGTGGGCCTTCGGCGGTCGACTTGCAATGGCGTTGCCCCCTCCCAGATGTGGTTCGGCTTCAGGTCGGTATGGCCCATCCGAGCCATACTTCGCAGATGCTCGCTCCCCCGGTACCAGCCAATGCGTGTGAGGCGGATCGGCCGGCACGACCCGGGCGATGAAACTCAAGCTCGATCTGCACGATGTCTACAACCGCGGATACGACATTGACCGGGCGCTCCAGGAGATCATCGACGAGGCGGTGGCCAAGCGGGCGACGCTCGTCGAGATCATTCCCGGGAAAGGTTCGGGGCAGCTAAAGAAACGCGTGCTGCGGTTCCTCGACCAAAAGGAAATCAAGGCCCAGTACCACCGGGTGGAAAAGGACTCCCGCAATTTCGGGCGGGTGTTCGTCCATTTTCGCTGGAAGTGAGCCGGTACCGAGGCCGTCGCACGCGAGGATGCCGCCGGCTTACGCCGGCGGCATCCTCATCAGCGCTGCCACCTGCACTGCCGGTGGCTCGACTCCTCGGTACTAGGCGGTGTTCGCCAACTTCGCGGGCACCTTGTACACGCCTCCGTGCCAGACCTTGACCGGCCCCGCACCCGGGCTCGTGTAGTAGACGGGTCCGATCGGCGTCACACCCATGAACGTGCCGCTCGGAAGCGCGACCGGGATGGCCGTCGTCGACATCTTGTACAGCTGCTCACCTTCGAGACCGAAGTGGACGCTGGACGAGTACGAGTAGGGCACGTAACCAGAACCGATGAACTTGTGCCCATTGGCGCCGATCGCGTTCAGGAGACCTTGGCGAGTCAGGTTCCTCCCGGCCGCCTGCAGCGCCTGAACCATCGTGTAGCCGAGGTTGAACCCGACCAGCTCGTCGCCGGTGATCCCGTTCTTTTGGACGAGAGACGGCGCGTAGTCGTTGAGGAGCTTCGTCGCCACCTGCACCCACGGGTTGGAGGTCTGGTTCTCGAACGGGCCGTAGCCCTCGGTGATCGCCCCGTTGAGAAGCGCCTGCCCCGCCGGGGCCGGCGTCTTCAGCGCGGCCGCAGCGCCGATCGCGGCCGGGTCACCGGCCACGCTGTCGATCAGCAGCTGGGGTGTGTAGCCGAGCGTGGCGGCCGTGGTCACGAACAGCCCAACGAACGGCGGGATGGCGGCCAGCACGACCACCTTGGCGCCCGCCGCCTGAAGGGCCGCCACCTGGCTGTTCAGGCCGGCCACGTAGGCCGCCGTGGAGGCGACGTAGGTCTGCTTGGATACGACCGAGCTCGCCTTGATCTCCATGTTCAGGCCCTTGATGACGTCGAAGCCGAACTCGTCATCCTGGCTGAAGTAACCGACCTTCTGACCCGAGAAGTTCTTGGCCACGTAGCTGCCGAGGAGCTTGCCGTCGACCGTGTAAGGGGGCTGATAGCCGCTGCTGTACGGGTACTTGGAGCTGCTCCAGCAGTTGCAGCCCGAGAGGATGAACAGCTGCGGGATCTTGAGTCCGTTCAGGTAGGGCTGCACCGCCAGCTGGCTCGGCGTCCCAAGGGAGGCGACGTCGGCGAAGATGTTGTCCTGGAGCACCAGCTCGTGGGTCAAGGTCGAGGTCATCGACGGCGTGTACTGGTCGTCGAGGTACTTGTAGACGATCTGCCGGCCGTTCACGCCGCCGTGCGCGTTCGCCCACGCGAACACCGCCTGGATCGCCGGAGCGATGTCGCCGTAGTTGGCTGCGACACCGGTCAGCGGCTCGGTCGCGCCCAAAGTGATGGTCGTCGACGTGACCCCGGGCGTCGCGGCACTGGCCGCACCGGCCAATCCGGACGCGCTCAGCGCCATGGTCCCCGCCATGGCGCATACAACGACGCCGGTGGCCAAGACACGTGTGCGGCTGCGGGCCGAACGCAACGAGAATCGCTTCATCGATACCCCCTAAATGGTTGGTGGGTGCATGGTCACACCCTTACTTCTCTGCTGTCGTGACCGACTCGGCGTCCCTTGCGGGATGAATCGGGTCTACTCCTTCTTGTAATGCTAGCGAAACATTAGTAACCCTGCCGGAGGAAAAGTACGCGCCCACCCTGGCGGCTATCCAGCGAAGGGCGCCCTGGATCCCGCCAGGCGCCACCAGCATGCCCACGACCAGCACCAGCCCAAAGATGATGATCGCCAGGTTGGCGCTGACCAGCGAGTTGGCGTGGAAATCGTTGGCCAGCGAGGTCGCCCACTGGTTCGGGAGATAGACGATGATGATGGCCCCCCACCACACCCCCATCAGGCTCCCGGTACCCCCGATTACCATCCCGGCCAGGAGGTAGATGGAGAGGGCGAGTGGAAATTCGGCCGAGTTCACCACCCCGGCCGACATTGCCAGAAAGGCCCCGGCCAGTCCGGCACACCCGGCGCTCACCATGAACGCGATGACCTTGGTCCGTGCCACGTGGATCCCGGCCAGTGAGGCGGCGATCTCGTCGTCGCGCACGGCGCGGAAGGACCGCCCAAAGCGGCTGCGCACGAGGTTTCCCAGCAGCACGAGGACGATCAGCGCGCCCAGGATCTGGATCCAGGCCAGCCACTGCTCGGGGTTGACGCTGGCCGGCCCGGTGGGCGGTGGCGTGGTCAGGCCCTGGTCCCCGCCGAAGACGGTGTTGTATTGGTTGGTCAGATATGGCAGGCCGAGCGCCACCATCAGTGTCATTCCGGCCAGATATGGGCCCCGTAGCCGGGTGGCCGGGATCCCGATCAGGGCACCGGAAACTGCGGTCACGGCCACCACCACCAAGAGCTCGGGAACCAGGCTCCAGCTGGTGTGGTTGACGAGGAGGGCATAGGTGAACGCTCCGACCGCAAAGAATCCCCCGTGTCCGAGGGAGATCTGCCCGTTGATCCCCGTGAGCAGACTCAGCCCGGCCAGCGCGATGGCAAAGAAGGCGATCTCACCCACCTCGTAGTCGTTGAAGGCGCTCAGCTTCTGGGTGAGGAAGTAGAAGAAGACCACGGCGACGGCCGCGTACGAAAGGTGGCGCAGCATTGGCTGGCGAGGCATACGGAACCACGGCTTTGCCGTGAGCGCCTGCACCGTGCTCCGGAAGCCGCCCACCTAGACCCGCCTGGGTGCCGGGCGGGCGAAGATGCCCTCGGGCCGGATCATGAGGGAGACGACGACGAGTGCCAACGCGGCCATGGGCTCGAGCGATCCTCCGAGGTACCCGCCGACGTAGGCGAGAGACAGACCCGTGGCCAACCCCCCGACGAGCGCCCCGACCGGGCTGTCGAGGCCGCCGACCACGGCTGCGGTGAAGCCGTAGATGAGGATCACGTCCATGAAGTTGGGGGTGAGCGAGGCCGTCGGCACGATGAGCAGGGCCGCCATGGCCCCGGCCGCCACCGCCAGCGCCCAGCCCAGCGTGAGCAGGGGTCGCACCCGGATCCCGAGGAGGCGCGCCGCCTCGGGCGCGAATGCCACCGCCCGCATGCGGAGCCCCAGGTCGGTCCCGCGGAAGAGCACCAGCATCACGCCCATGAGGACCAGCACCGCCACCACGATGAACACGTCGAAGGGCGAGAAGGCGATCTGGGTCCCCCCGATCTTCTGGCCGGCCTCGGAGAACGGCGCGGGGTAGGTCCGCGTCGTGGTCCCCCCGTAGATCGCGCCGGCCACGCCTTCGAGGAAGATCAAGAAGCCGAACGTGACGATGATCGCGTTCAGCGGAGACTTGTTCTGTACCGGTCGGATCAGCACGATCTGAGTGAGTGCACCGAAGACCAATCCGGCGGCGAGCGCGACGACGAACGCCAACCAATAGTCCGCCCCCTTGTGCATCACGGAATAGGCGATGTAGGTCGTGATCATCGCCATCGCCCCCTGGGCAAAGTTGACGACGTTGGTGGCACGGAAGATGAGCACGAGGCCGAGAGCAACCGCCGCCACGATCATGCCGCTGGCGATCCCGCCCAAGGTGATGTTGAGGAAGTACTGCATGGTCGGCGGCGGCTCCTAGTAGCCGAGGTAGTGGTGACGGAGTTCGGTGTCGGTGGCGACGGTCGCGGCGTCGTCAAACACCACCACACGGCCGAGGTTGATAACGACGGCGCGTTGGGCGATGGAAAGGCTGCTGCGGGCGTTCTGCTCGACCAGCACCACGATGAGCTTGGAGGCCGACGCCAGGTCACGCAGCACGGCCATCAGGCGGGCGGTGACGATCGGCGCCAGGCCGAGCGACGGCTCGTCCAGCAGAAGGACCCTTGGGCGAGCCACCAGCGCCCGGCCGATGGAGAGCATCTGGCGCTCGCCGCCCGACAACGTGTTGGCGTGCTGGCGACGACGCTCCGAAAGAGGCGGGAACAGCTCGTAGATCTCATCGATGACCGCGCCGCGTTCTCGTCGGCCGAAACGCCACAGGGACCCCAACCGGAGGTTCTCCTCAACCGTCATCTCCTCGATGACGGACCTGCCCTCCGTTACGTGGGCCACGCCATGGCGGACGATCTTCTCTACCGACATCTTCTCGAGCTGCTGGCCGTCGTAACGGATAGTTCCCTTGCGCGGGTGCACCAGTCCGCTGATGGCGCGAAGGAGCGTCGTCTTGCCCGCTCCGTTCGCACCGAGCACCGCCGTGACCTCCCCTTCCGACGCGCTCAACGACACGTCGGTCAGCGCGTGCACGGCCCCGTAGGACACCGAGAGGTCTTCGATGTCAAGGACCGGCATTGATCGCCTTCGGGTGGACGGTCGAGACGTCCTGTCCGAGATACGCGGTGGTCACCTCGGGGTTCGCCTGAACCTCGGCGCGAGTCCCAGCGGCGATGACACGCCCGAAGTTGAGGACCACCAGGCGGTCGCAGATGGACATGACCAGGTCCATGTGGTGCTCGACCAGGAGGACACCCATCTTGGACCGGAGACCAACGATGAGCTTCCCCAGCTCCTCTAGCTCTCCCTCCGAGAGACCGCTGGCCGGTTCGTCCAGCAAGACCAGGGTCGGATCACAGATGAGCGCTCGGGCGAGAGAGGTGCGCTTTTGGATCGCGTAGGGAAGGGTCAACGGGTAGCGATTCGCGAAATCGGCGATCCGCAGCTCTTCGAGCAGGTCGAGCGCCCGCTGTCGCAGCCGGGACTCCTCCCGGCTGGAGCGCCACAGACCGAACAACGCCGACGCGAAGTCGGCTCGAACGGTGGCCTGGGCGCCGGCCATCACGTTCTCAACCACCGTCATTCCCCTCCACAAGCCGACCCCTTGGAGGGTTCGGGCGATGCCCACCTTGGCGAGGTCGTGGGGCTGATGACCGCTCAGTCGGCTGCCTCGGTAGGTGATCGTCCCCGAGTCGGGCCGCACGAATCCGCAGACCACATTGAACAGGG
>OBLU010007009.1_pt1 | contig 10018 bp, 10 predicted proteins | sample 1518681 | NCBI WGS metagenome assembly OBLU01 (sample SAMEA3539304, study PRJEB22396) | soil metagenome | biome: tundra; feature: field; material: soil | place: USA | collected 2010-05 | depth 0.15 m
ACAGACGGGACGTTTCCTTGCTCCCGGGGTTCCCCCAATGACTGTTTGACACGCTTCATCAGGCTTTTTAGACTGTGACTATGGAAGTGCGACTTCAACCCGCAAAGGAAGCGCAGTTCGCGGAAATCGCGGCGAAGCGAGGGCTGAAACCCGACGAACTGGCGCAGCAGGTGCTAAGCCGTTATCTGGAGGACGACAGCCGCTTCATTGAGGCGGTGAATCTTGGCCTGGCCGCTGCCGATCGCGGAGACTTTGTGGAGCACGACGAAGTGGGGGCCAAGATTCAACAGATACTCCGGCCGTAATGCGCCTGCGCTGGACTACTCCCGCCACCCAAGACCTCTACAACATTATCCGCCACATTCAGCGGGACAATCCCGCTGCCGCCGCGAAGGTGGCGGAGACTCTCTACGAGGGGTGCAGCAAGTTGGTCGATTTCCCTCGTCAGGGTCGCAAGGGACGGATAGAAGGAACCCGAGAACTTGTATTTCCGGGCTTGCCCTACATTGCGGTTTATCGCATTCAAGATCAGAATCTGGAGATTGTGCGCATCTATCATGGAGCGCAAGATTGGCCGTAAGCCCTTCACCGCACCGTATCTGAAATGCGGGGACAGAGGGGTAGTGGTGCAGTTTGAAACTGCACCACTACCGACAGAGGGTTTGGCAAGAAGCGCTTGACACCTCAGCGTAAAATAGAGTCATCGCAGACAATTTTTGTGTTTCCCCTCCGCAGCGAGAGTGTCTCCCAGGAGGCTAGGCGGAGCCGATCTTTGAAATCTTGATGATTTGAAGGACGCACCGGGACCAGAGCCTCGGCGTGCCCGTAACTCCTTTTTTTCGAAGACTTTGCGAATTTTGTCCTTTGGAATCAAGACTTTGCAAGCCAGGTTCCGGCGAACGGAGCCGAGAACAGCCCTTTTCGCCAGCTAAGTCCCATTCGCTCAAGACTTTGCCTATAACTATCGATGGCTCAAGACTTTGGCGGGAAATCTGCGCTAAAGTACTGATTCTAATAGACCGCAGTATAGGGGGGAGGGGGTACCCCTGGCCGGCACGCAGACATTTTTAAGCAGGGCGGTTAGATACTCTTCACTCCGCGATAGAGCCCCGCAATGCCGAACGTGTAGGGAGTCCAGGACGCGTCGCGGAATCCTGCCTGTCGCATGCGCTCGAGCATCTCCTTCGGCGGCGGAAAGCGTTCGACTGATGCCGGTAAATACGCGTAGGGACCTTGCACTCCCGAGAGCATTGTCCCGATTGCGGGAAGAACTTTCTTGAAGTAGATGCGGTAGCACTGGCCGAGCAGGCCGCCGGGCTCTCCGAAATCGAGAATGCCGCATTCTCCGCCGGGCGCAAGAACGCGCGCAATTTCTCGCAGGCCCGCATCGTAGTCGGCCAAATTTCGAAAGCCGAATGCCGAGGTCACCAGATTGAAATGTCCATCGGGAAAGGGGAGTTGCAGAGCGTCCGCTTCGATCCAGCGTAACGTACCTCTTCCCCTCTCCGCCTTCTCCGCCTGCAAGCTCTTCGCGGCGGCGCGCTGCAACATGGCGTGAGAAAAATCCGCGCCCAGAATCTGCGGCGTTGCGGGGCTGGCGCGGCGGCGAAGAGCGAAAGCCATGTCTCCAGTGCCGCAACAGAGATCGAGCACGCGAGCCTCGGGACGCTGCAGAATAGCGTCGAACCGGCGCGCCGTGCGCCACCACCACAAGCGGTCAATGTTGAATGAAAGAACGTGGTTCAGCAGGTCGTAGCGGGGCGCAATCGAGGTAAACATCTCGCGGACGGCCGCAGCCGCCGACGCGCGATCGCGCGCACCGGCAGGAGCCGCGCCTACGATCCGCCGATCTGTTTCTTGGTTCATATCGGCTGCCGGAAAGCACTGGACGGCGCGGCTAAAGCCGCGCCCTTTCAAAGCAAAATCAAAAACCGAGTTTTCCGCAAGCTCTCAAGGCATGTCCTACGCAAACCTACTTATGAGACCACTAACTAATTGCGCGCTAGTTTTCGAATCTCGTCTACCGCGGAGCGGACGATCGTTTCCGGCACGTCGCTCGTGATCTCAACCTTGCCGATCTCTCGCGGAAGAACAAAGTGAACCACGCCGTGTCGCGTCTTCTTGTCGGAGCGCAAGCGTTTCATAATGCCTGTAGTTTGAAATGTAACGCGCGGCAGACGGCCAAATCCAAGGACCGAGTTGGAAATGCGTCCCGCCGTCACACTATCCAGCTTGCCGGTCGACAGCGCGATGTGCGTCGCTGCGATCATGCCCCACGCAACCGCCTCACCGTGGAGCAGTTGCGTATAACGGGTCTCCGCCTCCAGCGCGTGTCCGATGGTATGGCCGAAGTTGAGCACTTGCCGCAAACCGCTCTCGCGTTCGTCGGCGCTCACCACCGACGCCTTCAGGCGCACTGAATCGGCAATCACTTTCTCAATTACGATCGGGTCGCGATCGAGGATCTCGCGGCGTCGCTCTTCAAACAGCTTGAACAATCCCGGATCTCCGATGATGCCGCACTTCAATGACTCGTACAGGCCAGCGCGATATTCGCGTGAAGGCAGCGTCTCCAGGACTGTGGGATCGACCAGCACGGCGCGCGGCTGGTGGAAGGTCCCCAGCAAATTCTTGCCCGACACCAGGTTGACTCCGGTTTTGCCGCCGATCGCGGCATCCACTTGCGCCAGCACGGTCGTTGGTATCTGGATGACATCGATGCCGCGCATGTAGATCGAGGCCAAAAACCCGGTCACGTCTCCGACCACGCCGCCGCCAAGCGCGATCAGGGTTGCCCCGCGATCTGCGCCCTGCTTGACGAGCTTCTCCGCCAGTTTTTCCAGTGTCGCGAGCCGTTTCGCGGGTTCGCCATCGGGCATTTCGAGAAACGCGGTTTCGATTCCCGAGGCCGCCAGCGATTTCAGCAGGACCTTTGCCCAGCGCCGCCGCACCGGTGGCACGGTGACTACAACGGCGCGGCGACTTTCGAGAATTTTGCCGAGGCAGTCTCCGGCGCGCGCAAGCAGCCCGCTTCCGATAAGCACTTCATAGGATCGCGATGTGGTGGAGACCGGGATGCTGATCATGAACCTTCATCATAGCGTATGGCACGCGGCGTTATTGCGGACGTCCTGCGCCGCAGGTCAAAACCTTTAACCGCGAAGGACACGCAGGTGCACGAAGGAAATGCTTAAGCCGAAAAACCTTCGCGGTGTTGACGGTCAGATTACTTGGCCGATCTCTTTTGCGGATTCAGCAGCGATGCGCAGACCGAAACTGCCAGGACGGAAAGTACAGTGGCCAGCGCCCACTCGGTGGGAATGCTCACGTAATGCGATCCTAGCATTTTGAGCCCGACAAAAATCAGCACCACCGATAGTCCGTAATGGAGATAGTGAAACCGGTCCATCATTCCCGCCAGCGCAAAGTACATGGAGCGCAGGCCGAGGATGGCGAACACATTCGACGTGTAGACAATAAAAACGTTGAGCGTGATGGCCAGGACCGCGGGGATCGAATCGACCGCAAAAATAATATCGGTGGTCTCGACCATGAGAAGGGCCACCAGCAGCGGGGTTGCGCAGAGTCTTTCCCGGCGGGTAAAGAAGTGTCCACCGACATACTCTTCGGTCACCGGGAAAGCGCGGCGAAACAGCCGCAGAACAAGGTTCTTCTCGGGATGGATTTCCGCTTCGCCCTGCCGCAGCAGTCTGAGTCCCGAATAAACCAGCACCGCGCCGAAGACGTAAGTGATCCAGCTGAAACGGTTGATCAGGCCCACGCCCGCCACAATGAACACGGCGCGCATGAGGAGGGCCCCCAGAATTCCCCAAAAGAGAACTTTGCGCTGGTCCTCGTCGGGCACTTTGAAGTATCGAAAAATGATGAGAAACAGGAAGAGGTTGTCGACGCTAAGCGACAGTTCGATGACGTAGCCGGTCACGAACTGCAGAGACTGGGTCCGCCCGTGCCAGAACAACTCCAGCACCGCAAACGCGGCGGCCAGAGCAATCCAGACTCCCGACCAGATCAGCGCTTGGCGAAGACCCACACGGCGGGACGAGCGATTGAGCACGACCAGGTCGAGCGCCAGCACGCCCACCACGAACAGGTTGAAAAGAATCCAGAACAGGAGCACAAGGAAATCTTACGACAGGCGACGGGGAAAGAGGTCAGAGGTTACAGGTCAGATTGCAGAGGTTAAGAAAATATTGCAGAGGGCAGAGGTTAGATTGCAGAGGTTAAGAAAATATTGCAGAGGGCAGAGGTTAGATTGCAGAGCTTACGGTACGGATCTTCACTTCCGCAACCTATCCTCTAACCTCTAACTTCTCCAATCTGACCTCTCACCTCTCTCTACTGGATTTTGGCGGGTTCTTCCTGCATCTGAAACACTTTCAGATCGCGGGGGATCACAAATACCGACTCATCCTTCAGCAGGTGAAGGCTGCGAAAGCGATCCTGCGGCATTTCAACGTGAACCAGCGCGCCCCAATCTGTGATGGCCTCGACTTTCACCAGCGGGCCGGCGGCGTTGATGTGCTTGATTTTTGCGCGGAAGTGATCGCCGCCGTTGGGCAGCCGGGCAATCTCCATGAGGTGCGGACGCACGTAGACAAGGTGTCCGGTTTCCCGCTCGTTAATGTAGGTCTTACCGCCATCCACCCGGCCGTGAAACAGATTTACGTTGCCTAGAAAGTTGTACACAAATGGAGTGGCAGGATGGTTATAGACCTCATCGGGCGCGCCCACCTGCTCGATGCAGCCATGATTCATCACCACGACCCGGTTGGCGAGTTCCAGCGCTTCCTCTTGATCGTGAGTGACGAACAGGCTGGTGATGTGAATCTCGTCGTGGAGCTGTCGCAGCCAGCGGCGCAACTCCTGGCGGACTTTGGCATCGAGCGCACCGAACGGCTCGTCCAGCAGCAGAACACTCGGCTCGACGGCCAAGGCGCGTGCCAGGGCTACACGCTGGCGCTGGCCTCCGGAGAGCTGCGAAGGGTAACGCTGCGCCAGATTCTCGAGCTGGATCAGTTTTAGCAAATCCTGGACCTTGGCGCGGATTTTCTCTTTGGATGGCCGGTGCTCGCGGGGCCGGACTCTGAGGCCGAAGGCGATGTTCTCAAAAACGGTCATGTGGCGGAACAACGCGTAGTGCTGGAAGACGAATCCGACTTGGCGTTCGCGGACGGAGCGGTCGCTGATGTCCTTGCCGTCAAATCGGATGGTTCCGGAATCGGCAAACTCCAAGCCGGCGATAATGCGTAACAGGGTTGTCTTGCCCGAGCCTGAAGGGCCCAACAAGGCAACCAGTTCGCCGGAAGGAATTTCGAGGTCAATGCCATCCAGTGCGGTAAATTGGCCGAACTTCTTGGTCACGCCCAACGCTTCGATACTCATGCGGGTTCCACGCTCCAGTTTTCTTTCGGCTCTTGCAGGTCTTGCTGCGATTTCCACTCCACCACGCTCTTGACCACTAACGTGAGCAGAGCCAGCATGGCGAGCAATGACGCCACCGCAAAGGCCGGCACAAATTGGTATTCGTTGTAGAGAATTTCGATATGCAGCGGCATGGTGTTGGTGAGTCCGCGAATGTGGCCGGAGACCACGGAGACTGCTCCAAACTCGCCCATGGCGCGCGCATTACAAATGATCACGCCGTAAAGGAGGCCCCATTTCACGTTCGGCAGGGTAACGCGGAAAAATGTCTGCCATCCGCTCGCACCGAGCGTCAGGGCTGCTTCTTCTTCATCATTGCCCTGAGCCTGGATCAGCGGAATCAGTTCGCGAGCGACAAATGGGAAGGTCACGAAGACGGTCGCAAGCACGATCCCGGGCACGGCAAAGATGATTTTGATATCGTGCGCGCGCAGCCAGGGTCCGAGAAGTCCCTGTAATCCAAAGATCAGGACATACACCAAGCCCGAAACTACGGGCGATACCGAGAAGGGCAGATCGATCATAGTGACTAGCAGGCTCTTGCCGACGAATTCGAACTTAGCGACGGCCCATGCCGCGGCTATTCCGAATACCAGGTTCATGGGCACGGCGATGCCGGCAGCAATTAACGTCAGGCGGATGGCCGCTAATGCATCGGGATCGCGGAAGCTCGCGAAATAGGCGCCGATTCCCTTCCCCAAGGCGGAGACAAAAACCACCGCCAGCGGCATAAAGAGAAAGAGTCCCAGAAAAAGAACAGCGACGGCCGTGAGGGCCCAACGGACCCATGGTGATTCGAGCGTTGCGCCCTGCGACACAGAGTTGGCCACCGAGCGGGTTCTCGTCTTCAGTGTGATTGATCCGGCCATATAGTCGCTTCTCGCAGATCTCCTGGTTGCTGTTATTCGACGCTATCGTTCCTACTGCACATAACTTGGTTCGAGCGGAGTGCCTGCAATGACGGCCTCCTCCGTTGATTCGCCGCGTTGACCTCGGCTGCTCCACCTCTGTAACAGGTTGATCGCCAGCAACAGAGTGAATGAAGCGACCAGCATGACTACTGCGATCGCCGTGGCGCCAGCGTAGTCATACTGATCCAGTTTGGTGATAATCAGCAGCGGCGTGATTTCGGTCCTCATGGGCATGTTCCCGGAGATGAAGACCACAGAACCGTACTCTCCGACGGCACGGGCAAAGGCCATGGTGAATCCGGTGAGCGCGGCGGGCAAAATTGCCGGCAGAATGACTTTGGCGAAGATCTGCAAACGATTCGCGCCCAGGCTCGATGCCGCTTCTTCCACGTCCTTATCGAGATCTTCAAGCACGGGCTGAACGGTGCGGACTACAAATGGCAGTCCAATAAAGGTCAGGGCGATCACGATTCCGAGCTGCGAATACGCTGCCTTGATTCCGAGCGGCTCCAGATACCGCCCCACCCAGCCATGACTCGAGTAGATGGTGGTCAGGGCGATGCCGGCAACCGCCGTGGGCAAGGCAAAGGGCAAGTCCACCAGGGAATCCACCAGGCGCTTTCCCGGAAATGAATAGCGCACGAGCACCCAGGCGACCAACAGACCAAACGCCAGGTTGATCAGCGCGGCGATCAGTGACGCTCCAAAGCTGATGCGGTATGACGCCACCGCGCGAGGATCGGAGATGGTGTGCCAGAAACGCGCCCACGTGACCGTCGATGCCTTGAGAAAGGTTGCGGAGAGCGGGATCAGGACAATCAACGCCAGGTAAGACAGCGTGAAACTCAGAGTCAAACCGAATCCTGGAAGGATGCTCCGTTTTTTAAGCGTGATAGTCATGGGATCCCGTTTTTCCTCTTTACTTCGCTACCGGCTGGGCTGATAAAGGTGGTCGAAAAGGCCACCGTCGGCAAAATGAATTTTGTTCGTTTTCTGCCAGTCGCCAACAATTTCCTGCAAGGTGAACAACTTCACCTTGGGGAACTGGTTCGCGTATTTCTTCGCGACTGCGTCCAGTCGGGGCCGGTAGTAACGCTTCGCGGCGATCTCCTGTCCCTCGGGGCTGTAGAGATAGTTGAGATAGGCTTCCGCAACCTTTCGCGTACCCTTTTTGTCGACGACCTTATCGACCACGCTGACCGTGGGCTCACAGAGAATGCTCATGGATGGGACAACGATGTCGAACTTGTCCTGGCCGAGATCTTTCGCCCCGAGCAGCACTTCGTTCTCCCATGCGATGAGGACGTCTCCCATGCCGCGCTCAACAAACGTGGTGGTCGCGCCGCGCGCACCCGAATCGAGCACGGGCACGTTTTTGTATAGTTTGGCGATAAAGTCTCTCGCCTTGGATTCATCGCCGCCCGATTTCTTCAGCGCGTAGCCCCAGGCCCCGAGATAGTTCCAGCGGGCGCCTCCGGAGGTCTTCGGGTTCGGCGTGATCACGGCTACTCCAGGCCGGATCAGATCGTCCCAATCCTTGATGCCTTTGGGATTGCCCTTGCGCACCAGGAAAATAATGGTTGAGGTGTAGGGAGAACTGTTGTTCGGCAGCCGGGACTGCCAGTTGGCAGGAAGCAATTTCGCCTGCTCAGCGATGGCGTCGATGTCGTAGGCCAGTGCCAGCGTGACTACGTCGGCTTCCAAGCCGTCGATGACGGCGCGCGCCTGCTTGCTCGATCCACCATGCGACTGCTGGATGGTGACCGCCTGTCCCGTCTTCGCCTTCCAGTATTTAGCAAACGCCTGGTTGTAATCCTGATAAAATTCGCGCGTAGGATCGTAAGAAACATTCAAGAGCGTGACCGTATTTTGAGCGATCAGCGGGCTGGCAACCATCAGAACCAGGACCAGCAGCATTGAGATCTTTTTACTCATCCCTCCTCCCACTCGTAGCGCCGCGCGCCACCATGGGCAGCACGCTCGTTTCACCTGTCTTCTTCCGCCTGGCTTTGCGATTGATGGCGGCGCTGGGAGCGGCAGGATCCCGGCTGATCAAATCGGCGAGCGTGGTGTTTTCCAGAATCTTCGCCGCCGCGTCCCGCACTTCCAGAAACACTTTGTAGAGCGCGCTATGATCGGCATCGCGATCGATCAGCACCCGCAGCTGGTCGGCGTCGCCGAAGGGCGCGAGGGGCCCGTCAATGAGACGGATAATCTCGCTCAATCGAATCTCCGAGGGCGCCCGGCGCAGGCGGTATCCGCCCTTGGCGCCGCGGACGCTCTCCACGATGCGCGCGTTCTTCAGTTCCAGCAGAATCAACTCCAGAAATTTTTCCGGCAGATTTTCTTCATAGGCAATGTCGCGAATCCGGATCGCACCCTGGGTGTAGCGGCGGGTGAGAACCATCATCGCCTGCAGGGCATAAAGGCCTTTTTGAGAGATTTTCATGGGCAGCTCCGAGTATCTCTATCTTACTAATAGACATTATAGAATATGCAAGCACGGGGCCAAAGCGATTTATTGCGCCTGGCTTTACAGGGGCGGGTGTTTTCATGAAGTTAGCTTGCAGGAAGAAGTGTCAACAAGATGCCCGGGTGCAAGGCTTTTCACTTCTGGGAGGCAGGTTTTTCCCTTGTACGAGGGCGCGTCCATCGAAATAACGCCTCTTCGTCTTTAAGGAACTGCCCTACTCACTGCGCTTCGGCCCGGATGACCTCCAACGCATTTCCCTCACCCAGTTTCAGAAAGGTGAAAACTCCTTCGTCCGCCGAGTAGCAGGCTAAGGACGGTCCCAACCCCGTGGGATCGCCGTAGCTGGCAATCTTGCGTCCCGTTTGCGCGTCCGCGATGACCACAATCTGCTGCCGGCTGTCGTCATTCCAAAACAAAATCGCCAGCCGGTTTCCGGAAACATGAAACGCGCGGGCTGTCCCTCCCGGCAGCGGCGCAGCGACCTTGATCGTCTTCATGATGTCTCCGGCCGGCGCAATCACATAGACCAAGGGCGGCGACGAGGATCGCATGACGTACAGATTGCCGTCGCGACCGGCTTCGGCTTCCGCCAGATCGAGGCTGGGCGCTGCTTTCGCAACCTCCTTCAGCGCTGATTTCTGAACGCCGGTTTTCGCTCCTGTTTTCATAGCTTCTCGCCGCTGCGGAAAGGTAAGCTGCGCCAGTTCCCTTCCATCGGCCGAAAACACAGCTGTGAAATTGCGGCCGCGGTCGTTCTTGTCCAGCACGTCCCGCTTCATGCCCGATACCAGGAAATTGCCACCGGCAAACGCAGCAAACGTATAAACCTCGAAATCGGCGTCGAGCAGGGTTGGCGATGCAGGCGATCCGTCGGAAGAAAAATGCAGCACGTAGATGCGCGGATTCAGGATCCCACTCTGGGCAATCTGATACATGCCGCCATCGGAGGCGGGCGAGAACGCGTCGGCACGGTCAAGCGTCAATTTAGAAAACGCGGCCGGGTCAAAAAGCGCGATGCGCTTGCCATCGGGATCGATCTTGACGACCGGGCCCAGCAACGGACGGTCACTGGCAAACTTGCGAATATAGAGATTGCCGTCGGCGTCGCACTTCGCGGGAATCATGAACGCCCCGCCCATCTCCGAAGCAACGTTCATGGTGGAAGTCGCGTGCAGCCCGATAGTCGATCCAG